>ENA-ORLM01000029-ORLM01000029.1-human-gut-metagenome-genome-assembly--contig:-NODE-29-length-211685-cov-6.095904_pt1 | contig 211685 bp, 180 predicted proteins | sample MGYA00243063_ERZ508815 | MGnify/ENA primary metagenome ERZ508815 (study PRJEB26277, sample SAMN04329768) | human gut metagenome | biome: human-associated habitat | host: Homo sapiens | place: USA...
TGTGGAATTGGAAAATTTGTAGTACCCACAATAAATGTGCAAAAACTGAAGATGTTGAATTACAGGGAAGTTTTGGGGAGGAAATGTTGAAGTTGGGATAAGGAGGCTGGTGTGTAACGAGAATATCTATGTTGTTGGGAATAAGGTTGATATATTTGTCCTCTTCACCCGTTATAGCATATTCAGTAAATGTAGGAACTCCATATATTTTTACGCCCTCTATGTCTATTCCTTTATTGCAAAGAATAAAACAATTGTTATCCAACCCACTAATCTCCGCATCCATAAGACAATCATCGTGATTTCCGGGTACAAAGATTTTATAGCGGTAAGGCAAATCGAGAAACCAGTTTAAAAAGTCTATAACTTCTTCTTCGGTTCCTATCATACCCACATCACCACTATGTATTATTATGTCGGCTACAGGCAAACCGGTCAATAATTTATGTTTGCCATGAGTATCTGAAATATGAAGTAGTTTCATTTGATAAAAATTTCAATATCTTTTATAGTTGTTGTCTTTTCAATTATAGGGCAGTTGGTTTTTAAGCCAAAGATACCATAGCACGAATATAACCGGAGTATGGCAAGCCACGATTTTAATACTCGCCAGTACTTACATGTAAAAACTGCACTCACTACCTGAAAGTAGTGTATTTTTTTCGGGCAATGAGTGCAGTTTTTACATGTAAGGAGTATCAGTCTTTCCAATTGACCCGATTTTCGTAACGGTCGAACTCCAAAGGTTCTTCTATTCCCAACTTTTTCAACGTTTGCAAAATGAATTCCTGCTCCTTAGGAGGAAGGGCACGTTTCCCTTTTTTGCGGTCGAAATAGGGATTATACCCAAAATACGCAGTCAGCACAGACATGAATTTACGATACTGGGCAGGATACATCTTTTCTTTCATGCCTTTAAAACCGAACGCATAACGCACCGGCTCTGCATTGCGATAATAGACACACGACTGATTTTTGGTACAGCGAAGAGGACTGATAAGGTAGAAAACAGCTTCTTTCTCCATCAGTGGCTGATACACAAGTTGATGCAGACAAGATGCCGCACAAGGACAGTCTGCATGCAGACAAGCCGCATAATGAGACGGCATGTCTTTGCAAAGTTCACTTTCTTTCATTGTTTTTTCGATTTAAGGTTTATTTTCTTCAAGGCTTCTGCTCCTGATTTCAGGTTTATTTACTCCCCTAACCGAAAGCAGTTGCCCATTTCTTTCAATATAAACGCAAGAGAGAAAGTCTATTGCCCCTATCTTACTTACAAAATACTGTCAGACCGGCAATATTTTATTGTTCCTCTTGTTTCCTTTTCTTCCAAAGCTGCCAGCTATTAATAAGATTCTGCCACAATACATAACTACCGGGAGCAATAGCTGATGCCGGGTTGAGATAAGTATAAGCCATCCAAATAGCCAATACTGTATTTTTCTGTCCCAATGCCTGTCCCCCGCTAATACGCTCCTGATAGCGGCCTCCTATCCACTTTCCGACAGCAAACTGCAACACACAAACCACTAAGATAAAGGTAGCTATCAATATTTCTTCCGAGACAGCCACATCTCCCTCTACCACCGAACGGGTGGTCTGTGCCATGACAATAGTAAGTGCTACCGCCCACAGATAAAATGCCATGTCTTTCAAGCCTACCAGAAAACGATGCACCGAAGGAAGAAAATGCCGCAACAGCAAAGCGAGAAAGAAAGGGAAAAGCAACAAGGGAAATACTTTACCCAGCAAATAAAGAAATGCAGTCATAAACTCGACTGTCGACGGCTCCACCAAAGGGAAAACAAGTGGAACAAAAACAGCCGCCAGCAAATTGGAAGCTAACGTATACGTCGTCAGTGCGGCTGCATTTCCTCCTAACTTGCCGGTCACCACTGCAGCTGCTGTAGCCGTAGGGCAAATCAGACAAACCAACATTCCTTCTAACGCTACACGCCAGGCTTCATCCAATGCACAGGTATACAACACCCCGGCTACTACAGCAGCCGAAACCAACTGACACAAAAGCAACCATCCATGCCAGCCTCCAGGAGTCAGCTCTTTCACCTCTACTTTACAAAAGGTAAGCAACAACTGAGAAAATATCAGAAAAGGAGTCAGGAAACTCACTGCAACTTTTACTACAGGCTTCGTAGGAGCCAGAAAATCCAATTCGGAAAAACAGAAATATCCAATCACTCCGGCAAGCATCGCCAGCGGCAGTGTCCAGTTTTTTATAAATCTCAACATGACAAAATGTTCATTTTATCGGCAAAAATACGTAAAAGCCAACAAAGCCATAGTATTTTTATTGGTTTTTATAGACATTATCGCTTATAAAAAGTATTTCTTCCCTCCTTAACGCCCAAAGTCTGTAAAAATTCTATTAACTTTGTCCCCTAATATGAGGAATAACATAGTTTACACAGTATATATCATCTGCATTTTCCTATGGATTGTTATTCCGGGAAATGCGATGCATGCCGCGTCCCCTAAAAAATTTACCGTGGTAATCGATGCCGGACACGGAGGACATGACCCCGGGGCCATAGGAAAGCGGGGAAAAGAAAAGAACATCAACCTCAGTGTGGCACTTAAACTCGGGAAACTGATTCAGAACAATCATTCGGATACTAAAGTGGTATACACCAGAAGCTCTGATGTATTCGTACCGCTTCACCGCCGGGCTGAGATTGCAAACGAAGCAAAGGCCGATCTTTTCATTTCAATCCATACCAACTCGATTGCTTCCCGAAGCAGCAGAGTAAGTGGAACGGAAACCTATACATTGGGATTGCACCGTACACAGGAAAATCTGGAAGTGGCACAAAAGGAAAATGCCGTTATCCTTATCGAGGATGACTATCAGAAACAATATGCAGGATTCAACCCTAATTCTTCCGAGAGTTACATCATCTTCGAATTTCTGCAAGACAAAAATATGGCTCAAAGTGTCAACTTCGCACAGCTGATTCAGCAACAGTTCCGACACAAAGCACGCAGAATAGACAAAGGAGTGCATCAGGCCGGTTTTCTGGTTCTTCGAGAAACATCTATGCCCAGTGTGTTGATTGAATTAGGCTATATCACCAATCCAAACGAAGAAGCTTACCTCCTGTCAAGCAACGGATCGAGCATGCTGGCACAGAGTATTTATCAAGCTTTTGTCAACTACAAAGCAAACAAGAAGACTTCTTCTCCGGGAGTTCTCACTTCTTCTCAACCGGTAGAAGTAGAAGAGGATATCGTAATTGAAGAGCCCACAGCTGCCGATACCCAACCGGTGCAAACTGCCCAAACGGCCCAGCCAAAAGAAATTTCTCGAAGTTCTAAGAGTAATACCTCCAGTAAGCCGGTATTCAAGATACAAATCTTGACATCAGACAAGGTGTTGCCTAAGAACAGCAGACAATTTAAAGGCTTATCTCCCGTAGGCCGATATAAAGAAAAAGGTATCTACAAATATACGTACGGTGAAAGTACCGACTACAACAAGATACTACGTCTGAAACGCAGCAAAGTAGATGCAAAGTTTAAAGATGCATTTATCATCGCGTTCAAAGACGGAGAAAAAATGAATATAAATCAAGCTATTAGAGAATTTAAAAAGAACAAATAAAACTAGAACAATACAACAAGATGAAAAAAGAAGTAAAAATCGGCTTGGCAGGTATCGCTTCCCTGCTTATTCTTTTCTTTGGCTTCAACTATCTGAAAGGAATCAACACATTCAAGCCAGAAAGTTACTATTATGTAGAATTTTCCGACATTAATGGATTGGCAAAATCCAGTCCGGTATTTGCCAATGGATTTAAAATCGGTATTGTACGCGACATTGAATATAATTTCCAGAATCCCGGCCATGTGGTTGTAGGAGTAGAATTGGACGAAGCGATGAAAATCCCAACAGGTAGCCACGCAGAATTGGTCACCGAAATGCTGGGTACAGTCAAGATGAACTTGCATTTCAATCTTGACAGTCAAACCTATTATACAGAAAAAGATACTCTTCCCGGAGTAGCCAACACTGGAATTTTAGGAGAAGCTGAAAAGACACTGCTTCCACAGATGAAGCAGATGATGCCGAAACTCGACTCGATCTTAGTTTCTCTAAACAAATTGTTAGGCGATCCGGCTTTGGAGAACACTCTGCACAATGCAGAGCAGCTGACCGCTTCACTTAACGCAACCAGCCGCCAATTAAACACTCTGATGAAGACCGATGTACCAGAGTTGACAAATAACGTAACTGAAATTACCCAAAACCTGAAAGTTATTACCAATAACCTGAAGGACGTAAACTATGCATCTACTTTCATGAAAGTAGACTCTACACTGAACAATGTACGCTTGCTGACAGATAAATTAAACCGCAAAGACAACTCTTTAGGATTACTGATGAACGACTCAGCATTGTATTATAATTTAAATGCCAGCACAGCAAATGCAGCAGCGTTATTAGAAGATTTAAAGGCACATCCTAAACGTTACGTACACTTTTCATTGTTTGGAAAAAAAGATAAATAACAAAGCTTATATAGATTATATCTAAATAATCACCCACTTATACACTCTATTACACTATCTTAATAAATCACTAATTAACAATGTATTAAACAGTGGGTGATTATTTATCTGACATTTCCAATATTAAGTAAAATTATAATTTACAAAGCATTGGAGATATGCAAGAGCTTTCATTTAAAAAACATCATCCACACTTTAATAACCCATTGAACTCCAATAGAATATAATTAAAAGCAAAAAAGCAAAGAAAAATGTATTTGTTTTTCTAAAATTTCATTCCGACATTTGCAGCTGTAGAAGATTTGCTTTATTAATAACGACGTAAATATGATTGAAAACAATCAGGCTATTGTATTGTGGCAACGTTGCTTAAACTTTATTAAGGACAACGTTAATCCGACAGCCTTTAAAACTTGGTTTGAGCCTATTGTCCCCTTGAAATACGAGGACAAAGCTTTGACAATCGGCGTTCCCAGCCCTTTCTTTTATGAATATCTGGAAGAAAAATATGTGGGGTTGCTCCGTACCGCTATCTATAAAGAAATAGGTGAAGGTACTGAGTTGATGTATTCTATACTTACAGACAGGACCAACCATATTACCATCAACATAGAAGGAACAAAACGTTCACAGGCTTTACCTGCACAGGCTCCTATCCATAACGGTAATAAAGCACCTAATCCTTTACAAGCTCCAGCTGTACAGGATTTAGATCCACATCTAAACCCGAACTACAACTTCGAGAACTTCATCAAAGGAAACAGTAATGAGTTTTCACGCACTGTAGCTGAAACAGTAGCACAGAACCCTGCACGTACATTCAACCCGTTGTTTTTGTACGGACCGTCAGGTGTGGGAAAAACCCATTTGATCAATGCCATTGGTACTCGTATCAAAGAACTGTATCCGGAAAAACGTGTACTGTACGTATCTGCACACTTGTTTCAGGTTCAGTATACAGACTCCGTACGTACCAACCACTTCAACGATTTCATCAGTTTCTATCAAACTATTGATGTACTGATTATTGATGATATTCAGGAGTTTGCAGGAGTTACCAAAACACAGAATACATTCTTCCACATTTTCAACCATCTGCACCAGAACGGCAAGCAGTTGATTCTTACTTCCGACCGTGCTCCTGTTATGTTGCAGGGTATGGAAGACCGTCTGCTTACCCGTTTTAAATGGGGACTTGTAGCCGAATTGGAAAAACCGGATGTAGAATTGCGTAAAAACATTTTGCGCAATAAGATTCGTCGTGACGGTTTGACTATTCCTGAATCTGTAATTTGCTATATCGCGGAAAACGTAAACGAAAGTGTACGTGAACTGGAAGGTATTGTAAACTCATTGCTGGCTCAGTCTATCCTGTTCAAGCGTGAAATCGACTTGGATTTGGCACAACGCATCGTACGGAAAGCAGTACGCTGTGCAGAAGTAAAACCGCTCAGTGTAGAAGACATCATCGAAAAGGTATGCAGTCATTACAACGTCGATGCATCTACCATCCATACCAAGACTCGCAAGCGTGAAGTAGTACAAGTACGTCAGGTAGCCATGTATTTAGCAAAGAAGCATACAGATACTTCTTCTTCTAAGATTGGAAAACTGATTGGAAATAAAGACCACGCAACAGTGCTCCATGCTTGTAAAATCGTAAAAGATCAGGTAGAAGTAGACAAGGCTTTCAAAGCTGAAATAGAAAAAATTGAAGCTGGTCTTAGACAGAAATAACAAATCCCTTGATAAGAAAACATCGGGAAGGTGAAGGAACTCATCGAGACATCGACAAAGGTTCCGATACCTTCTTTCTTATCCGTAAATTTCCCTCCTTCTTATTCTTCTAGAAAAAGGATCCTATCTGCAAATTCTCATAAAAAAGGCCCATACACCATAATGCATGAGCCTTGAAATATTGCTTATTTTTCGAATCCTTGTTCCTTGAGAGTTCTTCTCAGTGTTTCCGACATCAGTTCATTGTCTGATTTCTTATAGCGGATATCCGTAAATATCTGAGCCAAAGTTTCTGTATGATTAATCTCCACGAAATGCTTATTTTCGGGCAACGATTCTTTATATGCATAAATCTCATCAATCATCTCCGGAGTATAATCATGATAAGTTTCCTCGTGCACAATACCGGTAAGCGGTAAGCGGTCGGGCTGTTCAGGACACTCATCCGGATAGCCCATAGTAATAGTCGCAACCGGCATAACGAGCTCAGGCAATTCCAACACTTTCACAATCTGATCAGGATTATAAATAGTAGTTCCCAAATAGCAAATTCCTAAACCATTTTCCTCTGCCAATGTACAAAAATTTTGAGTAACCAGCAACGCATCCGTAGCTGCATTCAGAAAAGAAATAGGATTGTCATAACCAGGTTCCGCCTTACGCTGACGACACCATTTGCTAAAACGGTTGAAGTCTGCACAGAAGGTCAGCACAACCGGAGCCGAAGTCACCATTGGCTGATTAAAATGAGCCGGAGCCAACTTCGCTTTCATTTCCTGATCACGAGTCACCACCACACTATACAACTGCATATTCCCCATAGTAGAAGCCCGGAAAGATTCCTCCAGCAAGCTATTCAGCAGTTCGGCCGGAATATCCTTAGACTGATACTTACGTATTGTACGTCTGTTTTTTATCGATTCCATAATTATCATTCATTATATCATTTTCTACAAAGATAGTAATTTATCTGAGTTTTTCCATCAGCATTTTCAAAAGTTTAATAATAAGGATATTTTCTATACAGTGATTCAAAATGGAAAACTTTTCAAAATATTCATTTTTACATATAACTAATAATCAGAATATTAATATTTCATTTTGGAAAACCATGAGACCTGTTAATAACTTCTTCTCATTTTATTTTGCCAATTAGAAAAACATCTTTAGCTTTGCAGCGGTTTGTTATTAATAAGCAAAATCTCTACACTAACTTTAAACCTAAATTAAAAAAATAAGTAATAACAGACTAAATTCATTATATAAAGTGGAAAAGCAAACTTACAGCTACGATGAAGCCTATGAAGCCTCATTGCAGTATTTCAAAGGAGACGAACTGGCAGCTCGCGTATGGGTAAACAAGTACGCAGTGAAAGACTCCTTTGGAAACATTTACGAAAAATCACCGGAGGATATGCATTGGCGTTTGGCCAATGAAATAGCTCGAATAGAAGCTAAATATCCTAATGCACTCAGCCCGAAAGAGCTCTTCGATCTATTTGATCAATTCAAGTACATCGTTCCTCAAGGCAGTCCGATGACTGGTATTGGAAACGATTTTCAGGTAGCATCTTTGTCAAATTGTTTTGTAATCGGATTAGATGGATCAGCCGATTCATACGGAGCAATTATTCGCATTGATGAGGAGCAAGTTCAGTTAATGAAACGCCGTGGCGGTGTAGGTCATGACCTTTCACACATCCGTCCGAAAGGTTCACCGGTAAAAAACTCTGCATTGACTTCTACCGGTCTTGTTCCGTTCATGGAACGCTACTCCAACTCTACCCGTGAAGTAGCACAAGACGGACGTCGAGGTGCCCTCATGTTAAGTGTATCCATTAAGCATCCCGATTCCGAATCATTCATCGATGCCAAGATGACAGAAGGAAAAGTTACCGGGGCTAACGTTTCTGTAAAATTGGATGATGAATTTATGCAAGCTGCGGTAGAAAACCGTATGTATACCCAGCAGTATCCTATCAATTCAGAGAATCCACAGGTTACAAAAGAAATCAATGCATCTGAATTGTGGAAAAAGATTGTACACAATGCCTGGAAGTCTGCAGAACCGGGTGTATTGTTCTGGGATACTATCATCCGTGAATCTGTACCCGACTGTTATGCCGACTTAGGATTCCGTACTGTTTCCACCAATCCATGTGGTGAAATTCCTTTGTGCCCATACGACTCTTGTCGTCTGCTGGCTATCAACTTATACTCTTACGTAGTCAATCCGTTTACTCCGGAGGCTTACTTTGATTTCGACTTGTTCAAGAAGCATGTTGCATTGGCACAGCGTATCATGGACGATATCATCGATCTGGAGCTGGAAAAGATTGAACGTATCATGGAAAAAATTGATTCAGACCCTGAAAGCGATGAAGTGAAAGGTTCTGAACGCCACTTGTGGGAAAAGATTTACCGTAAATCCGGACTGGGACGCCGCACTGGTGTAGGTATCACAGCCGAAGGAGATATGCTGGCTGCAATGGGCTTACGCTACGGAACAGAAGAAGCAACCGAATTCTCAGAAAATGTACATAAGATTGTAGCACTTGAAGCTTACCGCTCTTCTGTAAACATGGCAAAAGAACGTGGAGCCTTCGAAATCTATGACGCAAAACGAGAAGAAAACAACCCGTTCATCAATCGTCTGAAAGAAGCAGATCCGGCATTGTACGAAGAAATGAGACAGTATGGCCGACGCAATATTGCCTGTCTGACTATTGCCCCGACCGGAACTACCAGTCTGATGACTCAGACTACTTCCGGTATTGAGCCGGTATTTATGCCTGTCTACAAACGCCGCCGTAAGGTAAATCCGAACGATGAAAACGTACGTATCGATTTCGTAGACGAAACAGGAGACGCATTCGAAGAATACATCGTATTCCACCATAAATTCCTGACATGGATGAAGGTAAACGGATACGATCCAGACAAACGTTATACTCAAGAAGAAATCGACGACCTGGTTGCAAAATCACCTTATTATAAGGCTACTTCCAATGATGTAGACTGGCTGATGAAGGTAAAAATGCAGGGACGTATCCAGAAATGGGTTGACCACTCTATCAGTGTAACTATCAATCTTCCTAACAACGTAGACGAAGATCTGGTAAACCGTCTGTATGTAGAAGCTTGGCGTTCTGGCTGTAAAGGATGTACTGTATACCGCGACGGTTCGCGTGCCGGTGTGCTGATTTCAACCAAGAAAAAAGAAAATAAAGAAGAAGAGTGCCACTGCAAACCACCTCAGGTAGTAGAAACACGTCCGCGTGTACTTGAAGCGGATGTAGTACGCTTCCAGAATAACAAAGAGAAGTGGGTTGCTTTTGTAGGTTTGCTCGACGGACGTCCTTACGAAATCTTTACCGGTTTGCAGGATGATGAAGAAGGTATCTTGTTGCCTAAATCGGTGACTACTGGACGTATCATCAAGAACTACGACGAAGAAGGCAACAAGCGTTACGACTTCCAGTTCGAAAACAAGCGCGGATATAAAATGACGATTGAAGGTTTGTCTGAAAAGTTCAACAAAGAATACTGGAACTATGCCAAACTGATTTCGGGAGTTCTCCGTTACCGTATGCCGATTGAACAAGTTATCAAACTGGTTGGTTCTCTACAATTGGACAGCGAAAATATCAACACATGGAAGAACGGTGTAGAACGTGCTTTGAAAAAATACGTTCAAGACGGAACCGAAGCACGTGGAGTAAAATGTCCGAACTGTGGAAATGAAACGCTGGTTTATCAGGAAGGATGTCTGATTTGCAAGACTTGCGGTTCATCACGTTGCGGATAATCCCAGAAGCCGAATCACTTTAATGATACAAAAAGGAGTTAAGTCAGAGTTTTACATACACAGAAGTTTATCTGCTGACTTAACTCTTTTATTTATTAGTCTCTTTTAGATAGGAAAGAATCCATCTCATCTATTTTTACTGATATGTACATTCACTTAAAAGGTCTCAAACTCTATGCCTTTCATGGTGTTCTCCCACAGGAAAACCGTGTAGGAGCCGAATACACTGTCAACCTCCGTTTAAAAACCGACTTCATCCGGGCCGCACAAACCGACTGTCTGGAAGGAACAATAAATTATGCCGAAGTATTTGAAGCGGTAAAGCAGGAGATGCAAATCTCTTCACAGTTGCTGGAACATGTAGCCTATCGCATAGCCAACCGCCTGCTGCATGATTTTCCTGCCATAGAAGAAGTAGATGTCGAACTTTACAAGCAAAACCCACCTATGGGAGCGGACTGCGAACAAGTAGGAATCAGTCTTTCTCTGTCCGCCGACAATACACAAATCAGATAAGTTATAATTCCGGAAAAGTATGTTTCCTGATGCATTTCCAGTACTCACTTGAAAGTACTGGAGTTTTTTCCAAGAATGAGTACAGTACTCACTAATAAGGAGTGTACTTACTACCTGTAAGGAGTAATGAGTACTCGCATCAAGACAGTATACAATAAAAAATCAGCCAACCCATATTCATAAACAGGTTGGCTGATTTCATATATTCTCTTTGGATTCCCCAATGCTCCCGACTACGAATTCATCAGGATTCCGATTGTTCAGGTTTACTTATGTGTCTTCACAATCTGTGTAGGAGCCTGTTCAGCATTACGCTTTTCGGTCTGCTCTACCACATTACGAGCCAATTCAATGAATGCCTGTCCGGTTACGGAATTTTCATCCAAAGCTACCGGTGTCCCTTTATCCCCATTTTCACAGATACTCTGTACAATAGGAATCTGTCCCAACAAAGGTACATTCAGTTCCTCGGCCAATCGCTTGGTTCCTTCTTTTCCAAACAGATAATATTTATTTTCCGGCAATTCGGCAGGAGTAAACCAAGCCATGTTTTCTACCAGTCCCAGAATAGGCACATTGACCTTGTCGTTCATATACATATTGATACCCTTGCGCGCATCGGCCAAAGCTACCTGCTGAGGTGTGCTGACAATTACCGCTCCGGTAATAGCAAGCGTCTGAAGCAAAGTCAGATGAATATCACTGGTACCCGGAGGAGTATCAAGTATAAAATAATCCAACTCTCCCCATTTTGCATCACCTACCAACTGTTTCAAGGCATTGCTTGCCATACCGCCACGCCACAAAGTAGCCTGATCGGGATCGACAAAGAAACCTATAGAAAGCAGTTCGATACCATATTTTTCTACCGGTACAATCAGGTCGCGACCATCTACAGTCTCTGCATACGGACGGGCATCTTCTACCTGGAACATTTTAGGAACGGAAGGACCAAAAATATCCGCATCGAGCAAACCCACTTTATATCCCAATTTGGCAAGAGCTACCGCCAGATTGGCTGCTATTGTCGACTTACCTACTCCTCCTTTACCGGAAGATACAGCAATCACATTCTTTACCTGCGGAAGCATTTTGCCCGGCTCCGGACGCGCCACCTGCTTACTTTCCGTAGCAATAGTCACTTCTACTTCCTTCGATACATACGTATGAATAGCAGTTTCGGCAGCACGGACTACCGATTTCATGAAAGGATCTGTCGGCTTTTCAAAAATCAGTGAAAAGCTGACTTTCATCCCGTCGATACGTAAGTTATCGGCTACCATTTCAGCCTCAACTATATTTTTACCGTTTCCCGGATAACGCACTGTAGCCAGTGCATCAAGAATCAATTTCGGATAAAGAGTCATAATATCGTTTATTTACTTGTTTTCAGTCCACTACGCTTACTACGGTTGTAGCTGCGATAATCATCCAGCTCTATTTCCACATCAGGCTCTCTCAACTCCCCTTCCTGCGGCAGGCGGAACTTGATGTACTTGATGTTCAGTCCGCGGTCCAACCACTGCTGTTCGTAATAAGTACGTATACTCAAGATATCATCGGCCAGTCCGGAATGATACAAGTCGTCTGTCATAAATTCTACCGGCAAATGATTCTCTTCAATCATATATTTGGTATAGGTAAACATGAAGTTACTATCTGTTTTCAGATGTACCAGTCCGTCCGGTTGCAGGAACTTCCGGTAGCGGTTCATAAAATATGTAGAAGTCAGACGTTTGGTAGCTTTCTTCATTTGCGGGTCCGAGAATGTCAACCAAATCTCGCTCACTTCACCCGGAGCAAAGAAACGATCGATAATCTCAATGTTTGTCCGTAAAAAAGCAGCATTCTTCAATCCTTCGTTCAAAGCCTCAGTAGCTCCTGTCCACATGCGTGCACCTTTGATGTCTACCCCGATAAAGTTCTTATCAGTATAACGGCGAGCCAGCCCTACCGTATATTCTCCACGTCCACATCCCAGTTCCAGAACTATAGAATTGTCATTTTTGAAAAAATCACGGTTCCAGTTGCCTTTCATTTCAAACGGCACATTATCCACTACAGAATATGGATATTCAAACACGTGCGGATATTCCGCCATATCTACAAACTTTGCTAATTTACCTTTTCCCATTCGTTTTCTTTATTCATTCTGCATACAAAGGTACGGCTTTTAGTCGGATTTACCGTAAATGAAGAAGAACAAAAATAATCTTCAAAAATTATCTTGAAAAAGAAAAGAAAGAAATAACTTTGCTACAGACACAAATCAACTATTCATTTTTATGGGAAGTAAAAAATATCAGACAGGATTCGCATTAAGCGGAGGATTTATCAAAGGGATTGCACACTTGGGAATACTTCAAGCTTTATTCGAGAACAAAATCCGCCCAGACATACTCTCCGGGACCAGTGCAGGAGCCATTGTCAGCGCCTTTATAGCAGACGGTAAACAGCCTTTTGAAATTCTCCAATTATTTTCGCAACGCACCTTTACAGATCTGGCCAAAATCAGACCCAGTAAAGACAGTCTGATGAAAATGGATTATTTTATTGATTTCCTGAAAAGCAACTTAAAAGCCAAACGGATAGAAGATTTGTCTATTCCAACCATTATTACAGCAACCGATTTCGACAATGGGAAAAGTGTACATTTTACCAAAGGAGAGATAACCAAGCGTATTGCAGCTTCCTGCTGCATTCCTGTTTTATTTCCTCCTATTCCCATTCAGGGTACACATTACGTAGATGGCGGAGTATTTATGAATATTCCTATCAGCCCCATACGCGACCTGTGCGATGAAGTGATTGCCTTAAACGTATACAAACTGATGGCCGATGAGTACAAAAACGATATCATCCACATTGCACTACGGGCATATCACTTTATGTTCCAGTCCAACAGTCTGACAGAACTGGAGCAGGCCGATTGGGTAATAGCCCCCGACGGACTGGAAAAATACGGCAATCACGAATTAGACAGAGCCGAAGAGATATTCAGTGCCGGTTATTTTGCCACATTAGATTTTTTAAAAGAGTACAAAAAATAAACATATAGAAATGGAAAAGATTATTATTTACCAAGTTTTTACCCGACTGTTCGGAAATTCCAAACCAACCTCCGTTTATAACGGCTCGTTACAAGAAAACGGCTGCGGAAAGATGGCGGGCTTCACTAATCAGGCCCTGCAGGAAATAAAAAAATTGGGAACCACACATATATGGTATACCGGTGTCATTGCACACGCTACACAAACCGACTACACAGCTTACGGTATCCCTCGCAATCACCCTTCTATCGTAAAAGGAAAAGCGGGTTCTCCCTATGCCATCAGAGATTATTATGACGTAGACCCCGATTTGGCTGTAAACGTCAATCAACGCATGAAGGAGTTTGAAACCCTGATTGAACGTACACATGCCAACCGTCTGAAAGTCATTATCGATTTTGTGCCGAATCATGTATCCCGCCAATACCAGTCGCTTGCCAAACCCAGAAGAGTAAAAGATCTGGGAGAAACCGATAATCCTAATATAGCTTTCTCTCCCGACAACAATTTCTATTACATCCCCGGACAAAAACTGGAAGGAGAAATAGACCTTCATAATGAAAGTATGGGAGATTACTATGAATCACCCGCCAAAGCTACGGGAAACAACCGTTTCGATGCCTACCCTAACCGAAACGACTGGTACGAAACAGTAAAGCTTAACTACGGAACAGATTACATTCACAATACAGGAAATCATTTTTCACCCATTCCAGATACCTGGCATAAGATGAAAGATATTCTTCTGTTCTGGGCAGGAAAAGGAATTGACGGCTTCCGCTGCGACATGGCAGAAATGGTTCCGTGCGAGTTTTGGGGATGGGCAATTCCGGAAGTAAAAGCCAAATATCCGAACCTGATATTTATTGCCGAAGTCTACAATCCGAACGAATACCGCAATTATCTGTTCAACGGGAAATTCGATTACTTGTATGATAAAGTAGGATTGTATGATACACTGAGGGGGGTCATCTGTGGATACAATTCTGCTACTGCCATCACTTCATGCTGGCAAAGTGTAAACGACATTCAAGACCACATGCTCAACTTCCTTGAAAATCATGACGAGCAGCGTATTGCTTCCGACTTCTTTGCCGGCAATCCGTTCAAGGCGCTTCCGGCTCTTATCGTATCGGCTTGCATGAATACGAATCCGATGATGATCTATTTCGGACAGGAACTGGGAGAACCGGGTATGGACGAGGAGGGATTTAGCGGAAGAGACGGACGAACTACCATCTTCGACTATTGGAGTGTAAATAGTTTGTACCGCTGGAGCAACAACGGACGCTATAATACCCATCTGCTTAGTCCAAAAGAGAAAGAGCTGCGCAAGTTCTATAGCCGCCTGCTTAACCTCTGTAATCAGGAAGCAGCACTTCGCGAAGGTGCTTTCTTCGATTTGATGTACGTAAATCAGGGAGGATGGCAGATGAACGAGCACAGACAGTATGCTTTTCTCCGTAAACAGGAGAATGAGGTATTACTCATTGCAGTCAACTTCGACGAAACTCCGGCACAGGTTTCCATCAATCTTCCGGCACATGCATTCGAGTATCTGAACATGCCGGAATACGAAAGCATTACTGCTACCAATTTGCTCGACAGTCAGAAGGAAACCATTTCGTTTACAGCAAATAAACCGGTTGCTATCACACTGCCTGCATACGGTGGCAAAATTTTGAAAATAAAAATCGGCAAATAAGCCTCCGCAGAGATTCTGATTCTTTTAGAAAAACTTTATAAAAAAGCCTGCAGTACAAAATACTGCAGGCTTTTCCTTTCTTTTACACTCTTTCCAATATTCGTTTTACTTCAATGTACCCACTTTTTAGTGTTTCTTCAAATTAGGCAAGAAGCAAGCAACGAATCCCAATAGCGGCGTAAAGGCTACTACCTTATACACATATTCTATACCATACACATCGGCAAAGTTGCCTAACACAGCCGATGCAATACCTGCCACTCCAAAGGCAAAGCCGAAGAAAATACCCGAAATAAGTCCCAGCTTATATGGAAGCAGTTCCTGTGCATAGACCAATATGGCAGGAAAGGCAGAAGACAGAATAAAACCAATAAGAAAACTAAGAACCACTGTAACCGGAAGTCCTACATACGGCATCAGCATACTGAAAGGAGCCACTCCCAAAATAGACCCCCAAATCACGTATTTACGACCAATCTTATCACCCAGCGGACCACCTACCAATGTACCGGCAGCTGTTGCAAAGAGGAAGATAAACAGATAAAGTTGGGAATCCTGTACCGATACACCAAATTTATGAATCAGATAAAAAGTATAATAACTGCTCAAACTGGCCATATAGATATACTTGGAAAATATCAGCACAATAATAATTGCAATGGCAAAGATGGTCTTCTTCAATGAATAAGGCATCTCATGAGGTACTCCCCGATTCTGTTTCCGACGTTCATCCCATTCTTTCAGTTTCGAACGGTACCAACGACAGATAGGCCACATAATAGCCATTCCTACCAAAGCCAGCAAAGCAATAAAGACCACATTCTGTCTGCCATAAGGAGCAATAACCAAAGCTGCCAGCAACGGACCAAATGAACCACCCAGATTGCCTCCTACCTGAAACAAAGACTGAGCAAGTCCCCGTTTACCACCTGAAGCCAGATAAGTAAGCCGCGATGCTTCAGGATGAAAAATGGAAGAACCGATTCCTATCAACCCTACCGCCAGCAGAACCATCCAGAAATGATGCACCCATGCCAGCAACAGCAAGCCGATAAAAGTAAAAGTCATACCAGCCGGAAGAGACCACACTTTCTGATGGCGGTCTGTAATCAAACCTACAACTGGCTGAAATACAGAAGCAGCTATCTGATAAACCAGGGTAATCAAACCTACCTGTGTAAAATTTAATACCAGTTCATCCTTTATCAGCGGATAAACCGCCATGATGACTGACTGCAACATATCGTTTGTGCAATGCGACAAACTAAGTGCAAATAAAATACCGAAAGCAATGCTCCCGGTATTCTTATTGATTGTTGATTCACAACTCATCGTTTCAATAATCCTATTTTCAAATTCAGTTTAAAATAATACACCCCGTTTTCGCGTTCCAGATAGCCATATTTGTCTTTTTCTGTAGAACCTTTTTCCAGGCGTGTATTGTAGAACAGGAAGTCGGCAAAAGTCTGACGGAAAGCACGCTGGTAGCAAATCACCTGTCCATCTCCTGTCACCAGCAGAAAACCTGCAATGGCAGAATCTGTTCCGTTGTACAACTTGGCAGGACGCATGCCGGCAGCCAGTGCCAGCAGCAATTCTTTCACCTTATATTCATAAAATCCGTGCTTATTGATGAGTTCATCCTTAATCTTCAGCGGATTCAGTTTTTTCACTTCTTCGGTCAGTTCCGATATCTTTGTGATACCGTCGAGCCACATGAGTCGGGTCATCTCAGCCAACAGACGTCCCATATGAAGATCAATCATCGAAAGATTGCTTCTGAAAATCTTATCGGCCACATCGTTATACTTCAGATTTCCTCCCAAACGTTCAATCATCAGCATACGGCTGATTACATCATCTTCCTCGCCTTCTGCATTGATTTTATTTACAGTAGGTACGGCAAATTTTACACCTGTCTGTTCGAATTTGAAATTAGCCGAACGTCCGCCATCCAACAGAGGAATCATCATTCCCAGACGTGAACGAACACAGAATCCGGTAAGAGGAGCCTCCGTACTATAAAAGGCCACACTAAAGTCAGTACGATCGTCTGTCTTTGCTTCCAGGTCGAACAAAGCAATCTCATCCAAAAACTCTTCTACCCCATCGGCAGAAGTCACTTCATCTTCTCTGCTTTGACGTACGCTGTCCAGCACCAATGCAGCTACCGTATCAAAATCTTCACGTGGAATACGCTTATCCATATTCTCTCCTACAATATGAATCGTATCCTTCTCCACAATATAACGGCGTGTGCCATCGTGTTCTTCACGCTGTACCATTGCTACCGGTATACGGAGCGATTCATTCCGTTTTCCTTCCGGAGTTCCGGCATATACATATCCGTCTGCGAGCAGGCGAAAAAATGCATACAATTCGCCCCACTCTCTTTTTGTTGCTTCAAATGCCATAATCTACAGTTCTTTTCCTGTTGCAAAGGTACAAAAAGCAGTGTGTAATGTCAAAAGGAAAACAGAGTTTTCGGTTTCTGTTATTTACAGAACAACATTCTACCGTTTTTTTCACACCAGTGACGGATGTATGCATAACTGTCTTGCGAATTGATTTGATTCGAACAAATATGTCCGTTTCTTTTAGCCTCATCCAAGATGGTTACTACTTCTTCCAACCGTCCCCGATGCAATAATGTCATCAAATAGAAGAGTCGGTCTCGATCCATAATTCGGGCTTCATCCGGGACAAAAAATTCAGCTTCAGGTTTTTTCTCCAGAAAGGACTGTATTTTCTGAAAAGCATCACCAAACACACGATACCAAACTCCCTTCAGAGTCTCTTCATCTACACAACGCCAGTCACTAGTCACGGCTTCATAACTAGCCAACTCCTGTGCTTGCAGAGCCAAAACTCCTGTCCCCCTCAGACTCATTGTCATCCGTACTTCTGATATTCCTAATATCTGCCACCACAAATCATCTACATACAAAGGTTTGACCTCCAAACGTACTCTATTAAAATGTGTAGGACCAAGACAAAAGAAATATCCGGAAAGCACTATATAATTTATATACGAACTCTGTCGGAAACCATATTCTCGCCCCACATTTTTTCGGATGGAAGCATTCCATTTTTCAAAATCTGCTTTTTTCATCATATCCCATGAGTTTATCTGCAATATTTCGGATAAGTAAAAAGCAGTGTTCCTCATTGTCAATATACCTCCGAACAGGCAATTCAACAATAGAACACTGCTTTCCAATTTATCAATTAAATGCTTATTTCAGGATGATTTCCTTAATAATAGGCCAACAAGTATGTTGTCCGGTGACCTGAATCTTCACGGCTTTGACAGGTTCACCATTCAGTTGTACTTTGGCCTGTCCGTATTCATCGAATGTACCGACTGTTACAAAATTTGTTCCGTCTGTACTGGTCATCAAATCAGCCTTTGTAATATAATCTTTCGAATCACCTGTAATAACCTCAATCTCTTTGACAGGAGTAGCCTCTGTCAGCAACACTGTAAAATAATGTTCTTTACCTACTGTACTTCCTCCCCAGAAGAAAGAATTGTTTCTTCCATCGAAGGCATATTCCGGATGATAAGGCATATTGACAGGAATATTAGTATCAATATGTGCTGCACGAATCAGTGCCGGTTTTTCTTCTGTAGGTACAAACTCTTTTTCATTCAGAGCATCGTCTTCATAAAAGTTGATACCCAGTTTTTCCATTACCGGATAGTAGGATGTAATACGCTGATAGAAACTGTCCCAGTTTCGCTGCTCTTTCGGACTCCACAACACTTCGGCCAATGCAGATAATCGTGGATACAACATCCATTCTACACGAGACTGTGTAGCAACACGTTCGGTCCACAATGCACCTTGTCCTCCTTTAATCAGAGCTTCCTGTTCCTTGGTTACACCCGGAAGTACAGGATCCCACTCATACGACTTACGTACAGAGTTTCCGGCATATCCCCAGTCCAGATAACAACCATGCTGCGGACACATAATGACCGGGATATGGCGTTCCAACGCTTCTTTCTGCTGTTTCTCTCCAGTATCTCTCCAAACGGTAAGTACATCATCGGACGTAGCAGCATGACGTTCGTTGATTTCATCCCATCCTACCATAATCTTACCTTTAGAACGAACCAATTCACTCATCTTGCGAGTAAAATAGTCTTGCAGTTCACCGGGTTGCTTCATTCCTTCTTTTTTGTATAGCGCCATACACTTCGGGCATTTTTCCCACACGTGAGTAGGCACTTCATCACCTCCCAGGTGAATATATTTTGATGGGAATATCTCGATTAAGGTATTGACTACCTCTTCGGCAAACGCATAAGAAGCCGGATTTCCCACACAAATCATGTTTTCATTTCCCCGCTTACGTTCGTTCACCGGCATCTCTTCAGGATAGGCCTCAAATGAACCCCCATTACAGGAAAGTTGAGGCATCGCAGCCAACAATGCGGTGCTATGACCGGGCAAATCGACTTCCGGCATAATCTCAACACCATATAAGGCAGCATAACGAACCACCTCTTTTAAATCGTCTTTCGTATAGAATTTACCAGACAGTTCAGGATAATCGGCATAAAAGGTTCCTTTTTCAGTAAGCTCCGGATATTTATCCATAGCAAGACGCCATGCATTATTATCGGTCAGATGCAAATGCAGAGTATTCAACTTAAAGAAAGCCATTTGGCTGATTGTCTTTTTCAATTCATCCACCGTCCAAAAATGGCGGCTACAATCGAGCATCAAACCACGATAACTGAAACGAGGCTGGTCTTGAATGGTCAAAGCTGGTAACTCATTGTTTTCTGCAGTCAACAGCAACTGATAAAGCGTAGTCAGTGCACGTGCAACACCTTGTTCAGTACCAGCTTGTAAGATTACAGCATCTGCCGTAACCTTCAACACATAAGCTTCTCCCAAAAGTTCCGTCGACTTTTCAATACGAACAGATGATTTCGAATTGTCGCTCCACTGTAATACACAACCGGCATGATTCTTAAAATCCTGCATAAACTGTTCGGCTACAGTTTTCCACTCTTCCGATGTACAAATAGTCTGAAGTGAATTCAACGGTAAAGATCCACGCTGAAACTCCACAGATTGTACTTGAGGAATCAGATTCACACTACCGGGCACAGGCTTTTCTGTACAGTTCACATTGAAAAGAAGAGAGCCACACATCAAAGGAAGTAAAAAATGCTTTTTCAGTTTCATGATAATGATGTTCTTAATATTTTATGCAAAATACGTAAAAATGTTTATATCTGCAAAAAACAATTGATAAGCAAATATATTTTATTGAGAAAATCTTTACTCTTTCCTGAAACAGTATAGCCATATTGTCAATAAATTTAATATATAAGAACAATATTGTTAAATCATGTTATACAGCAGCTTTTTCTATTAGTTAAGTTTGCCGATTCAATAAAAAGCTATACCTTTGCAATGTGTTTTTCATAGTATTAGATTTAAGGTTAACAAAAGGTTGGAGTACAGCGGTACTCCTTTTTTTATGCCCATACTCAATTTACCCCAAACTCATAGTAATCAATACTGCTAAAAACATCATTTCACTTATTCTATATCCATTTATCAATACTAAATTCTTTCCATCAAGCTATATACAAAAATTAATTTTATATTTGTATATAATTTGATTTATATCTTTAACCTTACATTTTTCAGACATGAAATATACTAATAACCCTTTACCTCCCATTATAGAAAAAATACCTCATCTGATACGCCATGAAAAACTCTATCGAACGATCCATAAACAACTAATGAAAAAATGGTTCCGGTATTTTGTACTGTTTTTCATCATAGGCTCTATTTTTTCTGTTATCTACAGTTCTTTTGACGAGTCTCTGCCATACCGCTCATGGCTTTATACTTTCAACTATTTGGCTTCTTTAATCTTTACAATAGAATACGGATTACGGATTGCAGCTGCTCCTGTACAATATATTCAGTATAAACGTGCATGGATGGCTAGGCTGCATTACCTGTTTTCTTTTTACGGAATAATCGACTTTGTGGCTATATTACCATTCGTCATTATATATTTTTACAATGACTCTCCTCACCTTCATTTGGTAGTTTTAGCCTATATATTAATTATTTTCAAGCTAATACGTTATTCCCGCTCTTTCCAAATGATAGGCAGTGTACTTAATCAGGTAAAAGATGAACTGATTACTTCCTATACGGCTTGTGGCATCATGCTTGGATTTTCCGGCATATTAATGTATTATATCGAACGAAATGCACAGCCCCAAGCTTTCGAAAACATAGGCGATGGATTCTGGTGGGCTATCGTTGCCTTTACTACCGTGGGCTATGGAGACATTTATCCGGTTACTCCACTGGGACGATTACTCAGCAGTATCATCAGTCTTATTGGTATCGCTATGATTGCTATCCCTACCGGTATCATCAGTTCCGCCTTCATGAATATGTTACTGGAGAAAAAGAACAAAGAAAAGAATGGATAAACAGCACAGGAGTTGTATTATGAAGCATCATCCGACCTTTCACCGATTTTTATCCGTAAAAACTCTTCTATATACTGGTATCGCTTTCTGTATCTGCATCATCGGATGTCTGTATTACTGCAACCATCTCGTCAAACAAGCAGCAGAGCATAAGATATACAACACCACCACAGAAATACCGTATCGGAATACAGCTCTTTTGTTAGGCACTTCTCCCAAACTAAGAAACGGAGAAGATAATCTCTATTTTCTTTATCGTATACAGGCCACTGCAGATTTGTATAAAGCCGGAAAAATCAGCTATATCCTAATTAGTGGAGACAACAGCCGTAGCAATTACAACGAACCCGAGAGTATGAAACAGGCACTTATCCGGTTAGGAATACCCTCAAAAGTGATTTATCTGGATTATGCTGGATTACGGACACTGGACTCCGTAGTACGTGCCAAGAAGATATTTGGTCAGAACTCCATTACTATTATCAGCCAGAAATTCCATAATGAACGAGCCATTTTCATCGCTCAAGCGTACGGAATAGATGCCATCGGCTATAACGCTCAAAATGTTTCCCGACTATTCGGGCTGAAAACTCGATTACGCGAATACTTTGCCCGTGTAAAAATGTGTATAGATATCCTTACCCACAAACAGCCCCGTTTTTTAGGAGAAAAGATAGAAATTCCTATGGCCCCTTAATCATTCGACTATAAACATAGATTCTGTCTTCATACAGATAGTACACATCTCCATATAAATGATTAACTTTGGCCCATACTCACTAAAAATATAAAAATGGAACTGAACGAACACAACAAGCAGGAGTATCCTCCTATGCATACATGCGAACATATAGTAAACCGCACAATGGTCAATCTTTTCGGATGTGGACGGGCTGTCTCAGCGCATATCGAAAGAAAAAAGAGCAAATTGGATTTCGCGTTGCCACAGGCTCCTTCCGAAGAAGAAATTGCATGTATAGAACGCACCGTAAACGAAGTGATCGCCCGTCATCTACCCGTAACTACCGAATTTATTACACAGGCAGAAGCATTGGGACGTTTCGACTTGAAGCGCCTGCCCGAAGGAGCTTCCGAAACTGTACGAATCGTCCATGTAGGAGATTACGATGAATGTCTCTGCATCGGTCTGCATGTAGAAAATACATCAGAAATCGGTACATTTCATATCATCAGTTCAGATTATAAAGAGGGAATTTTCCGAATGCGCTTTAAACTAATATAATTTTATGAGTAAAAGAAAAAACAATTCAACCGGTTCTCTACAAGGTTTTATCTTGCTGATAGTTCTTGTTGGAGGAGCACTGTTCTTTTATCAGTATCAGCAAAAGCTTCCTGCAGCAGAAACATGGAAGCAACGTGCCGAGCAGACAATAGAAAAAGTAAAGGAAGCGGTTCCGAATGTTCCTGTCGAACAACTCAAAAACAAGGTACAATCCGGAGAAAAAACAATAGCTTCGCACCTTGAAATACCGGTCAGTCTGAAAAAACGGAACGAAATAAAACTGCAACGTACAGCATTTACCATTTCGTACAATAATTTCTACAAGACACCTAACTGGGTAGCGTGGGAACTGACACGCCAGGAAACTACAGGAGAGGAGGAAAGAAAAAATAAATTTCTTCCCGACCCCGATTTGCCGGAACCACGTGTAGAACATGCCGATTATACCAATTCCGGATACGACCGGGGACATATGGCACCGGCCGCTGATATGAAATGGAGCAAACAGGCCATGCAGGAGTCTTTCTACATGAGCAACATCTGCCCGCAAAACAGAAAACTGAACCGCGACGACTGGGGAGACCTGGAAGAAGCTTGCCGGCAATGGGCAAAGAAATACGGTACAGTGTACATCGCCTGCGGTCCTATTTACGACAAAGCCAAACCCGAACGTATCGGACGAAACAAGGTAGCTGTGCCCAACCGCTTCTTTAAGGTTGTTCTGATATACAATCGGAAGAATCCTATCGCTATGGGCTTCCTGTTCGAAAACAAAGCTGACCATAAGAAACTGGACAAGTACCTGGTTACGGTAGATTCCATAGAAAAAATTACAGGACTTGACTTCTTTTCACGACTGCCCGATAATATTGAGCAAAAGATAGAATCCATTTTACCGGTACTCCCCTGAATTACTCTCAAATACTTTTGATAATAGCAGTAACACCACTTGCAGGTTTACCTGTTGCATATACAGACATATACAACAGGTAAACCTTTCCATAACACCCTCTCACAGTCCGACAATATCTTGAGCCGCTTGTTACCAGCATTATTCTTCCAAGGGCTCAAATGGTTCTTCTTGAAACACTCCATTTTCATCTCTGATATAAGCTGTACCGTATGGAGCATGAAGTAACGGAATTATATCAGGGTCGTACTGGCAGATAGTATTCAGTTTATAGATTCCACTATTTTCGGACTTTTGCATATACTCGTCACTCTCATCACCTGCTGTAAACCGCCACCCACTATCATATCCTTCAAATGGACTGTCTTCTTCTGGTTTCTCACGATACATATATCCGACAGGTAAGCCATCTACTGTGATTCTGTCAGTAGCTATACACCCATCAGAAGTTTCCCAATTTTTAAGAAGAACCTCGTTTTCTCGCCCATTTATAAAAAATTGCTTTTCCTTTTTCATTTTATTATCCCATTTTTACTGGTAACAAGGAAATATATAACCCATTATCTGCTATTCAATAATGCCAAAATGTACAAGAGCATGCAAGATACCATCTTCATCTACATCGTCTGTAATAAAGTCAGCGCACTCCTTTACCCGACTCGATGCACCGCCCATTGCGATACCTATACCGGCAGCCTTAAGCATGGGAATATCATTTCCTCCATCTCCAAAAGCCATACTCTCATCCAAAGAAAAGCCTAAACAAGCTGCCACATCAGCCATTCCGGATGCCTTGTTTACACCAGTCGCATTTACATCTGCAAAATATGGATTCCAGCGCGAAACAGCCAATCCCGGAAGTTGATTCATTATTTCCTTTTCAACTTCTTCTCCACAGTAAATACAAAGCTGACAACACGTACAAGCATCAAATTCGCTCACAATATCTACAACCTGAGGTACAGGATGATTCGTCAGTTCGGAAAGAGCAATCACTGTATCATTCACATAATTCACAAGTATCCCTTTTTCCACTTCCAAAGCCAATGGGAAACCATACTGTTCGGCAAGATGAAGGACTGTATGAAAGTCTTCCCGACCAATGGGATAAGAAATGATCTCAGTACCATCGCGGAGCACACACCGAGAACCATTCAACGAAACGACGGCATCATAGGGAATCGCCTCCAGTTCCAGCAAGTCGGTAGCTCCCCTACCTGTCGCTATAATAATTTTCATCCCTTTCTCATGTACTTTAGTCAGCGCATCGATTGTCGTCTGAGGTATCTTATGCGTCTTGAAACTGATTAAAGTTCCATCTACATCCAGAAAAATTGCCTTCACTTTCATTTTCTCAATCATATTACTTTATTTCGGAAAGAGTCTTTCTATGCTTCTATTTTTAGATCATACAAAAAATAAAGCGAAGAATCATGTATTTCAATACAAAATTCTTCGCTTTATAAGGAGAAGCCGCACCCGAGGCGTGACGAAACTCCGAAAAACAGGATTTGAGTGCCCTCTTCCTTTGTAATCCACCGGCATAAATGCTACCCGAAGGCGTGGCCCGCCATTGGAAGATGAAGCTTGTCTCGGCATTTCTTATAAATTTGATGAGTTTCCCGATTCTGCAAGTACGGCTTCATTTTTGTATTACAAATATATTATATTTTTTTGGTTCTACAAAATTTTACCCGAATTAATAGCAGAACATTTTAATTTTTAATCTGCGGAATATGTATCGGAAAAACCTTTTCTTCCATTCAGCTTCCGCCTAAGAAAACATCATAATGACAGCTTTTCAAAAGACATCAGCGACAAAAAAAGCCATATAGTCATAAAAAAAAGAGATGTTTAAAAATAAACATCTCTTTTCTATACTTTTTAATACCGTATACCGCATTAAGCAGCTTTTGCCTTAGCAACAACAGCTTTGAATGCTTCTGGATGGTTCATAGCTAAGTCAGCCAAAACCTTACGGTTGATTTCGATACCTGCTTTGTGCAATGCACCCATCAACTTAGAGTAAGACATACCTTCCAGACGAGCAGCTGCGTTGATACGCTGAATCCACAATGCACGGAAGTTACGTTTTTTGTTCTTACGGTCGCGGTATGCATAAGTCAAACCTTTTTCCCAAGTGTTCTTAGCAACGGTCCAAACGTTTTTTCTTGCACCAAAGTAACCTCTGGTTAAACCTAAAATTTTCTTTCTTCTTGCTCTTGAAGCAACGTGATTTACTGATCTTGGCATAGTTTTAATTCTTTTTTGAATGATAGCGCCGATATTTTACAACCGGACTTGAGGCTAATGCATTCGGTTAATAATTTTAATGATACGTGTACGCTTTTGAAGATTACTTCATGCAAAGCAGTTCTTTCACCTGAGTCAAGTTGGCATTGTGTACCAATCCTGAGTGAACAAGGTTTCTTTTCTGCTTCTTAGTTTTCTTAGTCAAAATGTGACTGTGAAAAGCGTGCTTTCTCTTGATTTTACCTGTTCCGGTAAGAGCGAATCTTTTTTTAGCACCGGAGTTAGTCTTTACCTTTGGCATCTTGTTAAAATTTTAATTATTATTATTAACGGTGGCAACGTACTATACCGGCACGTTACGCACTCTCTCTTTCATTTGTCTGAGACAACTTATCCGTTCTTTTTAGGAGCACCCGGTTTCTTAGGAGCCAATGAGATAGTCATTCTCTTTCCTTCCAAAAGCGGCATCTGTTCTACCTTTGCATATTCTTCCAGGTCGTTTGCAAAGCGAAGCAGCAATACTTCACCCTGTTCTTTGAACAGAATAGAACGTCCTTTGAAGAACACATAAGCCTTTACCTTATCTCCATCCTGCAAGAAACCAATGGCATGCTTCAGTTTGAAGTTGTAATCGTGTTCGTCGGTCTGAGGTCCGAAACGGATTTCCTTCACGTTCACCTTCACCTGCTTTGCCTTCTGTTCCTTTGCACGTTTCTTTAACTGGTAAAGGAATTTAGAATAATCTATAATTCTACAAACTGGAGGAACAGCGTTGGGTGAAATTTCTACTAAGTCAGCTTCATGCTCTTCTGCCATTTTCAAAGCTTGAGCGATTGGATAAACTGCTGATTCAATATCGTCGCCCACAATGCGGACTTCTTTGGCGCGAATCTGTTCATTGATTCGGTGTTGCCCTTTTAAAGTGTCATTCTTCATTAAAAATACTTTTCTTCCTTGTTTGTCTTTTGTTTTAATTATATATTATTCTTTGTTCCGTCTACAGGAGAAAGATGTCCTTCTCCTGCAAACGGTTGCAAAGTTACCATTTATTTATCATATTATGAACTTCTTCCGCAATATTTTTTGCAAATTCTTCGATTTTCATCGTTCCTTTGTCTCCTTCACCCTGTTTACGTACGGCTACTTCACCATTTTCGGCTTCTTTTTCACCTACAATCAGCATGTAAGGAATACGTTTCATTTCATTATCGCGGATTTTACGTCCAATCTTTTCGTTACGATCGTCTACAATAGCGCGGATATCGCTCTTCTTCAGTTCCAGACGAACCTGGTTAGCATAATCGTTGAACTTTTCAGAGATAGGCAGGATAGCTACCTGATCCGGAGTCAGCCACAACGGGAATTTACCGGCAGTATGTTCAATCAGCACAGCCACAAAGCGCTCCATAGATCCAAACGGTGCACGGTGAATCATTACCGGACGATGTTTCTGATTGTCTGAACCCATATATTCCAACTGGAAGCGTTCAGGCAAGTTGTAGTCTACCTGAATAGTACCCAACTGCCAGCGACGGCCAATGGCATCCTTCACCATGAAGTCCAATTTAGGACCATAGAATGCAGCTTCACCGTATTCTACTTTCGCCTTCAAGCCTTTTTCTTCGCATGCTTCTACAATAGCACGTTCAGCTCTTTCCCAGTTTTCATCGCTACCGATGTATTTTTCACGATTTTCTTTGTCACGCAAAGAAATCTGAGCTTCAAAGTTTTCCAATCCCATTGAAGTAAATACAATGGAAATAATATCCATCACACGCAAGAACTCATCCTTCACCTGATCCGGACGGCAGAAGATATGTGCATCGTCCTGAGTAAAGCTACGTACACGAGTCAATCCGTGCAACTCACCACTCTGTTCGTAACGGCATACTGTACCGAATTCTGCAATACGCAAAGGCAGATCACGGTAAGAACGCGGAGTGTTCTTATAAATCATACAGTGATGCGGACAGTTCATCGGTTTCAGGAAGTATTCTTCACCTTCTTCCGGAGTATGGATAGGCTGGAATGCATCCTTACCGTATTTAGCATAGTGACCAGAAGTTACGTACAGCAATTTGTTTCCGATAGGCGGACACATTACTTCCTGATAATCGTAACGAGCCTGAATGCGGCGCAGGAAATCCTGCAGACGGATACGCAGCGCAGTACCTTTCGGCAACCACATCGGAAGTCCCTTACCTACTGTATCCGAGAACATGAACAAATCCATTTCCTTACCAATCTTACGGTGGTCACGTTTCTTTGCTTCTTCCAGCATAGCCAGATACTCATCGAGCATCTTCTTTTTCGGGAAGGTGATACCGTAGATACGAGTCATCTGCTTACGGTCTTCCTGTCCTCTCCAATATGCTCCGGCAACCGACAACAGTTTGATAGCCTTGATAGGAGCAGTAGAAGGCAAGTGCGGACCACGGCAAAGGTCTGTAAATGCACCCTGTGTATATGTAGTGATATGTCCGTCTTCCAGTTCAGAAATCAACTCACATTTGTAAGTTTCTCCTCTTTCACTGAACATTTTCAATGCATCTTCCTTAGCTATATTCTGACGAACCAATACTTCTTTCTTGGCAGCCAGTTCAGCCATTTTCTTTTCGATAGCAGCCAAATCGCCTTCTTTAATCACAGCTTCTCCCGGATCTACATCATAATAGAATCCGTTTTCGATAGCTGGACCTATACCGAACTGAATACCCGGGTAAAGTTCCTGCAATGCTTCTGCCAGCAAATGCGCACTGGTGTGCCAAAATGCGTGCTTACCTTGTTCATCTTCCCATTTATAGAGAACGAATTCAGCATCTTCGTTAATAGGTCTTGTCAAGTCGATAGTCTCACCATTTACCGCACAAGCCAACACATCTTGTGCCAGACGTGAACTGATACTTTCTGCAATCTGCAGACCAGTTACTCCTTCGTTATATTCACGAACCGAGCCGTCAGGAAAAGTTATCTTAATCATAATCTTTATGTTTTGTCTATTATTGAATTGCAAAAGTAACTATTTTTTTGAGTAAATATCCATTTTTTTCAATTAATGTTACTCAGCCGGAGTCGTAAAGCGCTTAATTACATTATAAGCCGCAAAGATACCCAGTTCGCCAGCCTTACTCAAATCCTGAATACCTTGTCGGTTGTTACCCAGGAAAATATTGGTCAGCCCCCTGTTGTAGTACGCATCAGAGAAACGGCTATCCAGCTCAATAGCTTTATTATAGTCTACCAATGCTCCGCGGTAATCTTTCATAGATACCAGGATATTGGCCCGGTTATAATATGCATATACAAAGTCGGGAGCCAGACTGATGACCTTATCCAGGTCGTCCCGAATCACAGCATAGTCGATACCACGTACCTGAGGCTGTTTATCATTCAAACCTTCTATCTCATAGCCTACATCACGTTTGCGGAACTCTATCTGTTTGTAGTGTACCACTGCACGAGTAAAATAGGCCGGGAAGAAAGTAAAATCACGTTCTATAGCATCATCCAGATCTTTCAATGCACTGTCAAAATCCTGCACCAGATAGAAATCCAGTGCACGTCTATAATAATGGAGCGCATTATCCGGTTCGTTCATAATCGCAGCCGATTCCTCGTCGATAGCAGCAAAATGCTGTTTTACCTGCTGTTCTGTCAGAGAAGCCTCGTTGTTGGTTATCAGCAAACGCTGCGGAAGCACATGGCGGTTGTTCAAGTCGTCGATATACTTCGAGAAGTTTACCTGACGTTTCACCTCTTCCTGACGCTCGTAATAGCTAAACACATACATCGGCTGTGGCAGAATCGTGATATTCTTATCCTGCACACGTCCACGGTAGTCGGTCTTGTACTTGGATTCCTCTTCTTCGTTATCGGCCACAATAATCTTACGATAGTTGTTCATGTTTTTATCCGACTTCTTACGAGTCTTGTCGGCCGATGCCGTCTGTGTTTTCTTCACCCCATTCTGCGCATCCAGCTGAGCTTTCAGCACCTTAAACTCATCGGCTTCTGCCCGATGCAGTTCACCCATCTTACGCAACACCTGAGCACGATACTGATAACCGGCCAGGAAATTGGGATATTCATCCAATACTGCAGAAAAATCGTTTACAGCCCCTTGATAATCACCGGTCTTATCACGCAACAATCCCCGGTTGAATGTAGCCATCATATTATCCGGCTCCACCGACAGCACAAAGTCGAAATCTTCAATTGCACGGTTGTCATCTCCCACCTGCGCACGAAGCAATCCACGGTTATAATGCCCGATAAAATTATCACGATCAATATCCAGTGCGATATCGTAATCCTTCATGGCTCCGCGCAAATTGTTCTGATGATAACGAGCCAAGGCACGATTAATATAAAGCCCTGCATTGCGGACAGACAGTCGGATAGCCTCCGTCAAGTCCGATTCGGCATCCTGATACTTGGAACGCTGCAAAAACAACATACCCCGAGAAGCCCATGTATCCGGATTATACCGGTCCATCTCAATGGCTTTATCGGCATCGGTCATCGCCAACAACGTATCCTTCTGTTTCAAGGAAACCTCTGTACGCATCAAATAAGCATCGGTGTAACGGGGAGAAATACGAATTAAGGTATCCAAATCGGCCCTTGCCTGTGCATAATCCGATTCGCGCATCCGGCATAATGCCAGATTGTGCCACAGGCTGATATTTTCAGGTTCCAGTTTCAAAGCTCTCTCATAATCTTGTATAGCCCCCTTATAATTTTTCTGACGGATACGCGATATTCCCCGAATCTGATAAGCATTGACCACAAACGGATTGCGGTCTATCGCTTCCGAACAGTCGGCTTCTGCCCCCTGAAAATCGTCGAGATTCATTTTGGCAAGCCCTCTGTAAAAATAAGGTTCCGCCAGATAAGGCTTCGCACTGATTACCTGGTTAAAATACTGGATAGAAAGGACATAGTCCTCAAAATAGAGAGCATTCCGCCCGATAGTCATCACTCTATCCGTATTGATTTGGGCAGAGAGTGATAAAGGGAGGAATGCGCATACTATATATAAAAGTTTTTTTATCATTTGATTGTCTTCACCTTGTAAGCACAACGTGCTTTGCCTTTCAGCATATTGCTCAGCTTTCCTTTAATCATTTGTTTACGCAATGCCGACAGATGGTCGATAAACATAGTTCCGTCCAAATGGTCGAACTCATGCTGCATGACACGTGCCAGATAACCTTCTACCCACTCGTCGTGTGGTATCATATTTTCATCCAGATAAGTGACATGGATTTTATCAGGGCGTTTCACACTTTCATGAATACCCGGCAGACTCAGACAGCCTTCTTCCATAGACACCATTTCTCCGTCTGTTTCAAGGATATGCGGATTGATATAAGTACGTTTGAATCCCTTAAATTCGGGCATATCATCAGAAAGCACATCCAAGTCGACCACTACCACACGGATAGAAAGCCCGATTTGAGGAGCAGCCAATCCTACTCCATCTGCACGTTCCATCGTTTCAAACATGTTTGCTATCAACTCTTTCAGGTTTGGATAGTCTGGTGTAATATCTTCAGCCTCCTGACGCAATACAGGCTGGCCATATACATAAATAGGTAAAATCATTGTTTTATGTTTTAATTTAAAATTTTTTCGATTCCAGATAAGACTGAAGAATAATAGTTGCACTGATTTCGTCGACCAAAGCCTTATTCTGACGGTCTTTCTTTTTCAGTCCGCCGGCCAGCATGGCCTGATGTGCCAATACAGAGGTAAACCGTTCGTCTACCAGTTCTACCGGCATATCGGGACATTTTTTCTTCAACTGATTGATAAACGGAATTATATTCTTCATATTTTCCGAATCTTCATTGTTCATCTGCTTAGGATGCCCCACAATGATGCGTTCTACCGGTTCCTGAGCCATGTATTTCAATAAGAAATCCATCAGCTGATGAGTAGGAACAGTTGTCAGCCCGCTTGCAATAATCTGCATGGGGTCTGTCACGGCTATGCCTGTGCGTTTTCGTCCGTAATCTATTGCTATTATTCTGCTCATATGCCGACAAAAATACAAATTATTTCCTATCCGTTTTTATATGAAACTTAAATTAACGCGCAGAAACATTCCCAATATTGCCTGTAAAACTATAAAACTAATTATTTCCCGATCGATTTCCAGAACTTCACAAAGTCTTTATACAAGCCATAGCATACCAATCTGTCTTCTGCCTGCAAGGTATAGTCTTCCGGAAAAGCATTGTCGACCTCTTTTTCCAATACAGAGATACCCAAACTGTTTTTCACCATTTTTCCACGAACCAAAGCAAGCAGCTTCAGATTAAAGTCTTCATCCTCTTTCAAGTCGTTGACCTGACATCCGACCAGTTTACGAGGTATGCCAAACTTAAACACAAAATGTTCCTCGTCTATCTGAAAAGATTCTACTTCTATATTCAGTTCAAGCAGACGCACAAGCATGCATGCAGCATCCTTTTCCGGAGTCAATACCCGGTCTATGGAAAAAGCTTCCAGCACCGACTTGTGTATATCATCCAGCGCACGGGCATAAATATGTTTCACCTTATTTTTCTTCAGCAAAGAAACCACACGGACCGAAGCACCGAAGTTCTCTCCGATAGCCACAATTACTACGTCCACGGTCTGCAAAGGTAATACGGTCAAGGCAGCCTCATCCGTAGCATCTACCACATACGCTGTAGCCACCTTATCTTTCATCCGGTCTACATTCTGTGCATCCTGGTCTACACCAATCACTTCGTGTCCCAGCGAAGTCAGTTCTTCCGCCAAAACCGAACCATAATTTCCAAGACCTATTACAATGTATTTCATATCTTAGTTTATTATTAAATCGTCTTTCGGATATTTATAATTTTTCTTTACCTCCTGCTTCACCAGTCCCAAGAGCAACGTAAAGGCTCCTACTCTTCCCACAAACATCAGGAATATAATAACGCCTTTTCCCATCGGACTTAGCAAAGGAGTCAGATCGAGCGAAGATCCTACTGTGCTTAAAGCCGATACACACTCAAGCACGATTGCCATCACAGAAGCTTCAGGTTCTATCAGGGTCATGGCAAACACTGCAACAAAAGCTACTATCAGATACAAACTCAACACCGCATGCGAACGACGGACAGATTCCGAAGAAAGTTCTCTGTGAAAAATAGCAACCCGCTCCGAACCTCGAATCACAGCCCACAAATTAAGCAGAATCACAGCAAACACATTTATTTTCACACCACCGGCAGTAGACTGTGTTCCTCCACCTATCATCATCAGTACAATCATAAATAATAAAGTCTGAGTAGAAAGAGTGGTAAGTCCTACACTACAGAATCCGGCAGTACGCGGACAAACCGCATTGAAGAAAGCATGTACCCACTTATCCAATACCGGCATACCGGCAAAAGCATGATTCCACTCGTAGACCAGAATCACAAGTGTACCCACAACCAACAGAACAGTTGTCATAATCAATACAATCTTGGTATTCAAATTGTACAAATGTACCTGCTTGGGGAAACGTGACGAACGACCGAACAGTTTCCATTTCCAATAACGCAAATAATACATCACCGTTCTGCACAAATTTACCAAAATAGGAAACCCGATTCCGCCTAATATAATAAGGAAAGAAACAGTAATAAACAGCAGATTATGATTCTGCATAACCAGAGAGTTTCCCAAATTTCCGGGCAATGTAGAAAAACCGGCATTGCAGAAAGCAGAAATGGAATGAAAAGCAGCAAAATAAAGTTCTTCATCGAGTGTCATCCCCATTGTATTGTGAATACTCAACCAAATCAACGCCATCCCTACTCCTTCTATCATCAAGGTAAATCCTAATATATATAATAAGGTAGATAGAAGAGAATTCAACGAATTGGAGCTGATCATATCTCTTACTGCAAGCTGATTATAAAGCGAAGTATTTCCCATAAAGAACATGGCAAAAAAACTGGTCAGTGTCATCACTCCAAGTCCGCCAATCTGAATAAGCAGAATAATTATGATTTGACCACCCAATGTAAAGGTAGAAGAAACATCTACTGTCACAAGTCCCGTCACACAAGTGGCACTGGTAGCTGTAAAGAGAGCATCCAGCCAGGATATACCGTGATACGTACATCGGGGAAGCATCAAAAGACCGGAACCGATCAAGATAAGTACCAGAAAACTGACAGCCAGTATCAAAGACGGATTGGTACGCCTTCCTAAAAGACGAACCAGACTGCTGGACAAATAAAACAGGGACAAAAAGAAGAGTATGGCCATACGGTAGTAAGGATGATGAAAAAACATCCACACTCCATATACCCCCTCCGTCTGATCCGGACGATGAAACACAACCGGAAGCAAAGTCAGATAAAGCAGCGCAAACAGCACCCATGCCCATCCCGTAAATTTAGATTTTCCTTCTTCCTGACGGAAAACAATCTGCACGGTTGTACTAATCAGAAAAATACCCCATACAGTCTTATAAATACCTTGAAGCCAATTTTCTTCAGCTTCCGAAATCCGGAACCCATGTTCATAGACTATAGAGGCCAAAAACACCAAGGCTGACAGATAAGTAACACCCATTACCCACCCCATCAGCCTGTGTACGCTTGGCCATGCCAAACTTTTATGTTCCCAAGACGGTTTATTCCAATAACTCATATCCGTACTTTTAGTCAAAGCAACGCAAAGTTATCGAAAAACAGAATAAAACAAAGAAATATCCTTTTGTTTTATCCATTTATCCATTTTCCTTTACCTATATCAAAAACAGAACTCTTCAAGGCTTTGTGCTAAAAGAGTTTTAGCTCTTCCTCACTCAGCTCTCCAAACCATTTGGAAAGCCTTGCCCGGGCCTTGCTCTTTACTTCCGGAGTCACATTAGACCATACAGTATGCAATACCCATAGCAAAGCAGTCAAGTCATCAGTATACCCTACGAGTGGAGCCAAATCGGGAACCACATCCAGCGGAAGAATAAAATAGCCCAACACACCGTATATTTTGGCCTTGTCTGCCCAGGATACATCTTTACCAGTGGCTACATAATATAATAATAGTACGGCATAGACTACTTTTGCACCCGCTTTATGAGCTACCGAAGAGATCTTATTCCACAGCTTAGATTCGGAATAATTCTGTTGATACGAACGATAATCTTCCAATTTTTCCATAATTACTACTTTTTAAGACCAGTGTTTTATTCTATCTGCTACAAAAATAACCAGAAACAATACAAAATTGTTTACAAACGAAGAAAAAAACATGTGACCTATTCTCTTAAAAAACGTGACTTGTATCGACAGGCAACGATACTTGTATCATCGGCCATCGTGACTTGTATCGTGACCCTTCGATACAAGTCACGTTTTTGTAAAGCAATAAAATCTTCCAGAAAACTTCATTCACTCACTCCCCCGCAACAAGAAGAAGTTTTCCTCGAAAAAGAAAAAAGCGTTGTATAAGAACATATTTTTACTTACATTTGGCGAATTAATCAAAAATGTAAGCTAATATGAGTGATAAACAGAAAAGATTCATTTTACCGGAAAACGAAATTCCCAAATACTGGTACAATATTCAGGCAGACATGAAAAACAAACCCATGCCGCCTCTGAATCCGGCTACCAAAGAACCTCTGAAACCAGAAGATCTCTACCCTATATTTGCAAAAGAACTCTGTCATCAGGAATTGAACCAGACCGATGCATGGATTGAAATACCCGAAGAAGTACGCGAAATGTATAAGTACTATCGCAGTACTCCACTGGTACGTGCTTACGGACTGGAAAAAGCATTGGGTACACCGGCACATATTTATTTCAAGAATGAAAGTGTAAGTCCCATCGGTTCTCATAAACTCAACTCAGCTCTGGCTCAGGCTTATTATTGCAAACAGGAAGGTGTGAGCAACATTACAACAGAAACCGGAGCCGGACAGTGGGGAGCAGCGCTTTCGTATGCTGCCAAAGTCTTCGGACTGGAAGCTGCCGTATATCAGGTAAAAATCAGCTACGAGCAGAAACCGTACCGACGCAGCATTATGCAGACATTCGGTGCACAGGTTACTCCGTCGCCTTCCATGTCTACCCGCGCCGGAAAGGACATCCTTACCAAGTATCCCAATCATCAGGGTTCACTGGGTACAGCTATTTCCGAGGCCATCGAACTGGCACGTACCACACCTAACTGTAAATATACTTTAGGTTCGGTACTGAGCCACGTTACCCTGCATCAGACTATCATTGGTCTGGAAGCTGAAAAACAGATGGAAATGGCAGGCGAATATCCGGATGTAATTATAGGCTGTTTTGGAGGTGGCTCGAACTTCGGCGGTATCTGTTTCCCATTCATGCGCCATACCATACTTGAAGGAAAACAGACACGCTATGTAGCAGCAGAACCGGCATCCTGCCCGAAACTGACACGAGGAAAATTCCGCTATGACTTCGGCGACGAAGCCGGATACACTCCTCTTCTGCCTATGTTTACGTTAGGACATAATTTTGCCCCAGCCAATATTCACGCCGGTGGCTTGCGCTATCATGGAGCTGGTGTCATCGTTTCGCAATTATTGAAAGATAAATTGATGGAAGCAGTCGACATTCCACAATTGGAAACCTTCGAAGCAGGCTGTCTGTTTGCACGTGCCGAAGGTATCATTCCGGCACCGGAATCATGTCATGCCATTGCAGCTGCTATCCGCGAGGCAAACCAGTGTAAGGAAACAGGAGAAGAGAAAGTCATTCTATTCAACTTGTCGGGACACGGACTGATAGATATGACTGCATACGACCAATATTTGTCCGGTAACCTGGTAAACTATACACTGACCGATCAGGACATCGCCAAAAGTTTGGGAGAAGATAGTGCAGAATAAATAATCTTCACCGACTTTTTTCTCAAGAAAAGTAAAGTATAGAGTGCATTTTACCCTCTTAAAAGCCACATTTAGGGGTAAAATGCACTTTTTTTTGCTTTTTATCGATATTTTTTCTCCCAAACGCTTGCAGATTTTAAAATAATCCGTACCTTTGCACCCGTGATTGAGAAATACGCTCGACACAACAAAAAGATGGCCCGTTCGTCTATCGGTTAGGACGCAAGATTTTCATTCTTGAAAGGGGGGTTCGATTCCCCCACGGGCTACCAAATAAAAAAGCCATCGATAAATCGATGGCTTTTTTATTTGGTAGCCCTGCTTTGTGCAGGGTATCCGGCGGCTCAGTTTGAAAACGGGTCAGTCTTAAAATTTGGACCGCTGACCCAAAACTGACGGATTCATGAAGGATTGTGCTTTAAATTCTTCATAATAAACAACTGTAAGCAAGCGGATTAGACACTTATGAAGGATTTGAATCAAAATAAATCTGGATAGTCTTGTACAGGGGGGGCTGAATCAACAGAAGGGTCAGTCCGAAACATAAGACAACGGGACAGATCCAACTTATTCATCGACTCCGCCCCGTTCTATGTCAGAATACCATAAAAAGAATATGATTATTCAATCTCTCCAAAAAGCTCAGCCAGTTTATTTGCCAAAGCCTCACCACGAAGATTTTCTCCTACCATGACCCCTTGGGCATCTATCAAATACATAGTAGGAACAAATTTCACTTTATATATATCAGCAATACCTTCAGTATCCAAAAAATTAGGCCACTGAAGTTGTTCTTCTTTCAGCGCTTTTGTCCATTCCGCCTCTTTTTTATCAATAGAGATACTTACAATCTGGAAACCCCTGTCTGCATATTGCGTATAGAGTTTTTTCAAATTAGGAATCTCCTTACGGCAAGGATTACACCATGATGCCCAAAAATCAATAAGGACATACTTCTTACCTTGGCACAAATCGGTTAAAGTTACCGATTTCCCATCTTGTGACTTGGCTGTAAAGACAGGCACTTTAGAACCGATCTGACTATCAGGAGCCACACTCTCTTTCACCATTTTTCCATAGCGGGAATGTTTAGCCTCTTCTGACAAGGCATCATACCACGGTTTCTGCTCTTCGGTAAGATAAGAAAACAAACTGATCATCATCAGAGGCCCCCAATAAGACTCTTTATTGTCCATAACTAATTTATAGTAAGTGGCATCTACCGTAGCAAAGAACAAACTATCGGCCACGGCAGATGCTTTGTAAGCTTCCGTAGCAACGACAGAATCCATCAAGATCTTATCTTTGGCAACTCTCGCTTTAGCATAGGCAACACGGATATCCTTAAACTTCTCGTTATTCGTCACATAAATAGAATCCAAGGCATCACGTGTGCTCAATAATTTTACATATTTGTCCGTCAAAGGAGATCCCGTCACTGAAACCTGTGAAAAATTATAATTCACGGTTCCATTAAGGTTTTCAGAAGTCACCTTACCCTCCACGCTTATACTGCCATTCTCCAACATCAGAGGCATGGAACCGTATGCATCTTTCACCATCAACCGTACAGCCAGAGGTTCATCCGCCACCCCTTTAAATATAAATTTTCCATCTACAACAGTAGTATCCGCCACCGGTTTTTCATGACCATGACTTACAGGAAATAGCTGTACATGGGATCCGTCAGGAATTCCATCAATTGCAGCTGTCAGTGTGTACCCCGTTACCGACTGCCGGGTACAAGATGCCATCATCACCAAAACAACGGCGAATGTTGCTAATAAATACATCAATTTCATAAAGTCTGTTTTTATAGGTTATTTAGATACATTTTGAGTGATAGTTCCATTACCCGGATTCTGAACGGCACCTGCCGGGAAAGGCATAATCCAAAGATGTGAAGCCGGGGTTAATGTATAAGTCTGCCCTTCCCATGTTTTGGATAGTGCACGTGCAAAAGTACCTTCGGCATTAAACCTCCGGGCATCAGCGAATGGCACAATAGTGAAAATCAATTCATTGTCTTTCGTACGTCGGATCAAGTCAATGGCTTCTGTCAAAGTTGAAGCCTGCAAGGGTTGATATATCTCCGGCAGAATACGGGTCTTACGTACCTTGTTCAACACATCCATAGCAGCAGAGAAATCATTACCTGTGACCTGACGTGCCAAACATTCGGCCTTGATGAGATATACCTCGCAAGTGGTCAGACCAGCCCCGTTGAAATATCCTTTGGCCAAACCTTGATAGTAAGTATCCTGATTTACCGTACGCAGTTTCCAGCGGGAAAGAAAACGCGCATCCCCTCCCTCGAAACTCTCCGCACGTTCCACCGGAATATTAAGTTCGCTGGTAGCATAGTTAGGGTTACCCTCTCCACAACGGAAATAGTAATTCTCCACATAATCATACCCTGTCGCTGACGGTAACGACGGATAACTGTCTTCTTTTGTAATAGCTTCCTTATGACTGTTGTAATAAGATATCCAATCATACAGAGTATCATTCTGTTCCAAAGCCATATCCGCGTATTTCAGCGCTTCTTCATAATTCGCCATTTGCAAATAGATCCGTGCCAAGAAGGCATAGGCTGCTCCCAAATTGGGATGGATAACAGTCCTTGACTGTTGGGGTAATCCTTGTTGTATGGCTTCTTTTACATCTTTAATCATGAAATCATAGATTTCTTGAATAGTGACCTGCTTGTGAGGAGCATTAATATCGGCACTGGTTATCAAAGGTACACTCAGTTTAGTACCGGCAGTTGCAGACACATAGGTATCAGCATAATAATTGGCCAGTATGTAATAGCTCATAGCGCGAATCACTTTGGCATAAGCCATTACCTCATTGCGTTCGGAATCAGTCGCTTCGGTTGCAACGGGAACATGCTCCAGCAAGAGATTACAAGTGGAAATAGCCATATAACTACGGTAATAAGTCCCTTCGTCCTGATTGTTCAGTACAATTCTGTCCGCTGTTTCATTCCACAGATAATTGGCACTCGTAAGGGTAACGCTAGTCAGACTGCTTTGTCCTACAAATTTATCATTCAACAGATAAAGACTATTCGTTACAGGAATATAGCCAATGGTATATTCATCTCGCAGCAATGCTTCAAAATCAGCCAAGGTAGTAGGAATTTTGTTCCCTTTGGGAACAATATCCAAATAATCATTACAAGAAGTCAGATTTATCCACCCCAACACTGTCATTATCATAAATAGTATCTTTTTCATATTGCTCTCATTTAAAAGTTCAAATTGACATTACACAAATAATTTGGTTTACTATATCCCCCAAGCATCCATTTCACATCACGACTTTTAGCCAAAGTGAACACATTTTCCATACCTAGCATGATACGTGCATTTTTTACATAAAACTTCTGACATACACTTGCAGGAACATGATAAGTAACAGAGAGATTCTTCAAGCGCCAGTTATCGGCATCAAGTACATGAATGGAAGCCTTGCTATAAAGATCGGATGAGTAAGAATTATAATCCTTGCTTTCTGACGGAACATAGCGTGGTACATCGGTATATGCCTCATCACCAGGCTGACGCCAACGTTTACTCACATCCTTACTTGTCACTCCTAATCCCGGATAGGCTATATTGGTATTCCGCATTTTGTGCCCCCCTTCAAAAAGCAGTTGAGCAGCCAGTTCCCAATTCTTATAACGGAGATTGGTATTAATAGCCCCACTATAAACCGGAACAGAAGTTCCTAAATACACAGCATCCTCCACTTTTTGCGGTGAACTGCTTACATGGATATTTCCTTCCGAGTCATACACCTGAGGCTGCCCTTTACTATCCAGCCCTGCCCACAGATATCCATAAATGGCATTATAAGGCACTCCAACACGGGGATAGGCGGCAGGATAATCGAACTGAAGAAAAATAGCAGGTGCTTTTACATTGACATAAGTCACTTTATTCTTATTGTATCCCAGCACACCACCTACATTCCAATTCCAATCTTTTCCCATAATGACATCACCGGAAAGAGTCAACTCGAATCCACGGTTTCTCATTTTACCATTATTCATGGTATAAGTAGAAAAACCAAAACCTTCGGTAGGTACTCCATTGGTATTGGCTAACAAATCCACGCCCGACTTATTATAATATTCAATAGAACCGTTCAATCGATTTCTAAACATAGAGAAATCTACACCAATATTAGCTGTAGTTGTCTTTTCCCACCGCAAATCAGGATTAGGACGGTTGCTGATAGTCCCTTGTATGCCACCCACATGGGTATTATTATTATAATAAGCCGTCATATAAGGAGCAGAATTCTTGGCGATGTTACCACCGATACCATAACTGAAACGCAGTTTCATCATATTTATAAATGAAACTTTAAAAAAAGATTCTTTGTCCAGATTCCAACCAGCACCTACCGACCAGATAGGTTTCTTCTGATACTTGGAACCAGTAGCAAACAAATTGGTACGATCCCAACGAATGCTTCCTGTCACCATATATTTACCATCATACGTGTAAGCTGCATTCCCATAAAAAGAAACAAAACGATTTACCAGTTCATAGATATTGGAGATATCATTTTTATTGAATGATACATAGTTTCCCAAAACTCCGGTATAAGTATTACTCAGCACCCGTTCATCAATAAGATCATAAGTTAGTAAAGCCGGATCATAATTATAATATTTCCGATTATTGTATTCCGTCTTATTTTCACGTACTTCCATACCAAACAAAGCGGTCACATCATGTTTTTCTGCAAATGTCTTGTTAAAATCCAATTGCTGACGGAAATTATAAGCACGAATACTATTAGTTCCCGTTGTATAAATATTGCCATAAGGAAGATTATAAGTAGCCTGGCCACTCCCACTTGCATCAGTAGCAAATGTATTTACTTTATTACGCACAGCATAGCTTTCCTTATCTTGCAATTGGCTTGTCTTATATTCCCCTACTTCATATTGGAACGAAGCAGTGTATCTCAACCAGTCTGTGAATTTAAAATTAAGTCTTGCAAAAGTACGATTACTAAAATTCTTACTCTTCGACAAGTTTCTTCCCAATTCGTCCAAAGGGGTAATATCCATACTATACAATCCGTAAGAAGAAATAATTTCCTGTTGTGACTTACTGTACCGGTCCGCAGCCGTGTTAGTATAGTAGCTTCCATCGCCATTCAACAACGAACTATAAGGAACATAATTATATCCGGGTGAGGTCAGATTATAACTCTGCGTTGTACCATCTCCATAATTCAGATACGTTCCCAAATCCAGACTCAGCCATGAAGTAAGCCGGGTAGTATTCTGCAAATTCAATCCGAAACTCTCGCTGTCAGTATATTTATCTTCTTCCCGGTTATTCCTGTAAGACAGCGAAGCATTAAATGTATTTTTTTCCGTTCCACGCCCGATATTCAAGTTATATTGTTGCGAAAACGGATTTCGTTTACCATATTTCTTCACATCATCATAATAACGGAATCCCTGTGAAGCCAGTTCATGTAGCGTCTGCTCCATTTGTGCTTCGCTGATCGCACCTGTATGATGTTTTAAAATAGCCTGTACCCCCAAACAGGAATACATGGATGCATTGTCCAACAAATTCTGTGCATATTGGGATGCTCCCTCTCCTTGAAGATTAGGATTCATGGCCGCCCACTCCTTTTCCATCTCTATCATGTTAGCCGTACCGGCCAAGTGACCGGTATAAAAATTATAAGGGCGTACTGTCAATGTCGCTGAAAATGATACATTCAGCTGATTCTTTCCGGCTTTTTTAGTAGTGATGACTACTACACCATTAGCAGCACGAGCACCATAGATAGACGTAGCCGCGGCATCTTTTAATACCGTAATATTCTCTATATCCTCTATATTCAAATCAGGCACATTTTCGACCCAGTTGCCCAGTCCGTCAGAAATAGTTTTCTCTACCGGAAACCCATCAATCACATACAGAGGAGTAGTAAGTCCGTTCATCGAAGTCACACCACGTATCTTACCGTCACTATAACCTGCTATTCTTCCCTCCATCAATGAGCTGACACTACTTAACCGTTGAGTTTCCAACTTTTTCGAATCTACTTTCGCAAATGAACCGGTAGCTCGTTCCCTGGAGATAGTCTGATATCCGGTTACCACCACCTCGTCCAGCAGTTCGGAGGCCGGCTCCAAGACAATTCTGTAACTGTTCGCACTTGTCAATCTTACTTTCTTTGATTCATAGCCCAAGTAAGAGATTTCTATCTCTTTCGCTGTGCGGAGCAGGGTCAGCCGGAAGTGCCCGTTCATATCGGTTATGACAGCAGCTAGTTCCTCCCCTTTCGTCTGGCTCACCTGACGGATGTGAGCGGCAGGCAGGGGATCTCCATTCTCATCTACAACTATACCGCTGATCATCCGGTCTGTTTGTGCATATGCCATTGTTCCACACAAAAACAATGCAACGAAAACCATCGCCAGTCGAAGTAGCTTTCCGTGGTAATCTGAATGTTTCATACTCTTCATAGATTTAATATTAATACTGTTTATAATCACTTTTTAAGTTCCGTTTTATTGTTAAAACAGTTTTGCAGCTTATATTGCGTCGATAGCAAATTAATGCATAAAATTTTAAATTATAGCAAAAATAGGTTATCCAAATACAGCAATTGCCGCATTTGGATAAATTTATGATAGCAAATTAATAGATTATCTATTTTTATGCAATTCCTGCACTTTGTTTCTATACTGAGCGGGAGTCATACCAGTAGCCGCCTGAAACTGGCTATAAAAAGTAGTCATGGAATTAAAGCCCAATTCAGCTGAAATCGCCTTTAGCGGAGTTTGGTTATCAGGATCGGAAAGTAAACGGACTGCCTCTTTTGTGCGGAAACCATTTACAAATTGAGTAAAAGTCTGCTTGGTCTGCTCATTAATAATTTGAGAGAGATAAGTACGATTAGTTCCCAACATTTCCGCTACTTTCTCTTTGGTCAGCAAATTGTCTGTAAATACCTTCTCCTCCCACAACAGCGTTTCCAAACGCAGAAATAAATCCTGCTTCTTTTCATCTGTCAACGAGGATGAAGCATATTTCTCAGGTTGCGGCAAAGAAGTTTTCGTCGAGTCCGTAAGATATTCTTGTAAAAGAGCGGACTGGCGGCCTATCTCTGCAAACTGCTCGTCTATTTTGTTCTGCAATTGCTGTTCACGCCGGATAGCGTCCTGATTTTGCTTCACAATGGTAAGGTACAGCTTATTTTTTCTGTAATATAAGTAATATAGTAAAGAGGCAGCTATGAAGATACAGATAAATCCGGCTATAAGCAATTGCATCTTATTTTCCTTTTCCAATAATTCCAGACGGTTTTGTTTTATCTCGTTTTCCTGCCGTTCCATATCGTATTTTGCACGTATCTCCCCCACAGCACGTTCCTTTTCCGCATTATATAAGCTATCTGTTTCCAGCTGATAGAGCTTATGATACTTCAACGCCTCTACCAGCATACCATCTTCTTCATAACATCGGGATAAAGCCTTCAACAGGTCACTTCGATAGATGGCATTAGCCTGTTGGTAAGACAGTTCTATTCCGGCTTTCAGCATCCGGACAGCCCGGTCATACTGGTGATGCTCCATTAAAATTTCGGCATAGCCCAAATAAGAATTCATCACTGAAGAAATATTTCCCTGTTCTTTCAAATCCAAAGCCTTCCGGAAAAAGCCCAGCGCTTCATCATCTTTATTCAATTTATGCAGAATATATCCATAAAGATTGTAAACGTTTGATTGATCATAAAAGTCATTCTGCACCATGGTGAACTCCGCCTCCTGAATATATTTCAATGCTGTATTATAGTCACTCTTCAAATAATACATATAAGCGGTATTGGTTGAACCACTATAAATCAGATAAGGATCTTTCCGTTCATGTCCCAGTTCATAACATTCAAGGGCATATTTCAATCCTGTGCTATCATTTTTCAAATAATAAATACCGGCAATATTAGAAAGCAAAATGGAATAGAGTCTGTCATAATGACAACGTCTTGCAGCTTCAACTCCTTTGAAGAAATAAGTAAGTGAACGATAATAGTCTTTTTGGACATTCGATGCATAAAGTCCCAGCCCATTATATACGGAACATAAGGCGGAATCATTTTTATTACTTTCACCTATCAGCCTGGCCTGCCCTAAATGACTATAAGCTTCCTTTACATTTCCCTTCATCATATGGGCCTGCCCCAGACAAATATGAGAATAAATTACAGCGCCATTGTAATCCCGTTCATTATAACCCAACTCAAACAATTGTCGACCATAAAAGATAGCCTGATCATAATCTGCTTTATTCAGATAGAGAAAACTAACTTTCCGAAGCGCGTCTTTATCTTTAGGATACTTTTTCAGATACTCCAACTGTACATTAATGGCATTATTTATGTCTTCTTGCGCCTCTGAGACAACGGGCAAGAGTCCCAATAACATCACAACCATCCACAGTTTGAACATCTTCATTCCCGTCATCCTCCCTTTTCTTCTTTCCGCATACTGAACTCACAGCCACAATATTGCTGATTATAAAAATTATATTCCTTAATGATAGCAATGCGACGCTCACTCAATCCACCTTTACGCCAGTTCTGTTCCCAATAAGTGACATCCGGATAAGGAGCCGTAGCATATCGGCCCGCTTCCTCTATCTGTTCCAAACTTTTCCAACGGCTGGAAGCAAGCGTAGTAGTGATAACCGGGAATCCATGTTCGTGGGCATAACGTGCGGTTTCCTGCAGTCGCATCTTGAAACAACGCAAGCAACGGCCTCCTCTTTCAGGCTCTTGCTCCATTCCTGCCATTCGACAACGCCAGGCATCATGATCATAATCGGCATCTATAATTTCCAATCCCAAGGACTGGGCATACCGCGTACATTCGTCCTTGCGGATAATGTATTCCTCCAACGGATAAATATTGGGATTACAATAATAGATAACCGGAGTGACACCATGCTGCATCAAGCACTCTATGATGGCTGATGAACAAGGAGCACAACAAGTATGAAGCAACACTTTGTCGGCTCCTCCCGGAACTTCAAGCTGGAATTTCTTTTTCATACGGCAAATTTAATAGATATTTGCCATACTGACCAACGGTTCGTATAATTTTTCTATATCCTGCGCATCCATTTCTATCTCCACTTGATCACCGGGAACCAGGGTTTGCCCCTGAGGAAGTAAGTTTTTACGATTCCGGTGTATACTACGAATGATACAATGATTAGGTAAAGCCAATGTATCCACTTCCTTTCCGTCAAAATAAGACCCATCCATTATCTCGACAAAAAGATGATAGCGGGCACCAGCCTCTTCGGAAGACTCCGGATTATGGCTACGGAACATCCTGTCATACAGCAATACATTGTAAGGTTTTATCTGTAACAATTCGGTGAAATAATAAGTCAACCCACCTACCACGATGGAAGGATAGAACACCTCGAAATGACCGGTAATCTCCGTTATCAGAACAATGGCAGTCAAAGGGGTACGCACCACAGCCACCAAAAAAGCCACCATCCCGATCAGCATCATATAACTCACATTCTCATACCCTATCCATCCGCGCTGTACCAATACCAACCCGAAGATTTGTCCCAATAATCCTCCCGTAACCAAGGTAGGAATGAAACTTCCTCCCGGCAAACCCGAAGAAAGAGAAAACAGCGTAAAAACAAAATGAATAAGCATCATGATAGTAAGCCACCGGATATCATGAGTTCCATTCATTCCCTGCATCATCAAAAACTGCTCTCCGCCACCTGTCAGATTCGTCTCTGTTAACGATATGGCATAAGCTATGATCAATAAATACAACATCTTGACAGGAATGGAGAGTTTCATGGCAGGTATCCTTTCTTGAAAGAAAGGAACGATGAGCGAATAAAACTTTGCAATGACAGCCATAAGGGCGGCAAAGATAATATAAAGCTCTGCCTGACGGATAAAAGATAAACCGGGAACGACCGCACTAATCAGATGATAAGGAGTCGTGGGGAACATCCAACTAGCCACTCCTCCGGCTACCACGCCGGCCAACAAGGTAGTAATGGCGGTTTTAGGCGCATCAAAACGCTCGATGGATTCTATTACCAGCAAAGAAGAAGACAACGGAGCGGCAAAAGCGGCAGACAAGCCCGCACCGGCTCCGGCAGCCAGCAATTGTTTCCGTTCCCCTTTCAGGATATGTCCCCAACGGGAGATAAGTGTTCCTATATAAGACCCTATCTGAACAGACGGCCCCTCGCGTCCCAAGGACAGCCCCGCACTGAGAGCCAACACACCTCCGCAGAATTGGGCCACCAGTTCCTTAAAAGGATGCTCATAACGGATACGACCGTTATTGGCCGCACGTGTCTGAGGAATACCGCCTCCGGCTATCAATGGCATACGTTTTACCAAAGAAGCGACAAAGATCAGAATCCCCCATAAGATAAAAAACAACAATACATGCCAATACCACGGATAATGCGCCGTGAAAAAAGTTTTCCGCACATCAAAGAAATACCAGAGAAGATAGTGATAAGGCACAGCAACCAGTCCCGTAAGCAGCCCCACGAATATGCTCACGAAATACAGACGGGCATCAATCAGCTTCAGTTTCCATATTTGCCATTTGCGCAGATTGCTCCACTCCTTCCACTTGTTTTTCCATTTCTCCAGTTTCATATCCGGAATAAACAAATGGAAAAGAGAAGGGTTTATTTAAACAATGGCTTTAATAGTTCCGGTATTTCTATTTCATTTGCTTTCAGCGCTTCCAAACATTCACGCCCTTTATCGGATAAAGTAAAATGCATCTGCCGTTTATCCTTATCCCCCAAATTACGGACGATTAATTCTTTCTCTTCAATGGAACGGATGACTTTAGAAGTATGCGAAGCAGACAGACCTGTGTTTTCCGATATCACACTGGCTGTCAGCGTATCTCCGCCAATGCAACAAAGTGCCATTGCCTCATTCAATGACACTCCATATTGTTCCATCAAGCGGGTTTCAAGTTCAGAGAGAGCCTTGAACAGCTCTCTCATGACACATATTGATTTTATTTTCTCCATGCAAATTTAAATAAACAAGTTTACATTCGCCTGTTCGGCACGGTTCATATAGGTTGCCACTCCGCCAATAGTCACATGATCCAGCAATTCCTCACGTTTCACACCCATTACATCCATTGACATCTGGCAAGCAATAAATTCCACTCCGTTCTGAATGGCTTGAGTACGCAGAGATTCCAGTGAGTCGATGTTTTTCTTATTCATGATATATCGCATCATCCTGGCTCCCATTCCACCCATATTCATTTTAGACAATCTCAGCTTTAAAGAACTGGAAGGCAGCATCATGCCGAACATCTTCCCCCAGATATCTTTCTTCACCGCAGGCTTGTCCAATCTTTTGATAGCATTCAGCCCCCAGAAAGTAAAGAAGATGGTCACCTTCTTTCCCGTAGCCGCCGCACCGTTTGCGAGTACAAAAGTAGCTAAAACTTTGTCCAGGTCGTCACTGAACAGAATAAAAGTTTTCCCTTTATCCTCCCGGCAAACCTCCGAGGAAGAAGATTGCGGAGTACTTTTCTCAACAATTACCTCATACTTTCCTGCTCCTGACTTTACTGAGACAAAACGGTTCCCGGTAGTCTGGCACCATGCTTCGGCATCGCGGGGGAAACCGGCATCCGTAGCGACAATCTCCAGACGTTCGCCGTCCGCCAGTTCTTCCATACTCTTCTTCAGCTTCATGATAGGACCGGGACAAGATATGCCACAAGCATCCACTTTTATTGCTTTCATAGAAGGAATGACGGAAGAGGCAATAGTATAAGCTTCAGCAGAATCTTTACTGTGTTCAGAATGATCAACTTTTGAAGAATCAGAACTTGAAGATCCGGAATTTGAGAACTCCTTCGGCTTGGGCAGAGGAGCCGTTGCCGCTTTATACAGTTTCAAACCTCCTATTAAATTCCTTACTTCCCCAAAGCCATTCTGTAACAATATATTAGAAGCCAGATACCCTCTCAACCCCACTCCACAATACAAATAGACCGGCTTATCCTGAGGAATCTCTTTCATCCTTTCGCGCATATCATCCAAAGGAATATTGACAGCCCCCTTCAAAGCACCGAGTGCAAATTCATCGGGAGTACGGACATCAACCAACGTAACTTTACTCAAATCGGCAGCCTGCAACTCGCGCCAATAAAGAGGCTTCATCTTTCCGCTCAGTATATTTCCGGCTACATATCCGGCTACTGCTACAGGATCTTTAGCCGAAGAGAAAGGAGGAGCGTATGCCTGCTCCAAAGCCATCAAGTCATATACAGTTCCGTTATGCTTAATCACTTGCGAGAATTCGTCAATACGTTTGTCCACTCCGTTATACCCCACAATCTGCGCTCCAAGTAATTTCCCGTTCACAGGAGAGAAGGTTATTTTAATGGACATCTGTAAAGCGTCGGGATAATATCCCGCATGGGAACCGGAATGGATGGTTGCCGACAAATAATCAATGCCTGCCTGTTTCAACCGCTTTGCCGGAAGGCCTGAAGCAGCGACAGTCATATCAAAAATTTTGGCAATGGAAGTACCGACAGCCCCTTCGTATGTAACCTTATTTCCAAAAACCATGTTATCTGCCACAATACGCGCCTGACGGTTGGCCGGACCAGCCAGATAATTCAACCACGGTCTATCAGTCAGCGGATGACGGAACTCGATAGCGTCGCCCACCGCATAAATATGCTCGTCGGAAGTCTGCAAGTAATCGTTCACCTTAATGCTGCGCATCTCCCCTATCTCCAGTCCGGCCTCTGTCGCCAATGAGGTATTGGGACGTACCCCGATGGATAACAACACCATATCGGCAGGCAGCCTTTCGCCCGATTTAAAAATAACCTCCAGTCCGTTGACCGTGCGCTCGAAAGAAGCCACCGCCTTTTCCAGGTAGAGATGCACTCCTTTCTGCAACAAATGCTCGTGCACCAAAGAAGCCATAGAGAAATCAATAGGAGCCATGACTTGATTTGCCATCTCTACAACCGCCACTTCCGCACCGGCTTCCTGCAGATTCTCCGCCATCTCCAACCCGATGAATCCGGCCCCGATGATTACCGCCCGTTTCACCTTATGCTGCTGCAAGTAACTCTTGATAGCATCGGTATCATTCACATTACGTAGGGTAAAAATTCCTTCATTGTCAATGCCCGGCAAGGGAGGACGAACAGGCGACGCACCCGGAGAAAGCAATAATTTGTCATAACTCTCCGTATAAGTTTTCCCGTCGGAAGTACGAATATCCACTGTCTTATCGGCAGAGTGGATGGCTATTACCTCGGACCGGGTACGCACATCTATGTTAAAACGTTTCCCGAAAGCCTCCGGAGTCTGTACAAACAATTTTTCCCGCTCCGCAATCACACCTCCTATATAATAAGGCAGACCACAATTGGCATACGAAATGTATTCTCCCTTCTCGAACAAAATGATTTCCGCCTGTTCCGTGTTTCTTCTGATACGTGCGGCAGCAGTTGCACCTCCTGCTACGCCTCCTATTACTATATACTTCATAATCGAACTATTTTATTTGATTTAATATTTTCCAATGGAAACTTTATGCAAACATACATGATATTTCTTATAATAAAAAGTTTCCTATGGAAAATATTATCAAGTTAACTCTTTTTAAGGAGAAAGAACATTCCGGGTATTAAATAGACAATCACTATTGTTGTTTGATATTTTATTCCCTACCTTCGCAATAAATTTCAAAATAAATAAGAAATTGAATCGAACAGACGCACATCATGTTATCTAAAATAGACTTGACGCAGGGAGGCATCACCGGCACTCTGCTACGTTTTACCTTACCTATGATTATAGGCTCACTGCTACAACAGTGTTACAACATAGCCGACACGCTGATTGTAGGACAATGTATAGGTTCCGGCGCATTGGCCGCCGTCGGTTCCGCCTACACGCTGATGGTTTTCCTTATTTCCATCCTGCTGGGATTGTCCATGGGAAGCGGAACCGTTTTTTCCTTGCAATATGGAGCCGGACGGACGGATTCCCTACGCCGTAGCATCTATGTATCCGTCCTGCTGATCGGCACAGTAACATTGATTCTAAATATAGCGGTTTTCGTCTGGATTCATCCCATCCTCAGGATATTGCAGATTCCCAAAGATATTTATGGTATGATGTATGATTACTTGTGGATTATCTTTTGGGGAATCGGCTTTACCTTTATCTATAATTTCTATGCGGCATTGCTGCGTGCCATAGGAGATGCCGTCACTCCTCTTTGGTTTCTGGCGGTTTCCGTTGTACTGAACATCGGGCTGGATTTGTTCTTTATCTTGCAGTTGGATTGGGGAATCAAGGGAGCAGCCATCGCCACGGTAGCCGCACAGGGAGTATCCGCTTTGGGAATTATGGGATATGCCTACGTGAAATACCCCGAACTGAGATTACACCGCAACGACCTGCATTTCGACCGTCACTGCCTGAAAGAGATCACTTCGTTCTCCGCACTGACCTGTGTACAACAATCGGTAATGAATCTGGGCATTCTCATGGTACAAGGATTGGTCAACAGTTTTGGCACTGTAGTCATGGCCGCCTTTGCGGCAGCAATAAAAATAGACTCGTTTGCCTATATGCCGGTACAGGAATTCGGAAATGCCTTTTCCACCTTTATTGCCCAGAACTTCGGAGCGAGAAAAGAGGAACGGATCCGCAAAGGAGTGAAAAGTGCCTTGATTACCACCGTTCTCTTCTCTCTGGTCATTTCCATTCTGGTCTTTTTATTCGCCAAACCATTGATGCTGATTTTTGTCCGTCCCCACGAAACGGAAATTCTGAACATCGGTATCAGTTATTTACGCATCGAGGGAGCGTTTTATTGCGGAATCGGGATTTTGTTCCTGTTATACGGATATTATCGTGCCATCCGTATGCCGGGAATGTCCGTAGTGCTCACAGTGGTATCGTTGGGAACCCGTGTAGCCCTTTCCTATTGGCTTGCCGGCATTCCTGCCATCGGGGTCATCGGAATCTGGTGGTCTATTCCTATCGGATGGTTTATAGCGGACGTCATCGGCATCATATATTATAAACAACTTAAAAAGGAAACAGCAAAGGAAGTACCAGCACCATGACAATGCCCATAATAATCTGCAACGGCAGCCCTACCTTTACATAATCCATAAAGGTATATTGTCCGGCGGGCATCACCAGCGCATTGGGCGGAGTGGAGAATGGAGAAGCGAAACACATACTTGCCCCCAGTGTCACCGCAAAGAGAAAAGGTACGGGACTTACCCCTATCTGCGTTGCACTTTGCATCGCGATAGGAGCCAGAAGCACTGCGGTAGCCGTGTTGCTGATAAACATCGTCATCAGGGAAGTAGTGAAATAAATACCCGCCATCAGCGCCAACGGTCCGTATGTTCCCAGTTCACTGACCAGACTGTTCGAAATGTATTCGGAAGCCCCTGTCTTTTCCAATGCCAGCGACATAGGCAGCATGGCCGCAATGAGTACGATGCTTTCCCAGTTAATGGTTTTGTAAGCCGCCTCCACATTGCGGAAACATCCTGTCAGTACCATCAGGATACCCGCAATCATCACTGCCGTCACCGGAGCTACCGGAATGAAGTCGAACACCATCATTGCCACCATCAGCACCATGATAACGGCAGCTACCGGTGCTTTGTAATCCAGCGTGACCTTTGCAGCCTCGGCCAGCGGTTGTCCCAGTACCACCCAGTCGGCATCCTCCTTGCTCAGCCGGGCGATATTGTTCCATGTACCCTGCACCAGCAACACATCCCCGCTATGAATCCGCTCATTGCCCAAGTCCTGCAACAAATATTCCTTCTTCCGGCGGATACCCAGTACATTCACATTAAACTTGTCACGAAAGCCCGCCCCCTTTATCGTCTGGTTTATCAGATTGGAGGAAGGCATCAAAACGATTTCAGCAATACCTATGTCATAAAAATCCAATGAATTGGCTGAGTTTTTCGCTTCTTCGGTAGTATGCTCGTCCAGCATCTCCAGCAGATAATCTTCGGCAAACAACTTTATTTTCTCAAAATCCCCCGTCACATACAGAATATCCTCTTTCTGAAGAACCGTACCGGGATCGGCCAGCTTCTGAGTAATTGTTTTCAGGAAGCGGTGTTGTGACATATCCCCACGACGCACCTCCAGTATATTCAATCCATACTTACGCCGGATATCCAACTCTATAATCGTCTTTCCATGCAGCCGGGAGTCACCCACCACCCTCAACCGGAACAAATTACTAGATAGCCCGTATTCCTTCACCAACTGTTTCAGGGATTTGCCCGAATGAACATTGTCTTCCCCGTTTTTCCCCCGTTTCGAAAGAAACCATTTACTGAGCGGAAGCAACACCAAAGTACCCACTGCCACACAAATAATCCCTACCGGAAAAAAAGAGAAGAACGAAAGCGGAGGAAAACCGGCCGAAGTCAACGCATTTTGAATAACAAGGTTGGGCGGCGTACCAATCAGTGTCATCATACCTCCCATACTGCTGGCAAACGCCAACGGCATAAGCAGACGACTGGGATTCATGTTGGCACTGACTGCCAGACTGACCACGATAGGCAACATCAGAGCCACCGTACCTGTATTGCTCACAAAAGCCCCGATGGCAGAAGTCACCAACATTACAAGCAAGAATAATTTCAATTCACTCTTACCCGCTAATTTCAGAATGTGTGAACTGATCATTTTGGCAAGTCCTGTCTGGAAAATCGCTCCGCCAACCACAAACAGCCCCACCATCATAATGACGACCGAATTGGAGAATCCGGACAAAGCCTCGTCAGGAGTCAATATCTGAAAAATCAACAAAGCCACTAAAGCACAAAGAGCCACAAGATCCGACCGTATCTTGCCATTTACAAAAAATACTGCGGACAGTACAAGGATAATAATCGTAATGAGCATAAGTATTAAATTATTGTTTTATTCATTCGTTGTTGCATTTGTACAAGTTCTTTTTGCAAAATAAAAAATATATTCCGATAATAGAAACAAACCCCGAATGTTTTTGTTCTTAAAAGAACAACATGAACGACATTTTCATCTAAAATTTATGTATTTTTGTAGCCTTATAGAAAAGAACAGACATACAAATGATGGAAGAAACAACCTGCAAACCTGATTATTCGAATTCGATGGCGGAACATCTGGGTATCCGGTTTCTACCCTCCACCGAGGATGCGGTACATGCCGAAATGCCTGTAGACCATCGTACTTCACAACCCTTTGGTATGTTGAACGGCGGCGCGTCACTGGCTCTGGCCGAGATTGTGGCAGGGCATGGCTCTACGTCGCTATGCCGGGAAGACGAATATGCCTGCGGAGTACAAGTAAGTGGAAATCATCTGTCGGCCGTGCCCGTCGGAGGCAAAGTATTCGCCACCGGCAAACTGATTCACCGCGGCAGATCCTCGCATATATGGAATATAGATATCACCACTCCACAAGGACAACTGGTTTCTACTGTTCGTGTCGTTAATTTCATACTGAAAAAGAAATGAATCTACCAGATATACATACGCAAAAATTATTGGATTGCCTGACACACAGCCGCCTCGGTTTCGCCCTCTACCGGTTACCTTGGACAGACGAATGCTACCTGGTATTGCAAACCTCGGGCGATGTGGAACAATTAGCGGACATTCAGGAACTGAATGGAAAGAAAGGATTTGTCATGGCTCCTTTCCAGATATCGGAGGAACATCCCTTGGTACTTATCCGTCCGGATGTCACCGCATACGACTGGAGCGAAATCAGCGAAGCACTGTCTTCACTGGAATGTGCGGATGCCCTGCTCACCTGCAAAAGCCGGCAGAGTGAACTCTCCCCTTTTGTTTCCGAAGAAACGGATAAAGAACAATATACCCGCGCATTCGGGCGTTTCATCACTCCCTTACAAGAGAAGCGGTTCCAGAAACTGGTTCTGTCACGTTCTTCCGCCAGACATATCGGAGATGATTTTTCACCACTCGGCGCTTTTGTCCGGGCCTGCAACAACTATCCGCGCATGATGATTTACCTATGCCACACCCCTGCTTCCGGAACCTGGCTGGGCAGCACACCGGAAATCTTATTAAGCGGACACGGCAAAGAATGGCACACCGTGGCCCTGGCCGGTACCATGCCGATGCAGAACGAAGTGATGCCGACAGACTGGGACAAGAAGAACCGGGAAGAGCAGGGCTATGTGGCTGATTACATCCGCCGGATCGCCAAAAGATTCGGCAACAAGATGACGGAAAAAGGTCCTTATACCGCCCGTGCCGGACAATTGGTACACCTCAAGACCGATTTTTATTTCTTATTGAAAAATACAGACCATATAGGCGATTTATTGCAAGAACTCCATCCCACTCCCGCCGTCTGCGGCCTGCCCAAAGAGGAGGCTTTCCGGTTTATTCCGGACAATGAAGGGTACGACCGCAGTTATTATTCCGGATTCACCGGCTGGCTGGACACAGAGGGGCATACCGATATCTACGTCAATCTGCGCTGCATGGAAATAAAGCCGGGTGAAGCCATCCTGTATGCAGGAGGAGGAATACTGGCTTCCTCGGAAGTAGAATCGGAATGGATGGAAACGGGAGACAAGATGAATACGATGCGGAGCATCCTTCATCCTGACTTTATAAGTAAATAAATGGAAACAATTAAAGTAGAAGAATAATGTATTCAGACAAAAAGAACATACTTCAGTTGGTGGCACTTCTCAAAGCGCACGGTGTGCGGAAAATAGTGCTTTGTCCCGGCAGCCGTAATGCTGCCATCGTACATACTCTGGCCAATATAGAGGACTTCACTTGTTATTCTGTAACCGATGAACGCAGTGCCGGTTTTTTTGCCATCGGCCTATCTTTACAAGGGGGAGGCCCTGCCGCAGTATGCTGCACTTCCGGTTCGGCCCTGCTGAACCTGCACCCTGCCGTAGCCGAAGCCTTTTACCAACAAGTACCTCTGATTGTCATTTCCGCCGACCGCCCCGCTGCCTGGATAGGACAAATGGACGGACAAACCCTGCCCCAGCCCCATGTGTTCGGAACGTTAGTCAAGATGTCTGTCAACCTGCCCGAAGTACATACTGAGGAAGACGAATGGTTTTGCAACCGCCTTATCAACGAAGCCATACTGGAAACCACCCACCACGGCAAAGGGCCTGTACATATCAATGTACCCATTTCCGAACCCATTTACCGCTTCACCGCCAAAACACTTCCCGAAGTACGTGTCATCACCCGTTATCAGGGACTGAGCGTGTACGACCGTGACTATAAGGAACTGATCGAACGGCTGAACAAGTACAACAAGCGCATGGTTGTGGTAGGCCAGATGAATCTGATTTACCTGTTCGAGAAAAAATATGTGAAACCGCTTTATAAACATTTCGCCTGGCTGACGGAACATCTAGGCAACCAGACCATCCCCGGCATTCCTATCAAGAATTTCGACGCCGCCGTTTATTCCATGACACCGGAACGCCAGGAAGACATGGCCCCCGAAATACTGATTACCTACGGCGGACACATCGTATCCAAACAATTGAAGAAATACCTGCGCAATCATCCCCCGCGCGAACACTGGCATGTTGCCGCCGACGGGAAGATAGCCGATTTATACGGTTGCCTGACCACCGTCATCGAGATGGATCCGTTTGAGTTCTTGGAAAAAATAGCTTTCCTGCTGGACAACAAACCTACCCATTATCCGCTGATGTGGGAAAACTATTGCAAAACCATTCCGATGCCGGACCTTGCTTATTCCGAAATCTCCGTTATCGGAAAACTCATCCGGGCATTGCCCGAACCCTGTGCCCTGCATCTGGCAAACAGCTCCACCGTGCGCTATGCACAGTTATTTACAGTTCCTCCCCAGGTGGAAATCTGTTGCAACCGGGGAGTGAACGGCATAGAAGGCTCCCTGTCCACCGCCATCGGTTATGCCGCCGCTTCCAGCAAGCTGAATTTCATCATCATAGGCGACTTGAGCTTCTTCTATGACATGAACGCACTGTGGAATCAAAATTACGGTGCCAACATCCGCATCCTGTTACTGAATAACGAAGGAGGAGAAATATTCCACACCCTGCCTGGAATGGACAAATCAAGCCGTTCCAGGGAGTTTATCACAGCCGAGCATTACACCACCGCCAAAGGCTGGGCGGAAGAACGCGGCTTTATTTACATGAAAGTGACCGGAGAAGAAGAGCTGGAAGAAGCGATGCAGCCATTCACCTCACCCGAGACACGGATGCAACCCATGCTGCTGGAGGTGTTTACCGACAAGGAAAAAGACACCACCCTGTTAAGAGAATATTATCACGGACTTAAAAATAAAAATGAATAATGGAAACAAGAGAATGGAAAACCATCAAAGAATATCAGGATATTCTGTTTGACTTTTACAACGGAATAGCGAAAATCACCATCAACCGTCCGCGTTACCGCAACGCGTTCACCCCCACCACCACTTCGGAAATCAGCGACGCCCTGTATTACTGCCGCGAGTGCCAGGATATCAATGTAGTGGTTCTGACCGGAGCAGGCGACAAAGCCTTCTGCAGCGGGGGAGATATGCACGTAAAAGGTCATGGCGGCTATATCGGCACAGATGGAGTTCCCCGTCTGAATGTGCTGGACGTACAAAAGCAAATCCGGTCACTGCCTAAACCGGTCATCGCCATGGTAAACGGTTACGCCATCGGCGGCGGTCATGTGCTGCATGTGGTATGCGATCTGACCATTGCCTCAGAGAATGCCATTTTCGGACAGACAGGTCCCAAGGTAGGCAGCTTCGACGCCGGATTCGGCTCTTCCTATCTGGCACGCATCGTAGGGCAGAAGAAAGCCCGTGAAATATGGTTCCTTTGCCGTCAATACTCCGCACAGGAAGCACTGGAAATGGGATTGGTCAATACAGTCGTTCCTTTCGACCGCCTGGAAGACGAAACCGTGGCATGGGCAGAAAAGATGATGGAGCACAGCCCGCTCGCTCTTCGTATGATCAAAGCCGGACTGAATGCCGAACTGGACGGACAAGCCGGCATACAAGAACTTGCCGGAGATGCCACCATGCTGTATTACATGACAGAGGAAGCACAGGAAGGAGGGAAGGCATTTTTGGAAAAACGCAAGCCACGGTTCCAGGATTATCCGAAGTTCCCATAATCAGTGGTTCATTTTTCCGGTGGAGGACAACCCAATAGTCCTCCTTGCTTCCCATTAACCACTAATCACGAATAAGAATGTTCCAAACCCGAATTATAAAAAAACAATTACACTTCAAGCAACCGGCAGGTACTTCCAGAGGAGTATATACCACCCGGAATGTATGGTACATCCTCCTCACCGACACCGGCAGCCGCCACTATGGCGTGGGTGAATGTGCCCCTCTCCCTGCCCTGAGTTGTGACGATATCCCCTCATACGACGAGGTGTTGGCCACTGCCTGCAAGAACCTGGAAAAGAACGGGGAAATAGACCGGGAAGCCTTGCTTCCCTATCCGTCCATCCTGTTCGGAATGGAAACCGCCCTGCTGCATTTCCGGGCACGCAGCCTGCAATTCTGGCACACCCCGTTCAGCAAAGGCAAAGAGGGCATCCCCATCAACGGACTCATCTGGATGGGAAACTTTGACGAGATGTACCGGCGCATCGGGGAAAAGATGCAGCAAGGCTTCCGCTGCATCAAACTCAAAATAGGCGCCATCGACTTTGAAAAGGAACTGGAGCTGCTGGCGCACATCCGCCGGCATTTCACCCCAGCCCAAATCGAACTGCGTGTAGATGCCAACGGTGCTTTCTCTCCTGCCGATGCCCTCGAAAAGTTACATCGTCTTTCCGAATTCCAGCTCCATTCCATCGAACAGCCCATCCGTGCGGGGCAATGGAATGAAATGGCCCGGCTCTGTGCCGCCACCCCCTTTCCCATTGCACTGGATGAAGAGCTGATAGGCATCAACCGGCGCGACCGGAAAATAGAATTGCTGGAAACCATCCGTCCTCAGTACATTATCCTGAAACCTTCTCTGCACGGAGGAATCAGCGGCTCCGAAGAATGGATGGAACTGGCGGCTGAAAGAGGCATCGGCTCATGGGTCACTTCCGCTCTGGAGTCCAATATCGGACTGAATGCCATCGCACAATGGTGTGCCACCTTGCAGCCCGCCCTCCCCCAAGGACTAGGTACCGGCTTGCTGTTTACCGACAATATAGACTATCCGCTTCACATCGAAGGGGACTGCCTTTGGTTCCACCCCGAAGAACAAGAACCCGACTTACTAAACTGGCTGAAACAATGACAAAATTCTGCACCAATAGAAACAAACAGACCATTCTGATAGAAAGCATCCCCTACTCCAACTGGGAAATTGAAATGGTAAGAATGAATATCCCTGCCGACAACCGAAGTTTCCGGCAGGAACTTTTCTCCTTTCTTTCCGAATGGTTTGACCCGGCAGACACCCTGCCGGTACATACTTCAGGCTCCACCGGCAAACCCAAGGAACTGTATGTAGAAAAAGAACGCATGATGGAAAGCGCCTGCCTCACCTGTTCCTTCCTCGGACTGCAAAAAGAAGATTCCGCCCTGCTTTGTATGCCCTTGCAATACATTGCCGGAAAAATGGTGGTAATACGTGCCTTGGTAGCGGGACTGGACTTGCTGCCTGTCACCCCCTCCGGACATCCTTTAAAAGACCTGACAAAAGCACCCGTCTTTGCCGCCATGATCCCCATGCAAGTCTATAACTCACTGCAAGTTCCCGAAGAGAAAGCGATATTGCAACAAATCAGACACCTCATTATCGGAGGCGGTCCTATCGACTCCCAACTGAACGCTGCGTTAAAAGATTTCCCCCATGCCGTATGGTCTACCTACGGCATGACCGAAACCTTGTCACACATTGCCCTACGCAGACTGAACGGTCCTGAAGCTTCAGACTGGTACACCCCTTTCGAGAGCATACAGATCCGTCTGAGTAAAGAAAACACCTTGGTGATATACGCTCCCGAAATTTGCGAAAAAGAACTGGTGACCAATGACATAGCCGAGATAAACGGACAGAACCAATTCCGCATTCTAGGCAGAAAAGACAACACGATCAATACAGGAGGAGTAAAAGTGCAGATAGAACAAGTAGAGGCCGCATTGAAAGAACACCTGTCCGTTCCTTTCCTGATCACCTCCGCCCCCGACGAAAAATTCGGAGAAATCATTGTACTGCTTGCCGAAGGACAACTGCCCGACGACATAGAACAGACCTGCACACATCAATTACCTCCCTACTGGCGTCCCAAACGTTTTGTTCCGGTATTCAAACTTCCCCTGACAGAAACCGGGAAACCCGACCGTGCCATAGCCAAATTACTGGCGCAAAAATAACTCCGATCCATTCATAAAGGGTGAATTCAAAAACCAATCAAACGGTCTTTTTGAATTCACCCTTCTTTCTGTAAAAAAGAATAATTTTCCGTGTTCTCCTACAACTTACGGAAAGCTCAAATTGTTTTCCTATCAGTATATTAAAAAAATCAAATACACGTAGTTTTTTTCCGTTTTATTTTCCCTTATGTCCACTACTCCCGGTGGAATGTATCATTAAATTCTAATTTTGTGAAGCTAGATTTGATACAAAGTATGTTATATAATAACCCAAAACCACAGGATACCAAAGAAGGACTGTCCGACCAAGATTTCAGTATTTATATGGATGCGCACACAGTGCCTTTCAGCAAATACCCCTCTTATATGCCGGCAGGAGTTTTGGGTATATGTACCGAAGGAAATGCCGAGATCCAGGTTGGCCTCCGGAAATATGTTATTTGCGCAAACGACATTCTTATTTTCATGCCGGGATTCCTGGTTTCATTTATAAAATCCAGCCCGACTTTCACCATCGACTATTGTACTTTTTCAAATGTCCTTTTTTATGACGTGATCAATGGAAGTATCAAACGTTTTCCGACCGGTTTTCATACCTACACCCAGACCCACTGCGTCTATTCGCTATCCCAAGAGAAAGCGGAACAGTTCTCCATCTATTTCCGGTTATTATACAACAGAGCCACTTCGCCAACTTATTTATTTACAAAAGAATCTATTACCAATCTGCTGAAATTACCTTTTCTGGAACTTTATGCAGACTATTACAGCACGGTAAAAGAACATAAAGTCACCACCTTGCATAAAGAAGAAATCGGATACTTTTTTCTGGATTTGCTGTTAAAGCATTACAAAGAAAACAAAGAAGTGGCGTTCTATGCCGAAAAGTTGCATGTTTCCTCCAAATACCTGACTGAAGCCTTGACCCTGGTAAGCGGAAAATCCCCCAAAGAATGGATTATACATTATACCCTGCAAGAGATTTACGCACTATTGGAGAATCCATCCATCAGCATACAGGAAATCGTTCAAAGAACCCGGTTTGCCAATCTTGCCACCTTAAGACGTTTCTTCAAGCGACATACCGGAACATCCCTGTTGCAATACCGGAAACAGGACTTATACAAAAATAATCAATAGGTACCTCAATAAAAAAATCAGCCCGTTCCACACATTCTTCCGGAACGGGCTGATCCCTCTATCTACCAAAACTTGTTGTTTTCCTTACTATACTCAAATCCGGCCGCCTTCAGTTTTTTCACCAACAGCTCCTTGTCTACATTCATATCATCACAAAGCTCGTCCAGCGAATGATAGCAGTCACGAAGTTTCATATTCACCATGCTGAAAAGCATCATCGGGTCATCAGGTAATTCCATATCAATATCTCCTTTTTAAAAATCGGCTGCAAAGTTACAAAACTTTTCATAATGATACGTATTCCATCGCCAAATATCGGTTTGACAAAAAGTTATCCCCTGCTTTTTATCCTATCAGTCCGTCAGCTTCACCGTTTCCATCTTCCCCGGAACCAAAGTAAGACGCGCCGTTCCATCCCTGTCTATCTCCACTTCCATATACCGGGCCCGGATAATGATCCTTCCGTCTACAGCCAGTACCCCCCACTGGCAGGAGCTGTCCTGATAGGCGCAATAACCACCCACCGGATGCAATATCCTCCGATAGACAGGTGGAATCAAAATCCGCTCCGCTGTCCTCAGCCCCCATTTCACTCCTATTTGAAAAGGTACGGCCTCCACACTCCTGCTGATTATACGCTGCCGTTTCCGTTCATACTCGCACTTCTTCTCACGCAAGCGTTTCTCCACACGCTCGTCCGCCTGTCTTCGGAGCAATGCCACCGCCTCATCAAAATCCTCACTCCGGTCCGACGGACGGTTACAGGCCACATAACGCTTTCCATGCCCTTTCTCCACATGATAATACCGTCCCTTCTCATCCATCACCACAATACTTTGATCCGGCAACCGTCCGCTCAGGTAATAAGCACGCTCCTCATCCCCCTCCAACAGACAAACCTGCGGTTCACAACAAAAGCCTCCTTCTTCCATGCGGCGGCATCGGGAAGGCACTCTGCCATCGTACATCTTCACATAAAACCCCATCCACACGATGGACGAAGAAGGCAACCCGCATGTATTGGCATACACCTGCCTTGTCCTGCTGTAATAAGTACGGTTCGCCTGTAACAATTCTATGCTCCCGTATCTGAGGACACGCGGGCGGACAGAATAACACCGGCCGTTCCGTAAATCCACATAAGACACCGAATTCCCGGCATGACGGACTTGCAACAAATCATCTTTCAGAAACCTCACCTCACGGCAATGCCCCGGTTCGGCCACCAAAGCCCCCGTATCATCCAGTACCCGGACACACCCGTTTCGAAGCCTCCCCACGGCAAAACGTCCTTTGATACTCAAAACCTCTTTAAACGAAGCGTCCGGCAACATCTCATCTCCCTTTTCCAATCCCCAAAGACCTGTTTCCTTATCTACAAATGCCCTCAGCCTGCATGACGGTGACTGCTCCTTCTCATCCGGCAAAGCCTGCTCTCTGATGGAAGAAAGCAAACGCCCGTGCTCCATAACCACCACCAAGTCCCCACCGGCTTCAGCCGGCCTTTCCACCACCGGAAAAGCGGTAACGGAAGCATCACAGTTCATCCGTCCGGGCAAACTCCCCTTTCCCGCCATCCGTCCCCGGAACATAGCATCCCAGTTCCATCGCTGTGTAGGAAGCCCGAAAATGCGGTACAGCCCCACATTGTCTATCAGCATACACGCCTCCTTGCCCTCCGATCTCCGCAATCCGCGCCCTACCTGCTGCAAATATTTAGCCAGTGACAAAGTAGGACGGGCCAGTTGTACAAACTCCACATCGGGACAGTCGAACCCCTCGCTGAATACATCCACATTTACCAGCACCTCGATTTTTCCATGTCTGAACTCCTCCACCATCCGCTTACGCTCCATAGCAGGAGTCTTGCTGTCCACAGCCACCGCATTCACTCCCCGCCTGCTGTAATACTCCGCTATCCGCCGGGCATGTTCAATGCTGATGGCATACACCATCCCCTTCTTGCCGGAAGCAAACTGCCTGACACTGCGGTACAGGCGCTCGATACCGGGACGCCTGTTCAGTACCGCATCCATCTCTTTCACCTGATAATCCCCATCGGCCCCCCGTTTCTCCAGACCGTCAATGAGCCGCTGCTCCTCGCTGCCGGGACGGATGGATACATAATCGAACACAGACAACACGCCTTTTTCAATAAACTCGGCAATACTCCACGAAGTAACCAGTACCTCGAACAGTTCCGTGAACCCCCTACGGTTCAGGCGGCAAGGTGTGGCAGTCACACCCAGTTTCTTTGCGGCAGGATAACGCTTCCACATCTCCGTGTAAGAAGCGGCCAAGGCATGATGAGCCTCGTCTATCACAATCAGTCCCGGAGCATCACCCGCCTCATTCCAGTGCCGGGACAGCCATTGGACAGCCATCACCCTGACCGGAGTATCCTCCCTCCGGATACCATATTTAGCCAGCGTTTCCTCCATTTGCGCCACCAGTTCCCTACGATGGGCAATAAGCCATACCCCGCTGCCGGCAGAAGACACGAACTCACTGACCACAGATGCCAGCAAATGTGTCTTGCCCGTACCGGTAGGCATCTGCACCATCACACTCCGGTGAGCTTTCCACGCTTCCATCAGACGTGTTTTCATCTCTATCTGATAATCCCGCAACATAAATAATTTGCCGATTTGCTAACGTGCCAATGGAGTAAGAGGATAACTGAAAAAATTATTTACTAGCCAGCATATTATTAATCTGCGCCCGTATATTGGCTATCGTACCGCCCGACACAAGCCGTTTGGCAAAAGGTAGCAACGACTTGATGAAAGCCGCTTTCACCACCGTGTGTTTGTCTACATTCCTACAGTTCTCATCGGCCAGCATCTTTCCTACCACCACCGCCAGTTCGCGTGCCGTGGTACACTCTCCCAAAAGTATCTTGTAAGCCCTCATCACCTTTATATCGGGTATATAGACCGATACGTAAAATTCATCATCCGACAGTTCCGCCGGCTCCTGTGCCGGCTTCTCATCCGTCACACTTTCTGTACTCTCCGTTTTCTCAGAACCTTCCGGTTGGTCGGCGGCCTCATCACCCCGGTCGCCATAAAAGTTCTGAATGGCGGAAGACGCCACAGGGGCAATCAGATTGTTTCCGCCATAAATATTTATCATCATATCAGGTTTTTCATTCATATACTATTTCTTTTCTCTATTCTTTAATTATTATCAACAGATCGTTAATCAAAATCCATATTTTATCAATATATAATCAATAGCATGCACCAATAGTAAACAGATAGTAAACGGTTATGAACCGATTTCCATACGTCATTCCCTACCCGTATATTTGTGCAGATAAATCAAAATCAATTTCTTTTATGAAAGAATACATCATGTCATTTTTCAATGCACCCGTCACCAATAAAATACCCACATGTATATGCAGTGTGGCAGGGCTTCATACCTACATCAGCACCAATCCGCAACTGGAAGAACTGACGCGTAAAGTCAGAGCCGGACTCGGAGACAAGCAAGTGTTCCGAAAGAATAAACAGACCCTTTTACCGTATGTCACTCCGGCAGGTATCTTCTCTTACTGCAAAGAGCAATGCATGCAAGTTCCTTCGGGCCTCTTTGTCATAGATATTGACGAACTGGCTTCCACCGAAGAAGCGGCAATGTGGCGCGACCGCCTCTTTGCCGATGAAGTGCTGCACCCCGTACTTTCCTTTGTCAGCCCCGGAAACCAGGGAGTAAAACTGTTTATCCCTTACCGCATAAACCCTTTCCTGAGCGTGGAAGAATCCTTCGACAATGCCCTGCACACCGCATGGGAGTATCTGGAATGGAAATACGAGCTGAAAGTGGACAGGGCCAATGCCGACTTGTCCAGAGCCTGTTTTCTGTCGCACGACGGAGAAGCGAAAATCAATAACCATAAATATTAAAAAATGAACGATTCTATTTCTATCTTGGAACAGCTGGTAACAGCCATCGAACAAGCGGGAGTCAATGTGGCCCCCACCTATCAGGAATATATGCCGCTGGCCTTTGCCATAGCCAACAGTTGCGGAGAAGAAGGACGCACCCGGTTCCACCGCATCTGCCGCATATCCGAAAAGTACCACCACGATGAAGCAGACAAACTGTACGGACATGCCCTGACCAAAGGAACAGGCAGAAATTCCCTGGGAACCGTCTTCCATCTGGCAGAGGTGGCCGGGGTGAAAATGGACCCGAAACTTGCAAACTTGCAGAACTTGCAGTCTCTCCACACCCACACACGTGCGCGCGTATCCTATAATGCCCATCCGGATACTTCCGACGGGACTCCGCCCGATACCGTTTTCACGGACCCAGCCTCCCCCCTGTCCGACGGCGTGTCCAAGACCATCCTCCCTGCCCGACTTCCCTCTTTCCCCGACTACCGCTGGCCCGCCTTCCTGCAAGGAATCATAGACTGCGGTAACTCTCCCGCCCAACGGGATATCCTGCTGCTGGGTGCGGCAACCGTGCTGGGAAGCACCCTCAACAAACTGGTAAGTTTTGTGTACGGACGAAAACACAAGTATCCCTGTCTGCAAGTATTCGTCACCGCGCCTCCCGCTTCCGGCAAAGGTGCGCTGACCTGGGTACGCCGTTTGGCAGAACCCATACACAACGCGCTGCTGGACACCTACCGGGAAAAAATAAAGACCTACCGCATGGAAAAGACCAAATGGGACACTTTGGGGAAGGAAAAGGCAAATACCCCCGAACCCGAACAGCCCCAGCTGAAAATGCTCCTCATAGCCGGCGACAATACCGGTACAGGCATACAGGAAAACCTGATGGACTCCGGAGGCGTAGGACTGATATGCGAAACCGAGGCCGACACCGTGAGCACCGCCATTGGAGGCGACCACGGACACTGGAGCGACCTCCTCCGGAAATGTTTCGACCATGACCGGCTGGCCTACAACCGGCGCACCAATCACGAATACCGCGAATGTAACGTCACGTTCCTCTGCGTACTTCTCAGCGGCACGCCTGCACAAATCAAGCCCCTTATCCCATCGGCCGAAAACGGATTGTTCTCTCGCCAGCTGTTCTACTATATGCCTGCCATTGAAGAATGGGAAGACCAGTTCAACGAAGCGGATACAGACTATGACTCCCGTTTCCTGGAATGGGGGGCACAATGGAAAGAAGTGCTGGACGCCATCACCGCTTCGGTGAGCAACATCAACATGAAGCTCACCCACGAGCAAAAAGAGATATTCAACTTCCACTTTGCCCGTGTATTCGGACGAGCCTCCGCCATTCACGGTAACCAGATGAAAAGCGCCGTAACCCGTATTGCCATCAATATCTTCCGCATCATAAGCATTATCGCCCTGCTGCGCTCTCTGGAATCCCTGCTGCCGGGAGGCGAAAGGAGCGGTGAACCACAGGAAAACATCGTGCGTACCCTGCTGGACTGTCCCGGACTGACCCCGTCGGCCCATATTCCACAAGAAAACATAGCAGACGGAATCGTACCGCAATTCAACCTCTCCATCCGCACCGACGACTTTTATGCCGTGCTGGCCCTGGTGGAACCTCTGTACCGCCATGCATGCCACATTCTCTCGCTCCTGCCCGCAGGAACCCCCACCGCACCATCGGCGAACATGACTCCCGAAACCCTGTTCGACTGCCTTCCCCTGCGCTTCACCCGCAACGAAGCCATCGACAAAGGAGAACAGGTAGGAGTTCCGGCAGGCTCGGTGGACTCGCTGCTGAAACGTATGACCGAACGCGGACAGCTGGTCAAAGTGGGGCGTGGCGAATACGAATTCAACGCGCGCATGCACACACGTACGTGTGTGGGTGTGAGAGAGAGTGCAAGTTCTGCAAGTTTGCAAGATTCCTGAATTTAAAATGTATAAATATGAAAGATTTCCTTTATTTCCCATCCATGACAAAAGGTAGCCTGGCTCTGCTCTATTTTCCCGGTTCAAATCCCCGGATAGCCACCCGGCATCTGATGAGGTGGATAAACGGCTGTCCCCCTTTGATGGAAGAGTTATCCGCAACGGGTTACCATACCTCGCAAAAAGTCTTCACGAGCCGCCAAGTGACACTGATCAACCGGCATCTGGGCAGCCCCGGATAGCCCTGCAAGCTCTTTGGAACAGGATGAAAGCCATAAAGTGCCACAAGGTGTCATAAAGCGTCAGCACGCATTTCACAGTACCTATCTTTGCAATGTCAACAATGAGGGAGCCGATACGTTACTAACCTTCGGCCTAGCATGTTACTAACATGTAACCCCATACGTTACTAACCTTCAGCCTTACACGTTACCTACGTGCAATCCGCAAGAAAAGTAAAGTATTCTCCCTCTTCACTGACGAAATTCATTTTTTATTTTTCATCTCTTAAAACCCTATTTATCATGATCAACTACAGCACCTGCATGCGTGGTAACCCCACCGACAAAGACGCGGCCAAGAAGGCGTATGCCAACGCCCAGTACTCACAAGTAATGACACTGGACAAGTTCTGTTACCACATTGCCAGCCACGGATGTGTATACTCGCGCGCCGATATCCAAGCCATCCTTATTCTTGCCGTGGACTGCCTGCGCGAGCAGTTGTTGAACGGACAGCAGATACAGATGGGCGATCTGGGCGTATTTTCGAACAGTATCCGAAGCCTCGGCGCCCATTCGATGGCAGAGTTCACTGTGGAGAACATCACCGAGGTGAACGTACTGTGGGCTCCGGGCGTCCGTTTCAACAACCTGCGCCAAGATGCCGAATTCCAACTGGTTCCCACGCGCAAGGCAGCCGCCGAAGTAGTGAAGGCATTGAAGGCCGGAAAGACTACGGTAGACCTGACGGGCAATTCTTCTGCCGTCGGCATTGCCGCTGACGACGCTGACGCCTCCCGCATTCCAGCCGCCTCCGGCGAACCGGCAGACGAAAATAGCTGACCGGCTTGTTCCGCTCCACAGAGATAGCATGATGTGATTATGGAACACGGGCGACACGGACTCTTCTTTCACTCCCCCGTGTCCGTCCGCCAGTTCCGTAACCTCCTTTTGTTCCATTCGCATTTTAAACTGACAAAAAACAGATATTTCCATGAATGAATCCAACCACGAATCCAAGAAAATCACCTGGACACAAATCCTCCGGGCAGTTATCCAGGCAGCCATCGCGGCACTCACCGCTTTGGGCATTACCAGTTGCGCATCCCTCATCTAAAGAACAAACACAACATTTTCCAATTCTCAATTTATTATGATACAAGAAACATTCCCAATGATAATCGGTGAGGAAGAAATGAAAAACGAACGCCAACTCCTCACCGTAGAGGACGGACCGCTGATGCAAGGACGCGAATCAGTGCGATACCTCATCCTCCACTGTAGCGCCACACGTTGTGACAAAGACTATACTGCCGAGCAATTACTTCGTGACCATAAGACCCGTGGTTTCCGGACTGTAGGTTACCACTTCTATATCCGTCGCGACGGCACCATCACCCAGCACCGCAAACTGCTGGAAGTGGGGGCACACTGCCGTCCCTGGAACCGTTGCAGCATCGGCATCTGCTACGAGGGCGGTCTGGATGCGGACGGACATCCGGCAGACACCCGGACCGCAGAGCAGACAGAACAGCTTACCTTGTTGCTGATGCGTCTGGCAAAGCTTTTTCCCGGTGCCCGGATAAGGGGACATAGGGATATGAGCGGAAGCATCCCGAAGGCTTGTCCGTGTTTTGACGCGGAAGGGGTGTTCGGATATTTGGAAAGGTAATTTCTTTTTCCAAGGTTTCCTTTTGCCAGTGTTCGTTTCTGCTCTCAAGTAGAGAGTGATACTACTGGCAGAGGGAATTTTTTACTAAGATCATCCGGCCGGTACCGACACACCGAAACAGACTATCATATAGATAAAAATTCTTTAGGAGTAAATATAGTAATATCAGAAAATAAAAAATCCTTCCTGTTACGGGTTATTGTATAATCCGCGTTTATTTTTAAAGCTGAATAAATCCTAATCGGATAATCTTCTTTATTATTAAAGCTCCGGGAACAAGCGCTCTCGTTCCCGGAGCTCCCCCTGCACTTTTCACAAAGGACAAGGGTTCTGATCTAACATTAGTGCCGGCTATGTTCCATTTCCGGCCGGCAGACGGAAATAACAGGCTGCAAAAACAAAGTTTTTTAACTGCTAAATTACTAAGGACCCTCATCGAGAAGGATCGTTAAGAACAGCCCGTTTTACTAATAGGCATTCTTCTCGCCACGGAAGACATTCGCCACCGTCCTGTACATGATGTAAAGGTCCAGACCGAAGCTCCAGTGCTCCAAATACCAGATATCACCACGGATACGGCCCTCCATGTCTTTTAGTTCCTTCGTTTCCCCACGGAAACCCGTAACCTGACTCCATCCCGTTATACCCGGTTTCACAAAATGCCGCACCATATATTTATTGATCAGCCTTGAATATTCCTGCGTATGGAGAAGCATGTGAGGACGAGGCCCCACGATACTCATATCCCCCAACAGCACATTGATAAACTGGGGCAGCTCATCTATATTCGTCTTACGCATTATATTGCCCCAGCGCGTCTTGCGGGGATCATGCTCCGTGGCCTGTATCCTGTCGGCATCTGCATTTACTTTCATACTGCGGAACTTGTAACAATAAAACTCCCTGCCGTTCAGCCCGTTCCGTTTCTGGCGGAAGAACAGCGGGCCGGGCATGGTCAATCCGGTCACTATCGCCACCACAATCAGAATAACCGGAAAAAACGTACAAAGGAACACCGATGAGACTACTATGTCAAAGGTTCTTTTCAGCAGGCGGTTCCCCGGCCAACTTAAGGGATCGGGGCGAAGGCCCAGGTAAGGGACGTTCCCCATGATGTTGAACGACATACGGTGGTGGAGATAATTGCGCACATTGGGCACACTGAAGAAATGTACCAGATGGTTCTCGCAGTAATCAATCAGAGAAACGATGACCTCTCTGTCTTTTGAGGGCAGGCAGCAGAACAGGTAATGTACATAATCATGTTTCTCCAGATATTCCTGTACCTGCGCCGGCTGGCCCAAATACGGACATTCTACCGGGAAAGCAGGATTCGCCTGACCGTCAAAATAGCCCACGACCGAATAACCTGTATCTTCACTGCCCGACATCTCATGGTAGATTTCCAGGTTGTTGTCCGTACTTCCTACCAGTACTACAAAACGCGTATGTTTCTTGCTCATACGGTAAAGCCTGATGAGAAGACGAAGAGTGAAACGGAACGAAACAAGACACAGAAACAGGAGGAAAAGGTACTCCAGCATGAACAGGGAGGCTATATCCGCATACTTTCCTACAGAAAGGACCAGACCGCCCAGGAGGACAAACAGGAACATATTCTCGAACACACGTTTCCATATCTGAAGGGAATGCACTTTCCTCCGGTGAAGCACTACTCCTGAATGGATGGCGCAAAGGGCGTAACATAACATCAGTGTAAGCATGACTTGCAGAACGGTGGTTCCACCAACCTGCAGGCTATCCCACTGCATCTCATTGGACAGCTTGCTGAAAAGCAGGAATAGCAGACCGCAAAGAAAGGTCTCGGTGACAATCACAAAGGTCTCGATCAAGTGGTTGTAGGATGCTAATTTGTCTTTCATAGTCATAGTAGTATGATTTAAAAAATTATGATCATATATGTGGCTATCATTATCAACTCTCATACCTGTTTACTTCAAACAGATTTTGAAATAAAGTCCCGCACTCAGATATTTACCATCATTCAATTCTGCTATCAGATTAAAACGATCTTTCCAAACAGCATAGTTAAAACCTATATTAATGGTTCGTGCATCATATTCCGCCATCAAATTCAGTCCATTCAATATCTTATTTCCCAAAGAAGTATCAGGCAAACAACACCGAAAATTAACACCTAATGCAGGTCCTTCATAATTCAAGCCAGTAGCCCTGCTATAAATATAAGCCATATGAAGCCCTAATTCCCCCACATTCTGAAAAAACAAATGTTTCGTTGCAGCCAGAAAAAAACGATTGAAATAATTATGAGTACCAGCTTCTTGATTAAAATTGATATTACCACCACCATTATTATCAAAACTTCCGGGATCATTGGCTCCCAATACAAGTTGAGGAGTCCATTCTTTCCACCAGCCTTCCTTCCATAAACGGAGCCTTCCTGAAAAATTACGGTCCTGATTACGAAATTTTCCCCAAGTCTGTTCAGGCCAATAATTACCTTTAACTCCCTTTACCAAGGTACAGGTATATGCTACTTCCAGCCAAGGAAAAATAGTCACATTTATATAGTAATTATATGTGTAGGTGTAATTTTTATTATTCCAATAAGTAGAAAGCGGATGCTTATCCAGCACATTACCGCCCAGCATAACAGTTTTGTCCTTCTGCATATCAGCAGTAGGCATATGCAATAGTCCACTAGTACCATATAATGCCTGTCCCTTCAATACAGTACAGAAACATAAACATAGAAAAGCTAAAAAAGAATTATGCATTGCGAAATTATAAGGGTTTGCTATCTTTGTACCATGAAAAGATTAGTTTCTCCCACAAAAAGCGTGCAGGAAAAAGTAAGGCAGCTTGTACATAACGTTTACGGGTATGCTTCTCTTTATACATACGATAGACAAAACGCAGATTCATACGATCTATCCATAGAGGGTAGTATTCAATCTCATTATTAGCAGTTTGGTGAATAAAACCACCACAGGTAAAACCAATACCCTGGAATCCGGCATTACGCACCTTTAGCAAAAAACGTTCTTGCATCAACGCCCCCATTCCTACAATAAGAAAATCAGGATTAACTTGTGTAATATGTTTCGCTTCCGCATCCATTTCTTGTTCCGAAACAAAATACCCATTACGACAACCCATAAACTTCAACTTTGGATACCGTTCCTTAAATATTTCAACAGCTTTTTCTACCTGTTCTTGTTTTGACGCAACAATGTATAACATCTTTCCATTATTTTCGGCAAAACGGAATAATTCCGGTGCCATAGAAGTCATATCAAAGCTTCGCCTTTTCACTGTTATTCCATATAATAATCTTATGGCAGCCACTAAGATGGAACCATCGGCAAAAATACCATCAAAACTAGCGAACAGTTCTTTGTTCTCTAAAGCAGTGAGATAGGAAACCGGATTTAAAAAAGTATAAACTTTACCCTTATCTTCCAAAAGGTCATTAAAAGAATTGCCGTCTGTAATAATTATTTTTTTTACCAAAATAGAGAACATCGCTAATCTATTTACAGATATTTGTCTTCAAGTACTCAATAGAACATCGAGTTTCTTTGGCTATATACTCATTTATTTCTTTATAATCAATAGGAGTTGTTAATATACTATCCAATTTATCAATATCATTGATTATTCTAGACTCCAAGTGAAATTGTTTCAACAGATAGCTTAATTTTTGATTGTTCATATTTCGTATGATTGTGCAAAAAGCCTTATTATATTTGATAGAAAATACACTACCATGAAATGTATCAGTAACAATATATGACGCATTCTTGAAATATGCCAGTACTTCAAAAGGGGAAGGAATGACCACGTCATCACACCAAGAGAAATAATGGCCGATAGATATTAGTTTCAGTCTATGGGATTTGGCGAAATCTTTTATTGATTGAATTTCCTGCTTATCTGTAATACGTCCCGGGTATGTATATACAATCATATAATTTTTTAGCGTAACGTTTGAAGGCATAAACAGATCATAATTAAATATCAATACAGGATCTAAATGCATTACGGGAACTTTACCTATCAGTGTTTTTACTGTAATAGAACTATTAGCATCACGCACTGATATTACACTAATATTTCCCAACAAACGACCAACAATCTTCTTAATTCCCAGTTCTTGAAGTTTATCTACTGTAGTTGCCCCAAAAGAAGCGGCATACGTTATTATCTTATCTGCATTCAGCCCTTCACCAAATAACTGACGTGAAAATCCAAACCATGTTTTTTGAGCACAATTAAAGACTTCATCACTGCCAATTACAATCACGTCATAATGCCTAATATTTCTTTCAGATTCCACTCCCAAATAAGGCAAAAATTCTTTCGAAAAACGAGTTTGGAAAATATAAATAGAAGACAAACGTCTAATAAAATCCCTCCCCCATAAACGCTGTATGAGGAGTTTAATCTTATGAAATTTACTTATCTTATAATTTCCCAATTGTTCACCTGGGATAATATTAATGAATTCGCAAGTATTACCCAGCGATTCAATAGTTTTTTTCAAAGAAAAAGCCTGAAGGAATGAACCATAATTCTTCACTTCTTGCATAGATAGGATAGCTACTTTCATAGAGCTTTATATTTATTGTAGATATTTTTTAGCAAATCATAAATATGGTATCGAGAGGCATATTCTTTCACTCGTTCTTTCAAGCTATTATCAATCAACTCAAACTCTTTATTTATGCTTTTCAATGAACGTGAAGAATCTAAAAATGCTGCGATGATTTTATCACGCATGGGATGCAGGGGAGAGGGATGAATAATATTATAATTTTCTGCCAAGGCTTCATCTAATGTTCGTTCTTCCACAAAAGATTCTTGCAAATTTTGTACGGCATTTATCCCTTTAGCATTATTAGCCAATACTAGGGAAACTCCTTTTAACACATTGTGTTTAAAGGATTTGCCATGTCTACCTATGCCCCAAAAATCCGCAATGGAACAATCTCCTACTCTAGGCAACCTAGCATACGGACAAGCATAACATGATTTTCTAAATAAAACAGCTTTATCAAAAGCGTACATATATAGATTTTCAATATCATATATAGGCTCTAGCTTGCCTCTATCTGATATAGCTGATGCAAAGCCCCAACCGTTTCGACGGCGAAATTCAAACATAGATATCTTAACTTTTTTTAAATCTTCAAGTTTTAAAAGATATGAATGAAACAATGTGTTAGATGGTACTCCATGACATACCAAATCTAATGTTAGCAAATTATCATAGTTTCTCCGTAAATACCTATATAACCCGTCTACTTGACATGGTGTACCTGTAAATAAGACATTTTTACCCTCTTTCAGATAGGCTTTCACTTTAAAAAAAGTATCTCTTAACTCACTTTGAACATATTTACTTCCTCGTAGAACTTCCAACTCTTCTATCATATGAATCTCCCTATGATAGCATAATAAGTTTGTTCCAAGAGTAGCACCAAATACCACACCATCAGCTTCCAACACATTCCTTGCAAATGCAGAAAAAGCTCCTCCAGAACTACTAACAGTCCTGTCTTTCAAGCTCCAAACAGCAAAAACATTTGGCTTTGTTGCATTTGTAATTATTGGTGTATTTAAAACTGGACATACTCTCATACAAAGTCCACATTCCACACATTTGTTACCATTTATGTGTGGAAAGATAAAACCTTCGGCATCTTCTGCCATAACAATTGCATTGTGAGAACAGCTATTCATACAAGCTGTACAACCTGTACATGATTCAAAAGGAGCCAGCTTAATCATTACATTCTTCTTTTAATCTATAATATTTCACATAATCTACTTTTATAGATTGCGGTAGAGAGTTATCAGCCAATCCACATGAACCAGCCCAAGTTCCACCATAAGACAAGGCTATCATAAGACGATAAGAAGTTTCGTCAAAAGGCCAATATTCTATATCTCCCTTTTTTACCTCATATACAACTTTACCATCAACTTTAAATACTAACTTTCCTCTTAGCATTTCCAAAGTATAAATATGATAATTTGAGATGTTAACTGCAACACTTCTAGGATACTGTTTATGATTATTTTTCTTACCTCCAAAAGTCCCCCAAAGATGTACATTCACATTCATCTTTTCCGCTTTCATGCAGCCTATATATTCCACTAAATCAATTTCTCCGACACATGCTGGTCCAGAATTTGCCTTAAACCATAAAGCCGGCCAAACACCAGCAGTAACAGGCAACTTTGCTTTTATTTCAAATTTACCATAACGAAAATATTGTTTTGTAAAAATTCTACCAGATGTATATAGATATTTACCAGAAGCACTATCTTTACGTATAGTCAATATAAGTTTCCCTTTTTTTACTTTTACGTTCTTCTCGTCAGCACCAGTATAAAATACCAATCCTCCCGATTTTTCTTTTTTAGATCCCCATAACTTATCATCAAGACCTCCTTTCTTATCAAAGTTTTCCACCCAATATGGCTTTTTTTCAAACTCAATATTCACTTCCTGCCCCAAAGTGACAAAATTAAAACACAGATATAATATTATTAGCAGAAATAAGTATCTCATAATATGAAACTATAAAATTGAGAACAGTTCTAAATATTTTTGTTTAAACATATCAAATGTAAACCGTGAAAGATAAATTTCTCGGCTTTTTGCACACATTGCCATATAATCATCTTTCGGAATATCTAGCAAGCTATTCAACACACAAACTAATTCATTCCAACTATTAGCTATAAAAGCATTTTCACCATCATGAGCTATTTCTAAATTTCCCCCGACATCATTACAAATTATAGGGCAACCACACATTGAAGCCTCAATAAGAGTGATAGGAAGTCCTTCTGTTGTAGAAAACAACATCATATAATTGCTTTTTTGCAATAAATCAAGTACATCATTTCTAAACCCCAAACATTCAAACTGACTATCTCCTGCTATTATTTTTCTTAATTCCTCATAGCAAGGTCCTGTCCCTACAAATTTAATTTTTATCTGCTCTTTAACTTTTCCCTTCAAGTGTTTATATACTTCTATTTGCCTTTTTATATTATTGATACGTGCGGGATAAATTATAGATATATAATCAACTTGTGGACAATCATGAAAATGTGGATATAACTCCCTAACGCAATTGGATATTTTATGTATATGTCTTTTAGGAACTTTAAAATAATTCATCAAATTTTCCGTACACTTATCTGATATAGATACTACCGTAGTAGGCATTATAGACATCAACTTATGATTATGAAATATATTATGATGCACATATACCAATTTGATATGTTGAAAAAATATATGATTTAGTATCCAAAATAATAAGAGAAATTTTCTTTCATGCAATACAACTATAGAATCATAAAACATAAAAGGATTTTTAAATTGCTTATATTCATCTTCAAATATTTGATGACTTTTATCAACCATGCCATAGGATACAGTCCCCACAATAATGGCGTCATAATCTTCTTTTACAGCATGGTGAATATCCATTAAAACCTTTTGAACTCCAGTTACTTTATATAATTCTGAATTAAAAGAAAAGACTTTCCGTCTTTTACACATATTTCCATTCGCTAAAGTATTCATCTTTAATATTTTGCAAAATAAATATTAATACTAAAATTAGAGTATACTTTTTACTTAGACACTTTTTCAAGTATTTAAGCATAAGGATATTAGATACAAATAATTTATTAACTATTAAAATGTTCTCTACGAATCACATCATCATGCCAATGTACAATGTAGCTACTAGATAGACAACTGGTATTTTCTATACCCAAGTGTACACAACCATCTATCTTTTTATCACGATACAAGTTATAGATTAATTAACGACAAAACGAACATTTGTAAAACGCCCCATAATTTTCGGTTCGATACAATGTAATAATTCTTAATTGCATATTCAAAAATCACTAATACTTTTACGCCTCAACAAATCTTGATTGACGTCATTCTTCTTTTTTTATTATTTATATACATTACTATAAACATTATCCATTTGCATTTACATTTCAGCAAATATCCATAAATCTTCCATGTTAAAGGAAGATTATAAAACGGATAATCTTTTATTAAAGAAGAAATAGTTGTATCTTTCATGATTTCAGTAACCCGCCTTAACTTCTCTTTAAATGAAATATCTGTCCTTCTAATTTCTTGCCCTATACCTGAACGAGTATAAAAAATCGCTGTTCTTGCCAAACGTAACCGAAACTCTTCTTGATGCTTAAACTGCTGTCCCTTTTTATCAAGTATCTCCAGCATATAAAGCAACTTTGGCCAACGATCTGGACGATATGTATGTGAAAGCGATGCTCCGTTTAAACAATAATGATACATCTGCCAAGGAACAGTCTTTACCTGCATTGCATGGTAAAGCACATCTAAATTAAACAGCATATCCTCTGAAATATACTGCCGCTCAGAGTGAAATTGCAAGTGATGTTCTGAAAGTAATTTCATAGAATACAACCCTTTACAGGCAGAACATTGAAACTTCACACTTGATCTATGATTTGGCTCTGCCCCTACTATGTCTAAACGCAACTGTTCTATCTCTTCTCTGCCTGTATACAGCCGCTCTGGTTTGAGAGTTATACGAAAACCCGGATATTCATCCACATTAAATTCAGAATAAATTACATCTAAAGAGTGTTCCTTACATTCATCGTAAAGTCTCTCCATCATGTCTGCATCTATAAAATCATCACTATCAACAAATGCGATATATTCACCTGTGGCGACTTCCATACCGCTGTTGCGAGCCTTTCCAAGACCATCATTTTTTTTATGCACCACTTTAACATAAGTATACTTTGCTACATACCTGTCACAAATCTGTGGGCAATTATCCGGTGATTCATCATCTACCAAAATGATTTCTATTTCTTTTAATGTCTGTGCAAGAAGTGACTGGATGCAGCGATCTAGATATTTTTCCACATTATAAATAGGAACTACAATACTTACCTTTGGTTTATTCATTTTTGATTATATTGTTATTTTCACTGGATATAACTCCCTTTTTGTTTACGTACTGTAAAAATGCCTCATAATCTTTGAAATTCGCTTCATCACGCTGGATAAAATCAGTATACGCTATACCAAGTTGGGACTTTACAGGAGAACCTTCTTGCTCATACTGTTCTATATTGTCTTTATGGGTGAAGTAAATAAACTCTTCATACAACTCACGTTTAAAGGGATCGCGTTTAAAACGTTTTTGAATACTCTGCACATACTCCACTGCTTCTGCAAGTGCAACCTGCTTTCTCTTTCTGTAATATTCATCTATTGAGCATATCACCCGACAAGGTACACCGGCTGCCACTGAATTAGCGGGAATATTCTTTGTGACTAATGAGCAAGCACCTATTACACAATTATCGCCAATCGTCACACCTTTCAGCACTACTACATTAGTTCCAAAATAGATATTATTACCAATCGTCACATGTCCAGACGAATTCACAAAGTCATTATATTTAGTTCGGAAGACAAGCGAAGCCCAGTCATGCGTCAATATTTGAAAGTTCATATTCATATCCACATTGTTACCTATGGTAACTAATGAGGGGCGTGATACATCTATCCGTGCCGTGCGAGGAGCACGAATTATGCAATGCTCTCCGATATGTATTCCTTTTTTACGAAGATATTTAATGTAAGCTGAGGAACTTCGCTTATGCCAAATCATTTTTATTTGATTGAAAACACCCATAATATAATTAATCTTATTACATTAAACTTCTCTGCAAATAAGCGATAGATTCTTCACGCTTTTGTCTTAGCCGTGTCTCACATCCGTTTATATCAAATGACGTAGAGACTCGCACTTTCCTTGTGTTAATTATTATACCCCTATCTTCCATTCCACACAAACGTAACAAGTTGCCCATCCGGTCGTCACTACTGCTTTTATCATTCAGCAATGAATAGAATGGCACACCGAAATTCAAAGCAAATGCTGTTCCATGAAAAGACGTAGTTATCACAAATGAAGCGTTTGCAAACAAACTCAAAAACTCTGCTGGTCCCACAGCATCATGTAGATGAATCATATCTTTTATTCCAAGATGTTGTTTTGCCGAGAAGTCCAAACATACCACATGCAATCCTGTTTGCTGATATACTTCACGAATAAATTCTGTAGCATACGGATAAGGGTCATATGCATATTGCAAAATATAAACCAACATATAAGGCTTTTGAATATGCAGTGAACTTTGCTTTATAAGCGGTCCATAATCGTCTTTACGTAAAAGAAGAGTAGGATCTAATGTAATAGGAACATCTTTTCCGATCAATTTCTTTACAATTTTTACGCCATTACTCTCACGTACAGCTATTGAGAAAAATCCCCTTAAACTATCTGCCATATCCTTCCTAAACTTTTCTTCTAGTTTAGCTTGGGCAAAACTGGAGGCATAACTAATACGACGTTTACCATTCGTAACAAAATCCAACAGAAAAACGCCATCCCCTTTTATGCATGTAGGATTCCATATTTGGTCACTTCCAGCCACATAAACATCAAAATCTGGTGGATTGTTATATATTGACTCTACACAAGGATATGTTTGCGTAAGATTAAAATTATCATTCCAAAACTTTTCAAAGTGTTTTCTTTTTTTCTCCCATGGAAAACCTTGACAAAAATGAAGACACCATTGTAACACACTTCTTGCAATATTTCTCTTTTTGTCCTTAATGTGAAAGGCATTGGGATAAACATAGTCTATGATTAGAACATCATACCCCAGTCTACGAATCACTTCCTGTGTAGCCCATGCTTGTAAAGCCGACCCATAGTTCACAACCTTGTGCATAGTCACAATTCCTACTCGTTTCATAAATGCATTTTAACCTTTAGGATGTTCCCTATACGCAACATCTGTATAATACGATAAATAAATTTCAGTTTTAAAGGAGTTCTCAACAAAGCCATAAGCCCTCTATAGTAATACGGTTTAGTGATACAGCTTTTCATTTGTCCCTCTGTCACTACTTCAACAGATTCGTTGACAGTCTCTATCCCCGGACAATTAGCTATAACCATGCGCCCTCTCTCAGTGAAAGCTAATATTCCCGTCACTCCTTTCTCCTCGTCAACATATTTACTTCCCCATAAATCACCAATACGAATGTCCGCTGCAGAGTTTAAATATTTAAATTTACAATCTTTATAGCAGGCTCGTCCCAAACACATATTACCGAGAAAGAACTTATAAAACAAATCTCCTTCCGATCTTTTTTTATTATAATAGCTTTTCTTTCCTTTTATGAACATCCCCCATGAGTCATGCCATCCCGACTGTTTGTTGCGCCATGACGCATATGTTACTTTACCTATTTGATTTTCAATCTCTGACACATACTTGTCCCATACCAATTTAGATGGTACACCATGACAAAAAAAGTCCATCAGTATCACATCATCTTCTATCCGCCTCATACGGACGTATCTCCGCATAGAAGCAATTTGACAAGGTGTACCTGTAATTAAAAATTTGCCGCCTTTCTTTATCTCCTTGAAAGCCTTATACGAATAGCTCTGAATATATTTCGACCCCATTGAGGGTATTATTTCTTCTACGCATCTTGCCACATAGTGCTCTGCCCGTTTTTTATCTGCATTATAGCAGACTGACACAACATTATATCCTTTCCGTGATAGCATCCTTGCTATCTCAAAACCTGTACCGCCTGAGGAAGATTTCTTTCGAACAGAGGGTTCTCTGCTCCAAGAAGCAAAAGACCTAATATTTTCATTCTGCCATTTTTCATCATTAATGAAAGCACATACTTTACTACACAATCCGCAAGCAGTACATTCATCATTTTTTTCAATCACAGGTTGGTAGAACCCTTCCTTATCCTGACAAAGCGTAATAATCTGCTGAGGGCAAATGACAGCACACAGAGAACAACCGTAACAATGAGACAATTCTGAAATATTTTTCATAGTCCTAATTATTTTTTTTATTTGCCCACATACACATTGGAAGAACAGCAAGGAAACGTAACCCTAATGTTATCTCAATGCTAGACAACACTATATATGTATAGATTAAACATATAAACGGATTAATTCTTGAACTTGCACTTCTCAGGACTGAATATGTAAGGATAATCAAGCAAATGACCCCAATAATTCCCCAATCAATATAATCATTGAGCAATCCATTTTGCGTATTCGTTAACTTCTCATGGATGTAATACGTTGTAAAAAAAGTAGCAGTTCCATTCCCATAACCAAACCAAGGTTGAGTATCCATTAGATCCAGCATTCTAGTATATATATAAGTACGTCCTGTCAATGTCAAATCCTCATTCAATATATCTACTATTAAATACTGAACCGAAGGTATAGCCAAGATCGTCTCATACAATAAAAAAAATGCTCCAAACAACAACATCAAGATTATTGCAAAAAAGGGGCGGAAAATGAAACGTATCTTCTTATAAAGAAATAAAAATACTGCCAAAAGGACTACCCCTAAAACACCTGTAGAACACTCTACCCCGATCGCGATAAACAGAGTTAAAACTAAATGCATTACGAGAATAATGTATTGTCGCAAATAAACTTTCATACCAGTGCAAAAGACCTGATAATATAATGCAGAAAAAAACAAGTGCATATATGTCACCTCAAACTTGTTACCTATTAAATAAATGATGGTACTACTCTCCATACCTGATACTGAAGGCATCTGAGCCAGTAACAATAAGTCATTCACCAACAAATAACCTAAAGTAAACCTATACATAAGAATAAAGAATGACTGATGAAGATTCTTCTCATTCACATATTCCATCATAAAGAAAGAACAAGCTACACATAGTACCAATAAAACTCCACTTAATGGAGAAACTTCCTTAAATCCAGGAGGAAAATGGATTGTCAGCATATGGATCGATGAGAAAAGCACAGTTCCGCCAAATAAAAGTAAGGCTTGGTTCACCGTTCGATACTTGCGCTGTAAAATAAACCTTTTTTTGTGAAAAAGGTATACCATGAGTAAAACCACACAAATGTATTTTATCATCTTTGAATCATTCCCCAATGAAATAAAAACAGCATGAAACAACAATAAAACAGGATAGAACAGTGATTTCATAAAAATAAGTAGCTAATCAAAATTTAGTAGCATCAGATATTTAGTCAGATATAAAATAATTGCCAACAATTGCTAAACCGAAAAAATCAGCAGCCCATCTTCAGCAGAGCCCCCTTTAGCCTCTTTCCTACAAATGTACGCTCGTTTTCATCAAGTCCGAACACATAAGATATGACTGAAACACTTACCACGCATACCACACCTGTTACAATAAAAGAGGTATGGAGATAAAAACTGATGACCAATGGCACAGGAACTGACAATACGACAACTTTGAGACTTTTCAATATGACTTCTTTAATGTAAATATATAGAGGCATATTTATCATCCTAGTCACAATACACAAACGGATTGCAAAAGCTACAACACTTAGCAGAAAATGAACAACCAATACAGATGCTGGAGAACACCCAAGTTTAAGCACTCCATACGACAATGGAATAATGGACAACAAACAGCCACCAACAATTATATGATAACGTCTTATATGCCCTGTGGCAGTAACTGCAACCATGAGCGGATTTGCCATAGAGTCAATAATTGTCGTACATAATATAAGCCGAGTGAAAATTACCGTATCATCTGGAACAACAGTTAACCACAAGTTCAACATATATTCCGTTTCTATCATTACGGGTAATGAGAGGAACAAGAGTAGGAAAAATGTAAATTTACTACTTCGGTATATTAGTGTGTACATTTCCACATAATCAGATGCTGCATAACTTTTGGTAATCTGCGGATTAATAGCAGTCTGAAAATTCTGAGAAAACATATTAACAGCATGTTGTACTTGAACAGAAATAGCACGAGCCGCATTGACGGTTGGTCCGAAAAAGATATTCAACAGTACATTAATCCCTTGCGTATACGCCACGTATGCGGCATTTCCGACTATACTCCATCCTGCAAAAGAAAGCATCTCTTTGATTAAGCACCTATTCCAAGTCAATCTGATTCGTGTTTCCTTAAAATGGCACTTACAATACCAACCATAACATATCCTAACAGCAAACTGAACAGCAACTATTAATACGGCATATAAAATAAGCTTATCTACATTCAATAATAAAAGTAAGTAAACTATACCCAGTTTCAGCAATACCTCCAATACCGAAATACAAGCAAAAGCCGACATCCTCTCATGCGCAATAATCGTGGCATTATAAGGAATACTCATTATCATAATTAATGCGGCTAATACAGAAGACTGATAAACCCAGAAAGCAGCATCAAGACGTCCAGTAGGTATTTGCATTTTATTCCATAAAAACCATAGCCCTATGGTTTCTGCTACAACCAGTATCACGAGTGCAACTATTCCATGTATCAAAATAGAAACATTGAATACTTCCTGTAATCGTTTAACTCTTCCTTTTCCTAATTCAAAAGTTAGATAACGTTGTGTCGCCGTTGACATACATCCACTTATAAAGCCAAACATAGTTACGACCCCACCCACGACATTATAAATACCATAGTCCTCCACCCCCAGAGTAGCTAACACCACACGAGATGTATATAGAGTTACAACCATCATCAAGAGCATACGGAAATAAAGCAGTAACGTATTCTTAGCAATACGTTTGTTGTTGGATGAGTCATTTATGCTTGTTTCGTATTTCATATGGTTAAGATATTCTTCTTCCCTCTTTTAAGGGAAACAGTTCATATTGAATTACATTATCATTAGTTCTATTTATATACTATTTTGCTATCTTTACGGTTACTGGTATATTAAAAAGCAACCATAAACAAGAGAAGTTAGGCTAATGATTAAAGATTATAAATTATATAGCAACTATTAAATCAGTTTACAGAAGAAATCAGTCCTTTTTTCCACATGTTTCAGCCACGTAACCATACCCATACTTGTGTCCATATCCATAACCATATTTATACCCATAGCCACTCTTTCTTGAATTCAAATCAATGCTATTAATAACCGTAGCCAATTTATCGAATTTCTTCTGATCCCGCAGCACATTAATATACTGATACCCCAACTTCGGAGTTACATCTGCACGACACACATACACGCACATATCAGCCACACGACTGGCAATAGCAGTATCGGTCACAATAGCAATAGGAGCCGTATCAAGAATAATGTAATCGTAACGCTCTTTCAATTTCTCTATTGCATCTTCCAATACCGTACGCGCCATCAACTCTGTAGGATTGGGAGGAATAGGACCACCCGGAAGAATATCAAGATTAGGACTTACATCCGAATGTTGTATCATATCAAAAAGATTGGTATGCTCGGGGTCAGCCAGATAATTGGTAATACCTTCCGTGCGATGGGACAGATTAAAGACCTTATTCAGCCCCGGCTTGCGGATATCCAAACCCACAATAACAACTTTCTTACCCATATAGGCCAGACTGACTGCCGTATTTCCAGCAATAAAAGACTTACCTTCACCCGGCTGTGTGGATGTAAAAAGCACCACTTTCTGACTGGCACCAAGCATGAACAACATATTGGTACGCAGACCACGAAAAGCCTCCTCCATCATACCATTCTGATTCTCCTGAACCACAATGGCACCTTTTTCGGGCTTCTTACTTAAAGGAAGCTCACCCAAAATAGGAACATCCGTTATCTTCTCCACATCCTCGGCATTCTCTATCTTATATTTTAATAAATCCTTCAAATAAATAAGACCTACAGGAATACCCATACCCAATACAAGAGCGACCAACATAACAACCATCTTCTTAGGAGAAACCGGCTTTTTACTAGGAAGAGCAGCTTTGATGATACGTCCGTTATTAGCAGTGGATGCCAGGGTTATTGCGTTTTCCTCACGCTTCTGAAGCAACATAATGTAAAGGGTCGCCTTGATTTCCTGCTGGCGGGAGATAGTAAGAAATTCTTTCTCCTGCTGCGGCGCACTGCTGATCCTGCCTTCAAACTTCCGTGCCTGACGTTCAAGGTTGGACTGCGCTATCTGCAACCCTCTCAGTACACTGTTCACGGTAGTCTGCACATTGTGCCGCATGGACTCGATGCCCGTATTGATATTGATTACCGCAGGATTGTTTTCGGAAGAGGTACGGAGCAAACGCTTGCGTTCGATCAGCATCGTGTTATATTGGTTGATAATAGAACCCAAATTCTGGTCCTGCAACCCTACATTGGCGGGAATCACCTCGTTTGCATTCTTCGGATTGTTCACATAGTTACGCAAGGACTCCACCAGTCTCAACTGGGTGGCATTCTCGGTCAGTTGCTGTTCATATTTCGAACTCTCTTCCAAAGCCAGACGGGCATCGCTGGTCAAATCGGTCAATCCGGAGCGTTGCTTGAAATCGGCAAGTTCTGTTTCGGCAGTACCTAACTCCCGATTGATAATGCCAATACGCTCGTCTATAAACTCTGCGGATTTTTGAGCCACTTCATTCTTCTCGTCATTCGCGTCCAGATTATAAAAGTCAACCAAACAATTGATGAAATCGATACCGCGCTGCTTTACCGTATTCTGCAAGCTGATGGCAGCAATTGTGGTAGTCTTCGAAGTGGGTTCCACTGACAAATTCTCTACATAACTTTCCGTCACATCTGTAGGAGAATTAACGTATGCCACCAGATTCATATCTTCTTCCAAAGGTGGGACCGAGTCGTTCTTTGTAAAACTGAAAACTCCTACTGGAGTGGGGAAAACAGCCGGAATACTGTCAAAACTTACCTCAGTCTCCTGCTTCTCCTCGTCAAACATATATTCCACTTTTACATCCAATTTTCCATTCATGGTGTATTTTAGATGAAGCTTGGCTCCTTCTTCCAGATTGTCTGCCTCTTCAGGAGTCATATAAACTTTTACCGGAGTGGACTTATATAAAGGAGTGTTATAGCCGAACATACGTTCCTCGGCCACTGAAATATACAAATTCAAATGATTCACCACCTTTTTAATCAAGGTTCTTGACTTCAGGATTTCCACCTCATTGTCAAAATTGTTAGTCATGGAGAACATACCCAGATCCTGAAGGGCTCCCATAGGATTATTACTGCTTCCACCTTTCTTGTCACCTTCTTTGATGAGTACGGCCGCATCAACATTATAGACAGGAGCTTGATAACGGAGATAGATGAAAGCAGATATAATACAAACCAGCACACTGGCTACAAACCACGGCCAATAGGCAAAGTATTTAAAAAACAAGGCATAAAGATCAACGTTCTCCTCACGTTGCTCGGTACCCGAAGGGGTGTTCTTCTGTTCGTCAGTCATATCAACAGTTTGTAATCAACAATTATATTTATGAGTTTTATTTCAAGATGGTTGCCAGAAGGCTTGCAAGAGATACCAAAATGGATGTAGCACTGATCCATATGCTGGTGCTGCTGCCAATGTCCGAGTTCTTGGCTTTTGTCTTATTGGGCGTTACATAGATGATATCGTTCTGGCGCAGGTAGTAATAGGGAGATACAACCAGCTCTGCATTATTAAGATTCAAATTGATAATCTCACGCTTGCCTTTTGCATCTTCACGAATCAGTTTCACATTGTCACGGACGCCATAAACAGTCATATCTCCCGCCATGGCAAGGGCTTCAAGGATATTTACCTTTTCATTTCCTACGGTAAAAGTACCCGGACGGTTCACCTCTCCCAATACCGAAATTTTGTAATTTGCCATACGGACTGTAACGATAGGACTCTCTTTCAGATAGGGCTGCAATTGCTCACGGATCAAATCTTCCGCCTCGTTTTTCGTAAGGCCGCCTACCTTCAGACGACCGATAACGGGGAAATCTATCTCACCCTTGTTATTTACCAGGTATTGCTGGAGAGTGGGTTGTGTGGTAGTATTAATATTGGTCAGGGCTGCATTCAGAGGAGTCTGTACTGTCAGGTTAAAAGGAGCGGCAGCCTGAGGATCACTCGTGTTCACAGTTATACTCAGCAAATCTTTCGGCATAATCTTTGCATCATAAAGGGGAAGATCTTCCCTGTAACTGTTCACTACCTCGGGATTCTGCATGTAAGGTACATTTTTATAGGAGGTGCAGCCTGCCAACAAGGCGGATGCCACAACAAACAATAATAGTTTCTTTAAAGTCTTCATATCAGTTTTTTCATTTATTATTCAATCATCTGCCAAACAGGCGCGAAAAAAGACCTCTGCCGTGATTCTCCGAAACAGGAGATTCACCGGCATTACGTATCAAATCCGAAAAAGTGGTTCCGTCATGAATCATTCCATAAATAGTACCCCAATCGGGAAGGCCTCCCAAGTTGCGGTCATCTATAAAAAGATCGGCTTTGAGCTTGCGTGAGTAATGATTGTTACGCCCTTTCTCCTCCTCCGGATAGTCGCGGTTCACGGCATAAAATTCAAGACCGCGATCACGGCAAAAGGCAAGAGCCTCGTCAAGCAGACGCCCTTCACGCACTGTCCATAGAATCAACCTGTGATGTTCGTCACGCAATTTTTTCAATGTCTCAATGGCAAACGGCAACTCCCTGCCGATTGCCGGATACTTGTGCTCAACAATAGTACCGTCAAAGTCTACTGCTATGGTCATTGTATGTCAATATATAATTATATGTTAACTGAGTTTTTTTCCGCTATAGGTTCCAGCAATTCTCTAGCAATGGTAACTTTAGCACATCCAAGGATATCAATTTTTACAACCAGACTAGTAGAACCATCTATTTCACGACATATATTCCCTTCCAACCCTACCAGTTTGCCACCGTTTACACGGACACGATCGCCCAAATGCAGAGGGCATGACTCAATAGTGACGTGTTCTTCGGCATCATTGACCATACGCATCAAGCTGTACATCTGATGATCTGGAATAATAGCTACGGGACGGCAAGTATTTCGGGAAGAACCGGCTATGTTAACCATGAAACGTTTTATATAAGGAAGGCAGACTATTTCTTTCCGTCTTACTGAATCTGTACAGCGAATGAACACAAGAGCAGGGAAAACAATACGGTCCACTTTTTTACGTTTACCATCATGACGAATACTCATCTCCTGTTGGATAGGGACATAAACTTCATAAGCTTTCTCACTATCAGTTTCGTTTTTCAAACGTTTTCGTAATCTATCCTGACAGGCTTTTTCACTTCTGTTATTTACAACAGCCACATACCAATGCTTTTTTTCCTGATCATTTCGGAATATGCCTACGGCGTCGTCGGTCTTTTGAACCGTCGTTCCCAAAATTTGTTGTGGCATGTCTTTGCCCTTGTTATTTACAATACTCATAGTGGAATAATCCGACTAAAAACAGACGCACTCTTATATAGAGAGCGTCCGATTTCTTAAATTTCTGATTTCCATTTATGTAGTAAGTTGTATGAATAAAATCAGCCCATAAGTTTATTATATATAGAGAGAAAAAAACTTTTTTTATCAGTTTACAGTCTGTAAATGCTAGAAAATGAAAATAAATCTATACCTTTGCAGCCGATAGACGCTCTCTATATAAGAGTGCGTCCTAATTTCAAAATAATTCAAATATTCCCCTTCTTATAGATCTTTTAAAATATTTCTATTTGCATTATCTATCTGATTAGTCTGTATAGACGAAAGATAGATTTGTGTAGTAGTTTCTGAATCATGTCCCATCGCTTCGCTAATAATACCAATCGAGATGTTTTTCGTCTTAGCTATACTTGCCCAGGAATGGCGCGCCACATACATAGTAAGTGGTGTGGTCAATCCTGCCCAGGCTGCAATCTTCTTCAGCTTACGGTTCACCAGCAACATTTTATTCCGGTATTGTCTGCGCTCCGTGCCATCTTCTCGTTCTATAATAGGTAAAAGATATTGTGTTTCCGAATCTCCGTATCTGTCAATAATCTCCTGCATCTGTTTTTCCCACCGTATAATGAGTTTCTTACCTGTTTTACGACGGCTATAACTCACAAAGCCACTATTGAGATCTTTTTTACGCAAATAGGCAAGATCTATAAAAGACATTCCTCGCATATAGAAAGAAAAGAGAAAGATATCTCGTGCAAATTCCAATGATTTATGATCGGAAAGATCCAACTGCTTGATGTGTTTGATATCTGTCAGGGTGGCAGCTCTCTTTGAGGTCTTGTCCACACCAGTATATACATTCTCAAAAGGATCTGCAGGAAGGGCCAGTCCCTCACCCACTGCCTTGCGATACACACAACGCAAAATACGCATATAAAAAGAGGTGGTATTACGACTTAAATGGTGAGTGGAGCGCATCTCCGTTTCATAATGTTCCATCAAATCTGCATCCATCTCATCAAAACATAAGTCTATGCCGTCACGGAACTTCATGAAGCTGTTCAATGCGGACTGATATGTTTCGACTGTCCGTTCTTTTCCTTGCCCTCTAAGACGCTCTATCTGCTCCTGCATGTATTCAAAAACGAAAACGCCCTTACTCGGACGGTTCTTTAATTTTACTAATCTCATATTTGCCATTACCTAGGTTAATTAAATAAATCATCAAAGAAAAATATAATATCATGATTTATATTTTAATGAGGACTTAAATACTTGTAATGGCAAATAGATTCTTTAGAATTAAAGAGAAAGAACTCAGTGTTCTTATATCGACAAGTATATAACAATAAAAAATACAAAAGCGTGCAGCTCTGATAAACTGCACGCTTTTGCTTATTGTTTATGTCCTTGTCTGAATTACTTCACTTCCTCAAAGTCAACATGATATATCTATCAGCGACTTGCGTACACGTGTTGCAAATATAACGCAAACCCGAAAATAAGCATCCATAAGCAACACACGCTCTTGCTCACAAAAGTACGATTTTTATTCATAAACAAGAGATGTAAACGCATAAAAATCAAAAGAAAGCGATGTTTTTAACAGATTCTTCGGTTTTATCCTTACCTTTGTATATGATATTGGGATGTTATACCCGAACAACAATAAGGAAACTATGCAAATACATAACAATACATTGATAGCGGAATGCTCGGCTTACGATTTCAAGGAAATGCTGGAACGTAAGAAAGTAAAGTCATGGCTTAAATCCGTGTCGGCATTTGCCAATACGGACGGTGGCAGTTTGTTTTATGGAGTGAATGATGACGGTGTAATTGTAGGTTTGGAGAATCCACAAGCCGATGCTGATTTTATCAGTGAAATGATAAAGGCACGACTTGACCCTGTGCCGGAAGTTCAGCTTATTCCGATAGAACACGAAGGGCATACCTTGCTTGAAGTGAAAGTAAAGGCAGGAACGCTTACACCTTATTACTATTATCAGGATGGGACACGTACCGCATATGTACGAGTTGGCAATGAAAGCGTGGAGTGTAATTCGCAACAGCTTCTTTCATTGGTATTGAAAGGTACGCACATGACTTGGGATTCACTGCCTACCCAAGTGGATGCCAGCAAACATTCTTTCATCATTCTCGCCAATACTTTCCGTGAGCAAACCCATCAGGAATGGAATGACAAGTATCTGGAATCATTCGGACTAGTAACTCCTGACGGCAAACTGACCAATGCCGGATTGCTGTTTGTGGATAATTGTACCGTATTCCAATCACGTATTTTCTGTACCCGTTGGACTGGACTCTATAAAGATGATGCCATCAGTTCCGTGGAACATCGGGCTAACCTTGTATTGCTATTGAAATACGGCATGGACTTCATCAAGAACTATACCATGAGTGGTTGGGTGAAGATGCCGAACTATCGTCTAAACCTCCCCGACTATTCAGACCGTGCTATCTTCGAAGGATTGGTAAACCACCTTATCCATAGAGATTATACTGTGATGGGTGGTGAAGTGCATATTGACATTTACGATGACCGTGTAGAACTGGTATCACCGGGCGCAATGCTTGACGGAACACAGATTCAAGACCGTGACATATACAAAGTGCCGTCCATGCGCCGTAACCCTGTCATTGCAGACATGTTCACACAGTTGGATTATATGGAGAAACGTGGTTCCGGTTTACGCAAAATGCGAGAGCTTACAGAGAAGCTACCCAATTTCCTGCAAGGTAAAGAGCCGCAATATCAAACGGAAGCGACTTCTTTCTACACCACATTCTATAATTTGAACTGGGGTGACAACGGAAGAATGCCTGTTGAAGAAGTAGCCAACAGGGTAAATAGTACCCTCGAAAAGTATCCTGTAAACAAAGAAAGTTCGGTCGAAAAGTTCGGTGTAAACACAAAAGAGTTCGGTGTAAATGAAGAAAGTTCGGTCGAAAAGTTCGGTGTAAATGCGGATAAGTTCGGAGATACATCGGAAACACAGAAGAAAGTCAGTAAAACTGCACAAAAGATAATCGACCTCGTTATTTCAGATCCTTCAATCACAGCTGATAATATGGCCAACAAGATTGGTGTAACTAAACGCGCTATAGAGAAAAATATCAAGAGCCTTAGGGGTATGGGAATTTTGGTTCACGAAGGTTCAGACAAGGCTGGTTATTGGCGCATTATTGTTAAACCATAAACAGAACAACAAACCTATGGAGACCTCTTTCATACCACTCTTTGCAATCATAGCCGTTTTGATTATCGCCTTTTTGCTTGCCTCTTTGCCACAGGAAACCATAAAACGCGATACCGAGTGCTTTATGCAATAGCCATTATCATGCTATTAGCTGTTATCCCTATTAGTGAATATATGGCTGGTGGCATACAAAACTCAAGTAACAATTATCTGCTTGTCCTAATATTCGATATTGCAGTAGGATATTTCTGTATGTACATTGCTGCTTTGCTAAAATTCAATGTTCTTAAACGAAAGAACCAAGCATTGGAAAACGCCTTGACAGAAAAGCAACAAGAAAATGTGGCAATCCTATTGGAACATCAAAACGAAAAGCAACAAGCACTTCAGCAAGGAGAGCTTGAATGGTTAACAGAAAAAATCAAGGTATTTACTGAAGAAGAACAGGAAGCTATACTTGCCAGTGCTCTATCATTTGCTGAACATGACTTGATAGTTGCTCCCTCAATAAACATACAGCCCAAAGAAACATGTAGTCAGCAAGAACTAATGTACTTTGTCTGCTCTGCTTTTTACAATATGGATAAAAGCCGTAGTAAAATTGTGAGTTTTTTGATGAAAATTTTTCCTCTCTATTTTCCTGCTGGAGAAAGTGTATTGGCAAAAAGATGCCGGGATTAGAAAAGGTTAGGGAGAGAAGAGAAAAAGAAACAACAGCGCTAGTGTCACATTAAAACCGGAACACTAGCGTTTGGCAATTAATTTAATTTCCCCATTCAAGGCATATGTTTACTCAATTGGATTATATGGAGAAACGTGGTTCTCCGTCAGGTACGACTTTTTGCCGTCAGCTATTTTGAATCAGGAGGACAGTTGATAGAAAAATCTTAAGTCTATTCAAGAGATGAGTAGAAAGAGGCAACATCACCATCCTTCATTATATAAGAAATCTGCTTATTCTTCTCCGCTATAATCTTTAATTGCTTCTTTTCTTCTAGAGTCCAGTTCTTGATTTTCTTAAGTTCTGAAATTATTGAATGAGTTTGTTTAAAACTGTTGCTATTTTCCAAATCCATAATAAGTTTCTCTTTTTCTTTGTCTTCCTTATTATCTATCTGTCCATTATGGCTTACCTGCTCTTGCTTATTTATGTAATGGACAGCCATCAATTTTTCATTCGATGCAGTTGTATCAATAATGGTTTTGACTAATTTGTCCAATTCAGATCCTTCTGTATAGTCTGCAGGAGTATAATATTTTATGCGCTTATCTTCCATCATTTTATAGACTTTTCGTTTATCTTTTGTTTTTGGATTATAAACTCCAATAGAATGACCTGAATAAGAATTAATGAGTTTCATACAAGGTATATCCGTATCACTATCACCTATATATACCATATTTCTGAAAGGAATACGAATGTCCTCTGGTTTAAAATAGTCATTGACACCTGAATCATTCACATCTAATGTCCCTTTTTCTATTCTAAAAAGGAATTGAGTCTTGCTCGTGTAATTAATAACTTGTGCTGGCCATTGAGCAACACCATCTTTATCATAATAGAAGGAACTGGCATAAATTTTTTCAAATTCATTAGCGACTTTTGTACCTTCTATCATTTCTTTAAGACCTGATGAAATGATATAATGCTCTACAATAACTCCTCTTTCCATGCCATAGTCTCTAATGCGCTTAAACCAAGTCTCAACACCGGGGAATAATTGTACTTTCGCCCCATAATCCATTAATGCCTTTTTATTAAATATGACTTTTCCATGCGCTTTCTGAATCATGGTAAACATGTAAGCCAAATTTTGATCCATGTCATTCTCTTCAGCTAACCCATTGGACTCTTTCCAAAAAGATTCGACTTCATCCCCAACAGATTGTATATACCCTTGCGCTTGCATGTCATCTGGTGATAATGTCTTATCAAAGTCATAACATATTGCAACAACTGGTTTACTTTCCTTTGTTTTTCTAATAAATTTTTTACTCATATGCTATAATAAAAAAATGAGACACAATTACTATTAATTATGCCTCATTTATGATTTATCTATTCAGTAATTTCTTACTTTACGACTTTGAATTACTTATTATTTGACTTCCTCGAAGTCAGCATCCTGAATATCTTCTTTATTATTAGAAGAACCCTGATTAGCCTGTTGTCCTGCACCTGCACCCGGACCGGCCTGAGCGCCACCTTGTGCACCACTCTGAGCATACATTTCAGCGCTGGCAGCCTGGAATGCTGTATTCAGTTCAGCCATGGCAGTATCAATAGCAGACAAATCCTGTGCTTTATGAGCATCTTTCAGTTTCTGAAGAGCAGCTTCAATCGGAGCTTTCTTATCAGCCGGCAACTTGTCACCTAATTCCTTCAACTGATTTTCAGTAGAGAAAATCATGGAGTCAGCTTGATTCAATTTGTCAATCTTTTCACGTTCCTTCTTGTCTGCTTCTGCATTAGCTTCAGCTTCGGCTTTCATCTTTTCGATTTCTTCCTTGCTCAAACCAGAGGAGGCTTCGATACGGATAGCTTGTTCCTTGCCGGTAGCTTTATCCTTGGCAGATACTTTCAAGATACCGTTGGCATCGATATCGAATGTCACCTCAATCTGAGGAACACCACGACGAGCCGGAGCAATACCAGTCAAATTGAACTGACCGATTGACTTGTTTTGTGCAGCCATCGGACGTTCACCTTGAAGTACGTGGATAGTCACTTCAGTCTGGTTATCGGCAGCTGTAGAGAAGGTCTCACTCTTGCGGGCCGGGATAGTAGTGTTTGCATCAATCAACTTAGTCATTACACCACCCAATGTTTCGATACCCATTGACAACGGAGTAACATCCAGCAATACCACACCTTTGATTTCATCTGTCAAAACAGCACCCTGAACGGCAGCACCTACAGCAACCACTTCGTCAGGATTAACACCCTTGGAAGGAGTCTTACCGAAGAATTTTTCTACCAATTCCTGAACAGCCGGAATACGTGAAGAACCACCAACAAGGATTACCTCATCGATATCAGAGTTGCTCAAGCCTGCATCGCTCATAGCCTTCTTGCAAGGTTCAAGACAAGCCTGAATCAAATTGTGAGCTAAAGCTTCAAATTTAGCACGTGTCAAAGTCTTAACCAAGTGCTTAGGCATACCGTCTACGGGCATGATGTATGGCAGGTTGATTTCTGTTGAAGTAGAAGAAGACAATTCAATTTTTGCCTTTTCAGCAGCTTCTTTCAGACGTTGCATAGCCATCGGATCTTTTGTCAAATCCGCACCTTCGTCATTCTTGAATTCCTGTACCAACCAGTCAATGATTACCTGATCGAAGTCATCACCGCCCAAGTGAGTATCACCGTTAGTAGAAAGTACTTCGAATACACCACCACCAAACTCAAGGATAGAGATATCGAATGTACCACCACCAAGGTCGAATACAGCAATCTTCATATCTTTGTGAGCCTTATCAAGACCATAAGCTAAAGCAGCAGCTGTCGGTTCGTTCACAATACGTTTCACTTCCAGACCTGCAATCTGACCAGCTTCTTTAGTAGCCTGACGTTGTGAGTCCGAGAAGTATGCCGGAACGGTGATAACGGCTTCTGTAACTTCTTGTCCCAGATAATCCTCAGCAGTTTTCTTCATCTTCTGCAGAATCATAGCTGAAATTTCCTGCGGAGTATAAAGACGTCCGTCAATATCTACACGCGGAGTATTATTGTCACCTTTCACTACTTTATAAGGAACACGAGCAGTTTCCTTCTGTACCTGATCCCAAGTTTCACCCATGAAACGCTTGATAGAGAAAATAGTACGTTGCGGATTAGTGATTGCCTGACGTTTTGCAGGATCACCTACTTTACGTTCACCACCGTCAACAAATGCAACGATAGACGGAGTGGTACGTTTACCTTCGCTGTTTGCGATTACTACCGGTTCATTACCTTCAAATACTGAAACACATGAATTTGTGGTTCCTAAGTCAATACCAATAATCTTTCCCATAATTATATATCTTTATTTATTTGTTTTCAATTAAACTGATTTCTTGGCGAATGGTTCACGAAGGACTTCTTTTTTCTTTGGTGCACCAACCGCACGCCCTTCATAAAACAAACGGTATGCCAAAAATAAGAATGTGACAAAGGCTGACAAAATGACTGATTTATTTGCTATATGATACTTTTAAATGGATTCATATAAGGCAAGAATGTCAGAACTCCACCAAATAAAAAACCTGTCAGCATCCTAGCATAATGCCATAAATGCAATCGGCCTGTTTTCTCGTTTATGAGAAAACAGGCCGACCCATATCAATTCGAATGTAGATGGATTATTGTTTCTTCAACACCAACAATTCATTTCCATTTTCACCTAACAAATATACTTTATCATCTTTCATGCTGAAACTTTTTGTTTCATTCAAAGCATTCAGCACGATAGTTTCAGTTTCCATATCAGGACACATCATCATGGTAGTAGCAACATTGTCAAATCTCAAAGAATTGGGTTTTCCATCTTCCTGCATTAACGCACCATTTATGGTATTACAGCCCACATTACCGTAAATGCGGCTTTCATCCAAATTAAAACCGATAAAAGGGGTCACCTCAGCCGTACCTACAATCTTCTTTCCATTCACCAATTCAATAACCCATTCTCCTGAAAGATCAGACAGTGACACTTCCGGAGCCGCCTTCTTTTCCAAAGTCATCAACGGCTGACCATCTTGATTACATAGAGTTATCACGTCGGGCTTGTCAGAAACCGTCTGGAAAGAAGTCACTTTATCCAATGCACCCAATACCATCTGCTCAGTCTTCATATCAGGGCACATCATGCGGGTACTTCCTATCTGTCCAAACTTCAATGTACCTGGCTTCAGAGAGTCGGCTTCAAAACTTCCCATCATACGGTTACATCCGCTATTGCCATAAATACGTTTCTGAGCTACATCAAAACCAATGAAAGGCATTCTCTCTGTAGATATCTTCTGTCCATCCACCTCTGTAATATTCCATTCCCCATCCAGAGAAGAAACAGACAACATATTCTTTCCACTACCACAAGATACAATCAATGCTCCGGCACAAACAGCCATCATTTTCAATACTAGTTTTTTCATATTATTTTTTTGTTAAATCTGTTAGTTTAGTGTGCAAAACTAACCATTTTATTTTTCACTATAGCAATTATACACAAAAATTTTATACCTTTGTATCAATTTATATATACTAACACTTAAAGCAATGAAAAGGTTTTTAGCCATTTTAATTGGGGCAACAAGCTGTAGCCTATGCACTTATGCACAAAACGGATATATAGTCACGACTACTTCACAACAAACAAGTATTTCCGTAGAATCTTTGGAAAAACAGTTTATAAACGATCATTTCAAGTATTACAACCTGTGTGACTGGACACCAGGCATGAAATTCATGGTGATGCCGGAACGTAAAGACATCATTATTCCTCCTTTTAAATCGGCGGAAACCAACAAGGAGGTGGATACAGGAGAGTTAAAACATAAGATTTTTGAATATCTGGGTTCAGAAATTACCGAACGGGGCTTTGTACATTTTAACTTTGAATGTGAAGGGCAACAATATTATCACGAACTTAAAAACACCACTCTGGAACAATATTGCCTGAAGCCCAAAGCCGGTATTCCTACCCTTGCCTACCTGGGTGATGTGGACATAGCCAAAGAACTGCTGGAAGGACAAACCCTATATATGCGTACCAATAAAGTACGTATAGATGATCCCAACAGCATATCGGGCTATAAAGAGGTCCCGATTGGTATAAATGAAGAAGTAACAGTAACAGCTGTCGGAGTGGGCAGCCGCGCATACCCTGTAAAAATCGTATTCCAAGACAAGAAAGGAAACACCTACTATCAGCCGGTAGCTATATCAAAGACTAATTGTGGCATGGCAGACAGTGATTTTATTATGGAAAATAAAAATAAATATTTTCCAAATTCATTTAGCTTCAGTGATGCAAATACAAAAAAATCAAAGAATCTGATGAGTAAATATGGAAAAAAACCTGTCTATCTGAAAGCGGAAACGGAATGTCTGGATGAAACAGACACTCCGGTGAGACTTCCCCGATATACACAATTCACCATCAAAAATATAATCTCACAAAACAACTCTCCTTACGTCTTTTTAGAATTGGAAAACATAGATGGAAAGAATTATAAGATAAAAGCTGCATTCACCCATACGAGTGTAGTTGATGTGATTTTACAATCAGACAATTATTTTACGGATCTATTCGGCATAGGCAACTTACGAACCAAGTATCCGAATATCACAGAAGAAGTTTGGAACATGATAAGCCGCGGTAAGGTACGAAAAGGAATGACAACCGACGAATGTCGTCTGGCATTAGGTAATCCCATGCGCATCCATATAGTCACGGGTGGCTATGAAACATGGTCCTACGAAAGAAAAACCTTAGATTTCACCAATAAGAAACTAGACCGTATCCACTAATACCCAAAATATTTTGTTATCTTTGCCCTGTGAACGGTAATGTCTGCCGGGCATTTTATTTTAACAAGAATAAAAAACAGCAAATGGGTAAAGTATTAATTATCGGTGCAGGCGGTGTAGGTACTGTCGTAGCACACAAAGTGGCTCAGAATCCGGATGTATTCACTGACATCATGATCGCCAGCCGTACAAAATCAAAATGTGATGCAATCGTAAAAGCTATCGGCAATCCAGCTATTAAGACTGCACAGGTAGATGCGGACAATGTAGACGAACTGGTAGCCCTGTTTAATAGTTTCAAACCCGAAATCGTCATCAATGTAGCTCTGCCTTATCAAGATCTGACCATCATGGAAGCTTGTCTGAAAGCCGGGGTGAATTATCTGGATACAGCAAACTATGAACCAAAGGATGAAGCTCATTTCGAATACAGCTGGCAGTGGGCTTATAAAAAACGTTTTGAAGACGCAGGACTGACAGCGATACTGGGTTGTGGATTCGATCCGGGAGTAAGTGGTATTTATACAGCCTACGCAGCAAAACATCATTTTGACGAGATGCACTACTTGGATATTGTGGACTGTAATGCCGGCAACCATCACAAAGCGTTCGCTACCAATTTTAATCCTGAAATCAATATCCGCGAAATTACTCAGAACGGACGTTATTATGAAGAAGGCAAATGGGTGACCACCAAGCCATTGGAATACCACAAGGATCTGACTTATCCCAATATCGGTCCTCGTGATTCCTACTTGCTGTATCATGAAGAGCTGGAATCATTAGTTAAGAATTTCCCGACCATCAAACGTGCTCGCTTTTGGATGACTTTCGGTCAGGAATACCTGACTCATCTGCGTGTCATCCAGAATATCGGTATGGCCCGCATTGACGAAATAGATTATAACGGAGTGAAAATTGTTCCGTTACAATTCCTAAAAGCCGTACTCCCCAATCCACAGGATCTAGGAGAAAATTATGAAGGCGAAACTTCTATCGGATGCCGCATCCGAGGCGTAAAGGATGGCAAAGAACGTACTTACTATGTTTACAACAACTGTAGCCATCAAGAAGCTTACAAAGAAACTGGAATGCAGGGAGTAAGCTATACAACTGGAGTTCCAGCCATGATTGGAGCCATGATGTTCCTGCAAGGATTGTGGAAACGTCCGGGAGTATGGAATGTAGAAGAGTTTGATCCCGATCCATTTATGGAACAACTGAACAAACAAGGTTTGCCTTGGCATGAAGTATTCGATGGTGATCTAGAACTTTAAAATAGTGATTAATGGCCCATAATTCATACTTGGGCCACACTAACCATTAATCATTAACCACTAAAAAATGAACATAGGAGATAAAGCCCCGGAAATATTAGGCTTAAACGAAAAAGGAGAAGAAATTCGTTTAAGTAATTACAAAGGAAAAAAGATAGTACTCTATTTTTATCCTAAGGATATGACATCTGGTTGTACTGCCCAGGCATGTAATTTGCGTGATAATTATGCGGAACTGCGCGCCCATGGTTATGAAGTAATCGGTGTCAGTGTGAATGATGCCAAATCGCATCAGAAATTTATTGAAAAGAACGAGCTACCCTTTACTCTTATTGCCGATACCGACAAGAAGTTGGTAGAACAATTCGGAGTATGGGGAGAAAAAAGTATGTACGGACGTAAATATATGGGTACATTCCGTACAACTTTCATCATTAACGAAGAAGGCGTGATTGAACGTATCATCTCTCCCAAAGAGGTGAAAACAAAAGAGCACGCACAACAAATTTTATAAACCAACAGATTTATGGCAAAAAAAGATAACGAAGAAATTCCATTCGCAGCAAGTCCGAGTGCCGGAAATAGTGAAAAACTGAAAGCGCTGCAAGCTGCAATGGATAAGATAGAGAAAACTTTTGGTAAAGGCTCTATCATGAAAATGGGTGATGACAACGTACAGGAAGTGGAAGTGATTCCTACCGGGTCTATCGCCTTGAACGCCGCATTAGGGGTAGGCGGCTATCCCAAAGGTAGAATCATAGAAATTTATGGTCCCGAATCATCCGGTAAGACTACATTGGCTATCCATGCCATTGCTGAAGCTCAGAAGGCAGGCGGCATTGCCGCTTTCATTGATGCCGAGCATGCTTTCGATCGTTTCTATGCGGCCAAACTGGGAGTGGATGTAGATAACTTATGGATATCACAACCCGATAACGGTGAACAGGCACTTGAAATTGCTGAGCAATTGATACGCTCATCCGCCATTGATATCATTGTTATCGACTCTGTCGCGGCATTGACTCCGAAAGCTGAAATTGAAGGAGATATGGGTGATAACAAAGTAGGTTTACAGGCACGTTTGATGTCTCAGGCTTTGCGCAAGCTTACGTCAGCCATCAGCAAGACCAATACAACTTGTATTTTTATCAACCAGTTGCGTGAAAAAATCGGTATCATGTTTGGTAACCCTGAAACAACTACCGGTGGTAATGCTCTGAAATTCTACGCTTCCGTACGTTTGGATATCCGTCGCTCCACTCAACTGAAAGATGGTGAAGAAGTAATCGGCAACCAGACTAAAGTAAAAGTGGTGAAAAACAAAGTGGCACCTCCTTTCCGTAAAGCCGAATTCGATATCATGTTTGGTGAAGGGATCTCAAGAGCTGGTGAAATCATTGATTTAGGTGCTGATTTAGGCATTATCAAGAAAAGCGGTTCATGGTACAGCTACAACGAAACCAAACTGGGACAAGGACGTGACGCCTCCAAACAAGTGATTCAGGACAACCCCGAACTGGCGGAAGAACTGGAAGGTCTGATTTTCGCAGCACTGAAAGAACAAGAATAAATCGTTCTCACATATATGCAACATATCACATTCATGACCAGTATATACGGAAACAATACATTTTAAATAAAAGCCGTTTTGACCTAACCATAATAATAAGGTTAGGTCAAAACGGCTTTATCCTCAAACATTATTTCCAATCACTATTTTTCAACTTTCATAAAACACCTGTATCCATATTTTACAAAAAGCATCTACTTTTTCAATTCAAATCCTAACATCAGCCCGTCATAAGCTTCAGCTACACTGTTAAGAGTGGCAGCTGTGGAATTTACTTTGGAAGCCGCTCCAGTAATCACCTTTAGAATAGACATCAACTTATCAGCATTAAACACAAGACTCATACTATTTCCTGTCACTGTCACATAAGCTACCGTCTGTATGCCCAACTTATTTTTCATAGTAATCGTCTTAGCTTCATCATCAAAAACATAAGTGCCGCTTACCGTACGTTTTTTCAATATATATGAATAAGTACCATCCTCCTTGAAAATATACTTAATACCAGCCAAACCAATCTTATCATATATTGTCTGTAATTTTTCTTCCACTTCTTTGGCCGCTATCTCTCCACCAGCCTTTGCCAGCAACTGATCACTCTCGAACTGACATTCAGGAGCCTGATAAGTCCAAGTCCCCACAATGGAATGAGCCGTAGTAGCCTTGTTACCAATTACGGCCTTTGCCACTCCTGTCAATACAGATTTCAAATCCTGCGCCTCAGCATGGACAGAACACATAGACAATATCAAAACAACTCCCCACCATTTAAAAACATTTTTTTTCTTCATATACTTAATTACTATAATATTCAACGACAAAGATAAAACAAAGAGACGAAAAGATAAATAACATCACATCATATCATGGATTTGGACTGTCTTGCTATGACCAAACTGAAAAAATCAAGAACACTATACACAGAAAAATCTGTTTACTTACAAATACCAACATGAATATCAACGACATATCTTGCAAGGTAGGCTTTTCCTGCCAGAGGCATTTCAGTACCTCCTTTAAACAAGTTAAAGGAATGACACCTACCCAATTTAAAGAAGAAAGTAAAAGAAACTAATATCAATGACGCAAATGTGCGAATTCATTTTAATTTTATTCGTACCACTTGCGTCATTCACATTTCAAAAAGAAGTCCAAAATTTAGAATTCTCTCTTATCATAAAACATTTCCTTAACAGGCCTTGAAGCTCATATCCAATCCTTTTACAGAATGAGTCAGCGCACCGAAAGAAATGAAATCCACTCCTGCCTGCGCATAAGGCAACATAGTATCGTAAGTAATACCACCGGAAGACTCGGTTTCGCAACGACCTCCTACTATCTCTACAGCCTTACGAGTATCTTCAGGTGTAAAGTTATCAAACATAATACGATCCACACCTTCTGCCAACGCCTGATTCAATTCGTCAAAGTTACGCACTTCCAATTCAATCTTCAAGTTCTTACCCTTTGCCTTACAATATTCTTTGGCACGGGACACCGCATTGTGTATGCCGCCTGCGAAATCTACATGGTTGTCTTTCAGCAGAATCATATCAAACAAACCGATACGGTGATTGCATCCTCCTCCTATCTTTACAGCCATCTTCTCCATGATACGCATACCCGGAGTTGTCTTACGGGTATCAAGTACACGAGTTTTCGTACCTTCCAGTTTCTTCACATATTTATTGGTCATAGTAGCAATGCCACTCATGCGTTGCATGATATTCAGCATCAAGCGTTCTGTCTGAAGAAGTGACTGAACTTTACCTTCCACCACCATAGCCACATCACCCGGTTTCACGTGAGTTCCATCTTGAATGAACACCTCCACCTTCATTGTGGGATCAAAACGGCGAAATACTTCTTTAGCCACTTCAATGCCTGCTAAAATACCTTCTTCCTTAATCAACAACTTTGATTTTCCCATTGCATCTGCGGGAATACATGACAAGGTAGTATGATCCCCATCACCTATATCTTCAGCAAAAGACAGGTCTATCAGTCTGTCTATTAAGTCTTTTACTACTAATTCGTCCATAATGTTATCGTTTTTTTATGAATTGATAGGCAAAGGTAGAGATTTTCCGTATTTTTGCAAAGTAAACCAGAAAAGAACGTATGAAATTTACATTATTAGTAGTAGGACGCACTGTCGAAAAACATTATATCACCGCTATCAATGATTATGTGGAACGTACCAAGCACTTCATTTCTTTCGATATGGAAGTCATCCCCGAACTCAAGAACACCAAAAACCTGAGTATGGAGCAACAAAAAGAGAAGGAAGGAGAACTAATTCTGAAAGCTTTGTTGCCGGGCGATGTAGTGGTTTTATTGGATGAACATGGAAAAGAATTCCGTTCCGTAGAATTTGCCAACTGGATAGAACGCAAAATGCACACTGTAAACAAACGGTTAGTATTCATCATTGGGGGACCATACGGATTTGCACCCAAAATATATGATGCAGCCCAAGAAAAGATCTCATTATCCAAGATGACCTTCTCACATCAAATGATACGCCTTATTTTCGTAGAACAGCTATACCGGGCGATGACTATATTGAATAACGGTCCTTATCATCATGAATAGAAATATATAGCGGTTAGTGATTAACACCTGCGGCATAATAGCGCAGTCCATTCATCACTAACCACTAATTCTCTCCCTATTTTCCAATTTCAAAGTCCACACACACTGGTAAATGGTCGCTATAGCCACCATGATATTTCTTTCCCCAGTAGGTACGTGATGGGATATCACCACCATATTTTTCATCCTCTTCCAATAGGAACGGATATTTTAAAATCTGTGCCTTATCATATGAAGTGCGCATACTATCATGCCCTTGTAACAAAAAACCGGAAACAATCAGCTGATCAAGTACGCCCCACTCACCTCGATAACGATAGGTTCCCTCCTTACGCCCGTCCATCAGATTATACAGTTTCTTAGCCTGTACTTCACCTTTCGGAGCCACGGCACCCAATACTTTAGCTATCGAATTATTAGTGGGATAATCATTAAAATCACCCATTATCATCACATTGGGATGCTGGCGAAGGTTTATGATGGAATCTGCCGCTATGTTCAATATCTGTGCAGTGAAAAGACGATAAGGCTCACTTTTTTCCTCACCACCGGCACGAGACGGCATATGGCACACAAACACGTCCAAAGTATCACCTGATGCTACCTGCCCCATCACATGAAGGATATCACGTGTAGGGCGGCGTTCCATCTCCTTATAAGGAACAGAAAGGCTGTTTTTGCCCAGCAACTTAAAACTTCCTCGCTGATAAAGCAACGCCACGTCAATACCACGCTCATCAGGAGAATCAGTCATGACATAACGATAACCTGCCTCGCGTAATGGTGAGTTTTCTGTCAGATCTTTCAAGCAATGATCATTTTCCACTTCACAAAGCCCCACCAAATCGGGAACATTTTCCTCACCGGTGGCAATAATAACCTTAGCTATCTTAGCCAATTTATCATGATAGCGCGCTTGTGTCCATCCTTTCGGAGCATCTGGCAAAAATTCATAATCATTTTTCAACGTGTCGTGCTGACAATCGAACAAATTCTCTACATTATAGAACATTACCCGAAACGGTTCCTGTGCATACGTCACCCCTACCAGGTAGCACAAACAAAGAAATAAAATTGTTTTCTTCATATAAATTATTTTGTCGGTATATTAACCAATACATCCAGCAAATGACGCCAGAATTTATCTACAGTAGGTATCAGCATACGCTCATCAGGTGAATGAACACCACGCAGAGTAGGTCCAAAAGAAACCATATCCAGTGACGGATATTTCTCAAGGAACAAACCACACTCCAATCCGGCATGAATTGCCTTTACTTTAGGTTCCACACCAAAAAGTTTTTTATAGCTATCTACCGCAACTTTCAAAACTGGAGAATCCGTATTCGGTTTCCACCCTGGATAGCCTTCACCAGTTGTTACTTCAGCACCTCCCAAAAGAAAAGCAGAACGGATCATCTCGGACATATCCTTGCGTGATGAAAGAATGGAGCTGCGCTGGCTAGTCACTATTTTAATCTTGTTTCCCTCTACCTGTTTGATGGAAGCAAGATTAGACGAAGTTTCTACTAATCCCGGAATATCCTGACTCATGGCATACACTCCATTGTGCACAGCGTAAACAGCTCTCAGAAGGTGTCCGGCAGTAGTCATATCTATCGCTTCCTTACAAGGGGATTCAGAAGAGAGTTCGGTTCTCAAGTTCGGTTCTGTCGCAGCATATTCATTCTCCAGTTCTGCGGTATAGATATTCAAATCTACACGAACCGATTCCTTATCCTTCATAGGTACCGCACATAATGCCTGTGCCTCACGAGGTATGGCATTATGCAGGTTTCCACCATCAATCTCACATAAATATAAAATATATTTAGAAGCCAACTGGGTCAGAAAACGATTCAGCAGCTTATTGGCATTCGCTCTACCTTTATTAATATCATCACCGGAGTGCCCACCAGTCAATCCCTTGACCGCCACACGGAAATAGAAATAATCCTGTGGGGCAGAAACAGGCTGATAAGTAAATTCCGCTGTAGTATTTGCACCACCGGCACAGCCGATAAATAATTCTCCTTCATCTTCCGAGTCCAAATTAATCAGAATATCACCAGTCATAAACCCTGGCTTCAATGCAAAAGCACCTGTCAATCCAGTTTCTTCATCCACCGTGAAAAGACACTCTAGCGGACCATGCTCTATATCAGTAGCAGCCAATATAGCTAATTCTGTCGCCACACCGATACCATTATCCGCCCCCAATGTAGTACCTTTGGCTTTCAACCATTCACCGTCCACCACTGTTTCAATAGGATCAATTAGAAAATCATGCTCCACATCACTGTTTTTTTCACAAACCATATCTATATGAGACTGCAAAATCACAGTTTTCAAATTCTCCTTACCCGGAGTGGCAGGCTTTTTAATTAATACATTGCCTACTTCATCTGTCTTGGTTTCCAAACCATGTTCTCTACCGAAGGCTTTCAAATAAGCAATTATTTTCTCCTCTCTTTTAGAGGGACGGGGTACCTTACATATCTCTTCAAAATAATAAAAGACAGATGCAGGCTTTAAATTCTTTTCATTCATAATCATGTCGTTTAGGAAAATTCAGTTTCCAAATTTGCAAAAAATGGTTAAATAATTCTCTTAAATAGGACACTTCCTCTTTTTTAATGAAAAAAGAGAAAGCTAAATCATTGCAAAATTCTATATTTGCTATGCAAATTTAGTCCGCAGACACGAAATGCTTCAATAAATTTGGCATTTCCCTTGCCTTACACTAACTTTGCACCACAAAAATAATAGAAATGCTTGATACTATCCTTATAACTGTGTTAATAGTTGCTATCTGTATAGCATTATTGTCTATCGGAATCTTTCTAAAAGGAAAGTTTCCAAATACACATGTAAGCGGTAATAAGGCACTCCGTAAAAAAGGAATAGGCTGTGTGCAATCACAAGATCGTGAAGCACGCAAACCTAATAAAAATGCCATAGCCGAAATTGAAAAGCAAAGCAAAACGGATAATAATTAATAAACAATACGTGAAAAAGATTATGAAAAGAACAAATTTCATCCTGAATGGATTTCTAGCGCTAGCCATCGTGTTAGTGTTCGCACAATGTAGCGACAAAAACAACAACGCTGCAACTTCTTCCGCTGCTCCGGCTGCCGGCGTTGCAGGTTCCTCAAACATGAAAATAGCTTATGTGGAAATCGATTCACTGTTGACTAAGTACAATTTCTGGAATGACTTAAATGAAGTGATGATACAGAAAGAAGAAAATATCCGCACTACTTTAAATGAAAAAGCAAAGAAGCTGGATGCTGATGCTAAAGAATTCCAACGCAAACTGGAAAATAATGGCTTTGCTACACGTGAACGTGCTGAACAAGAACAGATGAGACTGATGAAGCAACAACAAGAACTGCAGGCACTCCAACAGAAACTAAGCGACGAGCTAGCTTCTGAAAACCAAAAGAACAGCTTGCAGTTACGTGATTCTATCAATTCATTCTTGAAAATTTATAATCAGAACAAAGGATATGATCTGATTATCAGCAATACAGGATTTGACAACTTGCTATACGCTAATCCGGCATACAACATCACACAAGAAATCATTGACGGACTGAATGCACGTTATACTCCCTCTTCTGTAAAAAAATAATAGTTCATCAACCTTATATATGTAAAGCCGGAACAGTCTACTGTTCCGGCTTTACTTTTAAACAAAAAGCACCCTATAAACGTTTTTATTATAATAAAAATAACGAAAGGAGAACATTATGGAAAGATTTGAAGATTTAATCACCTCAAACATCCCTGTATTAGTTGATTTTTTTGCTGAATGGTGCGGACCTTGCAAAGCCATGAAACCTATTTTAGAAGAATTAAAAGGAATAAAAGGGGAAAAAGTAAGAATTGTCAAGGTAGATGTAGACAAACATAAAGAAATTGCTGCATACTATCAGATTCAGTCAGTTCCCACACTAATGATTTTTAAAAACGGTAAGCAATTGTGGCGACAAAGCGGTGTAATGCGTGCCAATGATTTAAGCACTATTCTAGCCCAATATGAGTAAAATATGAAGAAAACAATCACATGTATTCTATTAACTGCCGGATTAACGGGATATCTCAGTGCCCAAACTCCTGTCCAGGATAAGTCAGATAAAAATTCAGGAAAAGTCATACGTATGGACAAACAAATGTTCTTGGATAATATATTTGACTACACTTCCGGTTCCACTAACTGGAAATACAAAGGAGAGAAACCGGCAGTTATTGATTTTTACGCCACATGGTGTGGTCCCTGCCGTATGGTTGCCCCTCTGCTAAAAAGTCTGGCCAAAGAATACAAAGATCAAATTGCAGTTTACAAAGTAGATACAGACAAACAAAAAGAATTATCTGCCGTTATGGGAATACAGTCACTGCCCACCATCATCTTTATTCCCAAAACGGGACAGCCACAAATCATTATAGGAGCAGCCAATAAAGCTACTTTCAGGAAAGCCATTGAAGAAGTGTTACTGAAAGAATGAGAAACAAGCCCTATATATCTCTAATCTAAATATAACCAATAAAAGAGAGGGGGCAATAATAATTGCTCCCCCTCTCTCCATTTATACTATAGCAAATTGTATATTATTTCTTGAAATATCTGTTGTACAAACCTTCAAAACCTTTGCCGTGACGAGCTTCGTCCTTAGCCATTTCGTGAACTGTATCGTGAATAGCATCCAAGTTCAAAGCTTTTGCACGAGTAGCAATGCGTTTCTTGTCAGCACAAGCACCTGACTCAGCATTCATTCTCTTTTCCAAGTTAGTCTTTGTATCCCATACACAGTCACCCAGCAACTCAGCAAACTTAGCAGCATGTTCTGCTTCTTCCCAAGCATAACGTTTGAAAGCTTCAGCAACTTCAGGATAACCTTCGCGGTCTGCCTGACGGCTCATTGCCAAATACATACCAACTTCTGTACATTCACCCATGAAATGGTTGTTCAAATCCTTAATCATTTCTTCATCACAACCTTTTGCTACGCCGATAACGTGTTGGTCTGCAAATTCCAATCCACCTTCTGTTTCTACCATTTCGTTAAACTTAGAAGCAGGCGCTTTACACAACGGACATTTTTCAGGAGCTGCATCACCTTCATGAATATAACCACAAACTGTACAAATAAACTTTTTCATAATTTCTTTTTTTATTAGTTAGTCAATATTTTATTTATTAGTTAGTCATTTACTCTCTATCCTTTTTAACTTCTTTCTTAATCTTCTTTAGAACAAGCAGGGCATATACCTTTATAATATTGGTGAATTTCATCCACTTTGAATCCATTCATATCAATTTGCTCTACTTTTTTCACTTCATTACTATAGGGTAAATCGAATATTTTACCACATTTCTTGCAAAGGAAATGAGCATGTAGGGAAGTATCGCCGTCAAAACACGCATTCTTTTCATCAATTGTAAGCATTAAAGCTGCTCCATGCTCGACAAAGAGTTTCAGTGTATTATACACTGTAGTCTTGGACAAGGTTGGAATATCCTTACATAGCGCCAAATAAATCTCATCGATAGAAGGATGAGTTTTATGAGCCAACAAATAATCCATAATAGCTATGCGCTGTACGGACGGCTTAATGTTATAACTGATAAGATAATCGTAACTCTTCATATATTCCCTTTTTGTAACTATTACAATTTTATTTCATGTGCAAAGATAGATAGTTATTCGCAACAAACAAATAAATCACGCACTTTTTTTTATTTTTTTTATTTAGAGGTATAAATCGGGAAAGAATGATTAATTTTGCAGGTATATATAATAATAGGTATAATATGAAATACGGTTTTGTAAGAGTGGCGGCTGCCATTCCGATAGTGAAAGTGGCTGACTGCAAATTTAATGCACAACAGATTGAAACTCAAATTGCCATAGCAGACGGGAAAGGAGTACAAATTATCATTTTCCCCGAACTAAGTATTACAGGGTATACTTGCGCCGACTTGTTCGGTCAGTCTTTACTGTTGGAAGAAGCAGAAATGGCTTTAATGCAAATTATGAATAATACCCGACAAATGGATATCATCTCTATTATAGGGATGCCTGTGGTTATGAATTCCACGCTGCTGAACAGTGCTGTTGTTTTCCAAAAAGGGAAAATACTGGGTATTGTTCCTAAAACATATTTACCTAATTATAAAGAGTTCTATGAACAACGCTGGTTTACCTCTGCTCTGAACCACCCGGATGCCAATGTACGCCTCTGCGGACAAAATGTACCGGTCAGCGCCAACCTGCTTTTCGACACTCCGGAAACTTGCTTTGGCATTGAAATCTGCGAAGACATGTGGGCCCCCATTCCGCCCAGTTCCGCATTAGCACTGAAAGGAGCGGAAATCATTTTCAACATGTCTGCCGACAATGAAGGAATAAGCAAGCATAATTATGTCCGTTCATTAGTCAGTCAACAATCAGCACGCTGTCTGGCAGGATATGTATTCAGTTCATCCGGTTTCGGCGAATCAACCACAGACGTTGTTTTTGCAGGCAACGGACTGATATATGAAAACGGCACGTTACTTGCCGAGTCTGAACGTTTCTCATTCAAGGAACAATTGGTCATCAGTGAAATAGACGTGGAGCGTCTTCGTGGTGAACGGTTGACCAATACCACTTTTGCCGCCAATATCGGCAACTGCCCGGGACGTCCCGCCATCCACATCAGTACAGAATTTGTCAACACACGCGATCTTAGTCTGACGCGCAGTATAGAAGCTCATCCTTTTGTTCCTCAAGGCAAAGAATTGGATGAACGCTGTGAAGAAATCTTCGCTATCCAAATAGCAGGACTAGCCAAACGTCTGGTACACACTCACTGCAAGACTGTAGTAGTCGGTATTTCCGGTGGTCTGGATTCCACCTTGGCACTTTTGGTCTGTGCCAAGACTTTCGATAAATTGGATCTGCCACGAAAAGGTATCATCGGCATCACCATGCCTGGTTTCGGTACTACCGACCGTACTTATAACAATGCTCTCCATCTGATGGCTTCACTAGGTGTTACCATTAAAGAAATCAGCATAAAGGAATCCTGCATCCAACACTTTAACGATATTAACCACGACATGACCGTACACGATGTAACCTACGAAAACAGCCAGGCACGCGAACGGACTCAAATTCTGATGGATGTTGCCAACCAATTGGGCGGTCTTGTCATTGGTACGGGAGACCTTTCAGAACTTGCCCTAGGCTGGGCCACCTACAATGGCGACCATATGTCTATGTACGGAGTCAATGGAAGCATTCCCAAAACACTGGTCAAATACCTGGTAAATTGGGTGGCTTTGAATGGCATGGATAATGAATCACGTATTACCCTGCTCGATATTGTAGACACTCCTATCAGTCCCGAACTGATTCCTGCTGATGAAAACGGCAATATAAAACAAAAGACAGAAGATTTGGTAGGACCATACGAACTGCATGATTTCTTCCTTTATCAATTCCTACGTTTCGGTTTTCGTCCCGCCAAGATATTCTTCCTGGCAAGTATCGCTTTTCGTGATACATACGATGAGGAAACAATCAAAAAATGGCTTACTATATTCTGCCGCCGTTTCTTTCAACAACAATTCAAACGCTCTTGCCTGCCCGATGGTCCCAAAGTGGGATCTGTATCACTCAGTCCCCGAGGTGACTGGCGTATGCCGAGCGATGCCAGTGCAGCTTCATGGCTGAAAGAATGCGAAGAGCTATAAACCACATAAAAAAGTAAGTCGGCTTCAAAGACAAAGTAACTTAACTTAGTTGGGCGAGTAAGTTAAGTTTCATTTTGTGTGGGGGCGGCGTTAATAACTCCCGGGGGTGTGGGGGCGTGCAAATGGGTTAATTCTAGTGGGACCGCCCGGTTTATGGCACGAGCCAAAGCTTTGAAAATACCTTCTATTTTATGATGCTCATTCTGCCCCTCGGCTTTGATATTTAAATTCATACGAGCTGCATCACTCAATGATTTAAAAAAATGAAGAAACATCTCGGTAGGCATCTCCCCTATTTTCTCCCGATGAAACTCAGCATCCCATACCAACCATGCTCTACCGCCAAAATCCAAAGCTACCCGACAAAGACAATCATCCATGGGCAAGCAATATCCGTAACGCTCAATGCCACGCTTGCTGCCCAATGCCCGATAAATACATTCACCCAAAGCAATGGCGGTATCTTCAATAGTATGATGTTCGTCCACTTCCAAATCACCTTTTACTTTAATGATCAGGTCAATACCACCATGCTTTCCAATCTGTTCCAACATGTGATCAAAAAAACCAATACCTGTGGAAATATCACATTTTCCGCTGCCATCTAAATTAAAACTGATATAAATATCCGTTTCCTTCGTAGTACGACGGACCTCCGCTATACGTTCTCCGGCAAAAAGGAATTCAGCGACCTTATCCCAATCCGTAGTCGCCAATACACAGTAGGATTCCAAGTTCTTTTCCTTCAGAATATCCATATTTTCTTGCAACAAAATAGCCTTACAGCCCATATTTTTAGCCAGTTCCACATCGGTAGCGCGATCACCAATAACAAAACTGTTAGCCAAATCATAATCACCGGTAAGATATTTTCCCATCATTCCTGTTCCAGGCTTACGGGTAAACACATGGTCTTCCGGAAAACTGCGGTCTATCAAGATATCATCAAAAATGATGCCTTCCCCCTCCAATGTCTTCAACACCAGGTTGTGCACCGGCCAAAAGGTATCCTCAGGAAAAGAAGAAGTACCGAGACCGTCTTGATTGGTAACCATCACAAATTCAAAGTCGAGTTTGCTGCGGATAAATCCCAAATTACGAAATACCTTAGGATAAAACTCCAATTTATGGAAAGAATCCAATTGGTAGTCAACCGGTGGCTCTATAACCAACGTACCGTCACGATCTATAAACAACGCTTTCTTCATACTTCAACATTCATAATTCTTCAATGCTTCCAACAACATATCATTCTCCGGACGTGTACCAATAGTCACACGCAAACAATCACGACATAAAGAAATACTGGTACGGTTACGCACTATGATACCTTTACCTACCAAATAATTATATATTTTCTTGGCATCTGTCACTTTAGCTAGAAAGAAATTGGCATCCGTAGGATAGATTTTCTCACAACAAGGCAGTTCTACAAATTCATTGACCAAACGCGTCCGTTCTTCCAATAACGACTTTACCCAACGTTCTACCTCATAATGCCGGTGCAACATCATAACAGCCTCTTTCTGTGTCAGCAGATTCACATTATACGGATATTTAATCTTACTGAAAATAGAGATGATTTCTTTAGACGCAAAGGCCATGCCCAAACGAATGGCAGCACATCCCCATGCCTTAGAAAAAGTCTGAAAGACAATCAAATTAGGATATTTATCTAAATCGGCAAGGAAAGACGGCGCATCAGAAAAATCGGAATAGGCCTCGTCTATAATCACCAATCCCTGAAAAGTATCCAGTAATTTTTCCATTTCCCTACGATCCAGGTTATTACCGGTAGGATTATTGGGCGAGCAAAGAAAAACCAGTTTGGTGTGATCGTCTGTTGCCGCCAATAGTTTATCGGCACTGAACTGATAGTTTTCATCCAATAACACCTTGCGATATTCTACATCGTTGACATCGGCACACACCTGATACATACCATAAGTAGGGTCAATAGCCACTACATTATCCACCCCCGGAATACAGAACGCGCGATACACCAAGTCAATAGCCTCATCACTGCCGTTTCCCAGAAAGATCGTATCGGGGTCTACCTTTTTAATAGGAGCTATCATATTCTTCAATTCCCGCTGCATAGGATCAGGATAACGGTTATTAGGTGTATTGTACGGGTTCTCATTGGCATCCAGAAAAACAGATGCCTCCGCTCCATTATATTCGTCACGTGCCGATGAATAGGGTTTCAAAGCCCAAATATTCGGGCGCGTCAATTCTTTCAAATCTTTCATCTTTATACTGTTTTTAATCTTACGGTTACTGCATTCTTATGCGCACCCAGTTGTTCATTAGCCGCCATCACCTCAATAGCAGGACCGATATTCTGAATACCCTCGCCATTAATCTCCTGAAAAGTGATTTTACGGATAAAACTATCCAGACTCACCCCACTATACGCTTTGGCATAACCATTGGTAGGTAAAGTATGATTGGTTCCGGATGCATAATCACCGGCACTCTCCGGAGTAAGTGAACCTAGAAATACAGATCCGGCATTGACAATACGCTCTGCCTGTTCCATATAATCCCTGGTCTCGATAATCAAATGCTCGGGAGCATATTCATTCGTCAGAGCAATTGCCTCATCCATATCCCTCACCAAAATCAATTTGCTGCTTGCCAACGACTTTTCGGCTATTTCCCATCTGGGAAGCAAAGCCAACTGGCGTTGTACCTCATACTCCACCTCCTTCATTAATTTCTCAGAAGTAGTTATCAGCATGGCCTGACTATCAACTCCATGTTCCGCCTGTGAAAGCAAATCGGCTGCCACAAATACAGGATTAGCCGTCTCGTCGGCCAGCACTTCGACTTCAGAAGGACCGGCAGGCATATCTATCGCAACATCCCGCAAAGAAACCTGCTGCTTGGCAGCCGTTACATATTGGTTACCCGGACCGAAAATTTTATAAACCTTAGGCACACTTTCCGTTCCGTATGCCATAGCAGCGATGGCCTGCACCCCTCCTGCTTTGAATATTTTATTTACCCCGGCCAATTTTGCCGCATACAAGATAGCAGGATGAACCTTTCCTTCTTTATCAGGAGGAGTACAAAGTACGATTTCCTTGCAACCTGCAATCTGTGCCGGAGTAGCCAACATCAATACGGTAGAAAATAAAGGCGCCGTGCCTCCGGGAATATACAAGCCCACCTTTTCAATAGCAACCGCCTTCTGCCAACAAGTTACCCCGGGTACGGTCTGCACCTTTTTCCCTTCAAACCGCTGAGAACTATGAAAAGTATGAATATTTTTCTGTGCCAGCATGATAGCTGCCTTCAATTCAATGGGTACCTCCTTTTCCGCTTCAGCAATTTCCGTTTCAGTAACCCCCAGTGAGTCCAGTTTCACCTTATCAAAACGTTCTTCATATTCCCTCACCGCTTTATCTCCTTCCGTCTTCACTTTATCCAGCACTTCTTTAACCGTATTGCGCAGCGTGTCTGTATTCAATGCCGGACGACGGAGAATTTCCATCCAGTCTTTCTTTTCAGGATATATTATTTTCTTCATACATGTATTCTTTTATAAGTTTACAAATCTCGCCTGACGTATGGACCGGCTATAATATCATTTTCTCAATGGGCAATACCAAAATACCTTCCGCGCCCAATGCTTTCAGTTTTCCGATGATCTCCCAAAAACGCTTCTCGTCAAGCACTGTATGTACCGAACTCCATCCTTCTTGTGCCAATGGCATCACAGTAGGACTCTTCATACCCGGCAGCACTTCGATAATTTCTTTCAAACGCTCTGTCGGAGCATTCATCAAGACATATTTCTTGTCTTCGGCAGCTTTCACCGCTTCAATACGGAACAAGAGTTCGTTCAGAATCTCTTTCTTCTCCTCAGACATATTCTTATTGCCTATCAGCAACGCCTCACTTTTCATAACCACTTCCACTTCCTTCAAGCTATTGCTTACCAAAGTAGATCCCGAACTGACAATATCAAAAATAGCATCAGCCAAACTGATTCCCGGAGCAATCTCTACCGAACCGGTAATGACATGAATATCAGAATGAATGCCATTCCGATCCATGAAATCTTTCAAAATGCCGGGATAAGAAGTCGCAATCTTACGTCCTTCAAACCAAGACAAACCCGGATAGTCCACATCTTTAGGTATAGCCAATGACAAACGGCACTTGCTGAACCCCAAACGTTTAATCACCTCAGCGTCCTCTTTTCTCTCTACAAACTCATTCTCGCCTACGATCCCTAAATCAGCCACTCCACCAGCCACCGACTGAGGAATATCATCATCGCGAAGAAAAAGAACTTCGATCGGAAAATTAGACGACTGTACTAAAAGAATTCTTTTAGAAGTGGAGATTTTAATATCTGCCTCTTGTAATAATGCCATTGTCTCTTCAAACAAACGGCCTTTTGACTGTACTGCAATTCTAAGCATGATTCTATCTGTTTTTAATTATTAACCGGCAATAAAAAAGGCTTACCGTTTTCGGCAAGCCCTATATCATTATACTACAATATCACCTTAGCCCACCGAATTATTCGTTAGGAAAATGATGATGATGTGTAGCAGTTCTAACCATAGTCTTTTCTTTTTACTTGCGACAAAAATAAAGTTTATATTTAATATCAGCAAATAATTATCGCAAAAACTTTGTTTTTTCTTTCAAATTAAAGGTATTATCTCATCTTGCTCCACCTCGCAGTTCAAGAAATGCATTTCTTCCTTTGCCTTCTCTTGAGAAAAAGTGAAATAAGTGCACAGCGCCTTGGTGCAAAGTTCCTCCTTATTATTATAAATAGCCGCTTCTACAAATACGATATTGCGCTTCCTCTCCTTTATGGAAGCCTTCAATACGATATGCGAATCGTTGGTATTAACAGGTTTCATATAGCGGGTTTCCATTTTGGACGTAACACCGGTAGTCTGTAGTTTACGCAAAACCACCCATGCACAAATCTCATCCAGCAGCACCGCCTGAATACCGCCATGCAACGTATCAATCCATCCCTGAAACTGTGGCTGAGGTTTCCATATACTAATTACCTCATCCCCATCCTCATAAAATTCCATCTTCACTCCGGCTTCATTGTTGGGAGCACAGCCAAAGCAATTATATCCTTCCATCCCTTTCCAGGGATTGATTATCTTTTTCATAGGCTATCTTTTAGAATTCATAATCCACACAAGCACGATCAGCCTTAACCTCCTTCAAAAGGCCGGCTGCAGCTACATGATCCGGATGAACGGCATAGGCATTGACATCTGCCAGCGTATCGAATTCACTATCCAGACAAATATCCCATTTTTCAGCAGAATTGGCATTCAGTCCCACAAATATATGACGGATAAAACCTATCTTGGCCGGCAAAGCTTCAATAGCCGCTTTAAAATCATTCATCACTTTCAATTTTTCTTCCTGTGAAAGAGTTTCTTTCAATTTAAATAAAACAATGTGCTTAACCATACTTGATATTTTAATTAATTATCCTACTTTTGTAATCGACACAGGGCTAAAGTATTTAACCTGATGCAAAAGTAACAGTTTTGTTTTAAAATACATTCTATTATTATGATAATTATTGGTATAGCCGGCGGAACCGGTTCAGGAAAGACCACTGTAGTTAGAAAAATCATAGAGAGCCTGCCCCCAGGTTCCGTTGCAGTCATTCCACAAGATTCATATTATAACGATCAGTCATCCATTCCCTTGGAAATACGTAAACAAACCAATTTCGACCATCCCGATGCTTTTGACTGGCCGCTCTTTGAACAACAGATTGCCGACCTGCGCAAAGGGCATCCCATTGAGCAGCCCACCTATTCTTATCTAGTATGCACACGCCTGCCCGAAACAGTTCGTGTAGAGCCAAAGGAAGTCATCATTGTGGAAGGTATCATGAGTCTCTATGATAAAGAGTTACGAGACTTGATGGACTTAAAGATTTTTGTGGATGCCGAACCCGACGAACGTTTGCTGCGTGTGATTACCCGCGACATGGTGGAACGCGGCCACCCCTTGGAAATGCTGATAGACAAATACCGGAACATTCTGAAACCAATGCATGACGAATTCATAGAGCCTACCAAGCAATATGCCGATATTATTATCCCCAATGGAGGCAACAACCAAAAGGCCATTGAAATCCTTAAACTATATATTGAAAAGATTTTAGGAAGATGAAAAATGTCTGGCTATTAGTTCTTGCCTGTATATGCATGACAGCGTGCCGCAACCGGCAACAATCTGCCGAAGTGACAAATTATGATTTGCCACAAATAAAAGACAGCAGAGAATTAGTAGTCCTGACACTGAACAGTTCCACTTCTTATTTCGACTATCGGGGCGAGCCTATGGGATTCCAGTATGAGCTGGCCGATCAGTTTGCCCGTTCATTGGATGTAAAACTGAAAATAAAAGTAGCACAGAATGCACGTGACCTGGTCCATAAACTATTACAAGGAGAAGGAGACCTGATAGCCTATAATCTGCCTGTCACCAAAGAGTTCAAAGACAGTGTAGAGTTTTGCGGGGAAGATATCATCACCCATCAGGTATTGGTACAACGTAATACTCAAAAAAAGAAGAAAGCACTGAATAATGTGACAGAATTAATCGGGAAAGAGGTCTATGTAAAACCAGGAAAGTATCTGGAACGTCTCATCAATCTGGATAAAGAACTGGGTGGCGGTATATTGATACACGAAGTCGATAATGACAGCATCACCACCGAGGATTTAATCATGCAGGTTTCCAATGGTGAGATAGATTATGCCATCTGTGATAACGACCTTGCCAAATTAAACAAGACTTATTACCCCAATCTGAATATTGACCTGGCTGTCAGTTTTGACCAACGTGCCTCATGGGCCGTACGTAAGACCTCACCGCTACTAGGTGAAGCTGCTACTAAATGGCATCAGGAAAATATGACTTCTCCTGCCTATCAGGCCAGTAGCAAGCGTTATTTTGAAATAAGCAAACGGACACCTCACGGTTCCATCTTGTCCATCAAAGACGGAAAGATTTCACACTTCGACACTCTATTCAAGAAATATGCCAAAGATATAGATTGGGATTGGCGTATTTTAGCTTCCCTGGCCTATACGGAATCAAACTTTGATACAACAGCCGTATCATGGGCAGGCGCGAAAGGATTAATGCAGCTCATGCCCCGGACGGCGCGTGCTATGGGAGTTCCTCCCGGTAAAGAACAGAATCCGGAAGAGAGTATAAAGGCCGCCGTGAAATATATTGCTGCCACTTCCCGTTCTTTCAACGCAATAAAAGATGAAAACGAACGGATGAAATTTGTCTTGGCGGCTTATAACGCCGGAATAGGACACGTACTGGATGCCATGGCACTGGCTGAAAAATACGGCAAGAATAAATATGTATGGAACAACAGCGTAGATAACTATATTCTGCTTAAAAGTAATGAAGAATATTTCAATGATCCGGTTTGTAAGAATGGATACTTCCGAGGGGTGGAAACCTACAATTTCGTTAAGGAAGTAATGAACAGAGGGGAAGTGTATAAAAAGAAAATCAAAGACTGACAGCCACTCCTTTTATTATTTCAGGTGGACTTTAAAAAACACTCCGCCGGAAAAGTAACGGCAGCGGTTGAACTCTATCACTGCATTGATATAATCTTTCCAAAAGCTGTATTCAGCACCTATATTAATTGTACGGACATCATATTCAGCCATAAGGTTCAGCTTCAACCGGTTCCGTAGGGTTGAAACTTCAGTTCTGGCGATCCGCAATCAGATTCCCATCAGGCTGTAGTCAGTGTCTTGTTTGTTGGTGTACAATATTCTGCCGATCCGGTTTCCGGATGCTGTGTGCCTGTATTCCCACCTTTTCCCAGTATTTGGTCATCCTCCGCCTCCTGTTTCTTCCCCCTCCTACGGACTTTTTGGGGTAAAAAAGAGGTAAAAGTGGTGACAGCAACCCTTTTTACCATATAAAAAAATGCTGCCATCACCCTATGAAACGTCCTGCCCATGGTGCTTTCAATGGAAAGGGTGGTAGCAGTAGCAGCAGTTTTGCAAAACTCTGTGGTGGAAGTTTTCGCGTAGGATCCGGAATTTCACCTCAAAAGACAAGGACGTTCTTTAAAAAGATCAAGAACTTTCAAAAAAAGATAACGGCCTTTTTAAAAAAGAACAAGAGCTTTTTTAAAAACGTCTTGATCTTTTTACCCTGCATGAAATGCCGGGAACTTTACGATCACATTCCATAGAAATACAAACCCTTTACGTACACTTTTTCTTCTCAAAAAGCCAAAAAACATCCTACTTTACATCAAGCCGGAATATCCTATAAAAAAGTATATATAACTGACAACAAACATGTTATACGGAAGAATGCTTCAAAACGTAGTGAGGGCATGAGGGATTAGTGAGAGCATAAGTGAGAGCAACTATTTTTACCATAACTACACAAATCATTCATGGCCAACATGTTACATATACAGTGAGAGCATGAGGGCATGAACAATCCCAACTTTTTTGGATTTGGGCTTATAACGATGAATAAAATAATGTATCAGGCTATTTTATAACATTACTTATTCCAAACTACAGGATATTTTCAGGCTTGTCCGGATATTACCTCACCTCTCTCCGCCCTTCATACTACTTTTGCTGAAACGGCGCGGACGGCTGAAAAAATAGATACTTCCTCTACTCACCAACTGATAGATAAAATCGGTCTTGTCCGTGAAAACAGATCTGTTTTCACGGATTTGACTAAAAATTTGTATGCCGATAGGGTATTTCATATTTTAATTATTTAGCACATAATATTGTGAAGATAAACCAAACGAACCGATTTCATCCAATCCTGATTGAACATTTTTTATCGTGGACAGCCTAGCATAATAAAAAGGGTATTTCATTTTGAACTGAGATTCCGAAAGAACCAACAGCACAAAAAGAAACATCCGAAAGACGTTTACTATACCCCCTCCCTTTGCACTTCCTTACGGAAGCATCGCAGCGTGGTAAAGTGGTAGAAAATCATCAGAAACGGATACGGAAACGGGTCAGTTTATCCGGATAGGTACGAAGAGAGAAAGTACACCCATGTTTTATCAAAACTTCACGGATAAAAATAAGACCGATACCCTGTCCGTTAGGCTTGGTGGAGAAGAAAGGACTGAACAGCTTGGTTTCCACCTCTTTACTGATACCGGCACCGGTATCAGCAATTTCCAACATCGTAGGTGATACGGAAGTACGGATAAAGATATCTCCTGTTTCCCCGATACTTTCAGCCGCATTCTTGATAATGTTGACCAATACTTGCTCAAACAAGGAAGTATCCATCATCACTTCGGGATTCTCTTTACATAAATTAAGATGCAGCGTAATCTTGCGGTTACGGCAAACCGTTTCCATAAATGTCTTGCAAGCGGCCACGCGGTCATTCAAGTCCACTGATTGTAATTGAGGCTCGGGAATCTTCACCACATTGGCGAAATTCGTGATAAAACGGCTCATGCTGTAGCAACGCTCTATGCAGACTTTCATCACTTCGCGCAAGTCTTCCGTATCCTCCATACATTCCAAGGCACCATCCACCGTATCAAGAGTAGAGGTAATGCCCGCAGTCGTATTATTCACCTCATGTGCTATCATACGGATCACTTTTTCGTATGCCTTTTTCTCTGCTTTCACCACCTCGGAAGTCAGACTTTCCACCAGAATAAACGGATGAGAAAAGCCTCTGTCAACAAAAGAAAGCCGGGAACAGCGGTAAATCATGGAGTCGCTCAGACGAATTGTTTCCGTAGTATCTTTGGGAATACGTTCTATTTCTTCGGCCAAAGGGGAAGCCAACTCGCACAGCAATCGGCCTCTGACTTCCTCTGACGAAGAATAATCCAAAAAACGAAGAGCTGCCGCATTCAGCATGGAAATATGTCCGTCCAGAGTCAGTATGACAACTCCCATAGGAGAAGCACTGACCAGCAAGTCAAGAAAATGATTCTGCTCACGCAACCGGAGACGCTCGTCTTTCAACTGCTCCATCATGCGGTTGAAAACCAACACAATGCGGTCGGCTTCCTTTTGTCCGACAGGAGTCAGCCTACTGCTGAAATCCTGCTCACGAAGAAGTTCCATACCGTTGCCGATGATATCAAGCGGTTTCACGACTTTGCGATAGAAATAAACCAGAAACACAAGACTGAATGTAATGACTCCCTCTCCTATATAAAACAGCGCACCGCGTTCCTTCAATGTAAGAACGAGCAGGATAGTCCATACTGCTGTCAACAGTAATGCTAAAAAGAAGAACAAGAATTTCAGTTTCATATTTTATCCGGTTCCGTTTTTGCTAATCATTCACTTGTATATTGTATTTCTCCAAACGGCGATAAAGAGCGGCCCGGCTGATTCCTAAGGCTATGGCAACCTGTGACATATTATTGTTATACTTTTCAAGCGTTTGCAGAATAGTCTGCTTTTCTATCTCCTCCAAGGTCATGCCTTGCAGATTCGTTGTCATCTTCTGTTCTATAGGATGCTGGTATTGTGATTTAAAATCATCCGCAGTCAATATTTCCTTTCCACTGACCAGCAAGGTACGTTCCACCAAATTCTTTAATTCACGGATATTACCCGGATAAGGCAAACGGCTCAAATAATCCATCGCTTCAGAAGTAAATTCCACTTTGGGAAGACCGTTCGATTCACATTGTTTGTCGGCGAAATGACGGACCAATAACGGAATATCCTCACGGCGTTCGCGTAATGCCGGAAGATGCACCGTAATTAAATTAATACGATAGAACAAATCCTCGCGGAAGGTGTGTTCCTGCACCATCTGCCGTAAATCGGCATTCGTCGCACTGACCACACGGATATCGACTTTACGGGGACGGCTGTCGCCCAAAACTTCAAAAGTCTGCTCTTGTAACACGCGAAGCAGTTTCACCTGACAGCTTAAATCCAAATCGCCAATCTCATCCAAGAAAATCGTACCCTTATCAGCCAGTTCAAAACGTCCTACCCTGTCGGCTGTGGCATCCGTAAACGCACCTTTCTTATGACCGAACATTTCACTCTCGAACAAAGTATGAGAAATACCTCCCAAATTCACTTTCACAAAAGGTTTCTTGCTACGGGAACTGTTCAAATGCACCGCTTCGGCTATCAACTCCTTACCTGTACCACTTTCACCGGTAATCAAGACCGATGCGTTGGTACGCGCTATCCGCTTGATCGTGGCCAGCACATCCATCAGTGCCTTACTCTTTCCAATGATATGGCTACGGTTGAAGCCGTCATTATCTTCCACCGGAACGGCTGCTTTCTTATCTTGTGAAGTCAGCTCCAAAGCAGTTTCTATCCTTTGCATCAACGCTACGTTGTTCCAAGGTTTGGTAATAAAGTCGAATGCACCTGCCTGCATCCCTTGCACGGCAAGCTGGATACTTCCCCATGCCGTCATCAATATAACGGGAACATCGGGCCGGAACACTTTGACCTGTTTCAAAAGCGTCAATCCTTCTTCACCACTGGTGGACAGGGTGAAGTTCATATCCATCAAGATTAACTGGGGTGCAACCGAACGGACTATTTCAATAGCCTCTTTGGGACCCGGTACGGCCTGCACATCATATTTCGCCCTTTTTAGCATAAAGCTCAGAGAAGAACGAATGGCACTGTCATCGTCTATAATTAATATCATACTGCTGCAAATGTAGAAATTATTATTTTAATAAGTACAAAGACAACCCCATTTTATATTCAAACAGAATTGAATAGTAAAAATCCTATTGTTTGATAATCTTTTCGAAATCGGCATCAATATTAGTATTGGTATTGAAATCCCACAATGTCAAGCTGCGCAACTGGTAATAATAGTACCAATAATAGAACAACTCATTGATATGCTTCTGACGAGCCTCATCTTTCTTTGTCTGGGAGTCATTCAAATCCAATGTCGAGATTTTACCAACCATGAAGGTTTCCACATTGGTACTGTAACGTTTCTGGGCAATCTTGTCCGCATCGTCTGCTATCTGCAACTGGGCCTGCTGATTATTGAACTGTTCTACAAGGATAAACAGATTCTGATTGAAATTCATGGTTTCCTGACGTAACTTGCTTTCGGTCACATCGCGGTTACTTTGAGCTATCTTTACCTGACCACGGCGTTTTCCCCAGTCAAGAATAGGAATCTTAAAACCGACTTCCACAATCTGGTTGTCTTTCAAACGGCGGTATGCACTATTAAATTCATTGTCTGTTCCTGTAAAACCTACCTGTGCATAGAGCTTGATTTCACGTAAATTACCTTTCGCCTTAGCCACTTCAAAATCTGCTTCCAACTGGCGGCGACGAATATTATGTGCAAATGAATTATTGGCAAGTGCTTTGTCCAAAACATCCGGATAGTTCAGCAAAACAGTCGGAATCGTTTCGGGAACAACCGGCTCCAGTTCCTCATCCTCTCCTAATGCCAGAAATGAACGGAGTTTGAACATATTACTTTTCAAGTTGCTTTCATTTTCAGTCAACGTAGAACGGGCATTCAATACATTCAGTTCCAATTGCAACAAATCATTTTCACTGATCTGCCCCATGCTACGCTTTGCCTTAGCCACTTCATACAGTTTATCTGCATTCTTCAGATTCTGTCGGGCAATGCCTACATTTTCCTTGGCCAGCAACAAATTGAAAAAATAATTGATAGTAGTCATGGTTACCTCTTCGGTTGCAGTAAGAAATGCGGCTTTAGCTTCAGCGTATCTCACCGGTTCGATGCGGCGGTTCCATTTAATTGTATTCACTCCGAAAATAGGTTGTTCCAAAGTCAATGCCACAGGAACAGACATATATCGTTTTGATTTATCTCCATCCAGTTGTTTCAAGAAATCAAGAGAGGTATTCAATGAGAGTTTACCACCGGTCAACCAAATATTCTGATCGATAGAAACTTCACCATTCATTTCCATATAATTATTACGTACAAATGTATAAGCACCGTTATCCTGCTGATAAGAATTATACTTCTTATTATAGCTGGGAATAGTGGCTTCAAAATTCATTTCCGGAAGCAAATCCGCACGGAAAGTACGATATTCCCAATAAGCGGTTTTCAGCTCGTTTAAAGCTACGGCCGCATCTACACTTTGCACACGGGCAATAGTAATGGCTTCCTCCAAAGTGATGGCACGTCGCTTTTCTTGTGGCTGCGCTCCGGCAACCAACGATATGCCAAAGGCTAAAAATAGAGATATTACTTGTTTTTTCATTGCGTTATTATTCTTTTTATCAAAGGTAAGGCAAATGGTATGCCAAAAAACTATTTCACTGTTTTATAACACCTTACAACAAAAATGGAGTGTCCGAAATCGGACACTCCATTCATATACGAACACTGCTGATCATGTGACAATGAAATAACATTATTCATTATGCAACGCGTCTGCAGGCTCAATCCTCATCGCTTTCCGGGCGGGGAAATAAATGCCGAGCAAAATTATTATCCCCAACAACAGCATGGCCGACACAAAACAAAGCAAAAAACGTCCCCAAGCAGGTTCCATTAATGTATGCACAGTAAGATCCGCCATCTGCATATTCGCACAAACAAAAACAGCGGGAATGGCAGCCGAAACCAAGAGAAGGATGCCCTCAAGTACATAATAACCAAATACATTCATCCTACTGCAACCTAGTGCCATACGCAAAGCTATCTCACTTCGGTTTTTACGAGTCCGAAACCAGAAAGTACCCAGCATCCCTAAAAATATATTGAAAACAAAGAAAAGGATAACGGCATAGGTAGTATTCAGATAATTCACCGTTCCTTGCTCTATATCGAAAGCTTCCTTCATATCGCCATACGAATTTATATCGTATAAGTAATAAGGGCCGATAGATAATTTCCCTTGCATATCCTGCATAAAACGTTCGGTAAATCCCGGTATGGAATTAGAAGCCACACGCACCGCAATGTGATGCCAATAAGTCAGCGGCGAACTGGGAAGATAAATAAAAGGTTCGTAACGCTCGTACTCATCGGTCTTATGAGCAGGAAGTACCGCCATTACCTTATAATTAGTTTCCGGCTGCACACTATTCAGGAAATAAGGATTGAAACAAGTTTCCCCTACTCCATTGCGTCCGCTAAACAAGGAATCGCTTAACGTTTCACTCATCAACACCGGCATGGGGTATTCATTCTTGTCCCAACGCTCCGCCTCAAATGAACCTGATAATGGCTGCAAGCGAAATACCTTGAAATAAGTAGGGCTGACATAACGGATGAAACAGCCTACCACATGAGTCGAATCCGAATGCGGAGCATATCCCTCATACATATTATTTCCCGTATAAGGTATTGTCCCATAATAAAAACAAGCTTCCTCCACCCCTTGATATTGTTGGATCAAATGATAGATTTGCTCCAAATATTCAGCAGAATGACTCATTAATACAGAATCATTTTGCAAAGCCGGCTTAATATTCAGTTGAATATCAAAAACATTCTCCGTGTCATATCCTTTAGACTGACGGGCAGCAACCTCATAATTATAAACCAGATCGATGCTGTACCATAGCAAGACAAGAACAACAACCAATTCAACCCACACCCATACATTAGCGTGCCTTTGGTTCCACATTTGTCTGAATAAACTCTTTATCATTTTTCCTTTCCTCCTATTCTCCTTTAATGGTAGTTGCAATATTACGATGTGTGACCATCCATACCGGAATCAATACCGACAATAAATTAAAAACAACACATACGCCGAAAACCAACACAAATAAAGCAGGATGCAACAACAAACCTCCATCCAGACTGATACCTGATAATTCTACCTCGCCGCTACCAAACAACCATACACGTCCCAGCCAAACCAAAACACACGAAAACAGATATCCTAAAATTCCACCCAAAAAGACCGTAAGCAGATTCTCTAAAAACAACCTCACCATAATGGAAATACGTGATGCGCCATACGCCTTGCGAACTGCAATTTCTGTCACACGCTCCTGCATTCGGGCATTGGTCATACCTGAGATATTAATAGCAGGAACAATCAGCAAGACCATCAATAACATACTGTAAACCAACGGTGCACTAATATCTTTTCCACGAAAAAAGGTGTATTCCGTATGAGTATAGAGTTCGTTCATCTCGAAAGCATATTCTGCCGTTGAACTATTCAAACGATCCTGCCGATGCTGTACTTCAGTCCGTACCTCTGCAGGACGAGTATCCGGCAGCAGTTTGAGCAATCCCAGACGGATTCCTCCCAAGCCCCCTGTCCAAGTAGCATAATAGTCTTCATTTTCCAATGAGAAAGGAACAAAAGCATCAGCGTATGCTGTCTGGAAAATAGCATTGACATCTTTCACCACGCCTACCACTTTAGTAGGAAAAAAATTACTTTGATATTCTTTTCCTACCACATCCGTCGTGCCGAAAAGCTGCAAGGCCATACGCTCGGTTATCACACTGACCCACCGACGGGCATCATACTCCTCTTGTGTGAAAGGACGTCCCGCTATAAATTCATAATCAAAGAACTTAAACCAGTTATCAGCCACAGGCCGCACATAATAGTTGAATATCTCATTCGAAGCGGACAAGTTACAAGGGGTCTTGGAAACGCCACGATACCAAGTAACCTCTTTTACACTAGGAAGCTCTGAAAACAATGCTTCAAAAGCCTTGCGTCCCATACCGCTGTTCTGGTTGGTATGATCCAGCTTACGATAGGTCATTCCCGAACCTGTATACATCATATCGCTCCGATCACTTTCCGGAGCCATATCCATTGTACGGAAGTCATAAATCATCACTACTACCATAACAAAAGCGATAGTGACAGCTGTTCCTATAATACTGATTGTAGCATAAAAAGGATTCTGCCGTATCAGATTAAATGCTTGTAATAATAGCTGTTTCATTCGTTTTATCTCTTCATTTTATTTATTCTTCATGTAATGCCTCAGCCGGTTCGATACTCATGGCACGACGGGCAGGATATCCTATTCCAATGACAATCATTCCAGCAATCAGAATAAAAGTGCCCAGAACCGTAATCGCAAAACGACCTGCCGTAAAAGGCATACGTGTAACTTCCACCAGTTCGGCATATCCCAAATTCCACGCCACAACCAATGCAGGAATAGCAGATATCAGCAATAACAAGACTCCTTCCCCCATCAGACGACCGCAGATTCCCCAACGGGTAGATCCTAAAGCCATACGCAACGCTATTTCGGCACGCCGATGCTGTGTCCGGAACCAGAAAGTTCCGATAATGCCTAGAAAGATATTCAGCAATAAGAAAAATATGATACAAAATTGCGTATTCAACTCATTCACCGAATCCGTTTCATAAGCTGTGCGTACATCACTCAAAGGAGTTATATCCAAAAGATATAGATTGCCCACCTGATATTGACGGTCGGCATCCACTATCAAACGGTCTATGAATCCATCATTCTGTCCCTCACGAACACGCAGGCAAACTTCTATATAAACCGTCTCACCTAAGGATTCCAACGCCTCATCTGTCAGGTACACAGCAGCATAACGGGAGCCGTAATCATCCGGAGCTGTAAAATGGTCATAACGGACCGGCTCGGTAAGAGCAGCTATAGAAAGATGCTCCGCCTCCGGCTCATTCCGCCAAACAGGCACCCTACGCCCTAAAAGTTCCTTACCATGCCAAGGTGCATCCTGATAAACATCGGCAATATTCACAGATAAGACCATGCCGGACGGTGTCAGTGCCTCAGCAAGGCTTTCACTACCCGAACCGTCTATATTGCGGTAACGGAATACATTAAAATACTCCGGAGTTATCCATCGTTTCAAACTACGTACCGGGACTGTATCCAGATAAAATGAAAAACTGTTCGCACCGTCATTATAAGGTATACAGTTTTGCGAGAGGCTGACTGCTTCCACATCCGGACGATGCGCAAGCCTGTTTACAATTTCATGCAAATCGGCAACATCTTCTTTCATAGTACGGCCAGGCTGATAAGCAGCCGCCTTCGAAGTCATCCGCTCAAAACGAAGAACATACGTATTTTCTATATCAAAGCCCATCGGCAAATTATAGATGCTCAACGTGACATATACCACATCCACAATATACCATAATATGACAAACACCACAAAAAGTTCCATCCACAGAAACGCATTGCTGCGGCGCTCGTTCCATATCTGTTTCAATAAATTCCTGTTCATGATCTAACGTTGGTTTAAAGCGTCCGTAATATTCATGCGCGATGCCCTCCAGGCAGGGATGCACGCTGACAGCAAATTCAAGAGCAGGCAGAAAATGAATGCGGCCAAGAATATCCAGGGACCGAACAACATATCTGCCGAAAGACTGGTTTCTCCTATTTGGGCACGGTTCTCGCTATTGGAAAATAAGAAATCATTCAATAAAAAAGTACATGCATAACTGAAAAGCATTCCTACTGCTCCGGCTATGAGCGTCAATAATAAATTTTCATAAAACACTTGCCTCAACAAGACATTGGCAGTAGCACCAAATGCCTTCCTCACCCCTATTTCCGACATGCGCTTCCGCATACGGGACAAAGTCATGCTACTCAAATTTATAGCCGGTACCAGCAATAAAATAACAATCACCAACAGGTAGTGCAAATAAGCTTCCTTCGCCTGTAACTCTCTTCCCCAGTGACGAAAGATAAAAGAGAAACGATCATCGGGTTGTCCACGATAAAAAATTTCGGAATCCTGCAATCCGTCATTGAATTTCTGACGCAGGCGTTCCGCCTCTTCTCTGATGGCAGGAAAATCTTTCTCCGAATGTGCCAGAATGACCACACGAAAAGTTCCCATCGCATTGTCATACCAGCACTTCCTGGCTATTTCTGTTGAATTGAAAGGTATCCAAATCTGCGCATAAGAAGAAACAGCCAGTTTGGATACATCTTTCACAACACCCACTACCGTATAATCGGCCAAGTTGAGTTGGACCGTACGTCCTACCGCTTCTACCGTACCAAACAAATTCCGGGCCACAGAAGCACTAAGTACAACCTTAGGAAGTCCGCTTTCACTATCGGCAGCCGTAAACGGCTTTCCGGCAATAAAATCAAAAGAGAACACTTTCCAAAAGGTATCGTCAGTTTCAAGGTTATCCACTGTCATCATTTTTCCAGCAGGTACAGAAATACGCATCCTGCCTCCTGTAGACACTATAGTTACCGCCTCAGGAACAGTAAGTGCCTTAAAACACTCTTTAGCCACTGTGAGTGACATACAGCCGTTTGATGAATTATCACTGGTATCTCCTTTCTGATGAATAGACATCGCTTTCATATAAAGAGAACGTGAACGGTTCACCTCGGGCACACAATCCGTAATGCGTACTTCCAACACCAGGACAATGACCATGATCATACAAATAGCCAATGCCGTTCCTATGATAGAAACCAAGCTGATGAGCCTATTCTCACGAAGTTGGTAAAAAGCCTGTTTAATATATAGTTTTATCATGTTTGTGCTATGCTCTAAAACCTTTTAACAAAAAAGAGATTACTCATTATGCAATGCTTCCGCCGGCTGAACTTTCATAGCCTTACGTGCGGGAATCCAAATGCCTACTACAATCATCAATGCAATCAAAATAAAGGAAATAAGAACTGTTATTATGAAACGTCCACCTTCAATAGTAGTGCCATTCATCCAAGCATTCAATTCACTATTTGCCAGATTCCAATCAATAAAAATCGCAGGAATTGTGGCCACCGCCAATAATATCAATCCCTCTGCCAACTGACGGACAAAGATACTATGATCTGTTCCACCCAATGATTTCATCAATGCAATCTCACCACGTCGTTGCTGAGTACGGAACCAGAAAGTACCTAGCAATCCCAAGAATATATTCAACAACAAGAAACCCATTCCGAAAAGGTAACTGTTCCAGGCATTCGTATGTGACTGCTGAAAGTTACGACGGATATCGGTAAAAGAACGCACATCCGCGATAAACACATTGCCCACGCGATACAGTTTCTCACTATCCGCTTTCAAACGGGCTATAAAATCGCGATCTTGATCCTCTTTTACGCGTACACAAAGCTCCGTGCCCAAATCATACCATTCTTCCGGCATAGGAGCCACCATGCAGTAACTGTTCCATGCCTCAAAATAATCCCCATAACGCACAACCTGCAAAGAAGCTGCTAAATTATATGTATTCGTTGTATCCCCGAACAAATAAAATTGTTTGTCTACCAATGAAGTCAAATCACATCCATAGCGCCGTTTATAAAGATTATCTGAAGCTAAGAAATTCTTCGGATGTTTCAGCATCTCAGCCAGTTGTTCAGGGGTCTCCCCACGGGTGCCACGATAACGGAACACACGGACAAAATCGGGAGACACCAATCTGCGTATAGTCCATCCCGGCGAACGTAATGTATCATACACCACTGACGCACTGCTGTTACTGCCATTATACGGGTAAGAATTTTGTCCTAATCCGGCTGCCTCTATATCCGGTCTATGCTGAAGACGACTTAGAAGTTCCTTGATATCCTGCCGCTTTTCCTCGTCTGTCTGATTGGGAATAAAGTCTGGACTTTTGTCCGTAAGACGTCCCATTTGCACCAAATAGCAATGAGAAATATCAAATCCCCGTGGTTCATTATAAATTGAGGTCTGCACATACATATAGTCCACAATATACCATAAAACGACACTTACCAACAATAATTCGGTGACAAGCCAAAGATTAGACCGCCATTCATTTTTTATCTGAGTAAATAGTTTCTTATTCATCTTGATTCTTTACTTTTAATTCGTTATCACCTTAGTGAATCCTTCCTCCCAGTGCATTGACAATGCTAGTCCTTGAAGCCCTCCAAGCAGGAATGCCGCTACTCAGCAAATTCAAAACAAAGCAAAACAACAACGCATAAAGGAAAGTGGAAGGGTGCAATAAAATACTGGAATCAACTGTAGGGGCATTCAATGTCGCACTATAAGGCTGTGCAAACAGGATATCGGTACCTAAATAAGCCATAACAATACTGATAAACAAACCTACGGCACCAGCCAACAAAGTCACGACCAGGTTTTCCATGATTATTTGTCCAACCATTTCCATGCGGGTGCTCCCAAAAGCACGGCGTACTCCTATTTCCGCCACACGTTGGCGCAACCGGCTTTGCGTCATACTGCTCAGATTTATAGCAGGTACTAACAACAGAATGATAAAAATGATAGCACGTTCACGACGAGCCGACTTCAAATCCGGCTCCAAGTTAGCTGCAAATGAAATAGACTGAGTTTCCTGATCGTATGGCCGGTTACGGTCTATCAACGTATACCCCTGATCGGCAAGAATAGAATTATACTCACTCATACGCCGCTTGGCTTCAGCACGGATTTCTCCAAAATCATCATGGCTTCGAGCCAAAATAGTGACACTCATCATCCCCATGTGCTGGTCACTCCACGTATCACTAGGCAAATCCGTCGAAGTAAAGGGAATCCATACTTGGCCATAAGAAGCATCGGCAAGAGTAGATACATCTTTCACTACCCCTACCACACGATAGGGAGCATGATTCAACAAAAACTCTTTGCCCGCAGATTCTGTGGAACCAAACAAAGCCCGCGATATGCTCTCAGTAATCACAGCCACAGGAGTGCCCGCATTGAAAGTAGCTTCATCGTATGGTTTTCCATTCACAAAACGAAAATCGAACACTTTAAAAAAAGTATCATCCGTTTCCCGCACATCCGCTCCAATAGCCGGCATAGCGGGTAATGAAACAGGAGTCGATACCGGCATACTGCAATAAATAGTGACAGCTTCAGGGGTTTTCAATGATTTATATACCTCACGCGCCGTCCGCACGCTCATCGGTCCGTTACTTGTTCCGTCCCCCCAATCCTTATGACTTATGCTCATATAATGCACATGCAGAAAACGATTCCGGTTTGACTCGGGAGAAAAAGGAGCGACCTTCACTTGTTGTAGCATCACTACCAACATAATAAGGAAAATGCTAAGAGCAGTTCCTGCAATGCTGATGACACTGATAAGCGGATGCTGGCGAAGTTGCGCCAAAGCTTGCTTAAAATACTGTTTAATCATCTCTGTTATTTCTTAATAAATTCCTTTTCATAGTAATCAGTAGTTATTGCACCTGACGCCCATCAAAGAAACGAATGGTTCTGGAAGTCTGTTTGGCTTGTTCTTCATTATGGGTTACCATCACAATGGTCCGTCCATCCTCTTTATTTAATTTATGCAACAATTCCATGACCTCTGCACCCATCTTTGAGTCCAGATTACCGGTAGGCTCATCCGCAAGAATAATTTCAGGATTACCCACAATAGCACGGGCTATCGCTACACGCTGGCACTGTCCTCCGGAAAGCTGTGTGGGCATGTGCCGCATACGATGACTTAAACCGACACGATCCAACACTTCTTTTGCCAGACGGGTACGCTCCTTGGCAGCCATCTTTCTATAGAGCAAAGGCAACTCCACATTGTCAATCACATTCAGCGAATTAATCAGGTGGAACGACTGGAATACAAAGCCCAAGGTCTTGTTACGGAAAGCAGCCAGTTCCTTGTCCTTCATGCTTTCTACAGACGTGCCGTTTATTTCAATCTTTCCACTGCTGGGAGCGTCCAGCAGTCCCATAATATTCAGCAAGGTAGACTTGCCGCAACCGGAAGGACCCATAATGCTGACAAACTCCCCTTTAGCCACATCCAAATTTACATTTTCCAGCGCTAATGTTTCAATCTCATTCGTACGGTAGATTTTATTGATACCGGTTAATTTAATCATTGCCATATTTTTTTCTTATTTAAATTGTTAATCTTATACACTTTCTATTTTCATGAATCAAAAGACATTCCAAAGCTATAATCATTTAATATTCAACGAATTTTAATTCTACATACTGTCCGATAACAGACGGTGTGACCGTTTTTACCGGACTAATACGACTGATGCTGTATGCCGGAAAAAAATGTCAATAAGCACTATGAATAATATAAAAAGGTAAACGATCAAAAAAACGACATAGCCTAAGAACAAATTAAATTATGTTCGGGAAATGAGTGAAAAGGATGAAAAAACACTTCATTTCCCGTAACAATCAATGTATTAATTAAGAGAGAGTTTTATCTTGTTGTTTATGTCATAGCTGCTTCTTATTTCAACTTCAGCTTATTCTTGTTTTTGTAACTGCTCATATCGCTGACAACCACCTTGTCACCCGGTTTCAACCCCGATATGACTTCCACATATTCAAAATTACTATCACCCAATTGAACCTTACGCTTTACTATTTCATCCTTACTATCCTGAACAAATAATTCATACTCACCGCGACCGACATAGTAAGAAGCATTCGCCAATCTTAAAACCCCTTCTTTCACGGCATTCATTACATACACATCTGTCTTCAAGCCGGAACGCAATCGCTTGTTATTATCTTCATTCAGTTGTACAATAAACGAAATCACCCCATTCTTACTCAACGGTGTCACACTACTTACCGTTCCTTCCAGTTTCTCATTGCCAATCTTGACTATGGCACGTCCACCTGCTGCCACACGGTCACCGTATGTATCAGCTATTTCACCTTCCACTTTAAAATGGCTCAAATCAGAAATGATAGCTACCTGGCTGCCTTCCGCTACCTGCGCACCTACCTGATTATTTATATAGGTAAGAATCGCTTTACGCGGTGAACGAATTTGAGCGTCATCCAATGTACGTTTCATTTCAGCAAGACTCTTTGAGAAAATATTGAATTCCAATTCCTTCACTTTCAAATCAGCCTCTTTTACTTTCGATTCATTCGCGTATTGCTGACGGAGCTGTTCCAATTCCAATTTTCCGGTATTAAAGTTCAGTTCAGCCTGACGAACCTTGTCCGTTGTTCCAGAGCCCAAACTATCCAAATAACGTTCGTTACGAAGTTCCACCTCCATACGGTTCAATTTCATGGCGGAAATTTTCACTTGCATCGATAAATCACTCAGATACGTATTATTATTCACTTTCAACTGCTCTAACTGATAACGTTTCATCTGTTCTTCATCCAGTAATTTCTTGTATTCGGTTTCCGTACTCTGCAAATCAAGTTTCAAAATCGGCGTACCTACATCCACACTGTCTCCTCCCTTACGGTAAACTTCCACGATACGAGTATTAATAGGTGAATTGATAATCTCTTCAAAAGCCGGAACAACCTTACCGGAAGCACTGACACTTACTTCAATAGTTCCATTGTCCACTTCTGAAAACACCAAATCTTTCCTATTGACGCTGCTTCGCATAAACGAAATCAATACAGCTATACATACCACTGCCGCCACACCTATTGCACCATATTTAATGAACTTCTTTTTGCGCTCCTTATCACGCACTTCTTTAGGAATTTCTCTGTCCATAACTTATTGTAATTTTATTATTATCATTTTTGTGCTAAAGAATAAACAACATCCGTGCCAAGGAAACAACTTATTGATAATCAACAACAAATAAAGCGTACAGGGTGTCCGATATCGGACACCCTGTACGCTTTTAAACATCAGTTACCGTACAATAATGATTAACGCAAACGCAATATATCACCTACTTTAGGAGAAGGGTCTTCCGGTTTCATCTTATTCATCTTATATAAATTTTTCAGACGAATACCATATTTTTGGGAAATGGAATACATAGATTCTCCCCCACGGACAACATGAACTATGTGTTCCTTATCCGCACGACGATGCTTTTTATCCAAATAAATAATATCTCCTGGCTTCAATACATATCCCTTATAAAGATCATTGTATTTCCTCAACTTGCGTTGACTGATATCAAATTCTTTAGAAAGTTTTTTAAATGTATCCCCCGGACGTACCACAATATAGAGTAAATCATTAGCCAAATAAGGCTGATGCGGGTTTGGGAATTCCTTCATCCACTTTATACCATCCTTGGTATCATACTTATGTAATTCATATAATTCAATGATATCAATTAAACGATATGCATAGCGAGGGTCAGTAGCATATCCCGCTTTCTTCAGCCCATGCGCCCATCCTTTATAATCGGTGATTTTTAATTTAAAAAGAGATGCATAACGTGAACGTCCTTTTAAAAATTTAGAATGATCTTCATATGAATCACGAGGGTGCTTATAGGCACGAAAACATTCATTACGGACATCATCATCATGCCGTACAGTACGACCAGTCCAGTCACCACCACATTTTATACCGAAATGATTATTGGATTTACGAGCCAGTGTACTTTTTCCCGCTCCTGATTCCAATAATCCTTGAGCCAAAGTGATGCTGGCAGGAATACGATACCGTTTCATCTCATCGATAGCGAGATCTTTATACTTATGAATATATTCCTCATACTGCCGGTTACGGGTTTGCGCTTGCACTGTAAAATTACATAGACAACAAAACAACCCGATTAATATAAATTTCAACGTATGTTTCATCATATAAAACTGTTTCAAAATCGCGACTATACTTTTTCCGCTATATATAGTTGCAAACTTACCATTTTTATCCGGCTGTATGCAATCTTTTTAAATTAATTACGAATTTCATTCGAATTCCAAAAGTCCAAAGAAATCCGGACGATGAAAATCCGGCTTCTCTATTTTAATAGGATTCCATGATAAGAAATGAGGCTTTTGCAATTCATCTCCACATTTATAAAAATTAGCCCGTATGCTCATTCCATCCAGCCCGGTAATGGCATGCTTAAAAAATACCTTATACGGAATCAGCAAAGCCACCTCCCAAGTACATTCTCCTATCTTTTCTTCAAAAGTTTCTCTGCCCAAGCTAGCCCAACGCTTCACCTGATCCGTTATTTCAGAAGGAGCCATTTCACGATTATTACGCTCCGAACCTGCTGCTAAAAGAATCGTAGCGATACAGTTACATTCCAAATTATAATAAATGCCATCTCCCGCAGGAATAGAGAAAAATTCCACACAGGAATCTGTCCAAACACTACCGTTATCTTCACCGTATTTGGCACGAACACTGTCTTCTACTACTTTATAATGGACTAATATAGCATCATTTGTATAGGCTATACGAAAAGAGACTTGAGGTTGATAAGGATATTCTTTCCAGTTCACTATATCAATAGGATGATACGTAATGTTCTCATTATCAAACAAGGTCGGTATTTGTTGTGCATCTTGAACTTTACCACTTAATTTCTTTACTTTCATCGTATTGTTTTTATTAGTTAAATAGCTACTATTAGCTTCACAAAAATATATACTTCCACTGAGAAAACAAAATAGTGGCTACCATAAACAGCAGCCACTAAAAGAATAAAGCTATAAAGACAATGAAAGCACAATTTTTACATTTTCATCCATATTTATTTCTTCACATCGCCCTGTGGCATATGTCTTCTCCCATCATGCTGTTTTTTCATTCCTTGTCTTTTTCTCATCTCTTTACGGAATTTATCGCCATTGTGTTTCTCCATATTATACATTTTCTGAATTTGTTTAGGAGAAAGAAATTTCCGGAACTCATTATAATACTTCTCACGAACATCCAGTATCTTTCTACTCTGCGCGAAACGTGCCTTGATAGCCTGCTCCACTTCAGCATCTGTAGGAAGCGGTTTGGGGGTCTGTTTATCTGCAGCCGTTCTATTTGCAATATTTCGACAGGCTCCCATATGACGAGTAGCCCGCATTTCTTCCATGTATTGTTTATACACCGGAATAAATTTAGCAGTCGTTGCGTCATCCAATGCCAATCCTTTTATAATTTGATTGCACTGTATTTCCAGCATCTGCTCTTTATTAAACTGCCTTCTTTCAGATTTAGCTCCTTTCTTTTCTTGTGCAAAAAGTGTTACCTGACTTCCCATAACAATGGCTGCCAACATCATTAAAAAAAATTTTGTTCTCATCATTTTTTTGTTTTTAGTGATTAATCAATTTATAAATATATCATTTTCAGATAATTCCACCCATCCTGCTAATTCCTCATCAGACATAGATTCTATATAACGATCCAAAGTATCTGAATAAGAAGAGTCTAAATCCGTAGAAACAATAAGTGAAGGAGAAGGCAACTCCTCTGCCACAGGTTGGGATATCGGAAAGAAAAGAACTCCCAACATGACAGCCGCAATAGCTAAAGCAGCCCCAATAATCAATTTTATTCTATGCTGCCTATTAAACCTCTCAGCCTGTGTACGCTCCAATACTTGCTTCTGCATTTTTCCGAAAAAGCCATCAGGGGTACGATAAGGCATCCGCTTCCCAATATTCTTAAAATCAAACTCCTTTTCCATCCTGTCTTTAATTATTTATCATGTACTCTTTTATCTTCTCTTTTGCATAATGATAATTCACTTTCAACGTATCCACTTTCGTGTCCGTAATCCTGCTAATTTCCTCATATTCCAGTTCATCATAATAACGAAGATTGAAAACTACCCGCTGCTTTTCAGGAAGCATCAAAATAGCCTGCTGAAATTTCACCGCCATTTCGTTCTCATAATCCACATAATCTGACGCCATCAACTTATTCATTAACTCTTCCTGAACTTCTTCCGCCGAAACAGCTTGTTCCTTACGCATATTCAGAAAACGGAGACACTCATTGGTCGCTATCCGGTAAATCCATGTCCCCAATGAACTTTCCTCCCTAAACTGAGGAAGATGGCGAAAGACGCGAATAAAGACTTCCTGCAGAATATCCTCTGCATCCTCATGTGATACAACCAATCTCCGGATATGCCAATATATGGGCTGTTGAAAAAAATCTATCAACAGTTTAAATCCCCGTTCCGGGTTGGAAGCCCATACTTCCCTAATTTTATCTTCGTTTATCATCTATTCGTCAAAAGTTTATAGGTTAGAACCACCCGAGAACAAGAAGTTAAAAGTGAAAATGAAGTTTTTACATTAATTATAGATGAAGTTAAAATAATCAATCACATTTCCTACAAGAGAAAAATACAACCAATCTTCCGGAATATGAATTTAAAGAATTCAAACTCAATCTTCCTATCAATAAATTTCAGTTCTTAGAAGAATTACCATATAAACAGTAGGGAAATCCCTAAAAATAAATAGGGGAAAAGATAGAAGAATATACCTTTTCCCAACTTATCTTTGTTACAAACAAAAAAACAAAAAAATGAGAAGATTGAAACAAACATTATTAGCGTTAACCATTTGTACTTTAGTCATCAGTTGCAGTTTGACTACTAGTAGCACTATTATGAAAGTACAGAGAGGGATGTCCCAAGAAGAAGTCAGCCATTTACTTGGGAAACCCGATTTCCGTAGATTCGACAACGGCTCGGAACAATGGGAATATACCAAGACCAATATGTCCACAGCTGCAAACACGGTAATTATTATCGATTTTGTAGACGGAATGGTAACAAACATGGATTCTTTTGAGTCCAACATTACTCCGCCTCCAGTTGCAGTGTGTCCGCCAAATGAAATCATTACGGTAGTTCCACCCAGCCACCCTGATCATTCTGGCCCGCACAGACCAAAACACAAAGCCATGAATCCACATGATTTTGAAAACCTCTATAAAAAAGTAAAAAACAAAGCATTTAAGGACGACCAAATGGAATTATTATCTGTAGGAGTTGTAAACAACTACTTCACCTGTAAACAAACTGCCCGACTCATGTCCATATTTACATGGGACGATGAAAAAATGAAAGTATTAAGAATGGTTTCCAACCGCATTGTAGACCGTGAAAATGGAAAAGAAATCATCAAGACACTGGATTCTTTATTTACACAAGATGATGCACGTAAAATATTGGGAATCACTAACCAATGGTAATTCAACCTAAACAACACACAAAAACATAAATATATGAGAAAATTCAAACAACTATTATTGCTTGTTATCAGTATAACACTTGTCAGCTGTCATACCACAGGAAGTATCAAACAGAAAGCATGGAAAGTACAGCAGGGAATGACAACAGAAGAAATAGGCCAACTTCTTGGAAAACCCGATTTCCGACGTTTCGATGGTTCTTTGGAACAATGGGAATATCAGAGCGGAGGAATTGCAACGTCTTGCAAATTTCTAATTATCGAATTTCGAAACGGAAAGGTAACAAGCATGGATTCCTACAATGAAATAGCTAAAGAGACTTCAGTAGGAGACCTATATTCCAGCAAAATATCCCTCGATACCGTTGGTTCAATAGACGATAACGAATTTGAAAAGATATACAATGAAACAAAAAATTCCGTATTCAAAGATTCAACTCTGGAAAAAGCCATTATAAATAAAAAATTAAGTTGCGCACAATGCCTTAAACTTATGTCACTTTATACTTTTGATAATGACAAGTTAAAAATGTTACAAGTACTGAAAGACCATATAGCTGACACAACAAATTACGATAATATTGTCAACTCACTAGATTTCATTTCAAGTAAAAACAAGGCCAAAGAGATATTAGGAATACCCTAATACAGTAAAAGCAGATGTACCTGTTGCAATAAACCTAAAAAATATTGCAACAGGCACATCTGCTTTACCTCAATCTTCTATTCTGACAGCTGTGCCGCTTGCGGTTACCATCAGCATACTACCGCTGTCCCCCACAGTTTCATAATCCAAATCCACCCCAACTACAGCATTAGCTCCCAATAAAGCAGCCTGATCCTGCATTTCTCGTAACGCAGTATCTTTAGCCTGTCGAAGTACTTCTTCATAAGAACCGGAACGACCGCCTACAATGTCACGAATACTAGCAAAAAAATCACGAAACAGATTAGCACCGATAATAGTTTCACCTGTTACAATGCCATAATATTTAGTTATACGTTTTCCTTCGATAGTAGGTGTTGTTGTTGCTAACATAATCTTTCTCTTTTTTAATTATATATTCATTAGACGCACAAATAAAAAAAAAAGTTGCAACTTTCTCCTTTTTTTATCGGTAACTATATTATTCTTCTCACATTCAACTCCGACAAGCAATAAGAAAACAAATAAATTTAAAACCAGATTTTAGAAAAGAAACATTGGGAGATTAAAAACAAAACATTACATTTGCAAGAAAACAAAGAGGAACGTATCATGAAACAAATCAAACTGGAAATAAACATAGAGGCTTGCCATTATGACGAACTAACAGAGAAGGACCGCAAACTGATAGACGCCGCGTGTGAAGCAACGAAAAGAAGCTATGCTCCTTACTCACATTTTGCTGTTGGAGCCGCCGCACTGTTGGAAAATGATATCGTCATTACCGGAACCAATCAAGAAAATGCAGCCTACCCATCTGGTCTTTGTGCAGAACGTACCACTTTGTTTTATGCCAATTCTCAATATCCGGATCAAGCAGTAAAAACACTCGCCATTGCTGCCCGCACAGAAAATGGTTTTCTTGACACACCTATTCCTCCTTGCGGAGCCTGTCGGCAAGTATTATTAGAAACTGAAAAACGATATGGAAAACCTATGCGGATACTGCTTTATAGTAAGACTGATATTTATATATTAGAAAACGTAAGCGGACTTTTACCTTTATCGTTTGATGGAAATTATCTGAAATGATACCTACCATCCGTCTGCACAGCCAACAGTTAATAAATCCGGTTTTCAATAATCCGAAAGATCTTGTATCATGGATGGGAGGCATTCAAGCGCAAGATTACACCATGTCCAAATGGGCTATTGGTATCCGGCTAAAGGCAGGAAATCTGCAAACAGTCAATGAGGCACTGGCAAAAGGAGATATATTGCGCATTCATGTCATGCGTCCTACTTGGCATTATGTAGCTGCAGAAGATATACGCTGGATGCTGAAGCTTTCATCCCGACGCATCATTACTGCCAATGACTCTTTTGCCAAGTCCAGAGGACAAGACATTTCAGTTGACATTTACAACAAAGCAAACCGATTATTGGAAAAGGCACTAGCAGGACACAATCATCTGACCAAGCAAGAAATTGACAACATATTTAAAGAAGGAGGGCTGGAAACCAATGAAAGATTATCCAACCGTTTCCTGATTCACGCTGAAGCTGAAGGACTTATTTGCAGCGGAGCAGATAAAAATAATAAAATCACCTTCGCACTTTTGGATGAGCGTGTTCCTCCAATACAAGAATTACATAAAGAAGAGGCGCTAGCTATCTTGGCACGCAAGTATTTTAGAAGCCACTCTCCTGCCAGTCTGAAAGACTTTGTATGGTGGTCCGGACTTTCGGTAACGGAAGCTAGACAAGGTATAGCCGCCATTGAACAAGAATTGCTTACTGACCGTTTCCTAGCACAAAAATTATATGTTCATCAGTCTTATAAAGAAGAAAAAACAACCGACATATTGCATATTCTTCCTTCATACGATGAATACCTAATCAGCTACAAAGACCGTACTGATGTATTGAACAAAGAATACCAACACAAAGCATTCAATTCTTTCGGGATATTCCGTCCGGTTATTCTGTACAACGGGCAAATAGTTGGAAATTGGAATAAAGTCATACAAAAACAAACAACACATATAGAAATGAACTGGTTCAAGAAAAATACAAAGATCAAAAGAGAATTACTTTCCCTAGCGGAGAGAAAATACCTTACTTTTTTCTCCGAACTGTAAGAAAATTGTAAATGGATTATTTCTGCGTCATCACATTTTAAAAATAATCCATTACATTTACATTATTCAGTATTGCAATATAAAACTCTCAGCCACTTTCAAGAAACGTTCATGACCTTTTTCATTCAAATGTGCAGTATCTGTATTATTCTTGCTGTTCTGAAAATATATTTTTCTAAAATGATCATTACTTGCATAAATTCCTCCTTTTCGGGCGCTGTCAAAAATAGGAATACTATAATTTCCACAAACCTCAATCATAGCATCCACCACTTTCTCAGCATCACTTCCTGCAAAATTTTTACAGTTCCATCGGGTAAAGAAAAAAATCTTAGCTGTGGGATACTTTTCAATAAGCCCTTCACACAGCATTGCCAGCCTCTCTTTAAATACATCAATACCGCCAATTGAATCCAATTTAAAACCATCATTGTGCCCACCCACAACAATAACATAATCCAAATCATCCGGCATTTCCTTATATCTTACATACATCGCTTCCCCCCAACGCGGGCTACTATAAGCAATGCTGCTGCCGTTCTTGCCATAATTTAAATATTCCATACCATGTTTCTCGGCAAATTTATAATGCCAGGTATTCTTAACAGGTTCCTTATGATTCTTCACATAACTATCTCCAATAATTCCCAAACGTTTTCCTTTCAATTCATCAGTCCTGACGGTAACTCCTTTAATAATTTGTTCCAACTGCTTATATACCTGTTGTCCCAAATACTCTGCCGAATGAGCCGTGAAATGAAGTCTGTCATTTAACAATTCCGCGCCTGACATATCTATCAGGTGCATGTTCGGATCTTCAGCAGCCAATTGCTTCATCGCATTCTCCACTTCTCTGCTGAAATATTTATTACTTCGGGCAACAGTACCAAAAATAAAAGGCAAACGAGAATAATCCTTTCCGGTTTTTTCTGTCAGATGCATACGCACATAAGCCACCATTGTCTTCAAGTTACGGTAATAATCTTTACTTTTAGCATAATCACTTTCCCCCTGATGCCAAAGAAATGCATCTATCTGATAGCCATCCTTCAGGCGGGAAAGAGTCTTGTCTATACACATGTCTATCTCTTGAATGAAAGAAAGCAACAAGGAGTTTCCTCCATCAGAAGTTGGCTTAGCCTGTGCCAGCCATTCAGGCGCCGCAGACCAAAAACGTCCCTTGGAAGCATTATAATCAGGTGCTATGGAAGTTCCGCCAACAGCCCATTTCACCACATAAAATTTCTCCTGCAACAACTGCTCCAACCAATAATATGTCACTGCATCAAAAGCCCACATATTATTTTTTCCGCTACGTTTGGCACGAGGCCAGAAAGGAATAAATTCTCCCTTTCCGTCATTCTGAGCTATCTGACAATAACGGTAGGCACCTTCGGCATACGTCAGTGTATCCGTAGCCAATGCTTTAATATATGCCGGCAAATCTTCATTAGGAGTTCGTCCATCGGTATTAGACTGTCCGGCAGTTATAATCACATGTACAGGATTGGAAGCCATCGTATTCAAGCCAACAGCTGCAAAAATCAAAATCAAAATTAAGTTTTTCATAAGTATCATTTCATGTTTTTAATGGACACAAAAATAATCCTAATTCTAATATAACGACATGGATTATCGTCCATTATCATAGATTTTTTGAACTCATTATGGTTCATACAGAATGAGAATTGCGGCTAAACCATAAAAAAAGAGCCACAGGAACAATGGCTCCCAATGACTCTTTCTTTTTCAGCTCATATTTATAATTTAATTATCTCCATACATACGCGCACGCATTTCTTTAATATGATCAGAAGTGATGTATTCATCGTATTCCATCATCTTGTCAATGATACCATTCGGGGTCAATTCAATAATACGGTTCGCCACCGTTTCAATAAATTCGTGGTCGTGGGAAGAGAACAGCACATTTCCCTTATAAGTCTTCAGATTATTATTGAAAGCCTGAATTGATTCCAAGTCCAAATGGTTGGTTGGAGTATCCAAAATCAGACAGTTCGCATTACGCAACTGCATACGGGCAATCATACAACGCATCTTCTCACCTCCGGAAAGCACATTCACTTTCTTCAATACTTCCTCTCCGGAAAACAACATACGCCCCAAGAAACCTTTCATATAGACTTCGTTACCTTCGCCAAACTGGCTCAGCCAATCTACCAAATTCAAATCACTTTCAAAGAAATCCGTATTATCCAAAGGCAAATAAGCTGTAGTAATAGTAACGCCCCACGCGAATTTACCAGCCTGCGGAGTACGATTTCCATTGATTATTTCAAAAAAAGCAGTCATGGCACGCGGATCACGGCTCAAAAAGACAATCTTATCTCCTTTTTCTACATTAAAATTCACATCATTGAACAATACCATACCGTCTTCAGTTTCCGCACGCAAGCCGGATACTTCCAAAATCTGATTGCCCGGTTCACGATCCGGAGTAAAGATGATACCGGGATATTTACGGGACGACGGCTTAATTTCATCTACATTCAGTTTTTCCAACATCTTCTTTCGGCTGGTTGTCTGCTTGCTCTTAGCCACATTGGCACTAAAACGACGGATAAATTCTTCCAACTCTTTCTTCTTCTCTTCAGCTTTAGCCTTCTGGTTCTGCTGCTGGCGAAGTGCCAACTGACTTGATTCATACCAGAAGCTATAGTTACCGGCAAACATATTCACTTTACCGAAATCAATATCTACAGTATGAGTACAAACAGAGTCCAAAAAGTGACGGTCATGACTTACCACCAACACCGTGTGCTCGAAATTAGAAAGATATTCCTCCAACCAAGTCACCGTATCCATATCCAAATCATTGGTAGGTTCATCCAACAACAAGTTATCAGGATTACCGTAAAGTGCCTGCGCCAACATGACACGCACCTTTTCCTTACCGCTCAGTTCCCCCATCAACATATAGTGCTTGTCTTCCTTTATGCCCAATCCGCTCAACAAAGAAGCAGCATCACTCTCGGCATTCCAACCATCCAGTTCGGCAAACTTCTCTTCCAATTCAGAAACTTTCAAGCCATCTTCATCTGTAAAATCAGTTTTCGCATACAGTTCTTCACGCTGTTTCATAATGTTCCACAACACAGTATGTCCCATCATAACCGTATCCATGACTGTATATTCATCCCACTTAAAGTGATCCTGGCTCAATACAGACAGACGTTCGCCCGGTCCTAATACCACTGAGCCCTTAGTCGGTTCCAGCTCACCTGAAATTGCTTTCAAGAAAGTAGATTTTCCGGCGCCGTTCGCACCGATAACCCCGTAAATATTACCATTGGTAAACTTCATATTTACGTCATTATACAACACTCTTTTACCAAATTGAATGGCCAAGTTCGAAACTGTAATCATCCTAATATACCTTATTTATATAATTATTCTATTTTGGAATTGCAAAGGTAGGCATTTTAATTCAGAAAAGTATGCCAGTGTGGCAGAAATTCCGTACTTTTGCAAAATTATTACTCTAAGAAAACAACTAGGCACGAAATTTGTTAGCAGTAAATTAACCTAAAAGACCTGACTGTTATGAGTAAAAATAAGAAAAACAAAAAGTTTAATAAGAATATGAACCCAACAGAGAAGAACCAACCTCAAGACGAGGAAGTTTTGAAAAATCAGGAAGCGGCAGAAGCTGCCATTGATGAAGAAACTCAGAAAGAAGCAACAGAAGAACTGAACGCTGAAGAGAAGGTGAACAAGGAATTGGCGGAAGCTCAGAAAACAATAGAAGAGCAGCATGACAAATACCTGCGTCTTTCAGCCGAATTTGACAATTACCGTAAACGCACCATGAAAGAGAAGGCCGAATTGATTAAAAATGGTGGAGAAAAGGCCATTACTGCCATTCTTCCTATTTTGGATGACTTGGAGCGTGCAGTAAAGACTTCAGAAACTTCGGATGATGTAAAAGCAATGCGTGAAGGAATTGAGTTGATCTACAACAAATTCCTGAAAGTATTGAACCAGGAAGGACTTCAGAAAATAGAGACTGACGGTGAGAACTTTGATACCGATTATCACGAAGCAATTGCATTAGTTCCAGCTCCTTCCGAAGAGAAGAAAGGAAAAATATTGGACTGTGTACAAACCGGTTATAAGCTGAATGACAAAGTAATACGCCACGCCAAAGTAGTTGTGGCTCAATAAACAGTATCATAAAACGACATGGCAAAAAGAGACTATTACGAAGTTCTGGAGGTGGACAAAACAGCCACCCTTGATGTTATAAAAAAAGCATACCGCAAAAAAGCAATACAATATCATCCGGACAAGAATCCGGGAGATAAAGAAGCGGAAGAAAAATTCAAGGAAGCTGCCGAAGCTTATGATGTGTTGAGCAACCCGGATAAACGCGCCCGTTACGACCAATTCGGACATGCAGGAATGAGTGGAGCTGCCGGTGGCGGTTTTGAAGGATTCGGACAAGGTATGTCCATGGATGATATTTTCTCTATGTTCGGTGACATCTTCGGTGGACATGGAGGAGGTTTCGGAGGCTTTGGAGGTTTCGGTGGTGGCGGACGTTCCGCACAACGCAAGTTCCGTGGTTCAGACCTCCGTGTAAAAGTAAAACTGAACTTAAAAGAGATTTCTACGGGAGTAGAAAAGAAATTCAAACTGAAAAAGTACGTAACATGTGACCATTGCCATGGTTCAGGAGCCGAAGGAGAAGGAGGAACGGAAACGTGTCCCACTTGTCATGGAACAGGAAGTATCACCCGCACCCAACAAAGCATTTTTGGAATGGTGCAATCACAAAGCGTATGTCCACAATGTAACGGAGAAGGGAAAATAATTAAGAACAAATGTAAAGCTTGTGCAGGAGAAGGTATTGTATACGGAGAAGAAGTCGTGGAAGTGAAAATTCCTGCCGGTGTGGCTGAAGGAATGCAACTTTCTGTCAATGGGAAAGGAAATGCGGGCAAACATAACGGTGTTCCCGGTGATTTGCTTGTTGTCATAGAAGAAGAATCCCATCCAGACCTAATACGCGATGAAAATGATTTGATTTACAATCTGTTACTAAGCGTTCCGACTGCTGCTTTAGGAGGCACTGTAGAAATACCAACTATTGATAGCAAAGTAAAAGTAAAAATTGAACCAGGCACCCAACCAGGTAAGGTCTTACGCCTAAGAGGTAAAGGATTGCCCAATGTCAATAGTTATGGTTACAGTAACGGTACAGGTGATTTATTAGTCAATGTAAGCGTATATATTCCAGAAACGTTGAATAAAGATGAAAAACAAGCACTAGAGAAAATGCAAGAATCGGATAACTTCAAACCGAATACAAGCATTAAAGAAAAAATATTCAAGAAGTTCAAAAACTTCTTCGATTAATTTTTATACTACAAAGTGTCACAGAAAGAATACCAGGTTTTATATCTGCCGGGCATTCTTTTGTGACACTTTGCGGTAAATAAAAACATTTGCCATGAATTACGAAGAAACATTGGATTATTTATATAATAGTGCCCCATTATTCCAACATATAGGAAAAGATGCATACAAGGCAGGGTTAGAAAACACTTATCTTTTAGACAAGTATTTCAACCATCCCCATCGCCAATTCCGAACCATTCATATAGCCGGGACCAATGGAAAAGGCTCTTGTTCACATACTTTAGCCGCCATTTTACAATCAGCCGGATACAAGACAGGACTTTACACTTCTCCACATCTGATAGATTTCCGTGAACGAATCCGCGTCAACGGAATTCCTGTATCCAAAGAATATGTCATAGACTTTGTAGAAAAACACCGTGCCTTTTTTGAACCTCTGCATCCTTCTTTCTTTGAACTGACTACTGCAATGGCTTTCCACTATTTTGCCCAAAGCCAAGTAGATGTAGCCATTATAGAAGTTGGCCTGGGAGGACGAATAGATTGTACAAACATCATCCGTCCGGATCTATGTGTCATAACCAATATCAGTTTCGACCATATACAATTCTTAGGTAACACATTAGCCAAAATAGCCACAGAGAAGGCCGGAATCATCAAAGAAAAGACCCCGGTAGTTATCGGTGAAACCACACCCGAAACCAAACCTATATTTACAACCCGTGCTAAAGAAGTAAACGCTCCTATCTACTTTGCAGAAGAAGAACAGTTATTACACTCCTCCAGCATAAATGAAAAAGGTAAACGAATATATCAAACAACCGACTACCTCAATCTGGAAGGCGAACTGGAAGGGCTTTGCCAACTTAAAAACACCAATACACTTTTATCTGCCATCCGCCTATTAAAACAAGCAGGTTATCAACTTACCGAAAGCAATATACGCAAAGGATTCTCACAAGTATGTGAACTCACCGGCCTGATGGGAAGATGGCAAAAATTAGAAAGTGAACCGACTTTAATATGCGATACAGGACATAATGTAGGAGGTATTTCGTATATCATAGAACAATTAGAACATCAGAAATATGAACGATTACACATTGTAATAGGTATGGTAAACGACAAGGATATCAGTGGAGTATTGTCCATGCTTCCTAAAAATGCCACCTTTTATTTTACCAAAGCCAGCGTAAAGCGTGCTTTATCCGAAAAAGAATTACAAAGCTTAGCGATGCAATCCGGGCTGCACGGAGATACTTATCCTGATGTAGAAACAGCTGTAACAGCCGCTAAAGAAAAGGCTAACAAAAATGACTTTATTTTTGTTGGAGGAAGCAGCTTTATCGTTGCGGATTTATTAAAATTTCACGTTTAGTCCGTTCACTTTTATAGAAAAAGTTTGGGAATACCGAAGAAAATCTTTTTATTTGCATTAGTTTTATACATAAAATAAAAAGATTTTCAATAACATGATAAACACATCTACTTCCGATGAGAATTTATGCGGCCTGAAACGGGCCGATTTTCAGACAACAGTGAACGGGAAACAAACAGACCTCTTCATTCTGAAAAATGAAAACGGAGCTGAAATAGCTGTCACCAACTATGGTGGAGCAGTATTAGCTATTATGGTTCCGGACAAAAACGGTAAATATGCCAATGTCATTCAAGGACATGATAGTATAACCCATGTTATCAATAGCCACGAACCTTTCCTCAGTACTCTTATCGGTCGTTACGGAAACCGTATAGCAGGAGGCAAATTCATTTTAGAAGGGAAAGAATATTCACTGACTATCAACAATGGTCCCAACTCGCTGCATGGCGGTCCTACCGGATTTCATACCCGCATTTGGGATGCAGAACAGGAAACTCCCCAAAGCTTGAAATTGCATTATTTATCTGCTGATGGCGAAGAAGGATTTCCAGGAAATTTGGATATTCACGTAACGTACACTTTAAGTAATCAAAATGAATTCATCATTACTTACCACGCTACAACAGACAAAACAACATTGGTAAATCTTACTCACCACGGTTTTTTCAGCCTATCAGGCATTGCCAATCCTACGGCAACCGTTGATAACAACATCGTAACCATTAATGCTGATTTTTATACTCCGATAGATAATGTATCCATCCCTACAGGCGAAATTGCCAAAGTAGAAGGTACTCCTATGGATTTTCGTACTCCTCAAAGAGTAGACAGTAGAATCAATGACCCATTCGAACAGCTAGAATTCGGTGCCGGCTATGACCACTGCTATGTATTAAACAAACGTGAAGCAGGCACACTGAGTTTTGCAGCAAAATGTGTGGAGCCCGAAAGCGGTCGTAGCATGGAAGTATACACTACAGAGCCCGGTGTACAAGTTTATACTTCAAACTGGCACAATGGTTTCGAAGGTGCTCATGGAGCAACTTTCCCAGCAAGAAGTGCCATCTGTTTTGAAGCACAACATTTTCCTGATACGCCCAATAAAGGCCATTTCCCTTCTTGTGTTCTACATCCGGGGGAAACTTACAATCAAGTAACCATCTACAAATTTGGTGTAGAAAAATAATTTTATGAAATAACCTAATTAATAAACTTATAATTTTTTCAAAACCATGAATCAACAAAAACAGAACGGTAATATCATCGCTATCATTACAATGTTCTTCCTTTTCGCGATGATTTCCTTCGTTACTAATCTTGCTGCGCCTTTCGGCACAATATGGAAAAACCAATATGCAGGTGCCAATACCTTGGGTATGATGGGAAATATGATGAATTTCCTCGCATATCTGTTTATGGGGATTCCTTCAGGTAATATGCTTGTAAAAATCGGATATAAAAAAACAGCCCTCATTGCCATGGCAGTAGGTTTCATCGGTTTGTTTATCCAATATATTTCCAGTTTGTTCGGTGCAGATATAGACGTATTCAATTTAGGAGAATATGCCATTAAAATGAATTTTATCATCTATCTGCTTGGTGCCTTCGTCTGTGGTTTTTGTGTATGTATGCTGAACACTGTAGTTAACCCGATGCTAAATCTTTTAGGTGGTGGTGGTAACAAAGGTAACCAATTAATCCAAGCCGGTGGTGCTCTAAACTCATTGTCAGGTACTTTGACTCCGCTTTTCGTAGGTGCCTTGATTGGTTCTGTTACCCCTCAAACAGCTATGTCAGATGTAGCTCCTCTGCTTTTCATCGCAATGGGTGTATTCGTATCAGCGTTTATCGCTCTTTCATTCATCGCCATTCCAGAGCCTCATCTAAGAAAAGCAGGTCATGAAAAAGAGAAATTCTCTCATAGTCCTTGGAATTTCCGCCATACTGTATTAGGTGTAATCGGTATCTTTGTGTATGTAGGTATTGAAATCGGTATTCCAGGCACATTAAATTTCTATCTTGCCGACCCAACGGAAAAAGGTGCGGGCCTGCTTGCCAACGGTGCCGCTATCGGTGGTGCTATTGCTGCCATCTATTGGTTGCTCATGTTAGTGGGACGTTCTGCAAGTAGTGTCATCAGCGGTAAAGTAGCTACACGCACACAATTGATTGTTGTTTCCGCAACAGCTATCTGTTTTATATTAATCGCAATCTTCACTCCAAAAGAAATCACTGTCTCTATGCCGGGATATAGTGTAGAAAATGGATTCGAAATGGCCTCTGTACCTGTCAGTGCCCTATTTTTGGTACTTTGTGGTTTATGTACGTCCATTATGTGGGGAGGTATCTTCAACCTCGCTGTAGAAGGTTTAGGCAAATATACCGCACAAGCTTCAGGTATTTTTATGATGATGGTTGTCGGTGGCGGTATTTTCCCATTACTACAGCAATTCATTTCTGACGCTGTGGGATATATGGCCAGCTATTGGTTAATTATCGCTTTGCTTGCTTATCTGTTGTTCTATGGTTTGGTAGGATGCAAGAACGTAAACAAAGACATTCCTGTAGAATAATTATAAAAACATATAGTATTAACTTTAAACTATTAATATCATGGATATAGAATACGTAAGAAGTCGCTTCATCAAACATTTTGATGGCACAACAGGTTCAGTATATGCATCACCCGGACGTATTAACCTTATTGGAGAACATACCGACTATAACGGTGGTTTTGTCTTTCCCGGAGCAGTAGATAAAGGTATGATTGCTGAAATCAAACCTAATGGTACTGATAAGGTACGTGCTTATTCTATTGATCTAAAAGACTATGTAGAATTCGGCTTGAACGAAGAAGATGCTCCTAAAGCCAGTTGGGCAAGATATATTTTCGGCGTTTGCCGCGAAATGATCAAACGTGGTGTAGATGTGAAAGGTTTTGACACTGCTTTTGCGGGTGACGTACCTTTGGGTGCAGGTATGTCTTCATCTGCTGCATTGGAAAGTACGTATGCTTTTGCTATCAACGAACTTTTCGGTGACAACAAAATAGATAAATTTGAATTAGCCAAAGTAGGTCAGGCAACAGAACATAATTATTGTGGTGTAAATTGCGGTATTATGGATCAATTTGCATCTGTATTCGGAAAAGAAGGTAGTTTGATCCGTTTGGACTGTCGTTCATTGGAATATCAATACTTCCCGTTCAAACCGGAAGGTTACCGATTGGTATTGGTTGACTCGGTAGTCAAACACGAATTGGCTTCTTCTGCTTATAATAAACGTCGCCAAAGCTGCGAAGCTGCTGTAGCCGCCATCCAGAAAAAACATCCTCATGTAGAATTTTTACGTGATTGTACAATGGAAATGTTGCAGGAAGCAAAAGCCGAGATCAGTGAAGAAGACTATATGCGTGCAGAATACGTCATTGAAGAAATCCAACGTGTACTTGATGTTTGCGATGCTTTGGAAAGAGGTGATTACGAAACCGTAGGACAGAAGATGTATGAAACTCACTATGGCATGAGTAAATTGTATGAAGTAAGCTGTGAAGAACTTGACTTCTTGAATGATGTTGCTTTCGACTGCGGTGTCACCGGTTCACGTGTCATGGGTGGAGGTTTCGGTGGATGTACAATCAACCTAGTTAAAAATGAACTATACGAAACATTCATCACCACTGCCAAAGAAAGATTCAAAGAGAAGTTCGGAAGAAGTCCCAAAGTTTACGATGTAGTCATCAGTGACGGTTCTCGCAAGCTGGTATAAAAAAGATCTCAAATTCGCTAACATATGAAAAAACCGCTTTGGATTCAAAGCGGTTTTTTCTTCTTTATGCTATAAAAGTGTAGGAAATACACTTTTATGTTGCACAACATACTCTTTTCATATCCAATGTATTAGTAATAGTGTTACTTTTACACCCAAAATCATATACTCTATTACTAATTAGTACTTTTATATCATGAAAAGCATGAAAAGAACCTTTCTGGGAACCGGTATCGCACTGACCTTGTTAAGTGCTTGCGCTCCCAAACAATCTCAAGAAACACTTACAAAGTCCGGATTAAACCCCACTAATTATGAAACAATAGTGGATGGCGTAAAACCTGTTAAACTGTATACGCTAAAGAATGCAGCCGGAATGGAAGTATGCGTAACTAATTTTGGCGGACGTATTGTATCTATCATGGTCCCCGACAAAAATGGAAATCTAAAAGATGTAGTGCTGGGTTTTGACAGCATTGCTGACTACCAAAATATACCAAGCGACTTCGGTGCTTCTATCGGACGCTATGCCAACCGCATTAATAAAGGAGTCATCGTAATGGATGGAGAAACCATTCAATTACCCCAAAATAATTTTGGTCACTGCCTGCATGGAGGTCCTAAAGGATGGCAATACCAAGTTTATGAAGCAAACCAATTAAACGACAGTACTATGACACTGACTATGAAGTCACCGGATGGAGATGCCAATTTTCCGGGAAATGTAACCGCTACTGTTACTTATGCACTGACAAGAGACAATGCCATCGACATAAATTACGAAGCGACAACTGACAAAAAGACTGTTATCAATATGACCAACCACTCTTATTTCAACTTGAGTGGAAATCCTGCCAATCCGGCCACCGACCATATTCTTTATGTAAATGCAGACAGCATCACTCCCGTTGACAGCACATTCATGACCACTGGAGAAATGATGGCAGTAACAGAAACTCCGTTTGATTTCAATACTCCTAAAACCATTGCCCCCGATGTGACTAACTTTGAAAACGAACAAATAAAATTCGGTAACGGCTTCGACCATAATTGGGTACTTAACACGAAAGGCGATATCAACCAGCTGGCTGCCAAACTGACCAGCCCTACTAGTGGTATCACTTTGGAAGTATATACTAATGAACCGGGAATACAAGTTTATACAGGCAACTTTTTGGATGGAACCGTAAAAGGGAAAAAGGGAATTACTTATCCGCAACGCGCGTCTGTTTGTCTGGAAACACAGCACTATCCCGACAGCCCCAACAAATCACAATGGCCTTCTGTAATTCTGGAACCGGGACAGACCTATCACAGCCAATGTATCTTTAAATTCGGTGTTGAAAAATAATTGTTAAACTTTAAATATTTAATATCATGAATTGGAATTCACATGAATTCATCTGGCTGGACTGGACAATACTGGCAGTCGGCATTGTAGCTGTGATATGGGCGGTATGGCGCTCTGTACAAAAAGACAAACGCTCGCAACAAGGAGCAAGCAGTGAAGATTATCTATTTGGCAAAGGTGAGCCATGGTACATCATTGGTGCTGCTATCTTTGCAGCCAATATCGGTTCGGAACATCTGGTAGGTTTGGCAGGAACCGGTGCCAAATCCGGAGTAGGTATGGCACACTGGGAAATGCAAGGTTGGATGATTCTTCTTCTAGGATGGCTTTTTGTTCCATTCTACCAACTATTAAACAATAAAATGGGCAAAATCATTACCATGCCCGATTTCCTTAAATACCGTTATACCCCGCGTACCGGTTCATGGCTTTCTATCATCACACTGATAGCCTACATTCTTACTAAAGTTAGTGTAACCGCCTATACCGGAGGTATCTTTTTGGAATTCTTACTTGGACTTCCTTTTTGGTATGGGGCAATCGGACTTATTGTCCTGACCGGCATCTTCACCGTACTGAGTGGAATGAAAGGAGTAATGACCCTCTCAGCTATTCAAACCCCTATTTTAATCATCGGTTCTTTCTTGGTTCTTTTCCTGGGACTGTCAGCCTTGGGAGACGGTAATATTGCTACAGGATGGACAGAAATGATGGATCATGCGCGTAGCGCCATGAATGTAGGAGCAGACGGACACGCTTATGGTGCCAACCATATGTTTCACTGGACCGAAGCAGACCCGATGTATCAAGATTATCCTGGATTCTGGGTATTTATCGGAGCTTCCATCATCGGTTTCTGGTATTGGTGTACCGACCAGCATATCGTACAGCGTGTACTTGGACAGCGTAAAGGCGAAGATAATGATGTGGTAATGAAGCGTGCCCGCAGAGGTACTATTGCAGCCGGTTATTTTAAAATCCTGCCTGTCTTCATGTTTCTTATTCCGGGGATGGTAGCTGCCGCCTTGGCTGCAAAAGGTGAATTTGATATGTCAAATACAGATGCGGCTTTTGCTGTAATGGTAAAGGATGTTCTGCCTGCCGGTGTAAAAGGTATTGTAACTATCGGATTCATCTGCGCATTGGTTGCTTCACTGGCTGCTTTCTTTAATTCATGCGCCACACTTTTTACAGAAGACTTTTACAAGCCCATGTTTAAAAACAAAAGTGAAGCTACTTATGTTATGGTAGGACGTATCGCCACCGTAGTTGTAGTTATCCTCGGCATGGCATGGATTCCTGTAATGATGAGCCTCGGCAGCCTTTACGACTACCTGCAAGGCATACAGTCCCTCCTTGCACCTGCAATGGTAGCCGTATTTGCACTTGGTATATTCTCCAAGAAAATCACTCCGAAAGCCGGTGAAACAGCCATGATTGTAGGTTTCCTAATTGGTATGCTCCGTTTGCTGACTAATATCCTCACCAATACCGGAAAAGATGTGATGACCGGCTGGTTTTGGGAAAATACAACTTGGTTTTGGCAGACAAACTGGCTTATTTTTGAAATATGGCTACTTGTATTCCTCTTGTTGTTAATGGTTGTTGTATCATGCTTCACTCCGGCTCCAACCGCCAAACAAGTGGAAGCCATCACCTTTACCGGCAGTTACAAGGAACTTATCAGAAAGAGTTGGAACAAATGGGATGTTATTACCTCTTTAGGTGTAGTTCTGCTTTGTGCACTATTCTATGCTTATTTCTGGTAAACCATAAATTAAAGGCTGTATGCTTTGAATTATCTTGAAGAATACAGCCTGTTAATTTTAAACCGACGCTAAACCATGACCACCTATTATAACATAAACCCTAAATTCTATGTATCTGTAGACTGTATCATTTTCGGTTTTGACGAAGGAGAATTAAAACTGCTTCTACTAAAACGAAATTTTGAACCGGCTATGGGAAAATGGTCTTTGATGGGAGGATTCGTACAAGAAGACGAAAGTGTAGACGCTGCCGCCAAACGGGTATTGGCAGAACTGACCGGATTGGAAAATGTATATATGGAACAAGTAGGCACATTTGGCGACTTAGAGCGCGATCCGGGAGAACGAGTCATATCAGTAGCCTATTATGCTTTAGTCAATGTAAATGAATATGACAGGGAACTAGTGCAGCAGCACAATGCCCATTGGACAAAAATAGACGAACTGCCACAGCTCATTTTCGACCATCCGATCATGATTTCCAAAGCACGTGAACTGATGAAGCACAAAGCATCATACAATCCAATTGGTTTTAACCTGCTGCCCGAACTGTTTACCCTGACACAGTTGCAAAATCTATATGAGGCAATCTATGGCGAACCGATGGACAAGCGGAATTTCCGCAAGCGGGTAGCCGAAATGGATTTCATTGAAAAAACAGATTTGATAGACAAATCAGGTTCCCGACGAGGTGCTTATCTTTATAAATTTAATGATAAGGCCTACAGAAAAGATCCGAAATTTAAACTTTAAAATAATGTGCCGATGCAATAATTTGCCAATTGACAAATTAGCAGATTGCCACATTACCCAATTATTCATTATGTTAGAAAAATTAAAAGAAAAAGTATTCCGTGCCAATCTGGATTTGGTGAAACACGGACTAGTTATTTTTACATGGGGAAATGTTTCTGCCATCGATCGTGAAACAGGTCTGGTAGTAATCAAACCCAGTGGCGTATCATACGATGATATGAAAGCTGAAGACATGGTTGTAGTAGATCTGGACGGCAACGTGGTAGAAGGTTCTCTTCGTCCGTCTTCAGATACTCCCACCCATGTAGTTCTATATAAAGCATTCCCCGAAATAGGTGGAGTGGTACATACCCACTCCACCTATGCTACCGCCTGGGCACAAGCCGGAATGGATATCCCCAATATCGGAACGACTCATGCCGATTATTTCCATGACGCCATTCCTTGTACCGCAGATATGACTGAAGAGGAAGTAAAAGGTGCCTACGAACAGGAAACAGGCAATGTGATTGTGAAACGTTTCAAGAACCTGAACCCTGTACATACTCCGGGAGTACTAGTAAAAAATCATGGTCCTTTTGCATGGGGAAAAGATGCCAATGATGCTGTACATAATGCAGTAGTCATGGAACAGGTAGCCAAAATGGCAAGTATCGCTTTTGCCGCCAACCCTCATTTAACGATGAATTCTTTATTAATAGAAAAGCATTTCAGCCGCAAACACGGCCCCAATGCCTATTATGGACAGAAATAAGAAACAAAGAAATTAATAACCCTTTTAAAATATAACATTATGGAAAAAGCATTTGATCAGTATGAAGTATGGTTTGTAACAGGAGCACAGCTTCTGTACGGAGGTGACGCAGTTATAGCAGTAGACGCTCACTCCAATGAAATGGTAAACGGACTGAACGAATCAGGGAAACTTCCTGTAAAAGTAGTATATAAAGGAACAGCCAACTCTTCCAAAGAAGTGGAAGCAGTGTTCAAAGCAGCCAACAACGATGAAAAATGTATCGGTGTCATCACTTGGATGCACACTTTCTCCCCAGCTAAAATGTGGATTCACGGTCTGCAACAGTTAAAGAAACCACTGTTACATCTACACACTCAATTCAATAAGGAAATTCCTTGGGATACCATGGATATGGACTTCATGAATCTGAATCAATCCGCCCATGGTGACCGCGAATTCGGACATATCTGTACCCGTATGCGCATCCGCCGCAAAGTAGTGGTAGGTTACTGGAAAGACGAAGACACCCAGCACAAGATTGCCGTTTGGATGCGCGTTTGTGCAGGTTGGGCAGACTCTCAGGATATGCTGATCATCCGTTTCGGCGATCAGATGAATAATGTAGCTGTAACTGACGGTGATAAAGTGGAAGCAGAACAACGTATGGGGTATCACGTAGATTACTGTCCGGCAAGCGAACTGATGGAATACCATAAAAACATCAAGGATACAGATGTAGAGGCACTTGTAGCAACTTACTTCAACGAATACGACCACGATGCTTCATTAGAAGATAAATCAACCGAAGCTTATCAGAAAGTATGGAACGCTGCAAAAGCCGAATTAGCTCTTCGTGCCATCCTTAAAGCCAAAGGCGCCAAAGGATTCACTACTAATTTTGATGATTTGGGCCAAACAGACGGCAGCTACTTCGATCAGATACCGGGACTGGCTTCCCAGCGTCTGATGGCTGAAGGCTACGGATTCGGTGCGGAAGGTGACTGGAAATCAGCAGCTCTCTACCGTACCGTATGGGTGATGAACCAAGGACTTTCCAAAGGTTGTTCTTTCCTGGAAGATTACACATTGAACTTCGATGGTGCAAACAGTGCTATCCTGCAATCACATATGCTGGAAGTTTGTCCTCTTATCGCCGCTTCCAAACCACGTCTGGAAGTACACTTCCTAGGCATAGGTATTCGCAAGAGCCAGACAGCCCGTCTTGTATTCACTTCAAAAGTAGGCTCAGGTTGTACCGCCACTGTAGTAGACTTGGGTAACCGTTTCCGTCTGATCGTGAACGACGTAGAATGCATCGAGCCGAAACCGTTGCCCAAATTACCGGTTGCTTCCGCCCTGTGGATTCCGATGCCTAATTTCGAAGTAGGTGCAGGCGCATGGATCCTGGCAGGTGGAACACATCATTCTTGCTTCTCTTATGATCTGACAGCAGAATATTGGGAAGACTATGCTGAGATTGCAGGTATCGAAATGATCCGTATCGACAAAGATACTACCATCAGCAACTTCAAGAAAGAGCTTCGCATGAACGAAGTCTACTATATGCTGAACAAAGCACTTTGCTAATTCATCCATGAAGAGGGGATGTGTCAAGGCTAATAAGATTCTTGGCACATCCCACCTTATTTTATCATCATTATTGTTGTACCTTAAATTATAGGTTTTAATATGAAATCAGATGCAAAATCAACCATCGAAGCAGGAAAAGCTATTCTAGGCATAGAATTCGGATCAACACGAATCAAAGCTGTTTTGATTGACCAGGAAAACAAGCCCATTGCCCAGGGAAGCCATAGCTGGGAAAACCAACTGGTAGACGGACTGTGGACTTACAGTGTGGAAGCTATCTGGCATGGCCTGCAAGACTGCTATGCAGATCTCCGTTCCAACGTAAAAAAGCTATATGACACAGAAATAGAAACCTTGGCGGCAATCGGTGTCAGTGCCATGATGCATGGTTATATGGCATTCAATAAAGAAGAAGAAATCCTTGTACCTTTCCGTACATGGAGAAATACCAATACCGGTCCGGCAGCCGCCGCTTTATCTGAATTATTCGTATATAACATTCCTCTGAGATGGAGCATTTCTCATTTATACCAAGCTATTTTAGACAATGAAGAACACGTAAGTAACATTGACTATCTGACCACCCTTGCAGGTTTCATTCATTGGCAAATTACAGGTCAGAAAGTCCTGGGCATAGGTGATGCATCAGGAATGCTTCCCATAGACCCGGCTACCAAGAATTATTCTGCCGAAATGATAGCCAAGTTCGACAAGTTGGTAGCTCCTAAAGGATACCCTTGGAAACTGACAGATATCCTGCCCAAAGTCTTACCCGCCGGCGAGAATGCAGGGTTCCTTACCCCGGAAGGTGCCAAGAGGCTGGACGTGTCGGGCCACTTGAAAGCAGGTGTACCTGTCTGCCCTCCGGAAGGAGATGCCGGAACCGGCATGGTAGCAACCAACGCTGTCAAGCAACGCACCGGGAATGTATCAGCAGGCACTTCCTCATTTTCCATGATTGTATTGGAAAAAGAGTTGTCCAAGCCATACGAAATGATTGACATGGTTACCACTCCCGACGGAAGCCTTGTAGCTATGGTACATTGCAACAACTGCACCTCCGACCTCAATGCCTGGATCAATCTGTTCAAAGAATACCAAGAACTGCTGGGTATACCCGTAGATATGAATGAATTATATGGAAAACTTTACAATCATGCCCTCGCAGGCGATGCAGATTGCGGTGGTCTTATTTCGTATAATTATATTTCAGGTGAACCCGTGACAGGACTTGCCGACGGAAGGCCATTGTTTGTACGTTCTGCAAATGACAAATTCAACCTCGCCAACTTTATGCGTACCCATTTATACGCTTCAGTCGGAGTTCTTAAGATAGGTAATGACATTCTTTTCAATGAAGAGAAAATCAAAGTAGACAGAATCACAGGACACGGCGGATTATTCAAAACGAAAGGTGTAGGCCAGAGAATACTTGCAGCAGCTATAAACTCCCCTATTTCCGTAATGGAAACTGCCGGTGAAGGTGGCGCATGGGGAATCGCCCTGCTAGGTTCTTACCTTGTCAACAATGAAAAGAAACAATCCCTGGCAGATTTTCTGGAAGACAAAGTATTCGCCGGTGATGCCGGTATTGAAATATCGCCAACAGCCGAAGATGTAGCCGGATTCAACACATATATCGAAAACTATAAGGCAGGACTGCCTGTTGAAGAAGCAGCGACCCGATTTAAGAAGTGAGTCAAACGGGCTTAAAAAAGAGCCTCTTTACATGTTGCGGTTTACACATAAAGAGTTATCTTTGCAGATATTAAATAAAATAGCAAAGATAAACCGACTCACTAATAGCATTCAAATTATAATATTATTTTAATATGAACGAAAAGAAACTTATGAACCGTGCAGCGGACAACATCCGTATTCTGGCTGCTTCGATGGTAGAGAAAGCTAATTCAGGACACCCGGGTGGAGCTATGGGTGGCGCTGATTTTGTAAACGTGCTTTTCTCTGAGTTTTTAGTTTACGATCCTGAAAATCCGCGTTGGGAAGGGCGTGACCGTTTCTTCCTTGATCCAGGCCACATGTCACCGATGCTGTATTCCACTTTGGCACTGACCGGCAAGTTCACCATGGAAGAACTGGCACAGTTCCGCCAATGGGGCAGTCCGACTCCGGGACACCCTGAAGTGGACATCATGCGCGGTATTGAAAATACTTCCGGCCCGTTAGGACAAGGACACACTTTTGCAGTAGGTGCTGCTATCGCTGCCAAATTTCTGAAAGCCCGTCTGGGTCATGTCATGGACCAGACCATCTATGCCTATATATCCGATGGGGGTATTCAAGAAGAGATTTCTCAGGGTGCAGGCCGTCTGGCAGGTCATTTGGGGCTGGACAACTTGATCATGTTTTATGATTCAAACGACATCCAGCTGTCTACCGCTACCGATGCTGTTACCAGCGAAGATGTTGCCAAGAAATACGAAGCATGGCACTGGAAAGTAATTACCATCGACGGTAATGATCCCGATGCAATCCGCACGGCTCTGACAGAAGCGAAAGCCGTAACCGGTCAGCCCACATTAATTATCGGTAAGACCATTATGGGTAAAGGCGCACGCAAAGCGGATGATTCCAGTTATGAACGTAACTGTGCCACCCACGGTGCTCCTTTGGGAGGTGATGCTTACATCAATACAATCAAGAACTTAGGCGGCGATCCAACCAATCCTTTCCAAATCTTCCCTGAAGTAAAAGAGTTGTATGCCAAACGTGCAGAGGAACTGAAAAAAATTGTTGCAGAAAAATATGCGGCTAAAGCTGAATGGACTAAAGCTAACCCCGAACTGGCTGCTAAATTGGAACTATGGTTCTCTGGCAAAGCTCCGAAAGTAAATTGGAATGTTATCGAACAAAAAGCCGGAGATGCTACACGCAGCGCTTCTGCCAAAGTTCTCGGTGTACTGGCTACAGAAGTAGAAAACATGATCGTTTCTTCTGCCGACCTGTCAAATTCAGACAAGACCGACGGTTTCTTGAAGAAAACACATGCATTCACAAAAGACGACTTCACCGGTGCATTTCTGCAGGCAGGTGTTTCCGAATTAACCATGGCTTGCTGCTGCCTGGGTATGGCACTTCACGGAGGTGTGATTGCTGCATGCGCTACCTTCTTCGTATTCTCAGACTACATGAAACCCGCCATACGTATGGCTGCCTTGATGGAACTTCCCGTCAAATTCATCTGGACACACGACGCATTCCGTGTAGGTGAAGACGGTCCTACTCACGAACCGGTAGAACAAGAAGCACAAATCCGCCTGATGGAAAAACTGAAAAACCACAAAGGACACAATTCTATGTTGGTACTCCGTCCGGCAGATGCGGAAGAAACCACTGTGGCATGGAAATTGGCCATGGAAAATACCAGCACCCCCACCGCACTGATCTTCTCCCGCCAGAATATCGCGAATCTGCCTGCAGGAAACGACTACTCACAGGCTGCCAAAGGCGCTTATATTGTTGCAGGCTCCGATGAAAATCCGGATGTAATCCTAGTCGCTTCAGGTTCCGAAGTTTCCACTTTGGAGGCAGGTGCAGAACTTCTCCGCAAGGATGGCATAAAAATACGTATCGTATCCGCTCCTTCTGAGGGATTGTTCCGCAGCCAAAGCAAGGAATATCAAAACAGTATCATTCCCACAGGGGCTAAAGTATTCGGTCTGACTGCCGGTCTTCCTGTAAACCTTGAAGGTTTGGTAGGTGCCAACGGTAAGGTATTCGGTCTGGAATCATTCGGATTCTCCGCTCCTTACAAAGTATTGGATGAAAAGCTGGGCTTTACCGCACAGAACGTGTATAACCAAGTAAAAGAAATGCTGGCATGAAAAAAGTAGGACTGGCATCCGATCATGCAGGATTTGAACTGAAAGAGTTTGTAAAGACATGGTTAACTGAAAAAGGCTACCCATGCAAAGATTTCGGTACATACAGTACAGAAAGCTGTGACTATGCAGATTATGCCCATCCGCTTGCACTGGCTATAGAAGCCGGAGAATGCGGACCCGGAGTGGCAATTTGCGGAAGCGGTGAAGGCATCAGCATGACATTGAACAAACATCAGGGTATCCGTGCGGCACTATGCTGGATGCCCGAGATAGCCCATCTGTCACGTCAGCACAATGACGCCAATGTTCTGGTAATGCCGGGACGATTCATTGACCATGAAATGGCCGAAAAAATATTGGATGAATTCTTTAACAGCGGCTTCGAAGGCGGACGTCACCAAAAGCGCATTGAAAAGATACCTGTAAAGTAAAATTCACGCAATAATAATAAAAGTAAAAAAAGAGAGGCATTATAGCTTCTCTTTTTTTTTATTCCTATCTTTGCTTAGATTAAAATATAAAATAAAAAATATTACTATGAAGAAGATTCTTTTTTTAATGCTCCTATGTCTGCCATTCATCGCTATGGCACAGACAGATCCCAAATATCTGGCGGGAGCGATAACTATGAATGACGGTAAAGTTTCTTTCAAAACAGAGATACAGGCACCGTCTTTAACGAAAGACCAGCTATATGGCACCATGCTGAAATGGGCCACAGAACGTTTCAAGCCCGAAGGCAAGTTCAATGCACGTGTTCTTTACACCAATGAAGATGAAGGAACCATTGCAGCAGGTGGCGAAGAATATCTGGTATTCTCCTCCTCTGCATTGTCATTGGACAGAACCAGAATTTATTATCAGTTGTTTATCACCTGCGAAAACGGAAAATGTGATATCGAAATGACCCGTATCCGTTATTGGTATGATGAAGCTCGTGACGGAGGAGAAAAATACAGTGCAGAGGAATGGATTGTAGACGATATGGCTTTAAACAAATCGAAGACCAAGCTGGCTCCCATCTGCGGCAAATTCAGAAGAGAGACTATTGACTTGAAAGACACACTGTTCAAATCCATCCAAGATACATTGGGCAACAAGGTCTTGAACAACTCACAAATTGCAGTTGCTCCTGCTCCGGGCGTGACAGCTACTCCGATATCAAATGCAACAACAATCGTTACCGCCACTCCGGTAACTCCCCCTGCCCAACCGGCTGTCATCGGTGGTTCTGAGGGTAATACCGAAATAAAAGCAGCCAATAATGCAACTCCCAGCAAAGAACAAAGCATAGATGACCAAATCAAGGCATCCTCACGTATGACAATTACTGCCGGAAACGATGAACAATTCGAAATCGGTAAAGAATGCTGGGGAGGTTTCGGCCAGTTATTCGGCAAAGAAGTAGCATTCTGCGTAATCGACCAAGCCAAATCAATGGGCAATATGCTGATGGATCAGAGCGATAATTATAAAATTTCGTTCTACAAGCAAGGTAATAGCGAGCCGTGGTTGATAGTAAACTGCAAGAAACTGATGAAACAGACCGTTACCGGTGAGGAAGCAAAAAAGATGAATCCCAGTAATGACGGTCAGAAGGCATATAATATGTATGTAGGTGAAGTAATAAAATAGTCTTTTCTCCCATATATTTATACCGTGACAGTTTATTCTGATAATACATAAAACTTTTTTTAGGGGGAGATAACCTGACAACTCCCCCTAAAAAACATACAAACGATCTACCATATACTTCCCCAAAAGCACCATGACAAATACCATTCAAACATGTCTCCCCTTTAAGAATAAATAACACCGTTCCTCTATCAACCGTTTCACTTGAAACCATTTCTATAATAATCAAACCATTAGAAGAAATCATTCTTCCATTTTTTCCCTATCTTTCTCTCCTTTTTTTAAATGTTTTTAGCAAGAAAGCCGTTTTTTCTGCTCCAATCTTCCCTTTCATAACAAATAAAGAGTATCTTTGTAAACAACAATGAGACAATCATGCCTTATGACGGAACAATTACAGGACATAAAGACACTTATCGAACAGGGTGATACGGAAAGAGCCATTCATGCGCTAACTAATTTCATCCGAAACGATGCGCACGTCAACGATGAACCCTATTACTTACTGGGTAACGCCTACCGCAAAATGGGAGACTGGCAACAAGCTTTGAACAATTATCTGGAAGCCATCGAGCGTAATCCGGAAAGTCCGGCCGTTTCCGCCCGTGACATGATTATGAATATTCTGAATTTCTATAACAAAGACATGTATAATCAATAATAACTAACCCATGGCAAAGATTAAAGGTGCTATTGTAGTAGACACAGAGCGTTGCAAAGGTTGCAATCTATGTGTAGTGGCATGTCCGCTGCATGTAATCGCGCTCAATGCCAAACAAGTGAATAAAAAAGGATACACATTCGCCCACCAGGTATTAGAAGATACCTGCAATGGTTGCGCATCATGTGCCACAGTCTGTCCGGACGGATGCATCACTGTGTATAAAGTAAAACAACAATAAATGTAACAAATATGGCAGAAGAAGTCGTTTTAATGAAGGGAAATGAAGCCATAGCCCACGCCGCTATCCGTATCGGAGTAGACGGTTACTTTGGCTATCCCATCACTCCCCAATCGGAAATATTGGAAACGCTGGCCGAAGAGAAACCTTGGGAAACTACCGGTATGGTGGTGTTGCAGGCAGAAAGTGAAGTCGCAGCAATCAACATGGTATATGGCGGTGCAGCGAGCGGTAAAATGGTAATGACCTCATCCTCCAGTCCCGGCGTCAGTTTAAAGCAGGAAGGCATCTCGTACATTGCCGGTGCCGAACTCCCCTGCCTGATTGTCAATGTCATGCGCGGAGGTCCCGGATTAGGAACCATCCAACCTAGTCAGGCCGACTATTTCCAAACAGTGAAAGGCGGCGGTCACGGAGACTATCGCCTCATAGCCCTGGCTCCTGCATCAGTACAGGAAATGGCAGATTTCGTAGGTATAGCTTTTGATCTGGCTTTCAAATACCGCAATCCCGCCATTATTCTGGCAGACGGCGTTATCGGACAGATGATGGAAAAAGTAGTATTGCCCGAACAGCGCACACGCCTGACAGATGAAGAAGTCATAGCCCGTTGTCCGTGGGCCACTACCGGCAGAACCCACCACCGTACTCCCAACATCATCACCTCATTGGAACTCGATCCTGCCGAAATGGAAAAACGTAATATCCATCTTCAGAAAAAATATGCAGAAATAGAAGAAAACGAAGTACGTTTCGAAGAACTTCACTGCGAAGATGCCGAATATTTGATCGTAGCTTTCGGTTCTTGTGCCCGCATTGCCCAAAAAGCAATGGAAATGGCTCGGGAAGAAGGCATCAAAGTTGGTTTGCTCCGTCCTATTACCCTATGGCCGTTCCCGTCGAAAGCTATTGCAGCACGCGCCGCACAGGTAAAAGGTATCCTCACTGTAGAATTGAACGCCGGACAAATGGTAGAAGATGTCCGTCTGGCCGTAGAATGCAAAGTGCCTGTAGAACACTTCGGACGTCTGGGTGGTATTGTTCCCGATCCGGATGAAGTAATCACTGCACTGAAAGAGAAACTAATAAAATAAGACCGTATGAATATCGATCTGATCAGAAACATATTGAACATACTTTTCATGGCACTGGCACTAGCGGCTGTCATCACTTACTTCATGGCAAGTGACTTCAAAGTATTCATCTATGTCTGTGCAGCAGCTATTTTTCTCAAGCTGATGGAATTCTTTATGCGGTTCATGTTATAAGCAATAGGAGGAGAAACTATGACAAAAGAAGAAATCATAAAACCCGAAAACCTGGTTTATAAGAAACCGACACTGATGAATGACAATCCGATGCATTACTGCCCCGGATGCAGCCACGGTGTGGTTCACAAGTTAATAGCCGAAGTTATTGAAGAAATGGGCATGGAAGATAAGACAATCGGTGTGTCACCGGTAGGATGTGCCGTTTTTGCATACAACTATCTAGACATCGATTGGCAAGAAGCCGCCCACGGACGCGCACCAGCCGTAGCTACCGCCATCAAGCGTTTATGGCCCGGACGTCTGGTATTTACCTACCAGGGAGATGGTGACCTGGCATGTATCGGCACTGCCGAAACCATCCATGCTTTAAATCGTGGCGAAAACATTACTATCATCTTTATCAACAACGCCATTTATGGAATGACCGGTGGGCAAATGGCTCCTACCACGCTGGTTGGCATGAAGACAGCCACCTGCCCCTATGGTCGTGATGTAGCCATTCATGGCTATCCGCTGAAAATGACAGAAATTGCCGCCACTTTGGAAGGCACCGCCTACGTTACCCGCCAGGCCGTACATACGGTTCCTGCCATCCGCAAAGCAAAAAAGGCTATCCGCAAGGCATTCGAAAACTCAATGAATGGCAAAGGATCCAATTTGGTGGAAATTGTATCGACTTGTAATTCCGGTTGGAAAATGACTCCGCAAGCATCCAATGACTGGATGGTGGAACACATGTTCCCCTTCTATCCGCTGGGTGATTTGAAAGATAAAGAATAAAAAGACAGAAACCATGAAACAGGAAATCATTATAGCAGGATTCGGCGGTCAGGGTGTGCTATCCATGGGTAAGATACTTGCCTATTCCGGACTGATGGAAGACAAGGAAGTAACCTGGATGCCGGCATACGGTCCCGAACAACGGGGAGGAACCGCTAACGTAACGGTGATTGTCAGTGATGAACGCATCTCTTCACCCATTCTCAGCCAATATGACACAGCCATCATACTGAACCAACCCTCATTGGAAAAGTTTGAAGGCAAAATCAAACCGGGTGGTATCCTCATTTATGACGGATACGGAATCATCGAGCCTCCGACACGTAAGGACATACAAATCTATCGTATTGACGCAATGGATGCCGCCAACGAAAAAGGAATGGCAAAGACCTTCAATATGATTGTCTTAGGAGGCTTGCTGAAACTGCGTCCCGTAGTATCCATTGAAAGTGTAATAAAAGCTTTACGCAAAACATTGCCCGAACGTCACCATCATCTGATACCGATGAATGAAGAAGCCATCCGAATCGGAATGGAGATTATTAAACCTCAGTAAGTTAAAATAACTCTAAACGAATAATAAAAGGAAGAACTTTCCATAGCGGAAAAGCTCTTCCTTTTATTTTTATATTGTATCTTTGCCGCCGTTATGAAAAGAATATTCTCTATTATTTTTTTATTATTCCTGTGCTTCCATACTTCCTTGATGGCACAGCGGACAATGAATACCCTGAACAATCAGTTCGGTTCCTCGGCAAACGGACTGGACAGAAACCAATATGACCGTAACGGAAACCCCATAGACACGACAGCCGTAGTAGATGCCAACACTATCCCCATCGGACTGTACTCATGGAAAGTGGACAGTCGTTTTGGCAATGTCACTTATATCCCCGTAGATACCTTGCAGCACGCTTTCCAGAACTCAAATGACATGGGCGGCTACACCGGACAATACAATTACTTGGGAAATTTGGGTTCCCCCCGCCTCTCACGCATCTTTTTTGACCGTCGGGATCCCAGCCAATACTTTTTCACCGACCCATACGACTTTTGCGTACAACGTCCGGAAGATGTCATATTCACCAATACATTTTCTCCATTCACGAACCTGAGCTATTACAAAGGAGGAGGCAGCCGTGACGGAGAAGAACGCTTCAAATCCTATTTTGCCATCAATGCAAACAAAAGACTGGGGTTTGGATTCTACATAGATTACCTGTATGGCCGGGGGCTTTACCAAGATCAGTCCACAGCCTTCTTCAACGGTGGCCTGTTCTCCAGCTACCGGGGAGACAAATATGACATGCATTTCATATTCAACAACGATAACTTGAAGATGGCAGAAAACGGAGGTATCACGGACGACCGGTATATCACCAACCCGCTGGATATGGCAGAAGGCAAAAAAGAATATTCCGCCAACGAAATCCCAACGCGACTGAGTCAGATATGGAATCACAACACCAGCTACCATGCCTTCCTGACACATCGTTACAACTTAGGGTTCTATAAAGAAAAACAGGACAGTGTGGATACGGACTCCGTAAAAATAACGCAGGTATTTGTTCCTGTCACAAGCTTCATACATACATTACAAGTGGACTTGAACAATCGCAAATACATCTCATACGATGACGCACAGAATCAGAAGTATTTTGAACATAACTATCTGGGGACCGACTCAATAGACAAGACGAAGCGCACATCCATCAAAAATACCATTGGCATTGCTTTACAAGAAGGATTCAACAAATGGGCGAAAGCCGGACTTACCGCCTTTTTAAGTTATGAATACCGAAACTTCGCCTTGACCGACACGACAAACATACCGGGACAGCGCATTATCAACAACTATAAGGAAAGTTCACTCTCCATTGGCGGCGAACTATCCAAAAAACAAGGAAAACTATTACATTACAATATTCTAGGAGAATTGGCCATAGCCGGTGAAGATGCAGGACAATTCAGCGTAGAAGGCAGAGGGGATCTGAATCTCCGTTTATTCGGAGATACGGTGAGACTGGATGTAAATGCATTCATCAAGAACCAGAACCCCGTATTCTATTTCAGGCATTTCCAATCCAAACATTACTGGTGGGACAACAACGATTTATCCAAAATAATGAGAACCCGACTGGAAGGAAAACTAAGTCTGAACAGATGGGGAACCCAACTGCGTGCCGGAGTGGAAAATATAAAGAACTACACTTATCTGGCCAATGCCAGCATACCGGTAAAAGACAGTGAAGGAAATGTCACCGGTTTCAAGAACAATGCAGCCGTAAGACAGCACTCCGGCAATATACAAATATTCACAGCAATGTTGCAACAAAAATTGAAAGTAGGAATATTTCATCTCGACGGTGAAGTAGCCTATCAAAAATCAAGTGAGCAAGACATTCTGCCCTTACCGGAATTGTCGGCTTACGGCAACTTGTACATGAAATTCGGTCTCGCCAAAAAAGTACTCCAGATAGAAATGGGAGCAGATGTGCGTTATTTCAGTAAATATTACGCGCCAGACTACTCCCCCGTCATCGGACAATTCTATAACCAGAATCCTGATGACAAAATCGAGATAGGAGCTTTTCCGATAGTCAACGTCTATGCCAACCTGCATTTAAAACGTACCCGCTTCTTTATTATGATGTATCACGTCAATGCCGGTTCGGGAAAATCCAATTACTTCCTGGCGCCTCACTACCCAATCAATCCGCGAATGATAAAGTTCGGCCTTTCATGGAATTTCTTTGATTGACGGTCTATATGAGAAAATATCTGAAATACATTCTGATGGGTATCCTTGCAGTAACCCTATCCTCCATCTTCTTCAAAAAGAAAACGGAGGCTGAAACCAGTCTGCCCCGCGATTATGCAGAAATAGCGGCATCGGGAATCCTGCGTGCCGTTACCGAGTACAATTCTATCAGTTTTTATGCCGACGGCGACACCGTTTCCGGTTTCCACTACGAACTGCTCCATGCTTTTGCACACAGCAAAGGACTGAAACCGGAAATCACTCCTGAAATGAGCTTTTCCAAAAGACTGGAAGGCGTACAAAAAGGAACATACGATATATTGGCCAACAGCACGGTAGTTACCACAGAATACAAAGACTCCCTGTTGTTTACCCGCCCCATTATACTGAACAAACAAGTACTGGTACAGCGTAAACCCGAAAAAGAAAACGATAGTCTGTACATTCACAGCCAGTTGGAACTAGCCCGCAAGACCCTTCATCTAGTCAAAAACTCACCTGCCATCCTGCGCATACATAATTTAAGTAACGAAATAGGCGATACCATCTATATCAAAGAAGTGGAGAAATACGGACAAGAACAATTACTGGCCATGGTAGCACATGGTGACATAGACTATGCCGTATGCGACGAGAGCATTGCCAAAGCCTCCATCAATGATTTTCCACAATTGGATATAGAAACAGCCATCAGCTTCTCACAATTCTATTCATGGGGAGTAAGCAAACATTCTCCAATATTGCTTGACAGCCTGAATTCCTGGTTAAATGACTACGTCAAGACTCCTGCATTCAAACTGTTGCGCAAGAAATATTACAATAACTGATTTTTATCCGGCTGAAATTGCAAAATAGTCCTATCTTTGCAATATAAATTGTTATTATTTTAAGCGGAATGACAAAAAAGTTATTACCATGGTTAAATTAGACAAAGTAAAATGGGGCTTCATCGGTTGCGGAGAAGTGACCGAGAAGAAAAGCGGACCAGCCTTTGCCCTGATCGAAGGTTCAGAGGTAGTGGCCGTAATGAGCCGTGACAAAGAAAAAGCTCAATCATACGCCAAAAGACACAACATTCCCCGCTGGTACTCCGATCCGCAGCAGTTAATAGGAGATGAAGATGTCAATGCTATTTATATAGCCACTCCCCCCTCTTCTCATGCCACTTTTGCCATTATGTCCATGAAGGCAGGAAAGCCCGTATACATCGAGAAACCTATGGCGGCCAGCTATGAAGACTGTGCACGCATCAACCGCATATCACAGGAAACAGGAATTCCTTGTTTCGTAGCTTATTACAGACGCTATCTTCCTTATTTCCAAAAAGTACGCCAGATGGTAGAGGACGGAGAAATAGGCAATGTCATCAACATACAGATACGTTTCGCCCAGCCTCCACGCGCTTTGGATTACAACAGTACCAACCTTCCCTGGCGTGTACAACCTGATATTGCCGGCGGCGGTTATTTCTATGATCTGGCTCCTCACCAGCTGGATTTGCTACAAGATATGTTCGGCTGCATTCTCGAAGCCCAAGGATACAAGAGCAACCGTGGCGGGTTATATCCGGCAGAAGATACGATAAGTGCCTGCTTCAAATTTGATTCCGGTCTGCCGGGATCAGGATCATGGTGTTTCGTTGCCCATGAATCGGCCAAGGAAGACCGTATAGAAATCATCGGAGACAAGGGAATGATCTGTTTCTCTGTTTTCACTTACGATCCCATCGCCCTGCATACTGAAAGAGGCCGCGAGGAGTTTCTTCCCGAAAATCCCCCTCATGTACAACTTCCGCTCATAAAAGCCGTAGTAGAACACTTGCAGGGAAAAGCTGTCTGTACCTGCGACGGCATCAGTGCGACACCCACCAACTGGGTAATGGACCGTATACTTGACAAACTCTGATTTCTGCCTATGGACATCCGTCAATTATGCCTGTTTTGTCTGTCTTTCCTTTCCGCCCTCGGTGTATATGCACAAGCGGAACAGAAGGACTCGACAGTACAGGACAACAAGGGTGTTCTCATTACATTGACCGATGGAATAGCGACAACTGTCCGTCATACCGGAAGAAAAATCAGGAAAGTGGGAAAAGAATTCAACGCGGTCGATACCACCTATATCTCGCCTAACCTCTACAATCTGGCTTTCATGCTGGAATCCAGCAGTTGGTACGAATACTATCGGTTAGGCAGTAAAGGAAACAACGGCGAACAAAGTTTGGGATTCTCCCCCAATGCCAGTTTCAAGCTGGGGGTCTATTTCGGATGGCGCTGGATATTTCTAGGATATTCTTTCGATGTAAAAGATATTTTCGGCGGACACAAGAACAAGGCCAAGAAAACCGAAATGGCACTGAATCTTTATAGTTCCAAATTTGGTGTGGATTTATATTACAGAAAGACAGGAAGCGATTTCAAGATACGTTCTTCCAGCGGATTTGATCTGAACACACCCATTAAAAATCTGAATTTCAACGGATTGCAAAGTAAAATCAAAGGACTGAACGCCTATTGGATTTTCAATTATAAAAAATTCTCTTATCCGGCAGCCTATAGCCAGTCCACCAACCAGCGTAAAAGCGCGGGTTCCCTGATGGCGGGCTTTTCTTATTCCCAGCACAACATATCTTTTGATTACGAAAAGCTTCCCGGTGAAGTGAGAGCCCAACTGCATGATGCCCTGCTTTTCAAGAAAGTGAAATATTCTGATTACAGCATCAACGTGGGCTATGGCTATAACTGGGTATTTGCAAAAAACTGGGTTTCCAATCTTTCACTCTTACCGGCCATTGCCTATAAAAAATCAAAAATAGACGATACGCCTAACACCGACAATCATTGGATAAAGGATATCAATTTTGACCTGATAACACGTGCCGCCGTGGTCTATAATACCAACAAGTACTTTGTAGGTGCTTCACTGGTGATGCATACATACGATTATCGGAAAAGGAATTTCTCTCTCACTAATACATTCGGAACCGTTCGTGTATATGCAGGATTCAACTTCTGGAAAAGGAAAGAATTCCGCGATAAATAAAAAATATACCGGAAGCCTATAAAGTTCTTCCGGTATATCACAGGTTAATTATATTAGACTCACAATAAATTCTTAGAAGCGGGCGCCGACTGTCAGCAAGAGCTGATGCCGTTCATTGTCCACTTTAGTTGCCGGAAGATCTATATCGTCAAAAGCATAAAAGTTTGATTTATACATATCATATTTATATGCCAAATCCGCATAAATTACACTGCCACGGTATCCAAGACCAAACGTAAACGTATTCTTAGACTCCGTATTATTAAAATCAGTACGCGTGCTATATAAAGACAAGGCACTATAAGCATCTTTGGAAAATGCAGCCGAAGAATAATTATACCCTGCACGGATGCTAAACTCAGGTATGATCCGCGTTTCCATTCCTATACGGAAAGTATGGACACCTTTCAGATAATTCTCAACGCTAGGCTGATCTCCCAATTCATAACCATCCACATCCTTCAGCTTACTGGAAGAATAATCCTGATATTCATATTCCGCACCTACTGCCACCGCACCCGCAAAAGTAGTACCCGCACTGACATTAAATTTCCACGGAGTAGTAAGATTATAATCATAGGTCAAATAATCAAACTCCGGAGTTACCAGAAAATCACTCAATGTCTGGATATAGGGTTTTTCATAAGCTAAAATATCAGAAGATAAAGTGGCATTATAGCTTTCTCTTAAATCATACCATGTAGGCGTGTGAACGGCAAATCCCAAACGGAAAGGAGAACTTTCTATAGGACGTACAATAACCCCCAACTTCAAATCCATACCAGTTCCTTCCAGTCTATAATAATTATCCAATGTATACCCCCCATTATCCGCACCCTTATCATCATTCAAATTTTCCGTATAAGAAGTATAACGGTCATAATTCACATCATAGACCCCCAAGGTAGCTCCTAAATAGACCCTGTCTTCAATATTGAATGAAACATTAAAATCATATTGACTGATACCTCCAGTTTCCTTACTAAAGAAGTTATTGTTAAAACCATTCCACCCCCATGGAGCATGAATGTTTTTTTCAGGATCATTAAACCAGTCAACCACACCGGTTCTCACCCCCATTACTCCTAAAACAGGTAACTGGTTCCAATATTTGGTATAAGGATTCTTCGCATCCAGTATGTCATTAAACTCGCTTTCCGTCAATCCATATCGTTCCATTTCCTGAGCCAGCTGGAAGCTTTGTGACATATTATCCAACGCCCCTCCCATAGAGAAAAGGCGGTTGAAGTTTTTACTTTTATGGTAATTGAATCCGAAATTCACAAAACGCAAAGAAGTATTGTTGCCTATCTTATTGCTATAAACAAATCCAATCTGGTCAAATGAAGCGCGCGTTTTGTCTTCATTCATTGACACGCCACTAAAGTTACTCTTTGTCGAAGTATTATTAAAACCAAAAGAAACGGACACGTCATTACTACGAAAAATGCCGATACCCGCAGGGTTGGAACTCATGACAGATATATCACCTCCCAAAGCTCCCATGGCACCACCCATACCAACAAATCGTGCTGTTCCATTCAAGTCATTCCCCAGCAACTTTTCCGCATCATAAGCATTTTGTGCGCTTGCCGTTGCCATTGCCAGCAACGTACAAGCGGTTACTATTACTTTATTTTTCATACATCAATTCTATTAAATACAACAGTCTGGTTTAATCTGCTACTTATCTGGTACGCGATCTGCCACCGCCACTTGAACGGGAAACACCGCCTCCGGAACTACGGGAAGCCCCACCGCCACTAGAAAAACTACTACGGGAAGAAGAAGTTCCACTACTACGGTAAGAGTTAGACGAACTATTACGGGAAGGACTGCTGCTACGGGAATATGAACTGCTGCGAGAGTTCGAAACGCCACTATTGTTACGATAGGCGCCACGGCTTGCAGCCCCTGTTCTCTGATAAGCAGATCCTGCTGCATTTCCCACACTTCTCCGGGTACTGCTTGGTCTGGTATAGGAAGAACCCCTTCCTTCTGTCGGACGTGAATACGAATTACCCGGACGGACTCCTGCAGCCTGACTTGGTGAAAGAGTTGCTCCTGTACGGGTTCTGATAGCGCTTCTATTAGGACGAACCGAATTTACACCGTCAGATCCCGAAACCACTCTTCCTGATGAAGATCCGTTACGTGTTGCGGTACGATAGCTATTAGCACTATTACGGACATTTTGTCTGGAATTTCCTACATACGAATTACGACTATTCCTATCATAACTATTCACATAATTATTCCGGCTTGGGCGTGAAGAGCCATAGCTGTTGGTGTATCTTCCGGCATGTATCCCCGGATTACGTCTGCTTGAGCCATACCATCCATGACCGCCTCCCCAGTAGCCGCCGCCCCAACCGTGACCGGAATAATGCGGATAATAATGATGGTGGTGGTGATGATGGTAGCCCCAATAGCCACCCCAGTAGCCGCCACCCCAATAACCGGGATAGTACCAGCTATTGTAGTACCACGGCGAACTCCATCCCCAACTGAATCCCCAGCTGGCGCCATATGGATAATTCCAACGCCAATCCCACCACAAGCGGTTCGTGTAAGTGGGAAAAACGTATGCATACAATCCGTCATCATATACATTCCAATCCCATGAAGGCAAACCGTAAACCACATCCCAATAGAGCGGACTGCTTACCGGAATGGCGTAACGGGGATTGCGGAAACGGACGATACGCATCGCGTATTCATAATCGTCTTGAGAGCCCTCAAAACCATTAACCCATTCCCCTCTCTCATTCAAAGGTTTCTCCTCAATATACAAGGTATCATTCTCCATCGAGAAGTTATTATCTCGTGAAGTATAACGACGATTATACTCATCCACATCGCGCACTTTTCCTTTCACATCCTTCACCACCACTGTAGAACCGGGGGCTGCGTAAACGGTAGTCGTGTTCTGCTTCTGCGGAACCACCACTTTCACCTCTTGCTTAACCTCCTCTTTCTTTTCAGCTTTTTTCTTAGGGATGAAATAAAGGTCGTCATCAACGCTTTGTGACATTGCCCAATAAGGCAAGCACACCATCATAAGCGAAGCTAATACAATCTTTTTCATACTCGTACCTGTTTTATTTGTTATTCTATCTACTTTTTCTAGTGCAAAGATAGCCAGAGGTTTCAGTTCATAACAAAGAAAATCCCTATTAGTTGGTAGGGATTTCCCTATTTTAGTAACGGACTTCAACTATTTTATCTATTTCTGCACACACACGGAAAACAGAAGAACGTCCGTTCACATACGTTGATGGTAAACAAATCTGGTGGTAAAACAACTTTTTATAATAAGTTGCACCCACTTATACCCTCATGCCCTCACTAAAAGCCATAACCTACTCATTATTAAACCACTACCCACAGTGAGGGCATGCTAAAAAGTGAGAGCATTGCCCTCATGCCCTCACTCCTAATTTCTTGCTTCTCTCACTTTAAATCATTCATTCACAACATAATACCCATTTATTGGCTTATAAACCGGTTGTTTGGGAAGTCCCACATTTTTCAGCTTTCCTTCCTCGCACAAGCGGTGTAAATGGCGGCTGGCCGTACTTTGTGTCATACTGCAAAGAAGCTGGAAACTTTTCCGCTGCACAAAATCATGAGTTGTGAAGAACTCCGTCAGCAATGCGTCAATTTCCTCATCGGTCAGTTTACTTGAATGAAACGAGAACCGGGTACGCTGCACCTTTACCTTCCCCACCTCATCCATCAATAATCGGTCGGGGCGGTAAACAATCCCCTTAAGCCTTACCTTTGTATTTTTACGTTTCGTCTTTTCGGTTACCGGCTCGGTGCTCACCAGATTGGGACGGAAAAAGCCGATGCCGTCCAGATGCACCTGCCTGCCTTCCGCCAATTCCTCGCCCATGGCGTGTGACAGCGCATCGAGCACGGCTATTACATCCGTTTCCGTCAATGTACAATATTTCTGTATACGGGCACGGAGCTGGGCCGTGCTTACTTTCCCATTCAGCCGGAGACGCGGATGCAACATATTCTCTTCCCCTTGTTGCTCAGAGGTTTTGGGATTCTCGTACCAATCAAATAGTATTGCCATACTGTTCTTTTTTTATTGATGAAAGTTCAATATCTGTTAATCACGGACGTGATTAAACTTAACTACCCTTGTGATTAATTTTAATCACCTTTGTGATCAGACTTAATCACAAGGGTAAATAACCAATTACAAACATACAAAAATAAGAAAAGAAAAGGTAGAAAACAAATAAGAGACAAGGGAATATGCACTGAGACTAAGAATAAAAACACAGAAAAGAAAGGAAAAAGAAAAAGACGGCATTTAATCCGGAAAGCATTTGCAGAATCCGGAAAGAAACCTTATCTTTACTAAAAATATGCACACATAGACACTCGCAATACGCAGTCTTCTCCACACGACAGAACATCATCTTTTCCATGGGAGGTACATAAAACCAAAAAACATTCAAACGAAAGACAAATATGAAAATTACACTCATCAGAAAAGATGAAGAACAGGGGACAGAAGCCTTGTCACTATGCGATACGGACGCATTCTTCGAGAAAGTAAAGACAGAGAACAAAGCAGGGCATATATCGGAACTGCGTGAAATACTACCCCGGCTGGCAGGATCGTCCGCCCGCTACGTCCACATCGACAAACTGCCGCGTGTCTATCCTGCCGTAGAATATACCCGCAAACAAAAGGGTGAGAAACGTATGAAACATTACAACGGACTGGTGCAGCTGGAAGTGAACCGGCTCGCCGACCTGTATGAGGTGGAATATGTGAAACGCCAAGTAGAGCAACTGCCACAAACCTTTGCCGCTTTCTGCGGTTCAAGCGGACGGAGCGTAAAGATATGGGTACGCTTCGCACGCACTGACGGCAGCTTGCCCACTGCCACACAAGAAGTCCTCCTGTTTCATGCCCACGCCTATCGGCTGGCGGTGACATGCTACCAGCCCATGCTTCCTTTCGGCATCACACTGAAGGAACCGGACCTGATGCAAAGCTGTCGCATGACCGTGGATGAACAACCTTACTATAACCCTTCGTCCGCCCCTTTCTGCATAGAGCAACCGCTTACCCTGCCCGATGAGGAAACTTTCCGGCAACGGAAACAAAACAGCGAAAGCGCACCGGAACGAATGACACCCGGCTGCGAAAGTATGCAGATTTTTGCCCAGATGTACCAGTCGGCACGGAAAAGAGCATTGGCCGAGATGGAAAACTGGAAACGTGATGACGGGCTGGAACCTTTACTGCCCCATCTGGTAGAACAATGCTTCAAAACAGGCATCCCCGAAGAGGAAGCCGTACAGCGCACGCTGATGCACTATTTTCACGCAACGGACACAGAAACCATCCGTACAGCTTTTGGCAACGGATACCGGGAAATGAAAGGTTTCGGTAAAAAAAGCGGTTTCAGTAAAGAGCAGGAAGCCACCTTCCGGCTGGAGGAATTCTTGAAAAGACGGTATGAATTCCGCTTCAACACCGTGCTGGACGAGGTGGAATACCGTCAACGGGACTCCGTTCATTTCTATTTCAAGCCATTAGATAAACGTACCCGCAACAGCATCGCCCTCTGCGCCTTAAAAGAAGGGCTGCAAGTGTGGGACCGGGATATAGACCGCTTTCTCACCTCCGATTTCGTTCCGCTTTACAATCCTGTAGAAGAATACTTGTGTGACCTTCCCCGATGGGACGGTACTGACCGCATCCGCGCACTTGCCCGGCTCGTTCCTTGCGGCAATCCGCATTGGGAAGAACTCTTTTACCGTTGGTTTCTAGGCATGGTGGCGCATTGGAGGGGGATGGACCGCCAGCATGGAAACAGCACTTCACCTTTACTTGTAGGTTCGCAAGGATTCCGGAAATCCACTTATTGCCGTATCTTGCTGCCGCCCGAACTCCGTTTCGGCTATGCCGACAGCCTGGACTTCAGCAGCAAACAGGAAGCGGAGCGTGCCTTGGGACGATTTTTCCTTATCAACCTGGACGAATTCGACCAGATTACCGTAAATCAACAAGGCTTTCTGAAACATCTGTTACAAAAACCGACAGCCAATCTGCGCAAGCCTTACGGAACCAGCGTGCGCGAATTACGCCGCTATGCCTCATTCATCGGCACCAGCAATCAGAAGGATTTGCTCACCGACCCCACGGGAAGCCGTCGCTTTATCTGTATCGAAGTGACCGATCCCATTGATACCAATGTCACCATAGACTACCGCCAACTCTATGCGCAAGCCATGCATTTACTTTATAAGAACGAACGTTATTGGCTGAATGACGAAGATGAGGCCGTTTTACGACAAAGCAACAGCGAATTTGAGCAAATATCACCTTTGGAGCATTTATTCCATTGTAACTTTTCTTCTGCAACCAACGAAAAGGAGGGAGAATGGATGACTGCCATGGATATTTTTAATTATCTTCAAGAGAACACACGCGACAAACTGTCTATCAATAAAATAAATTGGTTTGGACGTATTCTCCGCAAACTGAACATTCCTAAAAAGACTAGTACCAGAGGTACCCTATATCATGTAACAAAGTTGAAATAATTTATTTTATCATAGGAAAGTATGAGGGCAATGCCCTCATACTCTTCTATGCTACCATCACAAATAACCTGTTCATTATAAACAAATTACCTCACGAATGAGGGCATGAGGGCATAATTGCATCTAACATTGCAATGAGAGCACAAGTCTGAAACAAAAAGACGGAAGGTTTGTTTGTGAAAGTAATGAAAAGAAATTATCTTTGTCATCATCCTTAAACCAACAATCGTATGAAACCAGTGAAATTATTTTATCAGGAAAGATGCCCGTTCTGCAAAAAAGCACTGCGCTATATTGAAGAACTGAAAGCAGAATATCCTGAATTCCAACCTATAGAAATAGAAATGATAGAAGAAACCCAACATCCTGATATAGCCGACCAATACGACTATTATTACGTTCCCACGTTCTATGTGGACGGGGTGAAAGTGCATGAAGCGGGCATCTTCAAAAATGAGATGGAGGCATTGCTCCGTAAAGTGATAGAATAAACGAAAAGATATGAAATATTTAGAAGTAACCTTTACAACACATCCCTGTAATGAGACAGTGAATGATGTAGTGTCCGCATTGGCCGGAGAAATAGGATTTGAAAGTTTTGTAGAATGTGAAGGGGGAATACAGGCCTATATCCAGCAAACTCTCTTTGACGAGGAAGCACTGAAAGAAATGGTTGTGAACTTCCCTTTACCTGACACCCGGATAGAATACACCATAAAGGAAGCCGAAGACAAAAACTGGAATGAAGAATGGGAGAAAAACTTCTTTCAACCCATCGTCATAGGTGACCGTTGCTGCATTCACAGCACGTTCCACAAAGACACTCCGAAAACTGAGTATGAAATTCTGATTAACCCGCAAATGGCTTTCGGCACAGGGCATCATGAAACGACCAGCTCTATAATCAGCGAGCTGTTAGAAGCCGACCTGAAAGGAAAATCAGTCCTGGATATGGGATGCGGCACTTCTATTCTTGCCATCCTTGCCTCCATGCGAGGAGCCAATCCTGTGACAGCCATCGACATTGACGACTGGTGCGTCAACAATTCAAAAGACAACATTGCACTGAACCATATCCATAACATTACAGTGGAACTGGGTGACGCCAATCTGCTGAAAGGGCGCAAAGCGTTTGATGTGATTATTGCCAACATTAACCGGAATATTCTTCTGGCAGACCTTCCCCATTATGCCGCCTGTATGCATCCGGGTTCGGAAATATTTATGAGTGGGTTCTATATACAGGATATTCCTTTTATCCGCGAAAAAGCGGAGAGTCTGGGAATGGAGTTCGTACATCATCGGGAAAAGAACAACTGGGCAGCTGTGAAATTCATCATGAAATAATACCATTTTCAAGTATGGCAAAGACGCGATAAAGACGGAATTGCCACCAACCACGCAGGATATGCATTGATTTATTCGAGGACAAAAGAACGGATTTTCTCTCTTTTGTCCTTGTGTTCTTCTTCCCTGAAAATTAGAACCGGAATCAAGCGGTGACAAACGCATGTAGGACGCTGCATTTTATCCAAAATGACCAAACGACCATACGGTATTATATTTATTATACAATCTCCTTTCCGAAAGGAGTAAGTGCCAAGCCCGCCAGCTTGAAATGTTGCAGTCCGAATGGAATGCCGATGACAGTGATGCAAAGCAACACCCCGAATGCCAGATGAGAGAGGCTGATCCAGATTCCACCTACAAGTATCCAGATGATATTCATCAACACACTGAGACATCCACCATCACCGGGACAACTGCGTATTTCCCGCCCAAAAGGACAAAGAGCCAGCATAGACAACTTCAAAGTCTGGAAACCGAAAGGAATGCCGACGATAGTGATCATCAGCAACAGGCTGGAAACAATATATTCCACGCAGATCAGAAATCCGCCGCAAATCAGCCAAATAATATTGAGCAGTAAGTTCATAAAGCAAATATAAGCAAAGTTTTCGGAACCTCAGGCACAGTTCCCTTATTTCTTTATGGTCATTAATTGCAATTCTTCCAACGAACCGTTGAAAATATTCAAATCCACCTTCTCACGAATACCCGGCAACGTACCCACATCCGTATGCTGCCAGAATTTCCACTCCCCCCTGTATTCCACCGAGTCTACATAATAATGAGCTATCCAGTAAGGATAAGAATTGAAGACCGAATCATTCAGATAACGCGTTTTAAACTTATAAGAAGTATAAAGAATAGGCTTCACTTTGTAGTGCTGTTCTATTTTGTCAAGCCACAGTTTAAGGTCACGACGGAGCTGATTCTCATCCTTTCCCCTCTTCTCAATATCGAGCACAGGAGGAAGATCACCTGAATCCAGCTTGACGGAATTGATAAAAAAATCGGCCTGACGGACAGGATCTGTCTTCGGATTGTAAAAATGATAAGCCCCACGGATAAACCCATATGTTTTCGCCGAATCAAAATTGGAGCTAAAAGCCTTGTCCCCATAATCGCCTCCTTCCGAAGCTTTCATAAAGACAAAATGAATAGGAAATTTTCCCTGTCGGGTCTGGGTCAGCATTTTCCAGTCTATGTTTCCTTGATAATGGGAAACATCAATGCCATGCACATGAAAACCTGAGGGCATACATACACCGTATGCTTTAAAGCCATAGCAAGGCTTCCAACGGTAAGAGTAAGGACGGATAAAGAAATAAAAGAAAGCGGCAAGGAATAAAAAAGCAATAATCCCCGCAATGACATACCGAAGCCATGACGGCATCTCTCTTTGCGGTTTCTTTTTCGCCTTCCGCTGTGTGGTCCGGCGGACAGGTTTCGCGACTGCCTTTTTTTTAACAGGGGCAGGACGTGTGCTTTTCGCTCTTACCATTTTATCCTATTTAGCTGTTTTTACCTTACCTATTCCCACATACTATGCAATAAAACCCATCGGGAGAATGGTTTTACAATCAGCCCCGATGGGTTTCCTTTATGCTTTATAGAAATAAGAAAAAATTATTTTCCTTGTTCCAACTGCAATGTCTTGGTTGCCTGGTCACAAACTTCTGTAGGACCGAAGTACTGGATAGGACCCGGATATACATAGTCTGTTTCAATAGCCCAACGTTCACGCTGTGCGGCGAACGCCTTGAAAGGAGCACCGTCCAATTTTACCAACGCTTTCTGGATAACCGGTTTCATTTCACCGTGACGACGTTCCATGTTCATCATCATTGTGATAGGCACACCACCTGCAATCCATTCTTCGGCAGGAGCAGTAGTGTTACGTACAGAAGACATATAACCGGTCTTGCCGTTGGCAATCAACATAGAAGCGGTGTAACCCAACGAGTAGCAATAGTCAGCATCGAAGTTTGACGGAGCAGCGCAACGGCCTTCGTAACCGAAGAAGTGATGCTGAGCGGCAAATTTACCTACATACTTGCCTTCTTCTTTCCACTGAGCCAATTTAACGGCTACCATATCAGACAACAGCTTTTCTGTTTCAATCAGTGATACCTGTACGTTTCCGTGCGGGTCACGATCCAAAGTAAGCTGACGTGCAACGCCTTCGGGCAGAGAAGCATAGATTTCCGAGTTTTCCTTAGAAAGCTTGGAGATGATATATTCACGTTGGTGAGATTTCTTGATCAATGCGAACTCTGATGCGTTAGCAGCCAGGAAGTCGTTCAATTCAGCGATCAATCTCTTCATTGCGGGGATGAATTCGATCAAACCTTCAGGTATCAACACTGTACCGAAGTTATTGCCTTGTGCGGCACGGTTAGCCACCACCTGAGCAATGTAAGTAACCACATCATCCAATGACATGTTCTTCTCTTCCACTTCTTCTGAAACGATACATACGTTAGGTTGAACCTGCAAAGCACATTCCAAAGCGATATGAGAAGCCGAACGTCCCATCAGCTTGATAAAGTGCCAGTATTTGCGGGCAGAGTTACAGTCACGCTGAATGTTACCGATTACTTCAGAGTAAGTCTTACAAGCCGTATCAAAACCGAAAGAAGTTTCAATCATCTCGTTCTTCAAGTCACCGTCGATAGTCTTCGGACAACCGATAACCTGAACACCGCAGTTCTTCGCAGCATAGTATTCTGCCAATACACAAGCGTTTGTGTTTGAGTCATCACCACCGATAATTACCAATGCCTTGATGCCCAATTCCTTGATGATTTCCAGACCTTTATCAAACTGTTCTACCTTTTCCAGTTTGGTACGTCCCGAACCGATGATATCGAAACCACCGGTATTGCGGTATTCGTCGATAATATCGGAAGTCAGTTCCATATAATTATGGTCTACCAAACCACCGGGGCCCAGAATGAAACCATACAGTTTGCTGTCCTTGTTCAATGCTTTGATACCGTCGAACAAACCGGAAATAACATTGTGTCCGCCGGGAGCCTGTCCACCAGACAAGATGACACCTACGTTGATGGCAGGCATATTGACAGCTTCGCCTTCAACGAACTGAATCAACGGCATGCCGTAAGTGTTAGGGAACAAGGCTTTGATAGCTTCCTGGTCAGCAACTGACTGTGTAGGTTCACCTTCCTTTACTTTTACAGCGCCTTTCAACGCTTTAGGAAGTTTGGGCTGATAAGCAGCTCTGGCAATTTGTAATGCACTTTTAGTCATATTCTATTATTCTATTTAAAGGTGTATAATTTCATTTATAATTCACGTGCAAATTTCGTTCTTTTTTCGCAAATATGAAAACGTATACAAATAAAAATATTACCTTTACCGCGAATTTAGAATTATGTATTAACTTAAAACATTACATTTATGGCAAGTAGAAGAAATTTAAAGAAAAAAATAACCAATATAGCAAGTGATTTGTTTTTAGTCAGTTTGATGGAAGGTGTTAACCGTGAAGTAGTTTGCAACTCTGTACACAATGTGATCAAACTGATTATACGCATCAGTCACACTGAACCGGGTAACGTAAAAGGTTTCTACAAGAAACTGAATGAGGATTTGAACAAAGAAATAAAAGTGGTTGCAGACGAACTGGCTAAAGCTACAAAAGCATAAGATTTAAGGAATGAAAAAAGCTATTTGTGGTTTTATCTACTACAAACTATTGGGATGGAAGACTAAAGTATCCGTTCCCGATTATGACAAATATATTATCTGTGCCGCACCGCATACCACCAATTGGGATTTGTTCATAGGCAAACTGTTTATGGGAGCTATAGGTCGCGAAACCGGTTTTATGATGAAAAAAGACTGGTTCTTCTGGCCTCTAGGCCCTATTTTCCGCTGGATGGGAGGGATTCCCGTAGACCGTAGCCGCAAGACTTCATTGGTGGACCAGATGATTAAAATTGCCAAATCGAGTCAAAAATTCCATCTGGCTATCACTCCGGAAGGAACACGCAAAGCCAATCCCAATTGGAAGAAAGGGTTTTACTATATTGCGCAAGGGGCCGGTCTGCCTATTATTCTGGTAGCTATCGACTACGAGAAGAAATGCATCACAGCCGAAAAGGTAATACATCCCAGCGGTGATTTGGACAAGGATATGCGTGAAGTCAAATTGTATTATAAGAATTTCAAAGGCAAATATCCTGAAAACTTCAGCATCGGAAAAGTAGAATAACCCTTCCGTTGTAGTTCTTCAGATATGAAAACACTGATTATGCGGATTGTATTTTCACCCGCATAATCAGTGTTATTTGTATCTATTCTCTTGCTATACTCTCATCCCCATCCTCAAAATTATTCTTCTCTATCTTCACATTCCGGGTGTGAAGCAAGCGGAAACGGGATTTGTTATGATGAAAAGCCGGATAATCCGTATTCTGGCGGATCACATTGTTTTTAAAGATCAATCCGTCAATGGATTTTGCAAAAAGGACAGGGCGGTCAAAGGTTTCAAAATAGTTATCTTCAATCACTACTCCTTTTTCTCCTTTTCCACCATGGAAATATTTTTTCTGATGCTCCAAATCGGGAATCTCCGGATAAATAGAGATAACAGCTTCCGTAAACTGGAACATATTAGTCAATGCGTTGATAAAACGATTGTTACGAATCAGCACATTCCGGCAAGCTCCCGTTTCAAACCAGCCGTTACAATCACCGCACAGCAATATGGCTGTTCCTGATGTATGATCAAACAGGTTACGCTCTACCACCGTTTTCAGGGGAGTGCTGAACAGCGTACCGCGTGCACGGTTGTTACGAATGACATTATCCGCAAAATAAACTTCCGGGCACCAGGACAGGTTTTCAATACCGAAACCTTCTTTATCCGTAATCTCCGCATCCAAAGGCTCGGCAAAAGTGATACGATATTCTTTTGCACCTTTCACCGTATCTTTGTCATTGGGCAGGATTTCCTTCACCCGGTTCTTTCCACCGGTCAGTTCCATGGTGGCGGAACATACAAATTGTACTTCATCGCCATTCACGCCCCATTCGAATCCGTATGCTTGCGGATGCATGTATCGGGCAATCACCGTATGGTCATCAAGGCGTTGCTTGATTTTCAAATAAGTACCATGTACATTAATCGCATCATCCATCATTCCTTCATACAACCCGTTGCGAGAATCAATCTTCCCCCGGCAACTGGAGAAATGGGTAGCATCCGCCTGCGTGGTAAAGTAACGCGGATCCTTATCGCCACGAAGACAAACGCTGAATTCATCCAACGTGATATTTTCACATAACTGGGCCAGCAGTCCCATACCTTCGGCATAATGCACTTTCACATTCTGCAAACGGGTATCTTTATCATTGGACAAGAATATACCCGGAGCAGGACGATAATAAGTACGAAGAGCCACCACTGTCCCCGGTTTCAACCGGGCGTCTTTCCATTGAGGAGCATGGTAGACACGTGGAGAGATTTCCTTCAATCCTTCCATAGGACACCATAAGTCACTGGTGCGGTATACCAGACGCTTTGTCTTTTCTTCAAAAGCGATCCCTCCCTGGGGAGCACTGGACCAGCCTTCACCGTATGCTTCGAAAAAACCTTTCTCATTGATACGGCATTTCACCCATGCGGCAGGTTCAAAAGTAATTCCCTCCTCTCCGCTTTCCAATATCTTGACCTGAGCAATATGAGGAGTCTCAAAATCTATGCTGAAATTACGCAAAGTACAATTCTCTGAACGAAGCAGAGAAAGTGGAAGCATACGCCCATGAAAGATAAAATCGGCGCCCTGTCCGTCCACCGTCAGCCCCTTCCAATCCTCCAAAGGGAAACCTACCGTTTTCGGATTGTCCTGATCATGATTGGAAATATAATACTCACGGACAGCCGCCCCTTCAGGATGGAAATCGTAACGTCCGGATTCAAAAAGCAAAGTGACCTTATCACCCAAAGCAACTTGAGACTTGATGTCTTGTAACGCCTTCTGCAATTTGGGTGAAAGATTCTCGTGTGTGTCCGGTACCAGACCATAATTTCGCATTTCGACTACCTTACTTCCGGCAAAAGCGGAAACAGCCAGCCATACGAAGCAGAAATTAAAGATAATTCGTTTCATTTAGGTTCATTATAGATTAGTTAGAATGACAAAACTAACAAAAATTCCTAACTTCGCAACCATAAATAAAGAAGAAAACAACATGAAAAAGATATTTTTGTCCTTCCTGCTGGTAATGGCAGGAATATCACACACTTTGGCACAAGGGTTAGATGGTAATGTGGAACAACGTCTAAAAGATTTTTTCACCCGGTACGAAACATCTTATGCCAACATAGGTAAGTGTAAATTAGACCGTTATGAAGTAAATCATGACAAAAAAAGGCTGAATGTATATGCCAGCCCCAGCTTCGGCTACCAACCGTTTACCCCCGAAAAGACAGAAGCTATCTACCGGTTACTTAGACAAAGCCTACCCGGTCCTGTAAATTATTACGATATAACCATCTATGCCGATGGCAAATCAATCGAAGACCTGATTCCCAACTATCTGAGAAAGAAACAGGACAAAAGCCGCTTATGGCAACGGACAGATTATAAAGGTGATCCATGGGTAAAAAATATTTCCCGCCCCTTTACTGCCGGCAAAGGACTGGAAGGCAGACACATCGCCCTTTGGCAAAGCCACGGAAAATATTATAAAAAGGACAAGGGATGTTGGGAATGGCAACGTCCCCGACTGTTCTGTACCACAGAAGACTTGTTCACCCAATCATTCGTCATACCTTATATTATACCCATGCTGGAAAATGCGGGAGCCATAGTTTATACCCCTCGTGAACGTGACTGGCAACGCAATGAGGTGATTGTGGATAATGATACCCATCCCCAAGGTTGCATCTATCAGGAGATAAAAAGCCGGAAAGGTAAATGGAAAACCGCCCCCACCCCGGCATTCGCTCAAAAACGATTGGTTTACCGGGACGGACAAAATCCTTTTGAAGAAGGTACAGCCCGCTTTGCCTCCACCGAGAAAAAACCGGAAAAAGCCTTTGCACAATGGATTCCCCATATTCCCGAAACAGGAAAATATGCCGTCTATGTGACTTATCAGACTTTACCCGGAAGTGTGAGTGACGCTAAATATCTGGTTTTCCATAAAGGGGGTGTCACCGAATTTCTGGTCAACCAACAAATAGGGGGAGGAACTTGGGTTTATCTGGGCACTTTTGAATTCGACAAAGGAACCAACGATTACGGTATGGTGGTACTAAGTAATGAGAGCAGACAAAAAGGAGTGGTATGCGCCGATGCCGTCCGTTTTGGCGGAGGAATGGGAAACATATCGCGCGGTGGAAAAACCAGCGGCCTGCCCCGTTATCTGGAAGGGGCACGCTATGCCGCACAATGGTCGGGTTTTCCTTATTCGGTTTACAGTCCCAGCGAAGGTAAGAATGACTATACCGATGATATAAACGCCCGCAGCCGGATAATAAACTATCTCAGCGGAAATTCTGTGTACAATCCAAAGGAGAAGGGATTGGGCGTTCCTTTTGAAATGACCTTGGGAGTGCACAGCGATGCAGGTTTTTCCAAAGAAGATGATTTAATAGGCACGCTGGGTATCTATACCACCGATTATAATAATGGTGAACTGAACGCCGGTATCTCCCGTTATGCTTCCCGCGACTTGGCGGACATGGTACTGACCGGTCTGCAACAGGATATCTCCGCCCAATTCGGTATCCGGTGGCAACGCCGCAGCCTGTGGAACCGCAATTACAGCGAGACCCGTCTGCCTGCCGTTCCCTCGATGATTCTGGAACTCCTCTCCCACCAGAACTTCGCCGATTTGAAATTGGGGCACGATCCGCGTTTCAAGTTTACCGTAGGACGTTCTGTTTACAAATCCATACTAAAATACCTGAGTACCATGCATGGGACGGATTACGTAGTCCAACCTTTACCGGTAAATAACTTTGCCATTCACTCCGGAAGTAGGAAAAACACCTTCCAACTAACTTGGCAAGCGGTAGACGACCCGTTGGAACCGACTGCCAAAGCTCAACAATACATAGTCTATACCCGTCTGGGACATGGTGGATTTGACAATGGAACGTTAGTACGCGGTACTGAATATACCTTCGAAGCCGAACCGGGACTGGTATATAGTTTCAAAATAACCGCAGTCAACAAGGGCGGAGAAAGTTTTCCTTCCGAAATCCTGTCAGCCTATCAGGCAAAGAAAAGTAAAGGAACAATCCTGATAGTCAACGAATTCGACCGTTTAAGCGGACCTGCTACCGTAGAATCTCCTTTCTTGCAAGGCTTTGACTTGAATACGGATCCGGGAATACCTTATATAAATACACCCGCCTTCTGCGGAACGCAACAAAGCTTCGACCGCAGCCGCATAGGACGGGAGACTAAAGACGGGCTGGGATATAGCGGCAGCGAACTGGAAGGAATGTTGATAGCCGGAAATACTTTCGATTATCCGTTCATTCATGGAAAAGCCATCCAGGCAGCCGGAGGATACTCTTTTGTATCGTGTAGTGATGAAGCCGTTGAAAATGGTTTTGTCCGGCTGGCAGATTACCCCATTACAGACCTGATATTCGGAGCCGACAGGCGTCCTTTCTCCCACACATTGCAACAGTTGCTCACAACCTATTGTCAAGGAGGCGGCAACCTGATGCTCAGCGGCTCGTATATAGGAAGCAACATGAACAGTCCCACAGCACTGAACTTCACCGAAAACATATTAAAATATAGTTTCGGAGGCAGCATGATAAATTCCACTTCGGGAGAAATATATGGAGCCAACACCCGTTTCAGTATTCCCCGCACTATCAACGAGCAAACATACGCCGTACCCGCTCCCGACTGTCTGACCCCGATAGCCCCTGCTTACTCCGCTTTTGTATATAATCCGGGCAGTTACAGTGCCGGTATCGCCTATAAAGGCAAATATCGGACTTTTGTCCTGGGTTTCCCCTTTGAAAGCATTCAGGGAGTGAAGGAAAGAGCACGGGTAATGAGTGCCATCCTGGGCTTCTTTGGCAGCAAGTGATATTTTTAAACGAAAATAAAAGGGCAAATAAGAGGTTATTTCATAAAAACGCCTAACTTTGTCCGTATAAACCATTAAAATAAAACGACTATGTACACTATACAGACTAATGCCTCCGGCACACGCAGCATGGAAATCTCAGAAGAGAACCTGCAAACTATTGAGAAATATGCTTTATTCCAGCATCTGATAGACAGCAACGGTATCGTGGACGAGTCGGTACTGGACAAACTGAAGCTGAATATCCGCTCACTGATAACCAGCGAGGAAGGAAACAATAAAGAGCTGCTCGACCTTTGTATTGATGTAATTTATCATAATAACATGAAAGCTTTCGGACTTCATCAACTCATTCTGCTTTATATCCAATGGGAGAAAGAGAAAAATAAAGATGAAGAAGAGATATAATAAACAATCTCTGTGTTCTCTGTAGCAAAACAAAAAAACAGTATTTATCATTGAAAGAATACAAACTTACAGACTGGTTGCCGACAACCAAGAAAGAAGTAGAGATGCGCGGATGGAATGAACTGGACGTAATCTTGTTCAGCGGTGACGCCTACGTAGATCATCCTTCATTTGGTCCGGCAGTAATTGGAAGATTATTAGAGGCGCAAGGTTTGAAAGTGGCCATTGTGCCTCAACCCAACTGGCGTGATGACCTGCGCGATTTTAAGAAGCTGGGACGTCCACGCCTCTTTTTCGGTGTGTCCGCCGGATGTATGGACAGCATGGTAAACAAATACACTGCCAACAAGCGTTTGCGCAGCGAGGATGCTTATACTCCCGACGGCCGCCACGACATGCGTCCCGAATATCCCAGCATCGTTTATACACAGATTTTAAAGAAAATCTATCCCGACGTACCTGTCATTCTGGGAGGTATAGAGGCATCTTTGCGCCGTGTCACCCATTATGACTACTGGCAGGACTGCCTGCGTAAATCAATCCTGATAGATTCCGGAGCCGATTTATTGATCTATGGAATGGGCGAGAAGCCGATTACGGAACTTTGCAAGAGAATGAAAGAAAGCAAAGACAGTCAGGACGGAGCCCATCTACCCTTACAAAAGGATATTCCCCACGATATACCACAAACGGCTTACCTTATCTGTAAGAAAGGATCAGTTCCGTCCGAGCACTCTGTAATTGAGTGTGTGAACGAAAAGCCAGATATCATCCTACACTCTCATGAAGCATGCCTGAAAGATAAAAAGAAACAAGCCGAAAACTTCCGCTTCATTGAAGAGGAAAGCAACAAGTACGAAGCCTCCCGCATCTTGCAAGATACAGGCAATGAAACAGTAGTAGTCAATCCGCCTTATCCTCCAATGAGCCAAGGCGAACTGGATCATTCTTTTGATTTGCCCTATACGCGTATGCCTCATCCTAAATATAAAGGAAAACGCATTCCCGCATTCGACATGATTAAATTCTCGGTCAATCTGCACCGTGGTTGTTTTGGCGGATGCGCCTTTTGTACCATTTCCGCCCATCAAGGGAAATTTATTGTAAGCCGAAGTAAAGAGAGTATCTTAAGAGAAGTGAGAGCCATAACTGAAATGCCTGATTTCAAAGGCTATCTGAGTGACTTGGGAGGACCTAGCGCCAACATGTATGCCATGCGTGGTAAAGATGAGAAAATTTGCCGGCGATGCAAACGGCCGTCATGTATCCATCCCAAAGTATGTCCCAATTTGAACACGGACCATCGCCCCTTATTGGATATTTATCATTCGGTAGACGCACTTCCCGGTATCAAGAAAAGCTTTATCGGAAGCGGTGTACGCTATGACCTGTTACAATATCAAAGCAAAGATCCGGCAGTAAACCGAAGTACGGCTGAATATACCCGCGAACTGATAGCCCATCATGTCAGCGGGCGCTTGAAAGTGGCTCCGGAACATACCAGCGACCAAGTGCTGCAAATCATGAGGAAACCTTCGTTTTCACAATTTTATGACTTCAAAAAGACTTTCGACAAAATAAATAAGGAGTTGAATATGCGGCAGCAGATTATACCTTATTTTATAAGCAGCCATCCCGGATGTACGGAAGAAGATATGGCAGAACTGGCAGTGATCACCAAGAAATTGGATTTCCATCTGGAACAAGTACAGGACTTTACTCCTACTCCGATGACCGTAGCCACTGAAACCTGGTACACAGGTTATCATCCATATACGTTGCAACCGGTATTTTCCGCTAAAACACCAAAAGAAAAACTGGCTCAACGGATGTTCTTTTTCTGGTATAAACCCGAAGAACGACGTGCTATCATCAATGAATTGCGCAAAATAGGACGCGCTGATCTGATAGATAAGCTGTATGGTAAATACAAAGCCTGAGTTTTAAATTCACCACAGATTATACAGATTTGATCTGTGGTGAAACTGTTTTTTAACGTCTTGTTTACCTTTCATCGTGTTTTGACGAAACACAGGAACAGGTACATGTGTTCCAAGTTACAGATATTGATATTTATTCCCCCCTAAACTTAATTAGAAAAGCACCGCAAATATTAATTGATAAAAATACGACCTATCCTATTGAATATCATTTATTTTTTGCTATCTTTGGGCAAAACCAACTTTTAAATCAATACTGCGTATGGAAACGTATCTATTCTGGATTGTGCCCATTGCCTCCCTCTTGGCATTGGTACTTGCATGGTATTTCTACAAACAAATGATGCTTGAAAGCGAAGGAACTCCGACGATGGAGAAAATCGCTTCTTATGTGCGCCAGGGCGCCATGTCCTATCTGAAACAACAATACAAGGTGGTAGGGCTGGTATTTCTGGGATTAGTTATTCTGTTTTCTATCATGGCATACGGCTTCAACTTACAAAATCCGTGGGTGCCCATTGCTTTTCTTACCGGCGGTTTCTTCTCCGGACTGTCCGGCTTTTTAGGAATGAAAACGGCTACATACGCTTCTGCACGAACCGCCAATGCCGCCCAACACTCCCTGAACAAAGGACTGCGTGTAGCTTTCCGTAGCGGAGCTGTTATGGGGTTGGTCGTTGTCGGCTTGGGACTACTCGATATTTCTTTCTGGTACATATTATTGGACTATTGCATTCCCACAGATGCCTTGAACCCTTCTGCTAAATTATGTGTCATCACAACCACCATGCTTACCTTTGGTATGGGAGCCAGCACACAAGCACTTTTCGCCCGTGTAGGAGGTGGAATCTATACCAAGGCAGCCGATGTAGGTGCCGACCTGGTAGGTAAAGTGGAAGCCGGTATTCCGGAAGATGATCCCCGCAACCCCGCAACCATTGCCGATAATGTGGGAGACAATGTAGGTGACGTAGCCGGAATGGGCGCCGATCTGTACGAATCCTATTGCGGCTCTATTCTGGCTACCGCCGCTTTAGGTGCTGCCGCTTTTATTGGCTCGGATGATACCGTGATGCAGTTTAAAGCGGTTATCGCACCTATGCTGATTGCGGCAGTGGGTATCGTTCTCTCTATCATCGGTATTTTTGCCGTCCGTACTAAAGAAAATGCAGGAATGAAGGAATTACTCGGATCATTGGCCACAGGAACCAATTTAAGTTCGGTACTGATTGTCGTTGCCACTTTCCTTATCCTTTGGGCATTAGGTTTGGAAAATTGGGTAAACATTTCCTTTGCTGTGGTAGTGGGATTAATAGTAGGTATCGTTATCGGCCGTTCCACCGAATATTATACTTCTCAATCGTATAAACCCACACAACGGTTGGCCGAAAGTGGAAAGACCGGTCCGGCCACCGTTATCATTTCCGGTATCGGACTAGGTATGGTTTCCACCACCATCCCTGTACTGGCAGTAGTAACCGGTATCATCTTGTCCTACTGGCTCGCTTCAGGATTTGATTTTGCCAATATTTCCATGGGATTGTATGGCATCGGTATCGCTGCCGTAGGTATGCTTTCGACATTAGGAATCACCTTGGCTACCGATGCTTACGGACCGATTGCAGACAATGCCGGCGGTAACGCTGAAATGAGCGGACTGGGCAAAGAAGTACGCAAACGTACTGACGCCCTCGACTCGTTAGGTAACACGACTGCCGCTACAGGCAAAGGTTTTGCCATCGGCTCCGCAGCTCTGACCGGACTGGCCCTGCTGGCATCCTATGTAGAAGAAATCCGTATCGGATTAACCCGGTTGGGGCAAACCATTCTGGAATTACCAAACGGCATTACCGTAGATGTTCATAACGCCAGTTTCACTGACTATATGCTTTATTACGATGTAACCCTGATGAACCCCAAAGTGCTAAGCGGCATGTTTTTGGGCAGTATGATGGCATTCCTGTTCTGCGGTCTGACCATGAACGCCGTAGGCCGAGCAGCCGCTCACATGGTAGAGGAGGTGCGTCGCCAGTTCCGTGAAATAAAAGGGATTCTGACAGGAGAGGCAGAACCCGACTATGCCCGTTGCGTACAAATATCCACCAAAGGAGCACAACGTGAAATGGTATTCCCCTCTCTACTGGCTATCATTGCCCCTATCGCTACCGGACTGATTTTTGGTGTTCCCGGTGTTATCGGTCTGCTGATAGGTGGTTTGTCCTCGGGCTTCGTTCTTGCCATTTTTATGGCCAATGCGGGAGGCGCATGGGATAATGCGAAAAAATTTATAGAAGAAGGTAATTTCGGAGGTAAAGGAAGCGAAGTACACAAAGCAACGGTTACCGGTGACACAGTAGGTGATCCGTTTAAAGATACATCCGGACCCAGTTTGAACATTCTGATTAAACTGATGAGTATGGTCGCCATTGTAATGGCCGGACTGACAGTTGCTTGGAGTTTGTTCTGATAGAAAAACGGAAAGCCGCTTCGGAGGAGGCGGCTTTCTAATTTTAAAAAAGATTCTGATAAACTATTTTTAAAACTTCCCCAACACTTCCATCATTGCCGGACGACGTTTGTATTTTATCCGGAACTCTGCCACCAAGCTTTTCACAACAGCCTGTCCACCGTTTAGTTTACGTATGCAGGATAATACCCGTGCTATAAATTCATAATGCTCCCGTCCCAGATTCCGTTCAGCATAATCATTCAATAAAGAAGTATATATAGCAATCAATTTCTCAGAATGAGTGTCCTTCAAATAATGGGCATATTTCATCAATGCTTCCAACTGATTGTATCGGACTGACGACAGCAAAGAGAACAAGCTGTCATTATCCTTTTCTTTCACATAAATTTCAGCCTTATCATTTCCGACAAAAGAAAAATAGTCACTTAACTCGGCTTCTTTCATCATCCTATCCAGAAAACTTTTCCATTGTTCTTTCGGTACCAGAGTTTTAAGTTTGCTGTAATATATCAATTTATCACTACCCACCACAAACAACAGACGACATGTATCAATTACCTCAGAAACCCTATGGGTTATTTCATAAATATCCAATTTCATTTTCAGCCATTCACCCAGAGTGCCAGAATGCATTTCTCTTTCCGCTATTTCTATTCCGTCATTCAGCAAACAAATGGCTTCATCATATTGGCAACGGGCAATCAATTTATCAACCTCCATTCTTCGTATTTCAGTCAGATAAAGATATTGACGAATCGTATCATCCGCCTTTTGTTCTTCATTCTGTTCTAACAACAGATTGACCTTACGAATGACTAACTGATAGATATCACAGGTTCCCTTTCTTACTTCAAGAAGTTCATCAATCAATTCCAACGCTTTTTCTGCCGGTTGAATCGAAAGATTGATCTGCATCATCAATTCGTCTACATCATAAAGATCATATTCACGAAAAATAGATATTTCAGCAATCTCACGCAAGCCCTGAAGTATCTCCATCTTTTGTGCCTGAGTGGTTTTAGGATGTTCAATCACTTTCAGGAGCAAATCTCCTGCCTGTTCACAATAGTCAGAAGAAGAAATACCATCATCATACAAAAGTTCATCATCATAGTTTTCACCGATGAAACGAAGTACTTGAAGAGCTATGGCAATAGAATTATCCATAGCTTCCAAATTCAAAAAGAAATCCGCTTTCTCCAAAAAAGTGTCCATCTGATTGAAAATAGTTTTCCAGTCACGATCGTAATTATCATAACGATTGTGATAACGAGACCTTTTATGGTAACCAGATCCTTTAAAAACTTTTTGAATTTCAATTCTGTAATCTTTTCCCTTTGATGACAAAGATAGCTCCTTAGCTATGAAATGATTTGAAAGTGCCGTTTTAAATTCCAGATTCGTTGAAGCATACTCACAGATAAATTTCGAGAGTTCCTGCGGATCAATGAAAGACAACAGTCGCTGTATGTCTACCAAAGACGGACAAGGCTGCTTACCCACTTCTTTTATTTCCTCCAAAACAGGGGTTTCCTCCGCTTTGATTTTCATCTTCGAGAAAATACTATTACCCGCCTTTTTTCTATTGTCGCGAATTGCCAACAATGTCGCTACGACATGTTTGCAGATTTCTCCATCATACGGACAATCACAGTACCAAGATTCTATCTCGTTTCCATCCATAGATATCTCCACATTATAATCGTCTGTTCCTTCTACAGTCGCAGTCCATTCACCGGGTGAGATTTCTTCCAATTCGGAAACAGCGTCTGTTTCATAATACTCTTCCCCACGCATCCATATTTTATAGGGAACAAAGTTCTCAAAATTATCCAATGTAATCATGTACAATACTTCGGTATTTTTTATCGGTTCGAGTGTCCCATTGTCAAAGAACGCTCATAACATTCTGCATTCTCCAACAAACAGGTTTTGTTATTGATAGACTGTTCCATCAAAACAGCCACAGATTACCCGGATTCGCACAGGTTCAATCTTAAAGTTTTCAGCTTAAACACCCGTGTGAGCCCAAGTAACCTGTGGTAAAAAGACTTGTGATGCATTCATACCCACAAAGTCAAATTCATTACAGACTGTTCTTAGTCAAAACATTACAATTAAATTTGTTCAATATCTCCACACATCTCTCCACATTAGACGGACGGATAACCACATGTGCCGTATCTCCCTGAGCAAAAGCATACATATATTCAATAAAGATATTCTCTGCTGCCAGATAGTCCAAAACTTTAGCCAAAGAACCTGCCACATTCGGGCAACTGATACATACCACATCGGTCAGCATCACGGCAAAATTCTCGGCACGAAGTACTTCCACCGCTTTTTCCACATCCGAAACAATCAGGCGAAGTATACCGAAATCAGTAGATTCCGCCATGCTGAACGCATGCATATTGATATCATACTTTGCCAATGTCTTGGTTACGTCATTTATTCTTCCGGTTTTGTTTTCCAGAAAAACAGATAATTGCTTGATTGTCATATCGCATACTTTTTTATTTTAAAATCCGATTGTCTATCACACGTTTACTCTTACCTTCACTACGGGCAATGCTATTAGGTTCCATCAGCTTCACTTCGGCACTGATGGAAAGGACACTTTTCAGTTTGTCGCTCAATGCTTTCTTCATGGCAAGCATACTTCCCATATCATCCGAGAAGAAGTCTTTGCGGACTTCCACTTGTACCTGCAAAGAGTCGAGGTTATTCTTCCTATCCACCACCAGCATATACTGAGGTTCAAACTGAGGCATATCCAAAATAACACTTTCCACCTGAGACGGGAAAACATTGATGCCACGGATAATAAGCATATCGTCACTACGGCCTACAATACCCGACATACGGATATTGGTTCTTCCACACGGACATTCACCCTCCATCAGGGAAGTCAAGTCCTTCGTACGATAACGCAATAACGGCATCCCCTCCTTTGTCAAGGTAGTAAACACCAATTCTCCCACTTCTCCATCCGGAAGACGTTCCAGCGTTTCAGGATTAATGATTTCAGGATAAAAATGATCCTCATTGATATGCGAACCATGTTGCTCCTGACATTCGTAGGAAACACCGGGTCCCATAATCTCACTTAATCCATAAATATTATACCCTTTCAATCCCAGCCGCTCTTCTATCTCCTTACGCATACTTTCCGTCCATGGCTCGGCTCCGAAAGCTCCGATACGGAGATTGATATCATTCTTGGTCAATCCCATACGTTCCACCACTTCTGCCAGATAAAGAGCGTATGAAGGAGTACAGGCAATTCCCGTTATACCCAAGTCGCGAATCAGACGGACATGCTTTTCCGTATTTCCTGTAGAAGCCGGGATAACAGTCGCCCCCAGATTCTCCACCCCATAATGTGCGCCCAACCCGCCTGTAAACAAGCCATAGCCATAACTGACAGAAAAGGTATCATTACGGGTAACCCCGTATGCTGAAAGACAACGTGACATCACTTCGGACCATACAGACAAGTCACGACGCGTATATCCCACAATGGTAGGATTCCCGGTTGTTCCCGAAGAAGCGTGCACACGTACAATTTCCGAAGCAGGAGCAGCCTGAAGACCATATGGATAATTATCACGTAAATCCTGCTTGGTAGTAAAAGGACGTTTTACGATATCTTCGATAGTCTGGATATCATCCGGAGACAAATCCATCTCCTGCATCTTGTTACGATAAAAAGGAACATTATGATAAACCAAGTTCACCAACTTGTTCAGACGTTTTCCCTGCAGAGCGCTCATCTCGTCCCGACTCATGCACTCTTTATTTTTATTCCAAATCATAATAAATAATTTTTCAATGTGCTAATCTGCCAATGTACTGGCACACAAACCCACTGTATGGCAATCGGCACATTATCCTATTAGCACATTATTTTCAATGATCTTCATGAAAAGCTCTCATGCGTTCCTCCATCACCGGATAAAGTTCATCGCGCATCCGTGACGTACAGGCGCGGACACCTTCCTGCTCGCTGCCGGTAGTAGAAAGCGAGATGCTGCTTACCCCATAATACAATAACTCCCGGAGCAATTCACCCCCTGTCATATTTCCGTAACCAATGGTAAAGAAGAAACCATCTCCCACCACCTGGGTAGCATCATAGTCATATACGATATGGAAACCATTGTCGGTAAATATTTTCTTCATGCGTTCCGCACGACGGGCATATTCGCGGGTATCTTCCACAAAATTGATTTTACCTTCGGTAGACAGACGGAGCATTTCAGCGTATGCATACTGAGTGGAAGCCGTACATCCCGAAGTAATCATATAAAGAATGGAAGCAATCAGCGTAGGACCGAACACCCCTGCATCTTTATACCGTTCTGCCAAGGCAGGGAACTGGCGGTCGAACAGTTTGTCGCTGATACATGCCAATGCCATACGCTGTCCGGCATAACTGAATATCTTGGAAGAAGAAAGCATCAGGATATAATTATCCGTATATCTTGCCACAGTGGGCGGATAAGGCGGTTCGAAAGGATGCCCCATATCCCGACGGAAATCCATGCAGAAATAAGCCAGATCTTCCATGACAATCACATCATACCGGGTTGCCAGTTCACCGATTATCTGCAACTCCTCCTCTTCCAGACAAATCCATGCCGGATTATTCGGATTAGAATAGATAATCGCTGCTATATCGCCTTTACTCAGGAAACTTTCCAATTTCTCACGCAAGGCCTGTCCACGATAATGATAGATATCAAACTCTTCCCACTCCACGCCGATAATGCGAAGCTGGGATTTCTGAATAGGAAATCCGGGATCAATGAACAATACCTTGTCTTTCCCCGGAATACGCTGCGTACAGGCTATGAACGAGCCGAATGAACCCGCCACCGACCCGGTGGTAGGCACACAAGCGCGCGGAGAGATATCCAGATTCAAGAAAGCTTTTACAAAACGGGAAGCCTCCTTTTTCAACTCGGGCACTCCTGCGGCAGCCGGATATTGCGATCCGACTCCCCTGTCCAAAGCAGCTTTCTCCGCTTCAATCCCTATCTGATTGGCGGCAAGACCGGGAGATCCCTGATCCATGCGGATAAAAGGAATCCCCGTTTCCTTTTCCAGATACTGGGCTACCAACAACACATCACCGATAGTAGCCTGTGCAAGATTGGCGATGTGCAGTTCCTTCACCGCCTTCTCCACTAATTCTTCACTAAATATCTTCATGGCATTACCAGTTCTTTACCGCATTCAATCCTATATCAAAAGCCTTCTGATTCATTTCAACAATCTTCTCACCTTTTGCGGCAAACACACGCCCTATGCTTTCGCGCAACTGTTCCGGTGATACGATTTCAATATACTTCGCAGCCATGCCCAGCAGAATCACATTCGCGCATTTAGGCATACTGTTTTCTTTTGCCATATCCTCTATTTCCAACTTCACCACATGCGGAAGACTCTCCAAAGCCCTCATCAGATCCACTTCTTCAGGATAGTCGGGAATGTTCTTGAAAGGATTAGCGGAAGTAATCACCCAACCTTCTTCCTGCAAGTAAGGCAGATAACGCAACGCCTCCATCGGTTCCATGGAAATAATCAGATCCGCCTCACCCTGAGCGATCAGATCCGAATAAATCGTTTCGTCGGACAAACGCAGATTGGACTGTACATCTCCTCCGCGTTGGCTCATACCGTGTACCTCGGCCTGCTTCAAATTGATGCCTTCTGCCGTAGCAGCTTCTCCTATAATAGTAGCGATAGTCAGGATACCCTGTCCTCCTACGCCCGAAAGTATGATATCTTTTCTCATGCCTTATCTGCTTTTTTCTGTCTTAGTTTACGATTCAATGTCTGGATACACTCTCTGCGCGGAATAATGACAGACACCCCTTTATATTCTATTTCCTCACGAATGGTACGGGTGATTTCTTCCATATTCTTCGGCAACGGGACCACCACACGCACATGTTCGGGTTCTACCCCTAATCCCAGGCAGATCGCCTCGAATTTGTTCGTACCGGCAGAATCCTGTCCACCGGTCATGGCAGTAGTCAGGTTATCCGAAATCACCACCGTAATATTGGCACGGTCATTCACCGCATCCAGCAGACCGGTCATACCGGAATGAGTGAAAGTAGAGTCACCGATAACAGCAATGGCCGGAAATACCCCTGCATCGGAAGCACCTTTGGCCATGGTTATGGAAGCACCCATATCCACACAACTGTCGATAGCACGGAACGGGGGCAACGCACCTAATGTATAGCAACCGATATCACCGAAAATGCGTGCATCCGGATATTCCGCAGCCACCTTGTTCAATGCATCATACACATCCCGATGACCACATCCCTGACACAATGCAGGCGGACGCGGCATCACCACCTGAGACTTACCAAACGGACGTTTGATTCCCCATCCGATCGCCTCGCCCACATTATCCGGAGTCAATTCACCGGTACGCGGCAAAGTTTCCGTCAAGCGTCCCTTTACCTCATAGTCCGAGGAAAGTATCGCTTTTACCTGCTCTTCCACAAACGGCTGGCCATCTTCCACTACCAGAACATATCCGCAGCGGTCTGCCATCGTCCTGATTTCTTCAGCCGGCAACGGATACTGCGAAACTTTCAATACCGGAATATGGCAACTGTCCGTATCCGCCTCCTTCACATAATTATAACCGATACCACAGGCTATCACTCCGAATTCATAATCATATTCGGGATTCAACCCTTCCAGATAATTATAAGGAGATTTGGAGGAAGCTTCTTCCAGCTTCTCCTGCTTTTTCACTAGATCCAGATATTGTTTACGCGCATTACCCGGCAGCAATACCCAGTGGGCACGTTCATGGTCAGGATTCAACTGATTTTCCTCACGGATATCGGCTACTTCCACACCGGCACGCGAATGTGCCAGACGGGTAACCACACGCATCAGCACCGGCAACTTCAGTTTTTCCGAGAGTGTATATGCGTAATCCATCATATCGTATGCTTCTTGTTGGGAAGACGGTTCCAGCATGGGAATCATAGCAAATTTTCCATAAAAACGTGAATCCTGCTCGTTCTGTGACGAGTGCATGGAAGGGTCATCGGCAGCCAGCACCACCAGACCACCGTTCACGCCGGTTATGGCAGAATTGACAAACGCATCGGCAGCCACGTTCATGCCTACATGTTTCATACATACCAAAGCACGTTTTCCTGCGTATGACATACCCAATGCAGCCTCCATGGCCGTTTTTTCATTGGTACACCAAGTGCTGTGCAATTTTCTTTCCTTTGCCAAACGATTATTCTGGATAAACTCTGTGATTTCAGTGGACGGTGTACCCGGATAGGCATATACACCCGATATGCCGGCATGTATCGCTCCGAGGGCAATTGCCTCATCGCCCAACAATAATTTCTTTTCAGCCATTATCTATTATTTTGTTAATTGTTTCATATCAATGTAAAAGGGTCTGCATCATCCAATACCGGGAATTTCTTCCTGAAAGCCTGCAATGCCTCCATATCTATATCAGCCGATACCGCACTTTCCCTGCTCCACGGACATTCGGCTATCGTTTTTCCGTAGGGATCGATGATGGCGCTGCCACCCGAATATTCACAGGTAGGATCAGTTCCCATGCGGTTCACTCCGGCCACATAGCACTGGTTCTCAATAGCCCGCGCCCGAAGCAGAGCGCTCCAGGCATCCACACGGGGAGTGGGCCAGCTTGCCACATAAAGTATCATGTCGTAATCCCCCAGGTTGCGTGACCAAACAGGGAAACGGAGGTCATAACATACCTCCAAAAGAATACGTACCCCACGGAAGTTCACCACCACACGCTCTGTGCCGGCAGTGAAACGCTTGTGTTCGCCCCCAAAGGTGAACAAATGTTTCTTATCATAATGCTGCACGGCTCCGTCCGGATGGACAAAGTAAAAACGATTATAATAGTTTCCATTCTCACATACAGCTACACTGCCTGCAATAGCACAATTCCGCTCGGCTGCCTTACGCTTCATCCAGTGCAGGGTTTCACTGTCGGTGCTCTCCGCAATTCCTTCGGGTTGCGTACAAAAACCGGTGGAAAACATTTCGGGTAAAACAAACAGATCAGCATCCGGCAGACAGCTTATCGCTTCGTCCGCCCTTGCTATATTGGCCTGTGGATTGGCCCATTCTATATTTCTCTGTAGAATTGTTATTTTCATTGTTTTTCATATTATAAGACCCACAAAGGTAACAAATATAATAAGATAGCAAGCATTTTATTACTAACTATTTCCTTTCACTCCCTTTTTTCTTACATGTTTTCATAAATATCCCCTATTTATTCCTCGATAAAAAAAGAGGAAGCGTCCTCTTCTGAGATTACGCTTCCTCCATCCATACTAATTAAATCTTAACTTTGCAGTCTGAAGACTACAGGAACAGTGTATTTCACCCTCACTGCTTTTCCTCTTTGCTTGCCGGGCTTCCATTTTGGCATGGAACTGATCACGCGGATTGCTTCCTTGTCCAGATACGGATCCACACTCTTCACCACTACCGGATTCAGGATCTCTCCATGAACACCCACAACGAACTGCACCACTACCCTTCCTTGAACTCCCTGCTCGGCACTGACGGTAGGATATTTGATGTTTTCACTCAGATACCTCATCAAATCAGCATTACCGTTACGAAATACCGGCATCTCTTCCACCACCACAAATTCCACATTTTCATCCACTACTTCTTCGGGTACTTCAATAGGGGTCGGTATAATTACCGGAGCATCCGTAGGGTCTGAAGCTGCAATATCGGTTTCTGTTTCCGTCGAGTTATTATCCACTATATTGAGCTCTTCCGGGTTGACGGCAGCCGGTGGAGGCGGTGGCGGCAGAGGTTTATCCTGATTATAGGTTACAGGAACTAATTCTTCAAAGAAATCCGGGTCACTGACTAAATCACTGATCGCGTAAGTTACATTACGTTCAGTCCATTCGAACGAAACAAACATAAACGACAGCGTCACAATGAGACCCATGAACAGCCAACGGGACTTACCCTTTTCAAGGTCGGCTCTTCGTGCTTTTTTCACTTCCATAACAAGTGTTTTTTAAATTAGACAATATGTGAGTAAAAATCTCAGTGTCCGCTTTTAAACTGGAAGTAAGATAGTAAAAATATAGATAAGTTAAAAGAAAAAGGAGTGTCTTATATTATTTTTTAATATAAAACACCCCAAATTCAATTCCGTTAAACAATTAATTAAAAATCAGCTGTTTATTTAGTTAATATTCAATTTTACGTTAACATATCCTGCTTACTCTACGGCAATGCCGGTTTCTGCCAATACAGACATCTTTTATCACAAACTCACCATCTCCTGCAGAATACCTACCGCAGTCTCTACCGTTTCCACATTCTTGACTACCATACTACGCTTGCCGTTCTGCTCACGCAAATTGCAGTAACGCGGATTCTTGCTCATGTAATCAATCACCTTGCCAAAAGCCGCACTTTGATAATAAGGACTTTCCTGATTACTGATAAAGAACAAAGTCATTCGTCCGGCTTTCAAGAATACTTTTTCCACCCCCAACCGTTTAGCCAATCTGCGCAAAGGTACGATACGCAGAAGTTCCAGCCCTTCGGGAGGAACCTTTCCGAAACGGTCCTCCAACCGTGCCTTGAAAGCGAGCAGGTCCTTATCCAATTCCAATCCGTCCAGTTCACGATAAAGCAACATACGTTCGCTGCTGCTGGGGATATACTCATTGGGGAAAAGCAATTCCAAATCACTTTCCACCTGACATTCATCCACAAAGTTCTCGCCACTGATTTTCTCTTCTCCCGCTGCCTGCAACTCCTCTGCGTAAAGATCGGCAAACTCATCCTCTTTCAACTCTTTCACCGCTTCGGCCAGTATCTTCTGATAAGTTTCATAACCCAAATCGGCAATGAAGCCACTCTGCTCCGCCCCCAGCATATTTCCTGCTCCACGGATATCCAAATCCTGCATGGCTATATGGATACCGCTGCCCAAATCACTGAAATTCTCAATGGCTTGAAGACGGCGCTTTGCCTCGGGAGTCAGTGAAGTCAATGGAGGCGCCAACAAATAACAGAATGCTTTTTTATTGCTTCTTCCCACACGTCCACGCATCTGGTGCAAATCACTCAATCCAAAATTCTGCGCCTGGTTGATGATAATCGTATTGGCATTCGGTATATCAATACCACTCTCGATAATGGTGGTTGCCAGCAGCACATCATAATCATAGTTCACAAAGTCGAAAATAATCTTCTCCAGCTTTTCGGGCTCCATCTGTCCATGACCTATGCAGACACGGCAATCGGGTATATTCCGCTTGATCATGGCTTCCAATTCTACCAGATTCTGTATGCGGTTATTGACAAAGAACACCTGTCCGTTACGGCTCATTTCAAAATTGATCGCTTCCGTTATGATATCTTCATTAAAGGTATGCACCTCTGTCTGAATGGGATAACGGTTGGGAGGCGGAGTCTGAATGACAGAAAGATCACGGGCGCCCATTAACGAGAACTGTAAAGTACGGGGGATGGGGGTAGCGGTCATAGTAAGTGTATCCACATTCACTTTCATCTGACGCAACTTCTCTTTCACACTAACTCCGAACTTCTGTTCCTCATCAATGATCAGCAATCCTAAATCTTTGAACTTAACGCTTTTACCGATGATTTTATGTGTACCGACCAAAATATTTATTTTTCCATCCGCCAGTTCCTTCACTATTCTGGAAACATCTTTTGCACTGCGGGCACGGCTCAAATAATCAACTTTGCATGGAAAATCTTTCAACCGTTCGCTGAAAGTCTGAAAGTGCTGATAGGCCAGCACCGTAGTGGGAACCAGCACAGCCACCTGTTTGTTATCAGCCACAGCCTTGAAAGCAGCACGAATAGCCACTTCAGTCTTTCCGAACCCCACATCACCACACACCAGACGGTCCATAGGACGGTCGCTCTCCATATCGGCTTTGGCATCCTGAGTCGCCTTCAACTGGTCGGGGGTATCCTCATAAATAAAGCTCGCCTCCAATTCATGTTGCATAAAACTGTCGGGACTATACGAGAATCCTTTTTCCTGTTTACGTTGCGAATACAGTCTGATCAGGTCACGGGCTATATCTTTGATTTTGCTCTTGGTACGCTCTTTCATTTTTTCCCACGCACCGGTCCCCAATTTGTTCAGGCGGGGAGTTTCTCCCTCCTTCCCTTTATACTTGGATATTTTATGCAGGGAATGAATGGAAACAAATACCACATCCTCATTCTGATAAATAAGTTTAATCACTTCCTGGGTAGTATTTCCATTCGGAATGCGTACCAAACCGCCAAAACGGCCTACACCATGATCTATATGTACCACAAAGTCACCCGGCTCAAACTGGCTCAACTCTTTTAAGGTCAATGCCACCTTACCGCTACGCGCCTTGTCACTACGAAGATTGTATTTATGGAAACGGTCAAAAATCTGATGGTCTGTAAAAAAGCAGCTTTTCAATACATTATCTGTAAAGCCCTCATGTAAAGTCTTGTTGACCGGAATGAACGTGATATGATCACCACGCTCCTCAAAGATATCTTTCAGACGCTTTGCCTGCTTCTCACTATCGGTACATATATATAAGGTGTAACCTCGTTTCTGATAATCAGTGAATGAAGTGCTTACCAAATCAAAATTCTTATGAAAAATAGGCTGGACCGTCGTATCGAAAGCCAACGTTGCCTGTGGAGTTCCTGTAGGTTTGTTACCAAATTCAATCCGTTTGAAATCCAAAGCCCGTACTGTAAATTCCGCCCCGTCTATCAGCTTCAGTTCCAAATTCATCAGTTCCGTCTTCTCTCCCTCGTATGCGGCAAGCGCCTGAGGAGAGAGTGCCTCTTCCCGTACTACCTGTATTCTTTCACGTACCCAAAGAAAGTCTTTCATTGCCAGAACTGTTTCCCGAGGAATGAATTCAAAGAAAGACACCCCGCTCTTGTCGGCGGCATTCGTCAGCTCGGGCACGATGGCAATGCTCTGTTTCTTCTCTTTCGAAAGCTGGTTTTCCACTTCAAAAGTACGGATGCTGTCTACCTCGTCACCAAAAAAGTCAATACGGTAAGGATACTCGGAAGCAAAAGAGAAGACGTCAATAATACTACCGCGTACAGCATATTGCCCCGGTTCATAAACATAATCTACATGCTCGAATCCGTAACCGGCCAGCACTTCCGTGATAAACTCTGTGTCCACATGCTCACCCACACCAAGTTTTAACGTCTTGTCCATCAGTACCTCTTGTGATACCACTTTCTCCGCCAACGCTTCGGGATAAGTCACCACACATAGCGGATCGCCTTTCTGTAAACGGCTCAACACTTCCGTACGCAGGATCTCATTGGCTGCATCTTTCTGCCCATATTTAACAGCCCGACGATACGAGGATGGAAAGAACAAAATATGCTCATCACCGTTCACCTGTGTCAGGTCATGATAAAAGTAACCCGCTTCCTCCAAGTCACCCAGTACAAATACAAATGTCTGTTTATTCTCTCTAAGAAAGGAGGAAACAAATAAAGCTGCCGCAGAAGCATGTAATCCTCCCAGGAAAATAGTCCTCACTGAGGAATCTTCCAATAACGCAGCCAGTCCCTTAGTGTTAGGATGACCGGCATAAATACGTTGCAATTCCGAAATATCCATATCTTTTTTTAAGATGGGGACAAAATTAAAGAAATATCTGATTACTTCCTCCTTTTTTTGCCAACTATTCAAGATTTTCCTATTTTTGTACGCTAATATATAACCCCATGGAAACAAAAGCAATAAACACAAAATTGAAAGGACACGCACGTGTAGATGTAGCTGATGTGCTACGCGGACTGGCAGTGATGGGAATCATCATCCTGCACTCTATCGAACATTTTAATTTCTACTCATTTCCCGATACAGCCGGACAAAGTGCGTGGCTGAACTTCTCGGACAAAGCCATTTGGAACGGGTTATTCTTCATGTTCGGCGGAAAAGCATACGCCATATTCGCTTTACTTTTCGGTTTTAGCTTTTTTATTCAAGATGACAACCAACGCCTACGGGGCAATGATTTCCGTCTACGTTTTTGTTGGCGGTTAATTCTTCTTTTCCTGATAGGTAATATCAATGCCAGTTTTTTCACAGCGGAAGTGCTGGTCCTTTATTCTTTAGTAGGTTTCATCCTGCCACTGACTTGCCGGCTGAAAGACAAATGGATATTTGCATTGGCATGTCTGCTATTGATCCAGCCATTGCCACTTTATTATGTAATACGTGCCTGTCTCGATCCGGAATTTGTTACTCCGGCCATCCCCACCCGCAGCTTCTGGAATGCAACTTTTGCAGTGCAAAGCAATGGTAATTTTCTGGAAACCATCCGTGTCAATTTATGGGAAGGACAGTTGGCAAGCCTTGCCTGGGCCTGGGATCACGGACGGGTATTCCAAACAGCCGCCCTTTTCCTGCTCGGTATGCTGATAGGGCGCAAGGGACTTTTTTTGAAAGAGCACTTGAAGGTATGGAACAAGGTACTTGCAAGCTCACTCGTCGCATTTTTCCCTTTATATGGGTTGGGCAATATGCTACCGGACTTTATCACAAATAAATCCATTCTGACCCCTCTTTCACTAATCATCACCTCGCTTTCCAATTTTGCATTTATGCTGATTCTGGTATCCGGTGTCGTCTTCGCTTTTTACAAGACAAACTTACACGACGGATTAATGAAAATAACGCCATACGGAAAGATGAGCCTTACCAATTATATTACTCAAAGTATAGTAGGTTCCATGTTATACTACAACTGGGGATTTGCATTGCACAATCAGTTTGGTATCACAGCCAGCTGCCTGGCAGGAATAGTTTTCTTCATCTTGCAATTCTCTTTCTGCCGCTGGTGGATGAATCACCACTCTCACGGTCCGATGGAATATATATGGAAACGGGCAACCTGGCTGAAATAAGCCAAGAACCGAAGTCTGCCCGCATTTGTTTATAAAAGACATACAAATAGAACTTTAAAATATGCGCGAAGAAATCATAAAACTATTAGACCAATATCGGTTAAAAGAAGCATTATCCCAAATGACAGGATATGCCACCCATACTTCCGACTGGCAATTAAAGAATGAGCTAGAAGCCCTGCAAACGTCATACGACCTGATGCTGCAATATACTTCAAAAGGGATGAAAGATCCCAATAAAGTGGAAATATACCATAAAATGTTACGCACGGCATACGAACTGGCCGACCGTATCCATATAGCCGTACAGGCAACACAAAATTACGGAGCCTATTATGACACAATGCGCACTTTTGTCCAAAGCCCTCCTCACAGCTATGCCGAATTACAAATGCAATTGGAGGCGTATACAGAAGATATGGCTACAGCCCCATTGATATATACCACCGAGGCCAAAAGAAATGAAGAAATGGATGCCATGAGAAAACGTCACGAAACAGCCGTAGACGAATTATTTGAAAAAATATGGGTATCCACCCGGTGGAGTGAATCGGAATATGCTGAAGCGCAAACTTTGTTCAACTCACTATTGATCCAAGTCAACGACCTTTCCATAATGGTCAGCGCCGTCACCATGAGCCTGCTGCAAATATTCGACATCCGCAAGTTCATGTTTCTATTGAACGCCTATACCCATCAGGATACCATGCTGAATCAGCGGGCTATTGCAGGGATCGCACTAACATGCTACTATTATGAAAAGCGTATCCTTCAATACCCTGAAGCCGTGTCGCGCATAAATGAACTGAATGAAAATGCCGAGTTCATCAAAAACCTGCATCATATCCAGATTCAATTATTGCAATCTTCCCGTGAAACCCGAAAGATAGACAAGAAGATGCGTGAAGAAATCATTCCCGAAATGATGAAAAATCCCAAACTTAATTTGGAAGGACTGGATGAAGATGCCGAAGATCATAATCCGGAATGGGAAGAATGGATTGACCGTTCAGGCATTACCGATAAATTGCGCGAATTAGGTGAACTGCAAATGTCCGGGGCAGATGTGTATATGAGTACCTTTTCACAGCTGAAACAATTCCCGTTTTTCCGCAAAATTTCTCACTGGTTCTATCCTTTTGACCCCCAATATCAGGATATCGCCAAATTATCTCTCGGAAATGACGAACAAAAAATCTCTCTGCTCAACATTTTGATGAATTCGGATGTATTCTGCAATTCCGACAAATACTCTTTTTGTTTTACCATGTTACAAATGCCGGAAAGCCAAAGGAATCTCATGCAGCAACAATTGAACGGACAACATGAAGCTTCTGAAGAACTGAAAGAACGTTTAAAAGAGATGTCACAATCAAAAGCTCGCGCTGAATTCGTGAGCCGGCAATACATTCATGACCTCTACCGTTTCTTCAAATTATGGTCAAGAAGACATGAAATACATGACATTTTTGAGGACACTCTGGACTTATGGAATAAAGAAGCATTGTCTCAAGCCTTGTTACACAAAGAGTATATCAACAAACTGGCAGATTACCTATTCACACACGACGACTTGGCAGAAGCCGGAATTCTCTATGATAAATCAATTGAATTATACAATCGTAAAAATGCCGAATTATGGCAGAAAGCAGGTTTCATTTATCAGAAAATCGGTTCCTATAAAAAAGCGATAGATTATTACCTGCAATCAGATCTGCTGATCCCCGATAATACATGGAATAACCGCCATTTGGCACAATGTTATAGAAAAGAGGGAAACTACCCAAAAGCTTTGGAATATTATAACAAGGTGGAACAGGCACAGCCCGACAGTCTGAATCTGGCACTACAAATAGGACAATGCCTGATGGCACTGGAACGATACGATGAAGCACTGGCTTATTTCTTCAAAGTGGAGTATCTGGATAAAAAGCCACAGAATGCCCGACGCGCCATCGGATGGTGTTCCTTCATTACCGGCAACCATCAACAAGCCAAGAAATATTACGACTTGCTGATATCCGAGCCCAAGCCCATTATGGAAGACTGGATGAATGCAGGACATGTGTATTATATCCTGAATGAAACAGAAAAATCAATAGAATATTATCGCAAAGCCCAGGAACTATGCGACAGTCATGATGAGTTTGTCCGCCTTTACCAAATAGATAAGAAAGACTTGATAAAGCAAGGCGCCAATGAAGTAGACTTGTTTATACTTCCCGATGAATTAGGGATATTCAGTAAATGTCTCTAAAAAATAAGATGGCATATGAAGATGATAGGGCATGACCATTTCATATGCCATTCTTATTGTCATTTTTCCGTGCTTTCTCACATACTTCTATCCGACAGGACATGACGTTCCGGAAGAAGTCTGATGACCTCTTCTGATTCTGTGAGTAAAATCATATCATGC
>ENA-ORLM01000039-ORLM01000039.1-human-gut-metagenome-genome-assembly--contig:-NODE-39-length-175335-cov-6.646099_pt1 | contig 175335 bp, 230 predicted proteins | sample MGYA00243063_ERZ508815 | MGnify/ENA primary metagenome ERZ508815 (study PRJEB26277, sample SAMN04329768) | human gut metagenome | biome: human-associated habitat | host: Homo sapiens | place: USA...
TGTAAATGAATATATTTATTGTTTTATCTTATTTCAACTATAGTTGTCTTATTTCAATTAGAGTTGTCTTTAAACAAATTTACGAAAAACGGTCTATAAGTGAAGTACACGTTCCTTAATTTCCTGAGTTCTTCCCTGATTCCAGAACTGTGTACCGATATAACCGCATGTACGGCGGGCTACACTCATCTTGTTCTGATCACGATTTCCGCAGTGTGGACATTCCCATACAAGTTTGTGAGACTTTTCGTCCTCAACAACTTTGATTTCACCGTCATAGCCGCAGACTTCACAATAATCGCTCTTTGTGTTAAGTTCAGCATACATGATATTGTCATAAATATACTGGATAACAGCAACTACTGCTGGAATATTTGTCTGCATGTCAGGTACTTCAACATAGCTAATAGCACCACCCGGAGACAGCTTCTGGAACTGGGACTCAAACTTTAGCTTATCAAATGCATTAATCTGCTCTGTTACATGCACATGGTAGCTGTTTGTGATGTAGTTCTTGTCGGTAACACCTTTGATGATACCAAAACGCTTCTGTAAGCACTTTGCAAACTTATAAGTGGTAGACTCAAGCGGTGTGCCATATATTGAATAATCAATATTTTCAGCAGCTTTCCACTTGTTGCAAGCTTCGTTAAGCTTCTGCATTACCTTAAGCGCAAATGGTGTCGCAGACGGATCTGTATGTGACTTTCCAAGCATGTAACGGCACATCTCACAAAGACCAGCGTAACCAAGTGAAATGGTTGAATATCCGTTAAAAAGCAGCGGATCAATAACTTCACCCTTACCAAGTCTTGCAAGACCACCATGCTGCCAGAGAATTGGTGCAACATCAGATTTTGTTCCAAGAAGTCTTTCATGACGACATCTTAAAGCTCTATGACAAAGCTCAAGTCTCTCATCAAGTATCTCCCAGAATTTATCCATGTCACGGCCTGATGAACATGCTACATCAACAAGGTTTAGTGTAACAACACCCTGATTGAAACGGCCAAAATATACATGACCCTTGTGCTCATCAAAATTTTTGGCTTTTGAAATGTTGCCAACAGTCTCTGAATAGCGGTCAACTGTAAGGAAAGATCTACATCCCATGCAGCCATACACATTACCGTTCTTAAGCTCACGCATCTGTTTAGCAGAGATATAATCAGGAACCATTCTCTTTGCAGTGCACTTTGCAGCAAGCTGTGTTAACCAGAAGTATGGCGAGTCTTCATGAATATTGCACTCATCAAGAACATATAAAAGTTTAGGAAATGCTGGTGTAACATATATTCCTTTTTCATTCTTTACGCCCTTAATACGCTGATTAAAAATTTCTGCTGAAACTTTGACAAAATCAGCTTTCTCCTGTTCGCTCTTACAGTCACCAATGTTCATAAAGATAGATACGAATGGAGCCTGTCCATTTGTTGTCATAAGAGTAATAAGCTGATATTGAATCGTCTGAACTCCACGACTAATTTCCTCGTCAAGTTCAGCTTCAACAAGGCTTCTCAACTTAGAGTCGGAAACAGCTAATCCCATCTTGTTGAAATTTGCAACCATTCTGTTGTATATCTTTTTACGAGAAACATCTACAAACGGAATGAGGTGAGAAAGTGCTATTGTTTGTCCACCATATTGAGCGCTTGCTATTTGTGCAACTACTTGAGTTGCTATATTGCAAGTTGTAGAAAAACTCTTTGGTGTATCAATCATAGTACCACTGATAACCGTGCCATTCTGAAGCATGTCCTCAAGATTGACAAGGCAGCAGTTGTGCATATGCTGTGCGAAATAGTCTGCATCATGAAAATGGATAAGACCTTTCTCATGTGCATCCCAGATGTCAGCTGGAAGTAAAAATCTCTTTGTAATATCCTTGCTCACCTCACCAGCCATGTAGTCACGCTGCACACTGTTTACGGTAGGATTCTTGTTGGAGTTTTCCTGTTTGACTTCCTCATTGTTACACTCAATAAGGCTTAAAATCTGATCGTCTGTCGTGTTTGACTTGCGGACCAGCTCTCTTCTGTATCGGTATGTTATATAGTTTCTTGCCAGTGTGAACTTCTTCATGCTCATAAGCTGGTTTTCTACCATATCCTGAATATCCTCAACAGTAGGAGTGTGCTGCATATTGCTGCACGCATTCTCAATAGTCTCTGACAACTTTATGATTTCATCCTCAGAGATTTTTTCATAGTCAACAACAGAATTATTTGCCTTTCTGACTGCTGCCGCTATTTTTGTGACATCAAAATCAACTTCCATGCCACTTCTTTTAATAATCTTCATATCAATTTCCTCCTTTTTCTACTTTTCTTTTATAAAGACTACATAGATAAATATGGGTTTTATACTGCGAATACATAAAGAAAAATTACTGTTTGTGAGAAAAACCCATATTTATTTTGGACAGATTTTAAAAGTGGAATATTATACTAATGAAAGGATATTTTTTACACATGAAAGTAATGACTAATCAGGAAGCAAAAAGCCTTGCAAAACTATATCATAAGGAAGAAACATATAAACACGTAAGACGTGTCGCCAAATATGTTCAAACTGACAGAATGATACCAAATAACATACAAAACGACTGTATTACACTCGCTTATCTGCATGATTTATGTGAAGATACGGAATTTGCAGATTCAAATGCATACAAAACATTACATGAACCATTAAAAACAGCTTTATTGCTGCTGACTCATGATAAAGAAAATATGTCTTATGATGAATACTGTAAGCGAATTAAAGATTCAGTAAACACTCCGGCAGGAAAACTTGCATGGTTTGTAAAAATTGCTGACATGAAAGACCACTTAAATAAAACAGATACTCTGACGGATGGGCTTAAAGAGAAATATTTAAGCGGACTTCGCTATTTGTTATAGGAGGTATCTGATCATGAAGAATAAATACCTCACAACACTGATTCTTGCACTTGCGATAACGTCTGCATTGACAGGATGCGCAAATGGGCCACTGGCAAAGAAAGCAGTAATACAGGATAAAACCATAAAAGAGCAAATAGACGAAAAGAGATCCAGTGAGAGTCAAAACACAGAGATTCCATCAGTAAAAGAAACGGAGTCAGAAAAGGAAACAGAGTCAGAAGATATTGATAAACAGTTTTCACAGGATGATATATGTACATTTATATATAGAATGCTTGTAAAGATGAAATATATCACAGATGATACTGCTGATATTGAAAATAAAACAATTACAGCAAAAGATTTTTCAGAACTGTTAATAAATAAAGGTTTTGAATATAAACCTTTTGATATAGCAGATTTAGCAGAAGGAAGTGTTTGTGTAACAGATTCCGGCGCTTCATTATGTATATATGCAGATAAAGATAAAAAGATTTATACGTTATGTGCTTATGATACTGAAGAAAATTCATCAATAAAAACATATACAAAAGAAGACATTGAAAAAATGAAATTTAAGGGAATGTTTTTGTACAAAGCAATTCCCATACAAAATCAAGGAGAATAATAAAAATAATGGCGAAAATATTGATAGTAGATGATGCTGCTTTTATGAGAATGATGTTAAAAGATATATTCATAAAAGCAGGCCATGAAATAGTAGCAGAAGCTGGCAACGGTAATGAGGCTGCTGAAAAATATATAGAATTCCATCCGGATCTTGTAACAATGGATATTACAATGCCGGATTGTGACGGACTTGAAGGTTTGTCTAAGATAATGGAAGCAAATTCAAATGCAAAAGTTGTTATGTGTTCAGCAATGGGACAGCAGGCAATGGTATTAGATGCGGTAAAACGCGGTGCAAAGGATTTTATTGTAAAACCATTTCAGGCCGAAAAAGTTATCGCATCAGTTAACAATGTACTCAATAATTAAAATATATAAAAGTCATGTAACAAGAAAGGACTAAAAAATGAAAAAGACAGAAATACTGGAACTTAGGAAACGATTCAAAAAAGACGACGTAACAATTTCAAAGGTAGCAGGCTGCTATGTAAACGCCGACAAGAATATTGTATTTACATTCAACCGTCAGATGCTGACCATGGATGATGAAGATTTTTTCAAGTATCTTGACATTGCAAAGAAATCGTTAAGCGGCAGCCTTGGTAACAACTTATTCAACCTTGATTTTCCACTTGACGAAGAAAAGATTGGCGGAAAGCAGCAGTCGCTTATGGCACTGAGAGACAGCGATTTAGCAGATGAAGATATGCTTACGGCTTATTATGAGCATGTACTCGACACCTATGACCATACAGGAAACTACTTTATCGTTCTGTTCCTTGACAATTATGATGTCATGACAAAGACAGAGGATAAGAAAAACCTTGATGAGTCAGAAGAGACATTTAAGTATCTTATCTGTACAGTGTGTCCGGTTGACTTATCAAAAGCAGCACTTGGTTACAATGAAACTATGAATCAGATTAAGTCAAGAGAGCGTGACTGGGTAGTAGGTGCACCGGAGTCAGCATTTATGTTTCCTGCGTTTAATGACAGAAGTACTGACATTCATTCTGCTCTTTTTTATTCAAAGAAAAGCAGAGATATTCATACAGAGTTCATTGAGAATGGGCTTGGCTGCAAATCTGTAATATCATCAGATGAAAAGAGAGATACAATCCAGTCAGCAATAGCAAATAATATTGGTGATGGTGCAGACATTGAGTCAGCAATTCTTGGAATATACATTGATATTGAGAAGCAGGCTTCTGATAATGGAATTGAGGATATAAGCAGTTACAGGATTTCACAGGATGTACTTGAAAAGACACTGGATGATAATGGAATGCCTGATACTGTTATAAAGGCTGTTAAAGAAGCCTGTAACGAGATTTTCCCTGACGGTGAAATCTGGGGCAGTGATATTGTTGACGAGAAATACATGAAGAAGAACAAACTTCTTATTGACTATAAAGAACTTGCTGCTGAAAATGCCCGCTTAGGAAAAGAACTTGACAAAAAGTATTCGGCAGAAGATCTGAAACATAAACTCAGCTCATATACAGGAGAAAACGATATTAAAAGCTTTCTTGACTATATAGCTTAATTAGCACGGCGGTCGTTAACAGCGGCTGCCGTATCAAAAGGAGAAAACAATGGAAAATTTAGTAGCAAACACTTTTATAGCAGGTGGACCTGCTTCCGGAAAAACAACTCTGATTAAAAAACTGGTAAATGATTTATTTCAAAGATCAGATGTACAGATATTCGCCATAAATACTCATGGTGAAATCAGTCATGACAATAAAGAAAATTTATACACACACAGGGTAAATCCTTACGTAATGTATACAAATGACACGCTTGTCAGTGAATGTAAAGATAGCATTCTTGTAAATAAAAGAGATTTGTTAAAAGATATTCATAAAATAGTAGCAAAGAAATCATTTACACCAAAGCAGGCAATAATGTTAAGCATGATAATCACATCACTGTATTCAGAAAAAGAAGTTGACCTTAAATATTTTAAAGAAAAGAATGCTTTTTCTGATGAAGATATTAAGGAACTTCATACTGTGGCAGAGACAATATCTAAAATGAGTATTATCTGCAGTGGAAACAAGTATTTTGAAAACTATGATGACAATAAAAAATATGTTCCATACTGTTATTCTGTTGGCGAATCAGATATAGAAAGCAAGATTAAAGAACTGTGTCTCTTTGATTATATATATGAGAGAATGGCCATTAATCTTGCAGACAAAAAGGAAAGCTATTTGTTTATTGATGATGTACTGGAATTTATCAATGAAGACGAAAGTACATTTGATGCACTTTTAACGCTTGCAAAAAGATGCAGGATGCTTAATGGCCATATTATTATGACTGACTCTTTTGACACAAAAAGAATGCAGCTGTCAAGAAATTCAACATATTTATACAGACTTGTTGGCATGTGTACAGATGTTTACTGCCTTAAAGCAAATGACAATATCTGCGATACTTTGTCATGTATGAATTTCGATGGCAAGCTTCTTGAAAAAACAAAGAGGTTAAATATTGGAGAAACTATCAAATTGCATTAGGAGATTTTATATGGCAAAAATATGTCCGGAAAGCGGTGAGAGAGTAATATATTTAACATGCTTAGAATGTGATAGTCAGGCATGTAGAACAAACGCAAAGGAGAAGGATGATGATGGAAGAAATAAAAAACTTAATGGAAACAATACAGAAAGAAAATAAGAATGCAATTGTGGTATGGTCTGAAAATACTGCTAATGGCTTAAGTGTATCAATTCAAATGAATGGAAAAACAGAGTCGTTTATGACAATGGCACTATATATGATATGTTCAATAGCAGTAACTATGGATGTAACTCCTGTAGAAATGCTTGATACATTTAAGCAGTTGTGTGCTGACAATCCGGAAGCAATAAACGATGTTATGGAAACACTTAAAAGGGATCTGCCAGCAGATATGCCAAGTTAGTTAAAGGAGAATTTTATGTTAATTACAGGAACAAAAGGAGACTATTATCACAAATTAGTTCTCAACAAAATACTTAAAGAAGGAACACTGGATATTAATCCACGGCCTCATTATTCAGACGGACTGCCTGCTCATACATATTCAATAAACCATATTATGCAGCAGTATGACTTGTCAAAAGGTGAATGTCCGGTTGAAACATTAAGACCGATTGCATGGAAAAGTGCAGTAAAGGAAATTCTATGGATATATCAGATGCAGAGCAATAAAATTAATGATCTGCATGAGATGGGTATTAAATACTGGGACGACTGGGATATTGGCGATGGAACAATCGGCTGCCGCTATGGTGCTACAGTAAAACGGCATAATCTTATGAATAAACTGCTTAATGGACTCAAGCAGGATCCATTTGGACGCAGGCACATAATGAATATGTGGCAGGAAGACGATTTTTCAGATGAAACCGGCGGCACTACAAAGGGACTTAATCCATGCTGTTATGAAACTATTTGGAATGTAAGATGGGGTGAAGACGGATTATATCTTGATATGCTTATGAATCAGAGAAGTTCTGATTACGAAGTAAGCTGTGCTATCAATGAACTTCAGTATATCGCATTACAGCTTATGGTTGCAAAAGTATGTGGTTTCAAGCCCGGTATGTTTACGCATGTCATCGAAAATGTGCAGATTTACGACAGACACGTTAATAATGTCAAAACCCTGCTTACAAGGGAATCTGTCAGATGCTGTCCACAGCTTATACTTAATACTGATAAAACAGATTTTTACGAATTTACTATTGACGACTTTGTGCTAACGGATTATCCGGTTGATAAAATTAAAGAGAAAAACCCACAGATGAAGTTTGACTTGGGAATATAATTAATAATTAAGGCAGTTGCGTTTGGCAGCTGTCTTTTTTTAACAACAAAATCCATATACATTGCAACTTATTAACATGTTTTTAAAGGAGGAATTCGTTATGAGTAAAAGGAAAAATAAAGTTCAGACAATTTCAGTAATGTCTGGACTTGAAGCAACTATTATGCCAAAATTCAACACACATGCTGTTGGATATGGCAAATGGGCAAGTCGCAAAGATAAACAGAGAAAGGCTGAAAGAAAAGCAGATTTCTCTGCTCGCAGATCTTACTGCGGCTATTAAAAATGATAAAAAGGTCTCGTCAGCTGATGTATTGTCGCTTCTGGCGGGGCTTTTTCTTTTTATGTACATAAATATGTATATAAATATGTGTATAAAGCTAACTATAAAACTACATATAAATATATTATAAAATATCAAAATTAATAATGATACTTTGGACAAAATCAGAGTTTTACATATTATATAAAAAACATAGTATAAGGAGTTATAAAACAATGGTAAAAATAATCGAAAAGCACATAAACGAAATATTTAATCTCCTATATGGAAGCAAGAAAAATAACAAAGGAGAATACTGGGCTGATGTGTATAAGGATGCACTTGGCAGCAAGGATAATGGCTTCTATGAGCTGTTTGCTTCTTATGACAAAGCGGTTCTTAAGAACAATCTGTTTGCATACGCACAGACTATTGCCGACTTAATTCTTATCGGTGAGGATTTATATATTGGTAACGAAAAGCTTGTAAAAGCTAATATTGCGGCCAATGAGACCAAGCTGTTGAATCTCTGCAAGAAAATGGTCAAAGAATGGGCTATTAATTAATAAGAAAAATCCATATTTATCCTGTAACCATTTTTAAATAAATTAATTAAAGGAGGATATTATTATGGTCAAAGAGTATTTAAAAAATCACAAAATTAACAACATTGAGGGCGTAAAAAAGTGGGCAGTAGTTCACGTCAGATTTCTTTCATGCGAAAAGGTTTTTCAGTTTGGCGCTGACGAAGATGAGGTTTCTTTTGATATTGAGAATATTACATCAGAACAGGGTATTAATGACCTTGACGAATGTTTCTCAGAATTCTGTAAGGAACAGGAAAGCCATGAGCCTGTTGCTGTGATAACAGGCATCGAGGTTTATGCATCGGCAAACACCAAGGAAAAACTTGAAGCATTAACAGTAAAGGAGAATTAATATGGGAGAAAGATCGCAAATCTTTGTCCGGTACGAAGATTTCTCCGGACATAAAATACTGGCAGCAAGATACTTTCAGTATAATTCAGATGCTTCAATGGTCAGTCGTGCAAGGGGTATTCTTGACTGGCTTAAAAGGTTTGATCCGAAATGCCGCCCAAAAGATCTTGTTCGTATTATTGACACTGACTTTGATGCGAAAGACTGCCAGATAAGTACAGACCTCATTAAAGAGTTTGATGATGATTCTACTACTTATACGTTTTGGACACTGAATTATTCCATATTCAAAGCAATGGACAATCAGGATGGTAAGTTATTTGTGGATGTGCTTCCAGACAAGACTATCAAGTATGCATTTACTGACAGCGAAGGCATGCAAATACTTACTGCTGCCCAGTACATGAAATGGGACTGCGACGAGGATTGGCAGGATAAATGGCAGGAACAGCCTTATTTAAAGAACAAGGTTGAAACTGTGTTATCAAACATTGATACCATTGACAATGGTGACGCAATTTTGATGACGGAAGATGAACTGCAGGAATTCACTGAATGCAGTTACGAACATCTTCTTCAGAATGTTCCATTCCATTAAACACAAAGAGAAATCAGTATTTTTGCTGGTTTCTCTTTTTTTATGCTTAAAACTCATATTTATCCTGTAACTTTTCATATCCAAATAAAAATACAAGGAGGATAACAATATGAAAACATTTAAGAAAAACTGGAACAACCGTATTGTAAAGGACGACGGCTGTTATATGTCAAAAGAAGCAAAGTCTTTTGTAACTGCTATGAAGAACATGCTTAAAAGAGAACTGGCACCTTATGACATTAACGTTTTAAGTCTCAAACCAAATCATTATAATTGCAGCGGATTTCTTGAGAAAGACGGATATTACGTCTATATTTCTTACAGCATCCCGCGATATGGTGACAGAATTAATTTTTCTGCATCTGGCGCAGGCAACGGAGTTCTTTATAGAGAGGCAGAAAACGAAAAGGATTTTACTGGCGGACGTAATCATTTCTGCGCACTGGAGGACCTGCCAAATTTCCTTCATCAGTTTGTTGATGCAGGAATTGAACGAAATTCGTTTACAGGCGTTAGGGCAGGAGATCATATCATCTGCACAGATGAGAATAACTGTTGCACGGATGACAACTGCCACGAAATTATTGTTGCGTAAAATTAGATACCCATTGGATTTATTCCAGTGGGTATTTTTTTTGACATACAGTCATTAAAATCCATATTTATTATATATGAGCAGGAGGAAGAGCATAATGGTAAAACTTTTTACGCACACGGACCTTGATGGAATAGGTTGTGAAATCTTGGCAAAAATCGCATTTGGCAAGGACGTTGATGTAACAAATTCAGAGGTAAGTGACATCAACAAAAATATAAAGGAATTTCTTGATAATCCAAAAAATAATGGAATATATGACAAAATTTATATTACAGATATTTCTGTTAATAAGGAAAATGCTGAAAGGCTTTCAAACCGGCCAGAAAAAGTGCAGCTATTAGACCATCACGGAACGGCTTTATGGCTTAATCAGTATCCATGGGCACATGTCAGGGTAAAAGACAAAGAGACGGGCATTTTAACAAGCGGCACGGAACTGATGTATAAAAATCTTGAAAAAGAAGGATTATTCAAGTCACTCGACAATAAGCACAGCGAACAGCTTAAACAGTTTACAGAAGCGGTAAGAGATTATGACACTTACAGATTTGATAAAATGGGCGAAGATGGAAAGCTCAGCAGGGATTTGAATGACCTTATGTTTATAAAGGGTTCAATCCCATTCAAAAATGATGTTTACAATCAGCTTAATATAGGTGCGTTTCCATTCTTTTCAGAAGCAGACAGAGCAATGCTTGATATGTCACATAAAAAACTTGAAAACTACATAAAAGATAAGAATGAAAATATTGAAGTGTTTACTATTAATGGTTATAAAGGCGGACTTGTTTACGCGGAACAGAATTTCAGCGAACTTGGCAACAAGCTGTGTGAGATGAATCCAAAATTGGATTTTATTGCAATGGTAGAGCCTACCAAAGGATTTGTTTCAATCAGGTCACGCAAAGACGATATTGATGTTGGAAAAGATATTGCAGTACCACTTGGCGGCGGCGGTCATGCAAAATCAGCAGGAGCACCACTAAAAGATGAAATGAAGCTGCTGTTCAGAAATGCACTCGAAGATGCAGTGTCAGTAGGAGCAACCATAAGAAATGGACATTTAATGGAGGTAGACTTTTCAAAAAAGTCAAAATTTTTCAATTTTGAAACTGGCCAGCTTACAATCCCCGCAGGAATAACTGCCATTGATGGTATTTTTAAAAAGAATGAAGTTGATTTACAGAACAGGCTTAAAATAAAATCTGTTGTAATAGAAGGTGATATAAAAGAAATTCCTAATGGGCTGTTTGCTAACTGCAAAAATCTTGAAGCCGTAAAATTTAATGACAGCCTTGAGAAAATAGAGGGAGAAGCTTTTTTAGGATGTGAACGCTTACAGGAAATCTCTCTTCCGGATTCCCTGAAAAGTATTGATAGTTATGCATTCGCTTTCTGCAAAAATCTATCAGGCATGGATATGTCAAATGAATTGTATGAAAAACTTATCAGTGAGAATAAACTTGGTGACATATTTATGGAAACAAATCTTGATATGCATGAATTTATGAAAGAAAAAGAACAGGAAATAAAAGACAGTGAAATTGAAAACCCTGATATTGATGATATTGAACAGGAGTAATTGCAAGGAATAGAGAAAATAGTTGATGACTTTATGCAGACTCATGAAGGCAGGGGCATGGAACTTGATGCAAATGACAGAATAGAAGATGAACCACTTGCAGACATTAAAAATGAAGAAGTGGATCCATTGGAATCAAACAATAAGATCGAAGATGAAGATACTGCAGACGATTTTGGCGATTTATAGTCAGGATATAAAAAGAGACATTTTTATGTCTCTTTTTTTTGTACAGAAATATTACTGTGTATTTTTAAAATCCATATTCATTGTATAAATTACAGAAAGGAATTAATAACAATGGAAAATGCAGAAAATATGACTGTACCGGTACCTGACAGACCAGAAACAGAAGAAATTCAGTTAGAGCCGGGTGAGATTACAGCAGATGATGTTAATAATGAAATTCTTGCAACAAATGAGGATGGATATTGTCCTTGTACAATTGTTGCAATGATTGAGGCTCTTCACGATGTACATGATGGAGACGATTTTGATGAGATTACGGAAGATCAGAGAGAGATTGTTGACGATATTACAATCGAGTATTGTGATGTTGATCTTTACTCAATTGACGGAGACCTTTTAAATGTAATCCTTACATTCGAGACTCCACAGGATGAGTATCTCAAGGATTTGATGGAGATGCTTGATACTTACAGACAGATGGCAGAGGAACATGTTGACAATAAAAATGTAACAATTCCTATGTTCTCACTCAGCTTTATTCCGGAAAAGTATGATGGAAAGGTTGGAGCAACATTCTCATTCCCACTTTCATACTTCAGAACACTTGATGGAAATGATCAGGAAACACAGGCACATTTAATCTTCAATATGGAGAATGCTTCTTATCAGCAGTTTGACATTGATGAAGACACAATGGCAGAAATTGAAGCTGATGTACTCCGTGACATTGATCAGAAGAGAGCTGTTAACGAAGCTGCTGAAGAGGATGAACGTCCGATGTTCCAGTAGTTAACAATTTAATCAGCATATGGCTTATAACCGTATGCTGATTTTCTTGTAATTTTTTGTTTTTTCTTTGGACAAATATTAAATTGTGAATATTATATATACAGACAAATTTTTGTGTATCTGCTTCGGAGGGAGCGTGGAGCTGGCGGCCTATAACATCGTTTAGGTCAGGTATGCAAAGAGCGGAAGCCAAAAAGGATATATTGGGCATCCGTCTGAACAATGAACAAAAGCATCGTATCGGAGAGAGAAAATGTCTAAAATCGCCGGACATAGAAAACTCATGATTCATGCAGGCCTTTATAATTAGATAAAAACGATTTCTGCCTACAAACTGTGCAGCATATACACATACAGCGGACAGTAGCTGTTCTTTCATGGTATATGTATACCGGTAGACGAAGAGCCGGGTTCATCCTGTAATGGGAGACGTCGGAAGGCGAGCACTGATAAAGGAAATCGGAAGAGGTCCGGGGGCGCGGGACCAACCGAAAAAGTAAACGCGTTGAGACCAAATGCTATGGTCAATAAATAAGAGGGCAGGTGGAAAAAGCATCCAATGGAAAATTCTCGGGTTCGCAGCTCGCACATGTCATATGAAATGAATGTCTGACATAATTTACAGATTATAACAACTTCAGGAAGTATCGGCATTTTCCCTCTAGGATGTGTCGTTGCCGAAAGGCGTAGGAGAGTGCTTAACCCTGCAAAGGGGCGACTGATGACGTGAGCGCTTCCGTTCAAGCTACGGTGAAGTGCGGAAGAACAATATACTGTATTCACGGAGGTTAAGCCGACGAAGAATATACTCAATTCTTGTCAGCCTATCAGATTCTTTGATAAGATCTTGTGCATTTTTACCTCATAGTGGAGAAGTGCGCTCTTTTTTAAGACTATCTTGTCAGGGTATGGTAGACTGACCAACAATTCGGAGCATTGCTTACGAAAATACTTATAACAAAACATTCATTTTTAAGCATTCATCTTAAATCAAATACAATCTTTACAGCGAATTTCCGCACAACATATTTCCCCCAAGTTAATCATATTTCAAAAATATTCCTTACATTAAATCCTTTTTAAAATATCATCGTTAATATATATACCGTTAAAATAAATGTTTTCTATAATATATATCAGAAAATACATAGCAGCAGTATAATTGTAACTAATAATCTGCTGAGGGGGTTCAGTCAAACAGCTCAGCATTTCCTATTGTTAAGGCTGCGAGGTTAATGCTGAAAGATAGATACAAAAACGAGTAATTGACGGCAGACTTGTTACACGACAGTTAAATAAAAAGAGATAAATATAAGTAGTATAAATAGAAAGAGATTAATACATATACTGTTTACAATAATACGTATAATAAGTAAGAGATAAAAATTAACAGGTAAATGTTACAGAGTGATAATAAATAGATGATGTAAAGAGAACAATGGTAAGTAATAAATATTAAGAGATACATGTTACTAGGATGCATGTAAATAGTCTACAGTAATATACGAACGAAAATGTAACGGTTAATAATTAATGAGTAGATATTACGGATATATATGTTACAAAGCGTATGTGATGAATGTGTGTAAAAATGATACCTGTAAAAGATGTTAGTAAGAAACAAGTGTTAAGAAATTACATGTTACTAGGTTACATATAAATAGTCTACAATAATATACAAATAAAAATGTAACAGTTAACAATTAATGAGTAGATATTACTGATGTATATGTTACAAAGTGTATGCAATGAATATATGTAAAGATGATATTTGTAAAAGATGCCAGTAAGTAATAAGTGTTAAGAGATACATGTTACTAGGTTACATATAAATGGTCTACAGTAATATACGATTAAAAATATAACAGTTAACAATTAATGGATATATGTTACTGAATGGATGTATGTATCAGTTCATATCGTAATACGTAATGAATAAATGCAACAGCAGTAAAACTGTTTGAATGTAAATCCATGGTTCATGCTACCACTGAGAATAAAGAAATGAATATAAGCAATATGGATCCAAAAAGAGAGTATACAAAACTCTCTTTTTTTGTGTGTTCGTATGAATTGTAAAAAATCCATATTTATTTCGTATATCTTAAATAAAAAATAAAGCGAAAGGAGAGAAGATATATGAAAACGAATTTTGAAGAAACGGTTAATGCTAGAAACGGCATTAATCCTGAAGCAAATGAGATGTTTTCAAGTATTGAGCCATATTTTACAGAGACTCAGTTTGAAGATGTTTTAAATGCTTCAAATGAGTACGTTGCAGGCGAAATAGCCTGTGAATCAATGAATTGTGTTGATTGCATGTGCAGTGCATGTTGTCAGGAAGGAAAGCACAATGGCTGGGAGAGATTCTTCCTTGCTGATGCAGGTGTGTTACCAGAAAGTATCGGTAAGTCAGAAGACTGCTGGCCAATTGACACAATGGAGTCTCTGGGATTTACCCAGTCAGATTTCATTTAAGGAGGTGCCTGTAATGAATAATATATTGTTCAAAGAGACAGGTATTGATAAGAACACTGCACTTATCAGACCTCTGGGAGGCGCAAGAATGGTGCATGCAATAAATTGTTCTTATATAAAAGAATGGAATATTGAGGGTTGCACTGCTCTTGACAAGTTCAATCCGCAGAAGATGAATGTATGTCCTACATGCGAGACACTCGTTTATCTGGCAAGCGGAGCAAAAGATTATGCCAGCAATAAGAACACATATGCTGAACTTGTTAACAGATTCAGTATATATCCTAAGTTGATTTACAACTTAGTGTTTATTGCTAAGGCAAAACTCGAGATTGTTGGGAATAGACTGTACATCAGAAAGAAACAGGATGTATTTTACATCGACTTTAATCTTGATGACGTGAAACTGTTTCACAACAATTACTGCCAGACTGCCCGTGACAATAATTTCACAGACAACGTTGGCGGTTTTCATGAGCATTCTCTGATAAATACTGAGCCATCTGAGCGCTTCAAAGAAGCAGTGAAACAGGTGACAAAGTATAAATATGAGGAGGCGAAAAAGGTTCATGAAAAGAAGAGAAAAAAGAGCAGGCCAAGAATTACTTTTGACCAGCTCGATAACGAGTACTGGGGATTTGAATCCTAAGGCTCGAAGTAAACTTAGAAAAGCTCTCTAAAAATAGAGAGCTTTTTGTTTTGCATGAAAATCCATATTTATTTTGTAGTCATAAACAAAAAAAATAACAATAAAGGAGGAAATCTATGAGTACAAAAATATACGATGCCTATAAATTCACACATAACTATTCCATGTATGAATTAAGCCAAATATTTGACGGCCTCAGAACAGAAATCAAAGATATCTGCGACCGCGACATCTTACAGACGGTTATTACAAAAACATTATACTTTTATAATTTTAAACAAGTGAATGGAAATGATTGTGTTGCTGAAATGGTTGCGAAAACAGATAATCGTTATATGCATGGCGTATGGAAAGCTGTGCAAGAAGACAAATGGCGAATGGTCTACGTTGATGTCTATATGCATATAATTGACGAAATCAGCAAATGTGCCAAGTTTTCACCATTTCGAAGTTGCTATGACTATCGTTGCAAACTTCAGATTATTCCTATGGAAACAAAGACGCTTGCCATGTTTTTTGGCAATCCAATGCTTAGGAACTATCTGAAATCACGTCCTGATTTTCTGACAGACTATCACTATCAAAATCAGACAGACCGTCCTGAAGACATTTCTGACACAGAATGGAATCTTCGTGAAAAAGACTGGGATAAAGCCATTGGCCCAGATTATATCCCAAGCCAGCATGGATTTGCTGTAGATCTGTTTAACACGGAAAACATCATGCCAATATTTGTACCGTCGAAAGTAGAACCTATACCGTTACCCGATATTGAACATCAGATGCACGACATTCGTGATACTCTCAGTTCTATTTCAGATGTGAAAGGTTATCCACATTCCAATCTGTATTCTGACTGGTCTGCTTTCATACAAAGTGAACCATACAAACAATGGGTTGCCGACAGCAATAAGATGATTCAGGAAAAATGCAAACTTATTACAGATTTTAATGAGTTCTGTGAACTTGTATCACCAAAGAAAGAGGACTTATAACTGTGAGATTCATATTAATACACACTGACGGCTATTCTATCAACTATAATGACAGTTATCCAGTGTTTGCTGACGCTCGAAAAGAGATGAAACGTTAGTATAATAGTAATATTCCGTCAGACGGATTCTCACTTTTAACTAGCTCGACAATGAGTACTGGGGATTTGAATCCTAAGGCTCGAAGTAAACTTAAAAAGCTCTCTAAAAATAGAGAGCTTTTTGTTTGTCTGCATGAAAACCCATATTTATTATAGTCATAAACAAAATAATAAATAAAGGAGGAAGATATTATGACGATTAAGCAGATATTAGAGGTATTAAACAAAAAGATTGATGAAGGCTTTGGCTGCATGAAAATTGGCCGGATGAAAAATGATACATTCTGTCCTGTAGTTGGATTTTCGTTTACAGATAATCCAAATGAGGCAGCTCTTGTATTCAGGTCTAGTGCAGGAATTGGTATGACAGTAAAGAAGCTGTATGATGGTCTGCTCTGTAACATCGTTGATTTAGAATTCATGAGACCCGGCATGAGGATTGTTGACATTGAAGGCTGTCCAATATTTGATGTCAGATACGGCAGAGATAATGCCATCATAAGAATGCTGACAGATGTAGACGTAAAAGCGTTTATTGAGTCAAGGCTAATACCAAAAATTTCTGTCACTTATACCGACAATCCGTATGAGTGGCTGTTTAGAGGAAAACTTACGCCTGCTGATTTGGCAAAAACAAATGTGACTAAAGAACAGATGGAATCATATACTGAAAAGTATAAAGTTTTTGCTGAATACAATCGGTGCAAGTGGCTGATAACAACAGTACACAATGGCGAGATTTACGACCGAACATACACTGGAGATGTGTTGGAATGCCGGACAAAACTGCTTCAAGTAATGGTACGGAAAGATGAGCATGTGAAACTGGTAGAGCCTTATATCGAAAGAAAAGCTCCATCAGGTCTGTATACATTATCTGTTTCAGCAGATGTTCTTGGAAGTAGAATGACCTGCTATGCGAGACCATTTGAAATGATTCGGTAAACAAAAGAGAAGTGTGGCTTATTTTGGTCACGCTTCTTTTTTATTAAAAGCCATATTTGTTAATAGTCATAAACAAAATAATATAAAGGAGGAAAAAGATTATGACAATGACAAAAATGGACTATGTTACAAAGCAATTAATAGGAACAGATGGAGAGTACGAAGACATTATTGGCTTTATTGCAGATATGCATTTTCATCAGGAGCCAATTGGTGATATTTTTGCAAATGATTCTGAAAATACAATACAATTATTATTTTCAGCAGGATATTGCTATCATTTTGCGATAATTCTAAACCATTTATTTCCCGGCGGAACTATATGTTTAGCGGCACCATTTGGACACATTGTCTATGTGTACAAAGAATTTGTTTTCGATATTAATGGTGTTTCGGATGTAGAAACTCATTGTTTTATTCCTGCAAGTGAATTGTCACAGGAAGAATTAAATGGCTTTACTCATGTTCCAGGAAGACCTTGTACAAGAGAGTTCACTTCTGACGACATAATTATCAATTGGATAGACCGTTGTTTTGTAAAGAGAGATAAACGATTTATATTTGCATTAACAGCCAATGATTTTCCAAACAGCAAAATGTCATTAGATGAAAAATACAAAAAGGCAAGAGAATCTGTGGTAGAAGAGTATGCGACGGTGTTATCAAATTATTATAGAAAGAATAACAATTATACGCATAAAGAAGCGGATGAACTCAAATCAACGATTATACACGATTTTGTTTAAACGAAAAAATGAGACTTTCAATAAAGAAGCCTCATTTTTATTTTGCATGAAAATCCATCTTTATCTTAGTCATAAATAATAATATAAAGGAGGAATATAAAATATGGCAAACAAAAGCATCGCTGACAGATTATTGTCAGCATTTAAAGGAATGGAGTTTACTCTTAAACAGGCTTATGCTAAGTGTACCGGGGTAAACAATGAGTCTGTCAGAGCACGTATATACGAAAATCTGGGTATAAAGTTTTTACGCGTAAGAAAAGGCGTATATGTTGCAAAGGATCAGGATTGTGTACTGATAGAGGGTGATGGCAGAGACTTATCAATACTCGAAGATAAGTCAATTGACTGTATTATTACAGATCATCCGTGGCTTGATAAAAAAGCTAACAAGGGCGGTTCAAGAAACTTTGCACAGTATGACTGTTTTGAGTATACACCTGCTGACTTCATTGAAAAAGCAAGAGTATTAAAACAAGGCAGTTTCTTATGTGAGATAATTCCTGCTGAGTCCGCAACTAATTACGAGTATCTGTACAGGCTTAAGAAAATGGCAGAGGCTGCAGGGTTCCAGTATTACAGCAAAGTGCCTTGGAAAAAAGGTACATTTGTTTCAAATACCGGACGTAAAGCAAAGAATACCGAAGACTGTCTGATATTCTCACTTGGACCAGCAAGAAAGCTGCGACCTGATAAACAGCGCGGACTGGATGCAAATGGTAATCCTACGCGTTTCATGTCAGGTGCGGCCGGAATGCTGCCAACAGAATTTGATTATCAGCAGGTGTCAAAGAAAGACAGAATTGCGCAGTCAGAAAAGCCTGTTGAACTGTTTGAGACGCTGATTGGGTATTTGACTAAGCCGGAAGAGATTGTTCTTGACCAGTTTGCAGGAAGCGGTGTCTGTGGCGAAGCTGCCATTAATACTGGCAGGGGATGCGTACTGTTTGAAAAGGTGCATGAGTTGTGTGACAAAATCTGTGACAGATTAGGTCTTACGGCACCTGTAATGCAGACGGTTCAATAAACAAGATTAAGACAGGAAATTTCCTGTCTTTTTCTTTGGACAAAAACAGGAAAAGAAATATTATATATATAACATTAAAAACAGGAGGAATTAATTGTGTTATCAGCAAAAATCAAAATCAAGAAATTAACAGATACAGCAAAAACACCAACAAGAGGAAGCGAGCATGCAGCAGGCTATGATTTGTATGCGGATGTAAAAGAAGATGTACAGATTAAGCCACATGAGACAGTAAAGATAGGCACAGGCCTTGCCATGGAAGTTCCTGATGGATATTTCGGAGCAATATTTGCAAGAAGCGGACTTGCTTCAAAAGAGGGATTAAGACCGGCAAACTGTGTAGGAGTATGTGACAGTGACTACAGAGGTGAATACATTGTTGCGATTCACAATGATTCAGAGAAAACAAGGACAATTACAGCAGGCGAGAGAATAGCGCAGCTTGTTGTTATGCCATATCTTCCGGTTACATTTGATGAGGTTGCAGAACTTACAGATACAAACCGTGGTGAAGGCGGATTTGGCAGTACAGGAAAGTAGAGAAAGGAGAAAGAAAATGGCAAATTTATATTACGGCAATATCACAGGACTTTCTGATGGCGATATTAAGACAATTTCAAGCTCAAAACCGGCAGACAAGCTTGTACTGTTTGGTAATGGCGAAATCAACTTTGATGGACTTACAGCATTAAATGAAGCTGCTGCAAAGATTGAGTTTGTAAAGGCAGAGTCAGAGGCGGCAATGTATTTCATTCTTGGAGCAAACACTGCATCCGCAGCAAAGGGTACAAAGGTTATGTTTCTTTCGAACATTGATGTTCCGAATCAGTTTGCAGGACTTGCAGGAATATCTGTCATGGGTTCAGCAGCGAAGAAGAAAACTGTAAGAAAATCAAGAAACAAAGCAAAGGTGGAAACAGAAACAGAAACAGCGCAAGCAGAGAAAGCTGAACCTGAAGCAGATACAGTCGAAGAGGTAAAACCTGCAGAGACCAAACCAAAAGCAGAGGAAGTTTTTCCAATGCCTGAACCTGTAAAGGATAACAGTGATGATGACATCTGGATCACAGAAAGCGCAAAGACATGCTTTGTTGAGCAATGTGGACTTCCGGAAGCTCTAATGGGAAGAAATCAGATTGCGGAGTCAGTCGCGAAAATTATTTATAAGAACAATTCACTAAATGAAGCAATGGACGAAATCAAAGTTAATTATGCGCCAAGCATTGCAGCGGCAATTGGTGAACATATCAATGATGTATCAATGTATATCAATAATGGAGCCGTTAAGGGTAAATATGAAAAATAAATCAGGTTAAAAAAAGAAATTTTTATGTCAATGAAAACAATGGATACGACAAGGGAACTACTCAGTTACTTGTAGCCGAGTAGTTCACCGAGCCGGAACTTGATAAAAATATTATCTGCAATGCAGTAAAGGCGTGGTACCCGGAAAGCATATGTTTTGTGCAAACTCCATATTCATTTTAACTGATATATTTTTTTTGAATAAAGGAGGAAATGAATATGAGAATAACAAAGTACAATATCGAAGTAGGCAAGGACTGCAAGGCCGTTCTTGTAAAAGAGAATAGCAGAAACTGCACAGTAGTAGACAATCTAAATTCGCCACAGAAGGTGAAGACTGCACTGGATGAGGTGTTCAGGGCTTCATATCAGGCAGAGGAACATGTATACCTCATCGCGCTCACCACAAAGTGCAAACCGATAGGAGTTTTTGATGTGTTCCATGGTTCAGCTCAGACATGTCTCATGAACACAAGAGAGATTTTTGTAAGGCTCTGTATCTGCGGAGCTGTAAGTTTTATCGTAGCACATAATCATCCGAGTGATGACTGTACGCCTTCGGCAGACGATATCCGAAGTACGAGTAAGTTGGCAAGCGCAGCGAATACGATGTCAATTCCGCTTTTGGACCACATCATAATATCGCCGAAGGAGATGTTCTCATTTAAAGAACACAATATGCTGCCAGAACAGTAAATGAAAAATGCCTGTTGTGAAATGTTATTCACAGCGGGTATTTTTTTGGCAAAAACGCGTGACAGACGTTTGTATGTAATGATATAATTTTGGCATCATACAAAAAAAAAGGAGAAAATATGAGTAACAAAGGATTATTGAGGGATAATGAAACGGTGAGGAAATTCATGACTGCTGTACTGCTTAAAAGTTATGTGGATGATGAAAGAGCAAAAGATGCGCTGAATAAAGGCTTGGAATGTTTTGAAAACTGTGAAGACTGTGACGTATTAAGCCTCCTCATGCAGTCTGTATCAGCAGAAGAGAAAAAATATCATATGGATAATCTCTGGAAAGCATTCAAAAAGATGGAAGAAAAAGAGGGGCGTACACCAAAAGAACTGGATAAAAATTTCAGGGAACTGTTTGTAGACTATATTAATGAATGGGAAGTGACTTTTGAAGAAAATAAATGGTAGTTTAATCTTAAAATTTAAATAAAAAGAGGACATCTTTACAGGGTGTTCTCTTTTTTGTCTGCATATAAACTCCATATTTATTACGTCATATAAAAATAATAAAGGAGGAGAACATTATGGCAGAAATAAAATTATATGCAACAAACATCTTGTGGGATGTTCAGGACGATGACACACTTTCAAAAGAAGCGTTAATGCTGCTGCCAACGCTTACTGAGATTCCAAAGGAAAAATTCTCTTTGACAGAAGACAGGCTTAAAGCGGCAAAAGAGAGCCATGAAAAAATGACAGAACTTATTAATGATATCAATGATGATGTTGTTGATTACCTGTCAGATACCTATGGGTTCATGATTGAGAGCCTCAATTATGAGATTTCAGATACAGGCTTTATTATGGATGAGCTCGCAAAAACAGATACAGGTATCATGAATCTGTACTTTGCAATGCCTCTGGCGGATCTTACTGCTGCGGGAATCTTTTCTGATGCGGATTTAAAGAACGCTGTACAGGGAGAACTGCACATTGAAATGCTGCATTCAGATGATGTCTGGGATGAAGTAACCTGCGTTGAGGTATCGCCAACGATTTACAGTATTGATGATAACTCGTTTTCAGATACCGATTATCGTCCATATGAGCTTTCGGCAGATATATTGGAAGCACTTATTAGATTTGCAGCGGAGAATACACCTCCTGCCAGCAATTCTGGTAATGTTTCTGGACTCGAAAGAGCTCTCATGCTGTGTGGCGCAAAATCCCCGATTGATCATCGGGGCAATCTTACATCGTGCGGTTATGATGCGGAAGATAAGCTCTTAAAGATTATTGATGAACTCAATAAGATTGGAGCCATATCCGAGACGCGTGACCACGTTGAGAATTATCTTGACGGGATAATTCATTTAGGTTTTTAAGGAGGAAACTGACATGATTAGAGAAATCCCAAACACCTGTCCCTGCTGTGGAAAAACGAGTTTAGTAGATAATATTTTTGGAGATAAAGAATCTAAAATAATCTGCTATGATTGTAAACTGGCATTATTTGGAACACTTGCACCGGTAATGATGCAGCAGCAAATGACAGCAACGCAGGCGTATAATTTTCTAAAAGTCAACGGACAGGTTTAAACTCAAAAAAGGACATCTCTACAAGGTGTTCTTTTTTTACGCATAAAACTCCATATTTATACTGTCATATACAAAATAGTAAAGGAGGAAGATATTATGGCAAAAATGAGAGTGATGGTTGTCAAATACGGTTATGCAGTAGTTGACGCAGATTTTGACTGGTCAGATTTTGATGATGCACAGGTTGTTGATGACAATGTAGACTTTGAGTAGGAGGTTTTGAACTATGGAATACGTAAAGACCAACTTAGGAATCGTTCCGCTGACTGATTATTATGAAATGGTAGCGGTGCAGAATGGATTTGAATCTTATTCAGAAATGAAAGAAGATGGATATTCCATCGAAAAACCACAGATCATTGTGATTTAAACTTAAAAAGACATCTCGTTGAGGTGTCTTTTTAAGTATATTGAAATACAGCTTAAAAAATATTACTGGAAACTTTATCTTTGATCTGACAGTTATTTTATTGCAACAGTAAGTGAAAATTCACTGGATGTAGTAAAAAAAACTATATTAAAAATCAGGGAATAAAATAAAATACAGCCATTCACCCATGCCTATGCAGGTGTTATAGACGTGATACTCTGGCTGATATAATAGAATTTGCCGCTACGGCATTTAAAAAGCAGACGTATGAAAACAGGAATCAAGAGGACTGTAACCGGTCCTCTTTTTTTGTGTTATTTTGCAAGAAAACCCATATTTATGGTAACTTTATTAATTTTACGCAATCATAAAAGGAGGAATTATCTATGATTACATTAATAGTTTTTTTTAAGAATTTCTGTAAAGGTGTACTTTTTGGCGCACCTTTATGGTTCTGTGGTATTGTATCAGAGCTGATAGCAATGCTGCATACCCATACATTTGAGTATGGGTCAATTTTAATAGCTGCTCTTTGGTGCGGCTTGATTGTAGGTGAAATTGTATGTAATATAATTTCGCTTATAACAGGCGAATTGGTGTCTGCAATTAAGCATGACATCAAAGCTGCTAAAAGACGCCGTGCTAAAAAAGTAGCTAAAGCAGCAGCAAAAACTGCCGTATAAAAAAGTAAACTTTTATCCCTGAATATTAATGTTCAGGGATTTTTCTTTATACTATATATTGTGGGCAAAAAAATAATTTATACTAAATTGTATTTCGCTTTGGACAAAAATCAAAAACGGAATACTATATATATAGAAACAAACAATAAACGGGAAGGAGGAAACCATTGTGATGAACGAAGCAAAGCTAATGGATATGGCAAATAAGCTCGACGCCATGCCAAACAATGTAAAATTCATTATTGTAGGTGTGATAACACTATTCTTTGTTGCATGTTTTATTATGACAAAACATCTCGAATCAGTTATTGCAGAAGAACTTGCAAAAGATTATTAAATCAAGAATTAACAAAATATAACTTATCAATCAATATTTATATAAGAAAGGATTATTAACGAACGATGATTAATATCAATAAGATAAACAGAAATAATCAGAGAACAGTTAAGGGTAAAATTTATGACAGGATTAAACGCATTACATCAGTTAAAAGGTAACGGAATATGGGCAGTAAAATTCATGGAAAGAGATATTAATGGAAAAGAATTCTTATTTGGAATTTATCAGTATGAGCCTCAGACAGGACATGTTACAGAACTTGGACAGACAGACTATGTTCTTACAAAGAACAACATTGTTGATGTAAAAATCAATGGCCTTATAAAAGCAATTACGCTTACAGCAGCATTTCCATATGCTTTTGCTGAAAATAAAAACGCGAACACAATTGACCTTGATAACGTAAAAGTGTTTACTTTTGCATAAAAAGGTTTTTATATAAATTTACACGCAGACTCTCGATGTATCATAATTAATATTGATACCGAGAGCTTTTCGTGCTATAATTTAATATGAAAGGAATGATTATAATTGAAAAAGAAAATTCTTATCATTGCCGGTATTCTTATTGTTGCAGGACTTGGCATAACAGCTTATTCTGTATCGAAAATGCCTGCAAAGAATGCAAATGGATGGGAAACCACTGAAAACAGCTTAAATGATGCTGAATGGGGAAGCGAGATAGAAAGCTCCCTTGATTATCATGTTAAAAAAGTCAAGAAATCAGATTTTAAGAAGATGAGTGATTTTGAATACATTGACACTGTTAAGTCAGTATTAAATGCTTACAACGACAAGGTATGGGTATTGTTTCTGTTTGAAGACGGAACTGGTATTCAGTATCCGGGTGCAGATGCAGCAGAAAAAGCTACATATGGAAAATTTGATAAAAACTATAATGCAACAGAACAGATTGGATATGTAACCATTAATGGAAATTCAGTACAATATGAAAAAGTTCCAAGTGAAATGAGCAAAGAGTCAAATGACTTATCACAGGCTATTCCTGATACATACAAAAATGATTATACGTATGTAAATGTAAAAAACAATATTGCTTATATACAGGTTTTATCAACAAATGAAGATACTCAGTCTATAGCAAATGAAATAGTTAATACTGTTAAAGGTGTTGGAGACTACAAAGAAATTCGTTTTTGCATAAAATACAATCAGGACTTAAATTATTATAAATGGACTGCTGATGGCAGTATGGAAACAATTACAACACCAGATAATAGTTTCTTTGTAGAACCTGACGAAAGCCTTGAAAACAAAACAGAAAGTGAGTAAAATATATGTTAAGAGCATTGAGTATACTGGAAAATGATTTATTATCCAATACATTTAATGATGTAAGTTCCCTAGTAAATCACGTAGTTAACAACTCTTCAGAGTTAACACTGGATGAGGTTGCAATGCTTACTGAATTGGCAGCGTTTGAGCTGTCACACAATGTACCATTGAAACAATTTGTGTGATTTATTTGGAGGAAACATGGCGAAAAAAGAGATGGAATGGGTGCCCTTCGACTACAACGAGGTCGAAGGTTTTTCCCTGCTCAAAGAAGCAAAAACAACATCTGAAAGAAAGAGGGCATTTAATGAAATAGAAAAATATTACAGGGAAAATCCTAAACAGCAAGGTTATTGGTTAAGACTGGTGATTGATCTCATTAGATGCAGCATATCAGAAATTGATGACAGTGATGGACTGCTGAACGAAATGGCTTCTGTAAAATTACAGAGTCTTATTACCGGACTTACCAAATCTATGCTTAAAAAGAAATCGTTAATGATTGAACCAGCAAAGTTCGTTGAAACAGTAGAGACAATTGTTGACGATGTGTTTATAAAGGTTATTACCGAATATGATCCAATTAAAATGATGTATCAGTCAAAACCGCCTGTATCTATTGTGGCTTTTTGCGAGAAGAACCGTAAGTATGCAATGTCTGAATTCTCGGCAGAAGAATCCGGCAACTCAAATCAGAATTATAAGGTAGATCAGAGAGTAAAGAGAGCAGCAAAAGCAATTGAAGCCCACGGCGGACAGCCTACTATCAATAATATAATGAAAGAAATTGAGCGTGAAAAACGTGCACGCGCTAAAAAGGAATTTCTTGATGAAGATAAAATCTCAAATAACATTTCTGTTGCCGTAGTTGCATTGTCAATGCAGAGACAGAAAATGTTTGATGAGAGAAGCAGCATTTATATGGAAGACTCAGTTGCTCCCAATATTGAAATGGCAGAAGATATAACATCGGAGGATTTTGAGAAGCCTGAAACCCATGTCATGAAAGATGAAAGAAAGCTTCAGATTATGGAAGCCCTGCATGCTCTGCCTAACACTGAAGGAGTTCAGATGTATCTGATGTCAAATGGCTTTGTTGAGAAAGACGACCAGCTCTACATAGTACCGCCTGAACATATAAAAGATGTTGCCGAAAAGTTCAATACATCCATCATAAATGCAAAAAGAGTAATCAATTCAGTGCATCTTACCTTAAAAAGGATGCTTGAAATCAAAGATGATGACATGGAAAGAGATGAAATGGCACCAATTGACAAGCTGTTATCAAAAACACTCATACCATTTACGGATAAGGATGACGAAACAAAAGAAGCAGAAGAAGACTTCCTGTCAATTATTGAAATAAATGATTTTTAAACAATGTGTAACCGTTACGTGTAAGTTCGTAACGGTCTTTTTTTTTTGCCGTTTATTATTAAAATCCATATCTATTGTATAACAATAAGAAAGGAAACAAAAAAAATGGCAAATAATATGTTTGACTTCCATAATGAAGTTCACCTCAGAGGTAAGATATTTGATGTTGTAGAAAAGAAATATTATACTGATTTCTTTTTATCATGCGGAAATAATGGCAGGGAATATCGTTTCAAGAAAAGAAATGGCCAGTACAGCCGTGATACTGTCAATGTAAGGTTTTTCAAAACAGAAGCAAAGACATATCCAAAGCAGTTTAAAATTGGAGACAGGGTAACAGTAACGGCTGTCTTGCAGAATATTGTTGACAGACACACTCAGAGAGGAAAACATCTTGAAGTATGGGGGCTTAACATGATGTCTGTTGCAGATGACAAAACCAAAGACTTAAACAATGTTCAGTATAGAGGCAGGATCGTGTCGGCAAAGGCTATTAATGACAATTACATTATTATCAATGTTAAAACAGTCACAAAGAAGAAGATTAAGAATACGAGAGAGAATACAAAATTCCCATTTATTGAAAAGGAATTTGTATCATCAACTGCAACCGGAATGCGTTTTCCCAATGGCGGCGCAAAGGACTTAGTATATACAAAATATACTCCCGGAACGTGGGTTGATATGACAGGAACCGTTCAGGGCAGGAAGAATGCTAAAACAGGAAAGCACACACAGAGATTTGTTGCTGAAAAAGTCAATATTATTGGTGAAGTGCAGAAAATTGATTTAAGAAATCAGAAAATATAAAGGGCAGAGAGGATGATTTATCATCCTCTTTTTTTGTGTGTACAAACTCCACCTTTATTGCAGATTTCATATAAAAAATAAAGGAGGACGAATATATGAAAAACTTGAGCTTTAAGATTTGGGTGGCAATATGTGTTATTGCCAGTATTCTTTCATTAGGAGGAAGATTTTCTCATAACGAAAAAATGATGTTGACAGGAGTATTTATGTTCTCCTGCTTGATTTTCATTATTTGTATCTTGGGTGTCCTTGATACAATAAGAGACTTCCTGCATCAGATTGCGTTAACAAAAAAACGCAAACAGGAAGAGCAGGAAGAGGCTGCAAGAAAAGAACTGGCAGAGGCAGTATGTCAGATTTTAAAATCTGAATTAAAGTAAACTGTTAAAGAGGAACCATTATTGGTTTCTCTTTTTTCGTACAAAACCCATATATATTCATATTAATGCATACAAAGAAAGGAGAGATGGATATGTACGATCTTTCAAAAATACAGGCAGGAGACCTTTTTATCTGTAAAGCAGAAGGAAAACAGCCAAATGATTTTTCACTCTTTGCACAGGTATTAAAGAACGAACCTGCAAAGAAGAGAGTAACAATTGCCCGATATATGAAATTTGGGCAGCTGTACTGCGAAGATGTGGTTTTTGACTACTCAACAATGTATGAGTATTACGAGCTGGCATCTGAGGAAGAAAAAAAGATGTTTACACCAAAGCATCCTTTTTATGGCATGTAAAAAAAAGAAAAAGCTATGCATAATACATGGCTTTTTTTTTGTTATTTTCTAAAATCCATATCTATAGGAGTTTATATTCTACCAAAAAAAATAAAGGAGGAAATTAGATATGAACAAAAAGAATTTTTTAATAATAGTAGCAGCTGTATTGTCTATTGTTGGTGTATTAAACGTCAATATTAAGACAGTAAGCGCTGCAGAAATAAACACTACGCCAGCTGCTACAATTGCAGAGACACCAGTACCAACTGCAGGCGTTACAAAAGCTGTTTCTGAAATTGATTTCTCAGAACCAGTAGCTGAGACAGAGCCAGCACCAGTTGTTGAACCAGAACCAACATATTCTATTAACGAATATGATGGACTCAGCCAAACTCGTTACTGTATCGTTAATACAGCAATGGAAATGTCTGGCCAGTTTACATATAATCTTGGCAGCAAACCAGACTATAATAATAACTGGAAGACCGGCGAATCACTTGACTGCTCCGGTTTTGTTGAATATGTATTCTGGCTTGTTACAGGTCAGGACATAGGCGAGGGTACATGGATGCAGTCAACAGAGAATGTTGAAGGCGGACGTGCTCAGTACATCAGCCATGAGGAATTAAAGCCGGGTGATCTGGCATTCCTTATGGATGGTAGAGACACAATATATACTGACGAAAATGGCGAGAAACATACTCGAACAAACCATGTCGGCATATATTGTGGCAAGGATGCTGAAGGTAATGATCTTTGGTGTCATTGCAATGCCAAAGATAATACAGTTGCAGTAAATTCTGTGTCATATTGGACAAAATATATGCGTATTACCAGTATCGACATGGAATCAAATGCATCAGTGCTGGATAATGGTGACTGATTTTTCTTTTTATTTTTTAAGTTTAAAGGCTTCTTATTAATGAGGAGTCTTTTTGTTTGTTCATTTTTACGAAAATCCATATTTATTGCATCAAAATAAGGAGATAATGACAAATGAGCTTAATTATTTTAATGGGCAAAACTGCAAGCGGGAAAGATACCATACAAAGAGAACTTGCTGACACGTATGGATATGAACAGTTAATGTCATCAACAGACAGGCCTATGAGACCGGGTGAGGAATATGGCGTGCAATACAATTTCAGAACAAGCAGTGAACTGGACAAAATGATTGCTAATGGAGAAATGCTTGAATGCAGGGCATATGAAGTGGTAAACAAGTCAGGAAATACAAACATACGGCGTTATGGACTTGAAAAACCTCATGATATGGATATTGAAAATAAGAAATATGTTACAGTGCTGCCGCCGTCAGCAATAAAGTCCGTAATGGAAAATGTTCCTGCTAACAGCAATGTTCAGCTATATTATTTGAATACTCCCGATGATATTAGAAAAGATAGATGCTCAAAACGTGGAGACTTTAACGAACTGGAATGGAACAGACGACTTATTACTGACTCAAAAGACTTTTCACCTGATATTATTAAAAATCTTGGCGCAAAGGAAATTCCGGGAGCGCTGCCAGTTTTAGTTGTTACCGGATTAGTAATGGAAGCAGACAAAAAGGCTGACAGAGAACGAGAAAAACAGCAAATAAAGGAACGAAATAATTCAACAATGACAGTAAAAAGACCAAGTAGAGGAATTGAGATGGTCTTCGATAGAACTTCAGGCGTTCCTATTGAAATAAATAATATACCAGAAAAACATCCACAAAGGAGGGCACAGAAAATGAATGGATTTTTCTTCTCAACAGAACATGGAACAACATACACGGTAACGCAGACTGATAATCCCGCTGTTAATATTTTAAATGGCGGAACATTTAATGACGTAAAGATTTATGCGCCAAATCCACTTTCAATAATGAACCAGAGACCAGCAAAATTGCAGATTGTAAATGATCCTGCAGTTTATGGAAATGCAGCAGGACGTATTATTCAGACATCACCTGTATGCGGTGGAATTCATCAGATAAGAAATGTAGAAAAAGCTCAGGAAGAACCAGTACAGAACAAGGAATATAAAAAAGTAGTGTATTTTGAAGACCTTGAGAAAATACCGAAAGACAGCCCGGAAAGAAAGGCTGTTGAAAATGTGCGCATGCCAAATAATCTTGTATTTATTCCAAAGGAATATTTCAAAGGATGCGAGAGTTTAAAGCGAATTGATATTCCTGAAAGAACGGTGTCTATTGGTGATAACGCGTTTGAAGGATGTAAATCGCTTACAGATATAAATATTCCTAATAGTATGTTTGCCATTGGCGATAATGCTTTTAAAGACTGCTCAGGCTTATCAAATCTTGATATGCCAATGAAATTTTTAGATGATGCTGATAGAATCTTCTCAGGAGAGAATAATCTTGACTGGAGTTCAGTAAGAGCAAATATCGAAAATGGTGATTTATCTGATGCAATGGAAGATGAAGATATTGGAAATGACAGATAAAATAATGGGCGCCTGATAATATGTCAGGTGTCTTTTAATGTTTCAAAACTCATATTTATATTGCTATATTTATCAAAAAAAATAAAAAAACAAAGGAGGATGATATTATGGCAGATGTATTAAGTTTTGGAGCTATTTCATTTGCGGTAGCACAGAAAATGGAGTTTTTGGATAAGTTTGAGGAGTTATACAACGATGATGGATTTGCCATCTTTCAGTCCAAGAAAACTTATCATTCTGATGATGAGGTTTATAAACCGTTTGATTATAAATTGATAATCAGAGCAACAGCTTTAGGCCAGTTTATTGGAGAGGGCGAAGAAGGACATAACGATGTACATATTGAGTTGTCAATGTGTCCACTTCCAGAGTTTTTATCAGAAAAGGCAGCAAATGAGATAAAAGACAACATGGGCGTTGATGAACTTACAGTGTATGACATTGTTGAATGTGATAGTTGTTTGGAACTTGAATCAGACACGGTCATTATTACAGAAGATGATGATGCTTACGATGTTCTTGACATAGACATTGTTAAAGAAAAGCTCGACTGTGCAGCAACGGCAGCAGAGGCGCTTAATTCAATCAGAGGATTTTTGCTTGATAAACCATGGAATCTGATAGGCAATACTGGATGGGACCTGCTCGATGAGCTTATCGAGGGAATTGACCTGAGAGAAAGTAGTAAGAAACGTCTTGAAAAATTTAAAAATAATGTTGCGTAAACAAAGACTGGCAGGAATTAATTTTCCTGCTTTTCTTTTGGGACAAATCGAAGATTTTAAATACTATATAAGTAATACATGTAAGAAAGGAATTAATTATGCAGACAGTATTTTTACAAAAAACAGATATTACGCAGCTAAATGATGTGGATGTAATTGTTAATGCAGCAAACAGCACTCTGCTTGGCGGTGGTGGTGTAGACGGAGCAATTCATAGAGCTGCAGGACCAGGATTATTAGCAGAATGCAGAACACTTGGCGGATGCCAGATAGCAGAAGTTAAGCTGACAGGTGCATACAATCTTTTATGCAAAGGAATTATTCATACAGTAGGTCCAATATGGAAAGACAATTTATCAGATAAAGTAAAAGAAGAAAAGGTTAAACAGCTTTATAACTGTTATGTGAATGCCATGGTACTTGCAGACAGACATAAATTTGAGAGTATTGCATTTCCATCAATATCTACAGGAGTTTATCATTTTCCCGTTGAAAAAGCTGACTATATTTCATTACAGGCAGTAAAAGATTATTTTTCAAAACATCTGGAAAGCATGCTGACAGTGGTGAAGCTTGTGTATTATTCAGATGAGGACTTTGAGACAATGAAAAATGTCGCAAGAACATATAACGGTGAAATGAATCTTGATATATGGGTATGCGAAAATAGCAGTATTTTTAGGCTATAAAATCCATCTTTGTTTTGTCATATATAAATAAAACAATATAAAGGAGGAAAATATTATGGCAAAAGTAAAAGGATTCAAAGTGTTCAGACCTGATTGGACTTGTTCACCTAATGGTAACACTAAACAGTACACTTGCCCCGGAAAATTTGAGGAAGAAGTGGAACTTGATGTTTGCGGTCATGGTATGCACTTCTGTCAGACCGCTGTCGACTGTTTCAATTATTACAGTTTCAACAGTGAAAACAAGGTTGCAGAAGTCATTGCTTATGGTGATGTAAGAACAGACGGTGACAAGTCATGTACTGACAAATTAGAGATCGTGCGTGAAATCCCGTGGGATGAAGTGTTGCGAATCGTCAATATTGGAAAGAATTGCACGGGTCGCTGCAACACCGGGAACAGGAACACCGGGGGTTACAACACTGGGGACTGGAACAAATCATCTTTTAATGCTGGTTGTTTCAATACAGAGGAACAGAAAATCATGTTGTTCAATAAGCCGTCAGATATAACATATCGTGAATGGATAGATTCAGATGCAAGAGATTTACTGAATCAGATACCAAAGAATGTTGTTGAATGGGTAGATGAAGAAGATATGACTGATGAAGAAAAGGCAGCATACCCAACATATGAAACAATAGGCGGTTATCTAAAAACGCTTGATGAATCGGAATCTGGTCAGTTGTGGTGGAACGAGTTATCTGATTGTAATAAACAGATAATTAAAAGTATTCCAAATTTTGATCCAGACATTTTTTATGAATGTACTGGAATCAAAGTTACCGAGTAAACAAAGAAAAAGACGTCTCAATATTGAGATGTCTTTCTTTTGTGTGAAATCCATTTTTATAATGTCATATATAAATAAAACAATATAAAGGAGGAAAATTATGACAGTAAAAACAATAAAAGAACACATCAATAATCTTACTTTAGAAGCAGATGCAGTTATTCGCTTTGGCGGACCTCACAGTGAGGCATATTTGTCTGGCATGCAAAAATCAGCTTTCATATTTATTCCAATGCCGAAAAAGCTTTTCTTACAGGCATCATGCTCGGGCAAGAATAAAATCACAGTTAAGAAATTAATGAATTTTCTAAAGAGCTGTGATGAGGACATGATTGTCTATGATGAAAATGGCAATGAAATCCTGTTTACCTGCTCACTTGTTGGCGATAATCATATGATGTGGCTGGAAACGGAGCAGGATGCTGATATGACCACAGAGATCCAGTCAAGATTCAACGATGCAGTTAAACATGGCGTTGACGAGACTGAAGTATATGAAAATATGCTGGAGTCTGGTATTAATGTTGACATGGTAAGAAAGTATATGGGTGATGAAACTGCTGACCATATGCAGGATTACTGTGAAGATCATGGGTTGCTCTAAAGATAGTAAACTTTACAAAGGACATTTTAACATTGAAGTGTCCTTTTCTTTTGCGTAGAAAATCCATCTTTATAATGTTCATATATAAATAAAATAAAGGAGGAAAACACTATGGACAAAACACTAAGAATGAAGGAACTGGTTAACAAGTTAAATGAAGCATCAAATGCCTACTACAATGGCAAAGACGAAATCATGTCAAACCATGAATGGGATGAAAAATTTGATCAGCTTGCTGCATTGGAGAAAGAAACGGGTGTTATCCTGCCGGATTCTCCAACACAAAAAGTTGGCACAGATGAGATTGGCAGAAATGGACTCAGAAAGGTAAAGCATGAGTTTCCAGCATTGTCACTTGATAAGACAAAGGATATTAACGAATTTCCAGAAGTCTTTTCTGAATCTTGGGATGGAGTATGCGATGTTATGTGGAAGCTCGACGGATGCACGGTTTGTTTAACTTATGATGGAAGCAAAAATGGCGGCAGTGGACGACTTACACAGGCCGTTACTCGCGGAAATGGTGAGGTAGGAAGTGATATAACTCATCAGGCACCATTCATTGAGGGCATTCCAATGACAATTGGTTTTAAAGGAAAGTTGGTAGTAAGAGGTGAAGCGCTCATGACCTATTCAGAATTTGAAAGAATTAATTCAAATCTGGAAGAGGGTGAAGAAGAATATTCAAATCCTCGTAATCTTGCAAGTTCAACTATTACAATGAAGGAGCCGGGACTTAAAGGCAGAAAGGTTATGTTTAAAGCATTTAAGCTTGTATACATGAAACCTACTGCTGATGATAAGATTGAAGTGCCTGAAACTTTCTTTGGCGCACTGACACTGCTTGAGAGACTAGGTTTTGGTGTTGTTGAACATGAGCTTGCAAAAGCCTACAGAGAAGACACCGAATTCACAAGGTCAATGCCGGACAACGTGATTAATGTTATGAACAGCTTCTCTGACAAGGTAAAGACGCTGGATTATCCTGTAGACGGACTTGTCGTTGCATCGGATGATTATATAACTGCTGATGCGCTTCCTGTTACAGGACATCATCCTAACAGACTCACAGGCTTTGCTTTTAAGTGGGCTGACGAATGTGTTGAAACCACTTTAAGAGAAATCGAATGGTCTCCTAGCAGAACAGGACGTATTAATCCTGTTGCAGTCTTTGATCCAGTACAGCTTGAAGGAACTACAGTTACAAAAGCGAGTGTACACAATGTATCAATCGTTAAAAAACTGCGCCTGAGAGTTGGCGACAGGATTTCAGTGTTCAAAAGTAATAAAATAATCCCACAGGTCGATAAGAACCTGACACCGGGAGATGAGCTTACTTACGCTGAGTCTCATGCATGTACATGTCCGGTATGCGGCATGAAAACATCACCAATGATTACACGTTCTGGTGACAGAGATGTTGAGGTGGAGATGTGTACAAATCCTGACTGTGCTGTAAAACAGGTCAAGAAGTTCGTGCATTTCTGTGAGAGAGACTGCATGGATATTATTGGCCTCTCGGAGAAAACCCTTGAGAAATTCATCGAAAAGGGCTTCATCGAGCAGCTTGCAGACCTGTACAGACTTGATACCTTTGAGCGTGATATTGTAACAATGGATGGCTTTGGACAGAAGTCATATGACAATATCTGGAAATCAATTCAGAGAAGCCGTAAGACAACATTTGTGCCATTCATTCATGCGCTTGGTATTCCTATGGTAGGAAAAGGACAGGCTAAACTGTTCGACAAGGCCTATAAAGGTAATGTCAAGAAGTTTTTCAATGATGTCTATAATCGTAAAACTTTTACAGATATAGATGGAATTGGAGAAAAAATTGAGCTCAGTCTCTGGGACTGGGGCAGCAGGTATCTTGGATGGATTCCATTTGAGAAGGATTTGCTGGATGAGATGTGGAGAATCTCATGCAACACTGAGGTTTATGACCTGCTCAGATGGATTGATGTCGAGGTCCCAACAGAAACAGATGCACCTGCTGGTAAAGATATTCTTTCCGGCAAGACGTTTGCCACCACTGGTTCAGTCAACCACTTCAAGAACCGTGCAGAACTGCAGGCAAAAATTGAAGAACTGGGCGGTAAAGCAACTGGATCTGTAACCCAAAAAACCAGCTATCTTATTAATAATGATGTAGAAAGTACATCAGGAAAGAATAAGAAAGCTAAGGAACTTGGCGTGCCTATTATCTCTGAGAATGAATTCCTTGAGATGATAGGAGAATAAACTGTAAACATGACCAATAAGGGCATGGATTTTTAAAATCCTGCCCTTTATGGGCAGGTAGAATGGAGAAAATATGGAATCAATAAAAACTTCACAAGAATTGTACGAGCATGTGATGTCAGAGTATAAGAAATATGATACAGAATTAAATTCTTTATTCTTTGACTTTCCAGTGCATATGTCCAAATCGGATATACTTGTTACATATGAACATCTTCAGCATGATATAAACGGTGACTGTATAATAAAGCTTAAAAATCCAAAACAAGAAACTCTTGATAATGAAGATATTATCATATATGGTGACAGTGAAGAGCCATTAGCTACTGAATACGATGAGGTGTATGATGGCAATTGTAAAGATTTCTTAGAGTCATTCAATGACAGGGAACTTGAAACAGGGATCTGCCGAGTAGATGAATTTCTGGTAATTGAAAACTTTAATCCAGAAACTCAAAAGGGTAAAGTCGGCGGCGTAAAGTTTGACTTTATTGCATAGGAGGCTGCCATGAAGAAAGTAACGTTAGTTCCTGATATATATAGTCAACGGGAAAATCCTGGCATGTACTGCAATTATGCCAGAATAAAACCGTATGAAGAAAGATGTCTTGTTTGTAACAATAACTGCGAACATGCAGGAAAACATACGGTTTTCACAAAAGAATAAACAAAAAAAAGAGTATCCGTTCTGGGTACTCTTTTTATTTATCTGCCCAATCTGGGCACATTTTTAGGCAGATACTTTAGAATGACAAGCCTTCAAGTTGACTGTTTAAATATTCCATATCATTCAGCTTGCCATTATCCAGTCGTTTTACAAAGACAGATGACATCATTTTCTTTTTGTGACGCTTGAAAGTCGCTATTGGCATGTTTATTTTCTTGGCGACATCATTATCTGTCATGCCTTGATTTTTCATGTATAGAATATCGGCATATGAATATACAGAATAAGCATCATCTTTAAAAATAATATTTGCTGGACGTCCAGCTGTTTGGCGTGTTACGGCTACATACTTTTCAGCATCAATATTTAGAAAAAGTTCATCATTTGATACCGACAAATTAACTCCTACATTTGCGCATAAATCTTTTAGGATGTTATATGATATTTCATTTTGCTTTTGATTAATGGAATTATCTTTTATATTATAATGCAGACAAACTGCATATATATCATTTTTTTTTGCAAGATTTTCCATTTTCTTTGTAAAATCCCACGCAGCTACATCAACAGGCTTTGGCATTACAGATCCTCACTTTCTATATTATATATGTATTATATCATAAGCAGTAATACGTATCAATTCTAAATATGATACTTACATGTAAAGCGTATCATTTTTAATTATGATACTAAAAATAAATATAGTATCAATTTTAAATATGATACATTTTATATGCACAAACTACATGCAAATTTTTAAGTGTATGAGTATTACCGTGTATTTATTAAAAACCATATTTATCGTATAAGAAAATTTAAAAAGGAGAAAAATAGTGACAGATTTAGCGGTTATAATACCATGCTACAATGAGGCGCTCAGTATTACGGACACATTAACGCGGCTTAAACCTGCAATAGTAAAACTTAATCAAATATATGGTCCACTGGATATTGGTATATGGGTTTATGACAACAATTCAACAGATAATACTGTTGAGAAAACAATAGAATGGAGCTGTCTGAACAAAGATATTAGTGTTTCTGTTAATCAGTGCTTTGAACCGGGCAAGGGAAATGTTATCAGGCAGGCTTTTATGGAAATTGATGCAAGAGCTTATTGCATGATTGATGGCGATAATACATATGGAGTAGAGAGTTTCACAGAAATGTATGAAATGATTGTAAATGGTCGGGCTGACATGGTTACAGGTGACAGATTGTCAACAAGCTATTTTACTGAAAATAAAAGACGGTTTCATAATTTTGGAAATAAGCTTATGAAAAACAGTATCAATAAAATGTTTAATAAGAATTACAAGGATATTCTTTCAGGCTTCAGAATGTTTTCATACAGATTTGTAAAAACATTCCCTGTTCTTTCAGAAGGATTTTCTATTGAAACAGAAATGAATATACATGCAGCTGCAAACAAAATACCTACAGCAGATGTTAAAATTGAATATCATGACAGGATAGCAGGAAGCGAGTCAAAACTTCAGACGATTCCTGATGGAATAAGAGTTTTAAAACAGCTTTTTATGATGATATGGCTGTACAAGCCTCTTAAATTCTATGGACTGATAAGCATTATATTATTTGCTGCAGGAATATTGTTTAATGCTCCGGTCTTTGTTGAATATTTTGAAACAGGACTTGTAAAGAGGTTTCCTACACTAATAGCAGGATGCTTTTTAATGCTGACAGGAATTACAGCTTTCTTTGTAGGCCAGATACAGGAGAGCGATAATGTAAGACAAAGGCAAAATTTCAGAATAAAATTCATGGAAAAAGACAAGGAATGCAGGAAGAATGAAAGATAAATTTAAGAAAATAAATGCAGATAAATTACTCTTTGCAATGGAATTAATAATGCTGTTTGCGATAATAATGATATTTACCACTGATTATACGGATACGGATTTGTATTATCTGCTTGCTAATGGTAAATATATCTTAAAACATGGTATACCGCATACAAACCCATTTGTATTTGCACCATTTAAGGGCGGATCACTGCCGGATATAGTGATACAAAACTGGCTGTACTGTGTAATAGTAGCAGGAGTGAGTAAATTGGCAGGTTCTCTTGGACTGTGCATATTAGAATTAACTTTCATTATTGGAATGATGTTTACGATGCATACATTTTTAAAAATAAGAGGTTCGAATTGGAATAAAACATTAACGCTTATTGTGTTAGCAATTACACTTATCTGCTTTGGATATATAAACCTGCGTCCTCAGATGTTTACATTTATTCTAATTATGACGGAGATTATCTGCATAGAAAAAGTGATAAAAACAGGCAATACAAAATATCTGTTCATAATTCCATTATGCACATTAATTGAGATAAATATTCATACTTCATATTGGATAATGCATTATGTAGTGTTTTTTCCGTATATGATACCAATGAAGAAAATATTTAAAGATAAAATTCCAAATAGTTTATGCGACAATTTTAAAAAGAAACAGTATAAACCAATATTTATTACATGGTTAATGATGGCAGTATCTCTTTTTATTAATCCATATGGAGCTGATTCCATATTATATGTATTTAAAGCTTTACATGATAATGTATTCGGTTTTATTACAATAGTTGAGCAGCAGCCATTAAGCTTTGGGAAACCAATAATAGAACTGTTTTTGATATTTATAGTGGTATTTGTGATATTTATAGCCATGATATATAAGAAAAGAATTAAATTTTCAACAATATTTATGTATCTGGGATTTACACTCCTTATATCATTGCAAATAAAATGGCTGTCATTTTATGTTATAGGAATACTGTTTGTTTTAAGTGATTTTATTAAATATCTTGAAACGACAAAATTAAAAGAAGTAAAAATAAGTCTGGCATACAAATGGTTTTATATTGGCTGTACGTTTATGATGGCTGTTTTGTTTTTACTAATAGTTATTACTACAGTTGTTTCAACAAAAGAATTTAAACCTACAGAAGAGGCATTGAATACTCCAAATGCTACAATAAGCAAAGACGAAATTAAAATAGCAGAATATTTAAAAGAACATAATACTGACAGAGTATTTACCCAATGGGATAGTGGCAATTATTATGAATACAAGGGAATTAAAGTACTCATGGATGCAAGACCGGAGCTATACACAATTGCTTACTCTGACACAAATGATTATGATGAAACAAATCTTGGTGTGCAGGTTCATATTGAATATGGATTACCGGCTTATAGTACAATTAAAAGAGGTATTACAACAAAAACAGGCCTAATAAAAGAAATAGACACAGCAGAGGAATACGGAAAACTTGTTGATGAGCTTGATGCAAAATATTATGTAGTAAAAGCGACAACAGACGCTCTTTATAGATATGTTACAGGACATCCTGAAAAATATAAGCTGGTATACAAAGGCAAAAATCAGCATTTATATGAGAAACTGTGAAATCCATATTTATAGAAAATATTGGAAGGAGAAAGTATTATGCGAATACAGAATAAAATGAACAATGATGAAAACATTTTATGGCAGGGCAGAATGGCTCTTATAAAAGTACTTGTGCATGCATTTTTGAATGAAGCATTGATTCTTCTTATTTTATATGGAGTATTTCTGCATTATTTCTTAAAGTGCATCAAACCTCAAAGCTGGGGTTTATATGCAATGTTGTTTATGCTGATACCTGTTGGTGTATATCTGTGTAATGCATTTTATATGTGGATGAAGGCACGATGCACGGAATATATGGTAACGGATAAAGCTGTTTACATTAAATCAGGCGTTATTACAACAACCGTGGAAATGAAACCATATATTGATATTGCTCACGTAAAGGAAATTACCAGTTTTACAGACAAGGCGTTACATACAGGCACAGTAACATTTGACTGCTGGAACGACCGCAGCGACAGGGCATTTGCAATAAGAGACATAAGTGAATATGAAAAAGTGTTTGCTTTTATCAATGAACATCAGCAAAAAGCATTCAGAGAATAGGATTTAAGGACTGGAAAATTCCGGTCCTTTTTATTTTTGTCACGAAAATCCATATTTATAACGCTATATTTATCAAAAAAAATAATAATTAAAGGAGGATGATATTATGGCAAAATTATTAGATCTTGATTTCATTAAGGAGTGGGTTAATATTTCTGATGAGGAATTAATGCAGCGTCTTGTGAAGGATGCAGTTGGTTTACAAAAAGAGGCTGAAGCTAACAAAAGAGCAGCAGACATTGCTAAAAGAAAAGCTGATAAATCATACACAATGGATATGATAAAACGGTTTTTTAGACAATACAATTACCTCAGCCAGTATTTTTCTGATAAGGAAATAGAGACTGCTGTAAAAAATAATATGGGTAAGCGAGATCTTACCACTGAGCAGTGGGTTCGCACCATGTCAGAAGAGTGTCCTATAGGAATATTCTTAAGGCATGAAAGGGGTAAATTTACTGAATGCCGTGGCAGCTGGTCCCGTGAAAGACAAGATATGGGTTCTGTTTATCTAGTAGCAAATCAGTATCAGAATGTATCTGGGGCACCTGATGTTACAAGAGAACTTCTCTTGAGCAGATGTCCATGGGTGGCAGAATATAAGGTCAGCATTTACGAGGTTGGCATTTATAACGACTGGATATACTTTGAAAATCCAGAGAAAACAGCGTATTCTACCCATGATCTATATGTTCCATTCTCTGCACTGATGGAGCATGATCCTGAAAAGATTGTGCAGACTCATCGTGATTACTGGCATCGTTATAATGCCAAATATGATGAGGATACAGAAACTTTTCTTAAAAGTGATTTCGTTAAGGGAATTCTTGAAAAGGTTTCTAAGTAAACAAAAGGAGAGCTGTACTTATGTATGGCTCTTTTTTTTTGCGATAAATCTATAAAATCCATATATATCATATACAAAAATAAAACGAGCAGACGGCTCAGAAAGGTTGAAAATATGATTAAAAAGAGAAACATTGTATTGGCTGTAGTGCTTTCCATTATTACATGCGGCCTGTATGGAATTTACTGGTTTATATGCCTTAACAATGATGCAAACGCGCTTACACCTGATGATTCTTACACAACAAGTGGAGGAATGGCATTTCTGTTTACATTAATTACATGCGGCATATATTCTTGGTACTGGGCATACAGAATGGGCGCTAAAGTAGACAAGCTCAAGAACGGTGGATCACATACAATACTTTTTATTGTCCTTCAGATTTTTGGTCTGGGAATTGTAAATTATTGTATTCTTCAGGACACTGTTAATGACTATGCTGAAAATTAAACGCTTGTTGGCAGGCGGACTGGCAGTAGCAGCGGGATTTGCTTACTACATGTTGGCCCGCTTTCACTTTGCAGTTCCATGTGTATTCAGAATGATAACAGGACTTAAGTGCCCCGGTTGCGGAGTAACCCATATGCTTATTAATATGGCTCAGATGAATTTTGCAGGCGCATTTGCAGCAAATCCGATACTATTTATATTACAGCCTGTTATATATTATTTTATCGGGAAAATGTATGTTTGTTGGGTTATAGATAAAAACTGCAAATGGAATAGAATAGAAAATATAGTATTGTATGCACTAATAATTAGTTTAATCATATTTGGAATAATAAGAAACGTAAAGGGAGTGGTAGTAGTATGAAAGTTGATGAAAAATCTGCAACAGCATTGCAGTTTATATTGATAGCGTTAGCTTTGTTTGCATCATGGCAGATGCAGTATAATTTCGTTGCCATTATTTTAAGGCTGACAGGATTATTTGCTTACACAAGAATCTGCATAAATAATGGATGTGTATCGAAATTAAAAATGATACTTGTCGGTACAGATTTTGTTTTAATGATGTTTTGCACAGGAAATATAGTTATAATGAATAACGTATGCAGACAAATGAAAACAGGTTTTATAATGGCAAAACATTTACTGGCAGATATTGATGCCGCAATAATAATTGCAATGACCGGATTGCTTATAAGAAATTTGACAAAGAAATACAAAGAAAAGGAAGCGTGAACGAATTACTTTCTTTTTTTTGTGCATAAAATATTATTTGTTTACAAGTAATTTAGTATATTGAGTTAGCAAAAGCTTCCTATAACGAAAATAAAATTCATTTTTTGATTATTTTTCTGAAAAAATTTTTTCAGTTACATGTTGTACCACGCATACGATAGGTAGAGCGAAGAAAATAGTAGTAAGAATATATTTTTATTTATTCGCATAATTTCGATTATGCGAATAATGAGATATCTTAAATACTACATATGGGGTTCTTGGCTTAATTTAGTCCTATATATGGTATATTGTAAATCATTACACGCTACATGTTGTATTGTAAAAAATGGGATTTCTTGTTATAATTATTTTATAAAAACAGATTACATTTACGGAGGAAATTATATGGCCCGCGAATATAAAGACCAGAAAAATGCTGAAACTGAAGCAAAGATATACAATTTAAAATTGATGCTGCCTGATTTCTGTGCAGGCTATATCAGGTCAATAGCTGGTTATACAAAGCCTTTGACACAGTTAGCTTACTTACAGCGTATACAGTTTTTCCTGGTGTGGCTGCTCGATTACAATGTTTATTTTAATAAGAAATATGATTCAATTGAACAGTTTACAGTTCAGGATTTAGACAGACTCAAAAAGGCTGATTTTGAAGAATTTCTAAATCACATACAGAAATATGGCGCAGTTTTAAAGGAAGAACTTGATGCCAGAATGCAGACCGGCAAATATATCGTGCCATCAAAGTCATCTACCAGAAACAATTACCTCAGTGCTCTCCGTTCGTTATACAATTATTTTCTTGAGAATGACATTGTAGACAAGGCTCCTGTGCTTAAAATCAGGCAGAAAAAGGTTGATAAAACCATTCCCATTGCCCTTACAGACAGACAGGCTGAGTCAATATATGACACAATTCTTGGTGGTTCAGAACAAATCAGTGCAAGGCAGGAAGCTTCAAGAATAATTACATCAGCAAGAGATCTTGCTATCTATACTCTCGCACTGCATACCGGAATACGTGTATCAGAGCTTGTTTCTCTCGATGTACATGACATCAATACTGATGAACACTGTTTCAAAATTATCAGAAAACGTGGAAATGAAGATATTGTTTACTTTGATAATACAACCGAGAATGTACTTTTGGATTGGCTCGATGTACGTAAAAACATGAAGGAAACACTTGGAATTGCAGATGATGAAGATGCCCTGTTCGTGTCAACGAAAGGTGTAAAGAAAGGTACAAGATTATCTGTACGAAGCGTTGAAATAATGGTAAAAAAATACGCAAAGATTGCAGTGCCTGAAGTGACAAACTTTCATGCACACTCTCTCAGAAGTTCATGCGCCACAAAAGTATATGACAAAAGCCTTGATTTAGTATATACTCAGAGCGTGCTGGGACATGCAAATATCAGCACTACCATGAGATATGTGAAAAATGATGAGAAGAAGAAAAAAGAAAATAGAACACTTCTGGATGAGAAACGTGAATAAAAAATACAGCAGTATCATATTTAATTATGATACTGCTGTATTTATTAGAGAATCCATTTCTTTTTTCTATTATATGAAACTATCTTCATAACATTATCATGTGTAATATTGTTATCCTTTTCGATTACGATACATTCTGTTGCACTTAGTTTGAATACATTAATATTTGACAAAGCATAAATAAGTTTAGCAGCATTACAGTCTATTGTTCCCATGCAGACGATATTATCGCATAAGTCAATGATTTTCGGAGCATCAGCAATCTGATAAAACGATTGGCTTATAATATCAACCTCACAGTTATTTTCTGTAACAACTTCAATCTTGTCATTAAGATCTGGAATATAAAGACTCTGGAATTCATCAAGGACAAATCTTACCTTATTACCGCTCTCCTGCTTTTTTCTATACGCATTCATAGCCTGATTTACAAATGCTGATGCTATAAATGTGTAAGAATAAGAACTGCTTATATCATCAATATACTCATTGATGAATATAATTGTATCTTCCTTATATATATCCTCAAAATCAATTACATCCGTAAAAGAGTTATCATCGTTTAAAATGTCATATTTATCAATTAATTTCAGACACATAATATCGACATTTAACTCATAAAAGAGTTTGTCTAAAAAATCTGAGCTGCAAATTTCTTTCACATGTAAATACAATTTGCCTGCTTCGCTGTCAATATTAATTTCATCAAATCCACTTTGGCAGATGATTGATGAATGAAGTAGACTGTCCAACTCCGCAAGATTTCTCATGCTCCAATTATCTTTATATTCTTCACAGACATACAGAATAAGCGCTGCCAGTAATTCGTTTTTAAGATGTTTGATAACAGAAAATTCTTTTTTGCTTGCCAATGATACTGAATCTGACATAATTTGTGCCAGTTCTATAGCATCCTGTGCATTTTTAATGTATCTCAGTGGATTGTAATGAAATGAGTTGTTTCTGCCACTGAAATTGAAATATTTTACTTTATGGGAACAATTGTCAGCAGAACTTTTAAAATTTCTGTCATCAAAAAATCCAGTAGCGATATAAGATATTCCCGGCTTCGCATTATACAATACAGGTTTTGTATATCCTGATGTATTTCCCATACCCGCACTGCCTATTACAATATTGCATTTTGCATTTGAGATGTCATAATATGGGTAATTCGGCTGCTTGTGATGTGTAAATATATTCTTCATACTTATTTATTTCCTTCAAAATGGTAATATTTCTATATAATAAAAATGGATTCTGATAAATGAACGCATAAAATCAGCAATCTCTCTTTCTCTCAGCTAATACAGATTTTATTCCTTCTTCTGCCAGCCTATTCAATTTTGAATAGTTACTAGGCGGGGTATTTTTAATTGCAGCCATAATTTCACGTCCCAATTTTCCTTTGAGATTAGTCATATTTGGTTTATAGCATTTAACCATGAATTTCCTCCTAATTTTAATCACAATTTTTCACCATATATATAATTCCCGCACTTGCAAACATAAGACATCCAGCTGTTGATGCGCAAACCTTTTCAATTAAATTTGTCTCAGTAAATGCACTTATAAAATCACTAATGCCTGATATTAAAAATAAACCCATTAACAGATCATCCCTTGACAGCATTCCATTTCGTCTGTAAAAGTCAGCTGTATCTTTGTCAAAATGTCCGCTGACGATATATCTTTTGTATGTCATATAAAAAATTAAAATGCTGCACGCCAATGAAAACATTGTTCCTCTCCTATAATTTGAAATATTCTTTAAATGCCAGTATTACAAACAATATCGTTATAGCAATCATTCCAATCTGTTCATAGGTAGGAAGATTTTCTTGCTGTCTTTTATGTAGTTTGTATATATTGAACATTATTATTACTGCTGCTATTACAATTAAAATTATCATTATTATTTTCTCCTGTCATTTTTCATACAATAAAGATGGATTCTGGTAAATGACAGGCAATATTGCCTGCTGTAAGCAAAACCCATCTTCATATAAAGGAGGATTTTACATGAAAACGCAATTATTTAACCAAAACACCATAACAATTATACCGCAGACAAGTGACGATACCGCATGTTTCATAAACGAAAAATATATGAATACTCTGTTTACAGGAATTTCTGATAAAAATGCAAGAGCATTTATTGTTACTGACAATGAAATACAATCAGATAATAAAGCTGTATACATAACACCGGAGACAATAACCGGCATGAAATTTAATCCGGTAAAGTATCTGAAGTCAGAAATGGACATCGTGACATTCTGTATGGGGCTCATAAAACAGAGTGAGTCTGAAATATCTGATGCAATTAAAGCAAATGAAAATATGTATGCAAAATTAAAAAGATCACGCAAAGCCGCTGCATTTGCTCTTGCTACTGCTATTATTTGTATAAAAATTTTTAACAAAAGTACTGGTGACGCTGATTTGTTAAAAGCATTTGACCTTATAAAGGAATGCAAAGATGATGAACATATGCTACTTGAGTACGTACAGGAAGCTGAAAATATAAAAGGAAACAGCTCAGTGTCATATTACTGGTCATTATTTATGGAACTCTGTGACAACAATGTTGATACTTACAGAAAGATTATGAATGAAATCTGCCTTGGGACAGAATGCTATTTAAGCCAGCGTATTACAGACATCCTGTCAGCAGATGATGGATTAGTAGATAATTTTACATCCAAGCCTCAGGAAAAGACTATTATTATGGCAGCATCTAATCGTGAGCATGAGACACTGGACAATAAAATATGGCAGATATTTATATTCATGTACAGCTACTGTATAAAAGCTGCATTAACAAGAGCTTTTCTGCCGGAAAAGGTTTATATCGTATTTAATGAAAGCTGGAACTATGCAGATGCTTTATATTATATTTTGCATCCTGAGCTCAGTGGCATAAAAACAAAAATCTGCACAAACTTAATTGTCAGGAATTTTCAGGACATAAAACATGTTTTTGGCTTAAAATGGGGATATGTTAAAGACAGATTTAATATCCAGCTTATATGTAAAAATAATATCCCTGACAAGAATACTATTGCACTGCTCAAGGAAGTAATTCTTAAATTCTCAGGAGCAAAAAACAAAATACCATACAGGATAATAAAGCTGATGGAAGTAATAAAATCGGCTGAGAAAAATCCTGATACAATTTATGGTCTGCTTATTGAACAGAATAAAGGTATTTATTTTGGAAATAGTGCAAAACCTGAAATAAAAACAATATAGTTAAAAAAAAGAGAGACAGCAAATGTCCCTCTTTTTTATTTACGCAATCGCCTTAAGTCCCTCTGTTGCCATTGTTTTAACAACAGGACTTATATCCTTAAATTCGGATATATCAGAAAGAACTGCAACCAAAAGATCATGACCTTTGCAGTTATAGCTTCTTACAAGACTGTCCGGAACCTTACCAAAATACCCGTTACAAATTCTGGCTTTCTTGCAGCTCATGAACCACTTTTTGATGCAGTTAAACTCTTCCTTATTAAAAGATGTCTGTGTATCAAAAGTAAGATCCAGCTCTTTCTCAAGCTTAGTGATGCTGATTTTTCTGAGACCAGTATTCTCCATAAACTCAAGAAATGGAGTCTCTAGTTCCTCTTTCCTGCGTGCTTTGTTAACAGCTTTCTTTTGAATATAATTCTCACTGTATTCAGGCTCCTCAGGATAGCCAAAAATCCTTTTTAGATGATTAATGGTCTCCCATGAAAACAACTGGCCAGATTCATTCCAAAAAGCGTCAACAATAACATCATTACTGTCACATAAATCAACAGCATAATGTGTCCATTTTCTCATACGAACATACATTTTACTGAGCTGTGTCGTCAGTCCCGGGTATCTCTTCTGTGCAAGTTCAGCAGAATATTTAGCACACCATTCGGTTGCAAATATCCTGATAGATTTCTGCAAGTGGCTGAAATAAAACTTATTTGTCTCAGACAGTTCTGCAATCTCATCCAATGTTAACGGAATATCATTTGGTCCATCAAATCCTTTTGGAATATCTGGCAGGTCAAACGGATAAACCGTTTTGAAGCGTTTTCTCAGATAAGACATTAGAGAAGCCTCATACTCTTCCCTTGTCACATCTTCATAAATGAACTTCATTTCTGTAGCACCATAAAAACCATAGTGCTTATGAACAAAATTCTCAAAAGCTGTTTTGAAATAACACCTCTCTGCTAACAGGTCGAAACAAGCATTTGATTTTGCCATATCTCCTGCAAGATTGTAATTGGCCATAAAACGGTATATAACCATTGTTTTATACCACTCTTCTTTACCCTCTTTTGAAAATCCTTTATTTCTCATATTATTTTTCCTCCTTGTTTTGTTTGAATATGAATAAATAAACTACGAAATAGATATGGAGTTTTCTGATAAATAACGTATTCGTAAACAAAATCCATCTTTATTAGGTAGACATAAAACAAATTTAAAGGAGGAAAATATTATGTTTTTACTTATTGACGGTTCATCACTCTTGACTACTAATTTCATGGGAAATCTTCCGCCTGAGATTAAGTTTTGCAAGGATGAGGACAAATATGATAGATATGCAGACAAAATTCTGCATACATCAAATGGAATATATACAAATGGTGTGTATTCAACACTCATGGACATTATGAATATTATCCGTATTCATAGACCTGAGTATATGACCGTTGCGTTTGATAAGACCAGAGATACATTCAGACGTAAGCTGTACCCTGAATACAAAGCGCAGAGAAAACCTAAGCCGGAGTGTCTTCAACAGCAGTTTGCGACATTAAAAGCTATTCTCAATGAACTTGGTATCATGGTTCTTGAGAGTGGAGACTATGAGGCAGATGATCTAATAGGTTCTGTTGCCAGTCACTTTGAAAATCCGTTTATGAAGATAAAAATTCTTACAAAGGATCATGATTATCTTCAGCTTAAAACAGATAACATTGATGTTTGGATTATGCAGACTTCTGCTGACACTGCTGAGCGGATGCGCATTAAGTATGACATTAGAAAGGTTGAAGAATGGCAGTATGTGGCTGCAAGAAAGTCATATTCAGAAGATGACTGTCTTCCATGTAAGGCAATTAATTTCACTGATGACATTATTAAAGGCGAGCATGGCGTTGATTCAACGTTGATTGCAGACCTTAAAGGGCTCATGGGTGATTCTTCCGACAACATTCCCGGTGTCAGAGGCCTTGGACCGAAAGCGGCTGTACCACTGCTTGATTTCTATGGTTCAATAGAGAATATTTATGCAGCTATAGACGCATGCGAAAATGATGCTGCCAAGGAAAAAACACTGGCAAAGAAGTGGAAAGACGAACTTGGTATCAGTAGGCCTCCAATGAAAGTACTGAAAGACAATCGTCAGATGGCATTTGTCTCAAGGTATCTGGCAACAATTCAGACTGACCTGATGATACCGGCAGACTTAAATGCATATGCATATAGTATTGACAGTAATACATATGAAAACATATGCAGACGCTATGAGTTTGTATCACTGATAGAGACTCCCGCGTAAACAGACAGGCTTTAGATATTAATTATCTAAAGCCTTTTTCTTTTGCCGTTTATTTGTAAAACTCATATTTATATAAATCCCAGTGGATTAACAAAAATAGAAAGGAATTTGATAAATATGGCAAAAGAAAACTTTGTGCTGCTCATGGGACAGTTAAGAAATGAACCTAGATTTGCAACAGATCCGGTATCCGGTGTAGAATCAGCTTTATTTCAGTTATGGGTAGTCAGGAGAAATCCAAATGATGAAGCTGGCAATATATCTCCAAAATGGGATAAGCCGCTTATATCAACAACAGAACCATCACTGGTTCGTAAGATTAAGGAATTTAAGTTACACGACATTATAGAAATTGAGGGCATTTTCAGAACGCAGAATGCAATGAGACGAAAGATTTGTCCGGAATGCAACACTGCTGTTTTGATTCCGACACCAGTATCTACAATTTATCCTACATATGTAGACATGGTAACACACTTAAGTAATGATACAGAAGGTTTCCAGTATTTATACACACGCGCAGAACATTCAAATCATGCAAAGGTAATTGGCAGGGTGTGTACGCCGACAGATAAGATTCTTCACGGAGAGACGGATCATGGAGATTTATACGCAAGGTATCAGCTGGCAGTAAACCGTAAACTGTTTGTGAAAGACTCAATAGATGAAGAAGATCATACGGATTATCCATTTGTGTACAGTTATGGAGATGTAGCCGATAAGGATTTGACCATTTTGAAGCAGGGAACTCTTATATACCTTGACGGATATCTGCATACAATGGTATTTGAAGATGAAGCCGAATGTAGTGAATGCCATAATATTTTCCCATTCAAATATCAGCGAATGAATCTTACTCCGTACTCTACTGAATATTTAAGGGATTATGACGAACTTACTCCGTCAACACATTCCGATATTTCAAAAGTTGATGAGGGAATGGAGCCAAATCAGGAATAGTTTATATTCCAGTGAAAGGAGGAAAAATAATAATGCAGGAAATAGAAAAGAAATGGATTGTCATAATGATGCTGTTCATAGGAGCCGGATATGCCATTGGCGCGCTAATAAAGTTTATACTTAAGAAGCTGATTGTATCAGAAGTTTTTATAGCGCTGATTAATTTAATCATTCCATTATTTATGGTGATTGCGATTTTTGTTTTTCTTTACGTTTATCACAAATATCAGCAGCAATAAAAATAAGAAGGATATTGGCCCCTGCCAGTACCCTTCTTTTTAATTGGTTTGTAAATATATGTATTTTTGTAAGAACTGCATGCCGTTTGCTAATCGCTCTGACCGATGACGTTACATGAGCAAATGCATCAGTAATAGCTGTTATAATCGACAACTTCGATTGACTTATTTATCTGGCTAAGTCAAACCGTTTTATCTTCTATTAACTATTGTGTAGAAATTTCTATCTTTTCTATCTAGTATTACTATAGCTGATACCGTATTAAATGTCAAGTTAATTTTCAAAATATAGTGATATTTTTATAAAAAAGACTATATCTTGTGTCAATATACAAAGTTAACAAAAAAAAGAGCATTCCTTTAATGAAATGCTCTTAATTTTTTACTATTCAGTTTTTAATTGAGAATACCGTACTCTTTCATGAGTTCAAGGCGATATTTCTCATCATGTACAATACGTTTAATGTCATCATTACGCTCATCATCAACTAGACAATTAAGCAACTTGAATGCCATATCACTTCCTTCTTTCAAACCTTGCTTCTTACCTTCAGCAATACCTTGTTTCTTACCTTCAGCAATACCTTCGTGACGGCTAACTTTTGTCATTCTTTCGGCTACGACATCCATGGTAATATCTCCTTTCCTATCAGAGTCAGTTAAATCATTTTTGACTTCGATGTAAATATTGCTTCCTGTAAATACTGAAAGCATTTTTAGTATCTCATCAACATGATCAATTACTTCCGGTCCACCAATCCTATAATTTGGATTGATGCGTTTCTGTTGGAAAAACTTTGCAACTAACTTAAAGTCGCTTTGAAATCTGTCAATTTCTTCGTCTGAAAGAAATGCGATTTCATATACATGCATTTTATAGTCGTTTACAAAATCATCCAATCCGTCCGGAACATTCATTAAACCTTTTAGATTTGTAGGCTTATTCCAGTGAGTATCTCCAAAGCAAAGAACAATGGACATCACAGGGATTAATTTCTTCGGATGTTTCAGGAGCTGACTTTTGTAACTCGCTCCATCGTAGCCAATAATCCTTGCTGGCATAAACTCTTCAATCTTAGTTTGATTTTCCAAACCGCAAATCAAAATATTTACGCCTCCTTCGACCCACTGCTTAGCAACATCTCTTTCAAGTTCATGATATACACTATCATCCGCTTTAAATTGAGAATGTACACCTGCCTCACATAAATCATTAGGCTTTATTACCTACTTACCTTTGAAGACAAGACCGTTAATAATATCGGCAAAGACATCATTATGATCCATGAGTATCTTCTCGGTTAAATCTTTCTGACCCATATTTATTATCTCCTTTCTTTATTGGGTTTATAATGCAAAATAAAGATGGAGTTTGTTCGAGTAAAAGATGTTATTTCTTTTTTTATATTATATCATAATCTTCTTTAAAAATAAATACCTGTAAAAAAATAAGGCACCAAAAAGGCACCTTATTTTAATTTTACATCATGTCAGCGATTTCATCCGGAATGTTCTGCCATTCAGGTTTATCACCAGTATCAGCAGGCTTTAAGTCTGTAACCTGAACCTGTAAAGTACGATACTCTTTACGAGGTATTGCTTCACGATCAGGCACATAGACATTCTCATTAAGTGTTCCAAGAACAGACACCTTGAGAGGACAGCCCATTTTCTTGTACTCTTCTGCTCCACCGAACCAGATGAGCTGGAAGCCATTTGCAAACAATTTTACATGCTGCTTATTAGCTCCCATGAACTGATAATAGTCAACTCCTTCAGCTCTGTAACGTTTTTTACCAACGATGTCAATATCATCAATTCTGAAAACAATCTCAGGATTGCCTTCACCGAACGGCTGGTATTTTTCAGTCTCTTCAAACATCTTACGGAGATTTACAACTCTGCATTCCTTGTCATAAAGGATTATGTCAGACTGTTCTTCCGCAGGAGCTTCAGGAGTGAGGTCATTAACAGCTTTGATAAAATCATTGATTTTATCTCTTGTCAATGTAATACCGCAGGCACCCGGATGTCCACCATATTTCTCAATGAACTCATTGCTCTGATCAAGTATCTTTTTAAGATTTGCCCAGTAACGAGAACGGCCTGAACCCTTTAAAATATTATCATCAATCGTAGGGCTGACAACAATACTTGGGCGGCGGTACTTTTCTGTAATCTTGCCAGCCGTAAGTCCATTGATTCCAGCAGAACCATCTTCATCGACAAAAACAATAAAACGCTCATTTTGCAGATTGTTAGCATTGATATAATCAACCGCTCTAGCAAAAGCCTCTTCTGCAAGTTTCTTACGTTCCTCATTTTTGTTTTTGATAATCTGGCAGTCATTTTCAATAGACTCATCATGCACACCCATATAAGATGTTGCATCAGAAACTTCTGCTGAACCGCCATCATCCAGACGTTCATATGCATTGAACATCGGACACAGAAAGAATGCCATCTGAGGTGCAGTTATGCGGTCAAGCATGTTTGCATCCTTAAGAAGTTCCATCATTCCTGTTGACGCTCTGCCTGCAAGCGCATTTTTGATGCCAGCCTTTACAATGCGTCTGTTTTCTCCTGTGAGGGGAACAACATCGGCAACTGTACCAATGGCAGCATATACGCTTGTCACTGCATGAAACTTTTCTTTAGCTCCATCGCTGAGCCATGGACATGTACTCACAATTGAATTTGCGAATATATACATGAGTCCAGCTCCACAATAGTCTACAAAGTCAGCGCCAGTTACATGCGGATCGCAGAGAACATCTGCATCAGGAAGTACTACTTCTTTCTGGTCATTCACAAATTTCTCATGATGATCCAGAATGATTACTTTCATTCCTAATTCTTTTGCTCTCTTTACAGGTTCAATGGCAGCAATACCATTATCTGCAAGAATGAGAAGTTTACATCCCCATTCTGCATAGGCTTCAACATGACGAACCTGTACACCATAGCCGTCTGAAAAACGTCTAGGGACAACTACCTTCACAAGATCCGTTATGCCAAGAACGCTGGCAAGATTACGCGCGATGTTTGCACAATTGATGCCGTCACCATCATAATCTGTGTGAAATATCATCATATAACGCTTTATGACAGCATCCGTAAACAATGCCATTGCTTCCTGCATATTATTGATGTGATAAACTTTTACATCATTTAGAAGCTCCTGCTCACTCATACCTGTTCTTTCTTTTACTATCTCAGAAATGTGTTCCGGGGTAGCACTTCTTTTTAACCACTTATTAGCCATAATATTTTTCCTCCTTTTTTATTTAATTAATATGACTATAATAAATATGAGTTTTAGAAAAGTTTCAGCAAAAAAAAGAACTGCTAAAAATAGCAGTTCTTAAATTAAATGCTGATTTAATTGCCAATATCCTCTGGTTCTTCATACCTGTCATCAATGCCATCATGGTCTTCATCCCTAAAACCTGTAATTCTGTCGTCAACGCCATCATTGTCTTTGTCAATAATATCCTGAGTCTTGCTGTGCTCCATAACATACTTTTCGCCAAGAGTAATATAGTTTCTCTGAAGTCTGTAATAAAGTTCATTCTCCTCCTGAGTATTATCGCTTATCATCATGCCAAGCTTCTCCATTTCCTTTTCCTCTTTATATTTCAGTGCTTCAGCTTCAGCAATCTTTAAGCGTTTGTTTAAATCATCAATCTGCTGTTTTTGTGACTCAATAATCTGATCTTTTTTAGCAGCCTGCTTCTGAACATTCTTATATTTCTTAACATCAGCAGTTGCTACGTCTCTCTGTACTCTCACCTTTTCATATTCAGGATTTACCCTTTCACGGTATTCTTTAGCTGACTCTCTTTTTTCAACCGGCGGCAGTTCGGCACCTACGCTCTGAGTAAGTATTGCCCTTGCCTGTTTGATGCTCTGATAGTTTACATTCTGCTGGCTGACACCGCGCTCGTAACCAACTGCCTTTGCATATTCAGTCTGAAGCTGCGCACAGCCTTTCTTACCATCAACATAATGACAAAATTTCAATGTATTCTCATTATTTTTATTCTTACACATTGGAACCACTACAGCATGGATATGCGGTGAACTTTCGTCCATATGCAAGACCGCATTGATAACATTTTCTTTACCGAATTTGTTCTGCAAAAATTTAATAGTATTGTCCTGCCACTTTTGAAATTCATCTGGATTAGCAGGATAACGGTCTCCCATTTCAGTTATATTCATCTGACCGGGATAATGAGCTATGGCTTCTGCTGCAAGAATTGCATCTGACCGCACCTTTCTGCCATTTGCAAACCTTAAATTTTCCTTATTAAATGCTGATTCTGAAATATTCCATCCGTCATCTGTGAACTCCTGTTCTGTTATCTTTTCTACAACCTTTCTGTAAAAGTCATCGTTTGCACTGCCAATGAGAGTCTTATTATGTATGATTTTGTTTTTATCTATATGCTTACCGGTAAGGTCTCCTTCTTTTCGTTCATTATGTAATTCTGTTCTCTGTATAGTTGTTTTTGAATGAATTGGTACAATTCTAATAGACGCTGTTCCACCCATTTTGTATCACCTCTTTAATTATCCTTTTTTAATGTGATACAAATATGGATTTTAGACAATTTTAAAAGAAGTAGATAAAAATCTACTACTATTTTAAAAGTAGTAGCGTGTATACTACTATTTTTCTTTACCACTCTTCTAGGCATCTTTCTCGTCAACACCTATCCGTCAGCAATTACTTCTCAGCAGTTGATGTTTTTTAATCTCTTCTGTCCCAAATTACTTCCCTGATAAGAAAGTTTCCTGACTTATTATTTTGACAGCCCCCTGCCTAAGCCCTCTTGGAAAATAATAAGTTTGGTATTAAGTTAACTCCCCAAAAGTTAATATTTAACACGCTCTCTCTCCGCAACAATCCCTTTGTTACCAGTATCTTTCCACACAAACCCCTTTAATCTCTTGTTTTCCCTTAACTCCTAGTGTTTACAATGTTTTTTCGTGTGCAATTAACTTGTAACAAAATATCTTCTTGCCAGATTTTCCCTAGCATTTATTCTGATTACACTTATCTCCTGCCAATAATCCCTTAACCAACGCCTGTTTTCCCGCAATAATCCTTAAACTAGCCATTTTTTACTAATAAATACTGCTTCCGCGTGTTAACAAATACCCTCGCAGCAAGTTATTTGGTATCATATATTCTTGATACCATATATTTTCAAAAAGTATTATATATATACTAATACCGTTTACAGTTAATTAGTATCATACATGTTTAATACCAAACTCACTGCTGCCAAATATCCCTGAAAAGTATTACCTATTACTAATACTATTTACCACAAATTAGTATCATTTATTACTAATACCGCCAGCAAATATTCTCATAACAAGCTATTTAGTATCACACATGCTTGATACCATATACCTTCAAAAGTATCACATATATACTAATACCGTTTACAATCAATTAGTATCATATATATGCTGATACCAGTTTCTTCCTATTAAAATAGTATCACACATGTCTGATACCAGACTGGCTTAAAGGTATTATGTATATACTAATACTGTTTGCAATTAATTGGTATCATATATTCTTGATACCAAATATCCCTGAAAAGTATTACATATTAGTAATACCATTTTGCCAGCAATTAGTATCATGTATATAGTAATACCGTTAACAAACTATCCTGTCAGCAAATAATTTAGTATCACATATTGCTGATACCAAACACCTTTAAAAAGTATTATGTATATACTAATACCGTTTGCAATCATTTAGTATCATACATACCTGATACCAATTATCCTGCTGATAATCATTCTTTAAAAAGTATCATATATTAGTAATACCATTCGCCAACAATTAGTATCATATATTAGTAATACCGTTTACAGCTATCTGGTATCACGTATATATTGATACCAGTTTCTTCCTATTAAAATGGTATTACATATATGCTGATACTAATTTTCTTTATATTAGTACCCTTGTCAGCAAATAATTTAGTATCATATATTGCTGATACCATATATTTTCAAAAGTAAACGTCAAACCACGCGCCTTGGATAATTAGCATTTTTGTGAGACACTCTATAAGACACGAAAAAACTAATAGTTTTTTAGAGGAGGCAAACTATCATGGATAAATGTACTCACGATGTAAGGCGTGCTAACTGGTTAAATATCATAAATCAATGTCAGGAACGACCTGCAAACGTAACTGTCCATCAATGGCTGAAAGACAATGATATCAAGGAAAAATCTTATTATTACTGGCTGCGCAAGTTTCGTAAAGAATCATACGACCAGATGCAGCTGCCTGTAACAACCGAAAATCCTGCCGAAATTTCTTTTGTTGAAATAGCTGCCCCTGTTACATCAGAGAAAACTATTCAAACACGGGAATTTTCGTCAGCTTCTAACGCGACTGCAGTTGTCAGGAATGGTGATATCATTCTCGAAATATCAAACGATGTTTCAGATGCTGTGCTAAGCAGGCTCTTAAAGGAGGTAGTCCATGCTGGAGAACGTTGCTAAAATCAATCGGGTTGTGCTTGCGTGTGGTACAGTGGATCTGCGCAAAGGCATTGATGGTCTCTCGATGATCATTGGTGACAAATATAAGCAGAATCCTTTTGAGAAAGGAACCTTGTTCCTGTTCTGCGGTAGACGTTCCGACAGGATTAAAGGACTGCTTTGGATGGGCGATGGATTTCTTTTGCTGTATAAACGGATTGAATCCGGTTCACTATCCTGGCCAAGAACCACGGAAGACGCTGCGGATCTTACCGAAGAGCAATTCGATTACCTGATGCTCGGTTTAAATCCGCTCGATCCTAAAATCAAGGATGTAACACCACAAAATCCCTTCTGAGTTTGTGCAAAACAGAGATTTTTCAAAGACATTTATGACGTCAAAAAATCTATAGTTGAACCTGGTTTATATGCCTTTTTCACAACTGGTACAATGGTTAGCAGTTACTTGAAACAAATATCTTGAAATTTGAAAGCTCTATATTTCCCTGCGTTTATCAGCATCCTATAGCCTTATAGCGATAGGCATAATGACGGAGAGCTAACACACAAGAATTCGCTAATTAAAGCTGCTTCTGTTATAATGAAAACAGTTTAAGGGAGTGAAGCAATGGCACAGAAACATACATTGGAAGAACTGAATAATTGCAGCCGCGAAGAACTGATTACCATTGTTCTTATGATGCAGGGACAGCTCGATGCTTTAAATGATAACATCGAAAAACTCATTGAGCAGGTCCGCATTGCCAATAATTATAGATTTGGCAGGCATACAGAGAGCTTAAAATCAATCGAAGGCCAGCTTTCGTTTTTTGACGAAGCGGACGCCGCCTATGATGAATCTTCCAGGGAGCCTTCTGCTGAAGAGGTCATTACTGCCAAGCGTGCAAAGAAAAAAGGACAGCGGAATATCGACCTGAAAGATTTCCCGGAAGAAATACTTCCGCCATACAGTGTTTCTGAAGAACAGCTGGATGCTTTTTATGGAAAAGGCAATTGGCGCCGTATGCCGGATGAAACCTACAAGAGGCTTCGTCATGAGCCCGAAGCATGGACTGTCGAAATTCATACTGTCGAGGTGTATGTGGGAACTGATGGTGATCATCAGGATGAGTTCCTTCGTGGAAACAGACCCAAGGACTTGCTTCGCAACAGTATAGTGACGCCATCATTACTGGCATCAATACTTAATGTAAAATATGTGAATTCATCAGCATTACACCGGATTGAGCAGGAGTTTCAACGTAATGGCGTAAATATATCACGCCAGACAATGTCCAACTGGATTGTCAGATGCTCCCAGATGTACTTCACTCCGTTTGTTGAACGGATGAAGCAGGAGCTGCTGTCACTGCATGTCACACAGTCAGATGAAACACCGACTCAAGTAATAGCAGACAGCGACCACCCAAACAGCAAGTGCTATATGTGGGTGCACCGTTCCGGAGAGTTTTATACCCGACGCCCGATTGTGATATATGAGTACCAAAAAGGACGTGATCATCAAAAGCCTCTGGATTTTTACAAGGATTACAAAGGAATCCTTGTAACGGACAGCCTGCAGCAATATCATCTAGTTGATAAAAAGCTTCCAGATGTGACAAACGCAAACTGCTGGGCGCATGCAAGGCGTGATTTTGCGGATGCGGTTAAGGCTGCCGATAAAAAGGATCCGTCTTCTGTAAGGCAGTCTGTTGCCTATCAGGCATTGCAGAAGATAGCCGGGTTTTATAATGCTGACACTGAGTTAAAAGGGCTCTCATCAGAGGAACGGCTTCAAAAACGGCAGGAATTGATCCGGCCGCTGGTTGAGGAATTTTTTGCGTGGGTAAAACAACAGGTTAACGACTGTGCGGTACCTCCAAAATCCAAAACAGGCCAGGGGCTGAATTTCATAATCAATCAGGAAAAATATCTTAAGGTATTTCTTGAAGATGGAGATGTCCCTATCGATAATTCTGCCTCGGAGAGAGCCATACGCACCTTTTGCCTCGGCAAGAAAAACTGGATGTTCCACAATACAGCCAAAGGAGCATCTGCCAGTGCGATGGTATACAGTATTTCAGAAACAGCCAAGCTGAATAATCTGCGGCCGTATTATTATTTTAAATATATCCTCACAGAACTGCCAAAACTCTGTGAGGAAAAAGAAAATATAGATCCAGAAAAGCTGGACTATCTCATGCCATGGTCAGATAGTCTTCCGGACGAATGCAGGAAGCCACGTCGCCAATAATGGGCGGCGTTGATTTTAATGACTGGCGCATGGTTTGACGTTTACTTTCAAAAAGTATTACGTATATACTAATACTGTTAACAATCATTTAGTATCATACATATATAATACCATTTATCCTGCTGACAGTTGTTCCTTAAAAAGTATCATATATTAGCAATACTATTCGTCAGCAATTAGTATCATACATAGCTAATACTGCCCATAATAATCCGGTATCATATATTACTGATACCAATAATACTGCCCACCCTTGTCAGCAAATCAATTAGTATCATGTATTCTTAATACTATTTAATTGTAAACAGTATTGCTTATTGCTGATACTGTATGCAACTATCCGGTATCATATATTCTTAATACCAGTCTTTCTTGCTGACAGATAATCCAGTCAATAAGCATAAAAAAAAGAGTATCAGCTTGTAACCAATACTCTCCTCACAATTATTCTGCTAAAAACCCTTTTACGTAATCTTCAACGCCATCTTCCGGTTCGCTGTTGCAGACACCATATAGCTGCTTAATGGAATATCTGTTTTTGTATGTAACAAATTCTATCGTATACCGTTTGTTGTTGTACACAAATGAATATATAGCGCAGGAATCTTTGTTAATCTCGTTCGCATAGCTGGCAACACAGTTATGCATTTCGTTGCCTTCCTGAACAAGCCTCTTTTTAGATTTAATCCATTCCATGTCATCCGGCAGCAGCTTTGCAAGACGATTGAATTTTGAATTCTTAGGGACCTTTACTCTTGGTGTATTTTTAGCCGTAAGCTCCTTCGCCAGATCATCATGCACATCATTAACCTTCTTTTCAGATGTAAACATGATTGAAATCTTTCTGTGCAACATTTCTGACATATCAATATAATCATAAATAATTGGATCTATGTCAGCACCAATTCTCTTTTGAATAATTTCAAATAAAAATCTTTTAACAACATAACGTCTTGAATCCACTCTTTTTATTTCCGGATCAATGTAAATTCTCTTGGCATGAACACAATAGGTTTTCATGAATTCTTCAAAGCTCATATATTTGTTTGCCAGCAGAAAGTTTCTGCTTTTTTCATTAACAAGTGGCAGGGCCTGCATAATAAGATACCCAAGGCGCAGGTCACATCTGCTCCAGTCGATAAAGCCTGCATTTTTATAATGGGTATTCATTACTTCATTAAGAGTGTACCCAGCAGTAATCTCGTTACAAGTGAATGCTGGTAGCAGGTCATAATCCCTGACAGAATATGCCATAATATCTTTCCACACACATTCTTTTGCATCTTTAATACGCTGAAAGAACCACGATAATATAGTTCCTATAAGGCCGCATCCCTTTCTGACATCATTGTTAATTGTATGAAAACCGGCTGGTACCCATTTTCCTGATGAAATCTGCATAAGAACGCTATAATCATTCGTAAACAGATATGTTCTGTCCAATTTAGTGCGTCCATCATGTCGGCACGAATATAATGGTTCATCTCCATAATTGTAGTCATCCCGCGAATGTGCATTATATATGGCAGTGCTTTCGTATTTTCTAAACGTTAAGAATATTCCTGAGAAAGTAATCTTCCATGAAAACTTTATGGCTGGCTCATTAACAGACACAATATTTTCGCTGCCAAATTCCGCGCAGTCAAGCTTAGTACATGTATTAAAGATCGGCTCGACAAACTCAGTGTTAGTAAGATTTATACGTCCACTGCTGTAACCGTTACCCAGCTCGTTACTGATGAAATATAAGGATGCATCATTTCTTTCCATAATGCTGTCAACAAGATCCTTAAAGCCCGGATAATATTTGAAGGCAATTTCTGCTGCCACAATATTCCTGTTAAAAACATTATTCTCAATCATCTGTTCGTACTGAATCCACTCTTCGTCAGTAATGCCTGCTTTAATATAACACCGTGCCCTCGCTTCCATGCCACCGTTAACCATCTGAGACGTAAGCCGTATAATCCTTAAGATTTCATCCATGTCTTTAGAACATGTGCCTTCTTCAATTAATACCAGCGCAAGCCCTATGCCAGAATTTACTTTTATAAATTTATACATAAAGTCACTGTAATCACTGAACTCATCAGAAACTCCCAAAAAGTTTTCACTCGACTTGCAATCAGAATAATCGTTGCAAAGAATATGGTCACGTATATAATCAAGGATATGTGTCATATCATCCTTGTTGAATAAGTACTGGTCATCCTTTTCCGCAGAATATATCCTGTAAGCAAATGCCTGCCAGTAATCATCCATGACATAATACCTGCAGCCATGAAACTTTTCTCTCATGTAAGCACAGAGTTCATGTATTCGCCGCCAGTCTCCCATTATTGCATATATATACTTGAAAGAAAATGCATCCTGACAGAAAGCATCCCAGTCATCAAGTATTTCCGGGCAGTCTTTGAATAAAAGCATCCAACGGAATAATGATTCAAGCTGTTCAATTGTAAACGACTCATCCATGAGCTTTTCCACAAATTCTTTTGGCAGCAATTCTTCTGCCCTTTTAATCAGTTTCTCCTGACCTTTTCTCAAAATAATATACTCCTTTCACTGCCAGTAACAAAAAGGAGCCTCACAAAAGGCCCCTCTTTGCAAATAAACCTGTTAGTCATCTACTTCGTCAAACTCTGACTCATCGTCAGCACAACCTTCGCAGCAATCACAGTTGTCACAGTTACCATCGCAGAGATCATCTTCTCCCTTTGCCTCTTCAATGATGTTGTAGAAGTTAATTAGAGGCTCCACACCAATCTGCATGCTTAAGTTGTTAAGTGTATCAAGTATTCCCTCGGCAACAATGTTAATCGGCACGCGTGTAATATCGTCAGCAGTAATGCCGGAAAACAAATCGTCACCGTCATCAATGTAATGTAACGGGACTGCCGAAGTAGTTCTGTTACCATCTTCATCAGCAGCATAGACACCTACGCATGTAATTGTCTTGTCAACATCGCTGACATCTTCAAAACGAAATCTCTTTGCCCAGATCTGATTAACAATAGCACTGACATCATCATTATAAGCATCCGCTATTTTCTCCTCCCAGTGTGAAGCCATGTGCATGGCAGTCTGTGAAGCAGTATATGAAGCCATCATGATAAGAAGTCCAAGAAACGGTGATTTTGTATTCAGCTCATTCCAGTTAACAAACTCATGTTTAAAACTGATGTCCTTGCAGTCAGGAATGTCATACAAGAAATCGTTATTGTTCTCATCAACCGTAATGAAATACAACTTACGGCACTTATCACAGAATTCTTTCTGGCTCTTGGCATCTGCGTATCTGACTCCTGCAATGCGTCTTATAAGTGTTCTTAAATACTCTGCTGCATAATAATCCTTAACCATTGTGACAATATCAGCATATTCATCGCTGCTTGCCGGTTCAATGCATTCCTCGAGACTTCTGCACATTCCAAATATGTAATCATTGTCTAGCGCAATTACATTGGTTCCATATTTTTCTGTCAGTAGATTGATGTCCATTCTGGTTATCATGGTGCTGATCTGTGGTCTTTGTGTTTCTGGCATAATAACGCCCTCCTTGTGTATGTATAAATTACTTTGGCTATACAGCCTAATTCTTATATATATAATATTTACAAATCCAATTTTGTCCAAAACAAAATCCATATTTATTCTGTAGCTTTTATTTCATATTCAATTATATAAAGGAGGAAAAAATATGGAACTAATAATTAAAGAAACAGGACGTATAAAGAAAGAAACCTGTAAACAGGAACCAGTATTCAAAATTGAGGACAGCACGCTTATCAGCTGTGAATTAAACGGCTGTACAACAGTAACAATCCCAGCAGATGTGAAGACTATCGGCAAAATGTGCTTCGCCAGTGCCGATGTGGAAGAAGTAATCCTGCCAGAGGGAATTAAGTGTATTGAGTCAAAAGCATTTGCAGACTGTTTTAATCTCAAAAAGATTAATTTTCCTGAAGGACTTGAGACCGTAAAGGACAGGACTTTTATGAATTGTGGTTCACTGACAGAAATTACCCTGCCGGAATCAATTACTAAAATAGGCGATTGTGCTTTTTACAATGCAGGTATTGAGCAGTTAACTCTGCCGGATCCAAAAAATGTTCTGTCAATAGGAGCTAATGTTTTTGGTGCTATAAAGATCAAAAGCATTAACATTCCTAAAAACTTCAAATTGAGCAAAGCAATGTTTTCTACCTGTCAGCAGCTTCGCAGTGTAAATTTTGAATCAAATTGGGTGCTTATCCCGGAAAGATGTTTCTACTACTGCACTAATCTGGAAGAAATAGACATCAGCAAAGCATTGTTCATAAAGGACTCTGCATTCCTTGAGTGTCACAGCCTGTCAGTAAATGTCATTCCTGCCCATACATATGTCAGTGCATGCGCGTTTATGAAAACAGGAGTAGAAGATGTTACTATCGAAGACATCTCAGAAGTCGAGAAAAAAGCATTCTCTGACTGCAAGGCTTTGAAGAAACTGACAATTAATGTTCCTGACGGACCAGCAATTGCCGATAATTTATGCATTCCTAAAGAACTGGCAGCACACTGCACAAGTTTGCAGACCGTCGCTTTTACAGGACATACTGAGAATCTGTCAAGCATCAAAGCTGCTGCATTCATGGGAACAACAATGCTGAGAGAAATCTCACTGCCAGACAGTATCCGAACAATTGAGCAGTGCGCTTTTTATAACAGTGGCATTAAAAACATTCATCTGCCTGAGGACCTTAGACAGATAGGTAATGGTGCATTTGGTTCATCAGGCATTAAAAGTATTATTGTTCCGGATAGAGTAACAAAGCTTGGCAGAGGGGTATTTAATAGATGTTATGAGCTAACAGATGTTACACTCCCAGAGTCAATTACGACAATTCCAAGATACGCTTTCATAGACTGTTGCAAACTGAAAACTGTAAATGCTCCAAACATAACAGTTGTTTGTGACAGCGCTTTCTGTAACTGCGAAATGTTAACAGCCTTTGACTTCAGTCAGATCAAAGAACTTGGAAGTACATCTTTTGCAGGCACAAGCATTCGTAAAGCAGTGCTTTCTAACAAACTGACAAAGCTTCAGCCGTCAATATTCTGTAGTTGCAAAAATCTTCAGTCGGTTGATATGTCAGCCTGCGATAATGTCAAAACAATATCAACACGCTGTTTTGAAGATTGCAATAAGCTTACAGACATTAAGCTTCCACCAAATGTTCGCAAGTTCGCCGACAGTTGTTTTAAGTCAGTAAAATTTGACAGCCTCGTAATAAACGCTGGAATACGTATTAATTGCCATGCACTCAGCGGAGCAGTTATTGACGAACTGGAATTTGTTGATGATACAGACAGTCCAACAAGAACTATTGTTGACATATCCGCTTTTGAAGGCGCAAAAGTTGGCAGGCTCATTATTCCTGATCATATGTATGGCAGATTCAAAAAAATGATTAGTCAAATGCAGTAAACCGTTAACAGAGTCTCTCTATGGGGGCTCTGTTTTTTACTTATCTCTCATTAAAACTCATATTTATTCTGTAATCATATTAAAAAATAACAATAAAGGAGGAAAATAATATGGAATTACAAATTATCAAAACGGAAGGATACGTCAAAGGAGAAACTTGTAAACAGAAACCAGTGTTTACAACTGATAATGACACACTTATCAAGTGCACACCAAATGATCAAAAAACAATCATCATTCCAGAAGGAATAAAAACTATTGGCAGAGAGTGTTTTGTAGAAACCGATGTGGAAGAAGTTGTTCTGCCAGAAGGAATTGAGACTATTGATGCTGACGCTTTTAATTTTTGCACCAAGCTTAAAAAAATCAATTTCCCAGAGACGCTCAAAGTTATTAGTTATGGAGCTTTCGATAAATGCTTTTCTCTGGAGACAGTTATACTGCCCAAAGTGATGAAGGAAATTAACAACTATGCATTTTATACTGCAGGTATTAAATATCTGACTCTCCCAGAAAGAATCAGTTCAGTTGGAATCAAAGTATTTGCCAAAACAGACATTGAGACAACTGATATTCCTGAAAATTTCACACTCGGTTCAGAAATGTTTGCAGGATGCCAGAAGCTTCATAGCGTTAATCTTCTTGGCAGCCACATTACAATTCCAGAAAGATGCTTCTGTAACTGTATTAATCTGACAGAAATTGATATAACAAAGACTGCTTTCATAAAAAATGAAGCATTCTGCGGATGCCAGAATCTGTCAGTAAGCACTATCCCGGCTGATACACTGGTTTCAGCAAGTGCATTTGAAGAAACAGGTGTTACAGACGTAGTCATTGAAGACATCTCTAAAATCGACAACAGGGTATTCGCCGACTGTAAATCTCTGAAAAAGCTGACAATCAATGTTGCTGACGGGCCGACATCTGTACCAAGCGCATTGGTTAAAGGATGTGAAAATTTACAGACAGTTATGTTTACAGGACGTACCCAGAACCTGACTGTCATCGAAGCGGCTGCATTCAAGGAAACAAAAAATCTGAATACAGTTTCATTGCCTGATACAATCAAAACAATCAGCAAAGAAGCTTTTTATCACAGCGCCATCCAGAACATTCATCTACCTGAAAACCTTAAGCAGATAGGAATAATGGCGTTTGCAGGAAACGGATTAAAAAATATTGTTATTCCTAATAAGACAAAAAGACTTGGGTACTATGCATTTCGTAACTGTAAAGAATTAACAGAAGTTACCCTGCCGGAATCAGTTACTAAAATTCCATCAGGAATTTTTGAAGGCTGCTGTAGTTTAAAAACGGTAAATGCACCGAACGTGGACACTGTTTGCGACCATGCATTTTATGATTGCAAAAATCTGGAAGCATTTGATTTCAGCAAGCTGCAGTCATTAGAACATATGGCGTTTGCTTATACAGGCATTCATGAAGCTATTTTTTCTGACAGACTTGTAAACCTTGGAACAGTAATATTTTTAAGCTGCAATAATCTTCAGACAGTAGACATGAAAGCCTGCAAAATACAAAAAATCCCTTACCAGTGCTTCTGTTTCTGCGAAGGATTAAAAGATGTTCAGCTTCCTCAAGATGTTATAGCTTTTGGTAATGGTTGTTTCCTTAGAGCAAAGCTCAACAAACTCACTATAAACGCAGGTACATATGTAGATGATAACGCTTTTGGCAAATCATTTATTAATGAATTAGTATTTGCGGATGACGCCAATCGCCTGACAAAAACAGCCGTTCATCCTCTTGCGTTTGAAAATGCAGAGGTTGGCAAACTTGCTATACCTGATCATATGTATGACAGGTTCAAGGATGCTATTGATAAGATACAGTAAACCGTTAACAGAGTCTCTTTATACAAGGGGCTCTGTTTTTTTTATAATACAAAAAAAAGACGTCTCATTAATAAGACGTCTTTTTGGTTACAATATTTAGTTTTTAATCTTCAGAAGAATCAAGGATGGCCTCAACTTCTGCTTCTGTTTTTTGGAATCCATTTGCTAGATCCTTAACTGACGTTCCATTTTTCGCCATTCTCCTAATTGCATCGACTGCGAATTTATCAACGGCTTCCTGATTGTATTTCTCCATAACATCACACATAACATCGAGACCTCCTTCCGTTTCTTTTAGTCTCTTCACTTCATTTGATAGTTCAGGGAATTTAGGATTGTCAACTCTTTCAGCTAGAAAACATGACATAAGCTCTGATATGTCACTTCCATCATTCACAGCCGTGTTGACGAATATTTCTCTCAATCCATCATCAACATATGTTCCAGTCTCCCTGATCATTTTGTCAACATGATATATCGTCTTATTCTGTTTGAACACGTCAAACTGGGAGATATAAACAATACACACATCTTTGACTTTCTCGAATTTGGTTCCCGGATTTGAGTTAATTGCTGTAATAACTGAAGCATTAAAACGAGCACGTCTTAAATGATCATCATTATCAGACCTTTGCACCTCAATATTGCACTTTTCGCCTGTGCCTAGTGTACACAATGCATCCAATCTCACTGACCTGCCATAGATGTTACGCTCACTGTTCTGAGTAATCACATCATCTACAATAAGCTTATCATCCTCTAGTATTACCCTTAGAATTTCCTGACAGACCTTTGGATTTTGGGCCAGTACCTCAAAGAACACATCATCAATAGGCCTAAGTTTTGCAACTCTTGCTTTCTTTTCATCTTCTGTTAATCCCATATTGTTATCTCCTTTCTTAATTTATGTTATTAACTACGTAATTAAGATGGAGTTTGTACGTTTACTACATAGCAAATATTTATTTTTATGAATAACTTTTTTACCCTATATTCAGTTTGGACAAAATTAATACTTTCCGTTTCTATAGTTATTATATCATGAACTATTCGTTTTTACTATACCCTTTTGCTCATCTTCCATCAAAACTCATATTTATCCTGTAACTAATTTTCATATTAAACAAAAAAAATAAAGGAGGATGTAAAAATATGAAAGTAAACATTATCAAAACAGGTACAGTTAGCAGCAAAATGGATGAGTTCGTTATAGGAAATAATGTTCTATATGAGTGTAATCTTACAGGTACAGTTGTTGTGCCAGAGAATGTAACCAAGATAAAGGCAACAGCATTTTCCAACAAGACTAACATAATCAAGGTAGTGCTGCCAGAGGGACTCAAAACGATTGAAACCAATACATTCCTTGGATGCACAAGTCTTGAGGAAGTTATCATTCCTGAAAGTGTGGAAGCTATTGAGGATCAGGCATTCTTCGGATGTAAGAAACTCAAGAAGGTTCATCTGCCAAAAAATCTTAAGCGTCTTTGTATTAAAGCTTTTACAGATTCAGGATTGGAATCAGTGGACCTGCCGGAACACCCTGATTACGTTGGTTCATATGTGTTTGCAAACTCACAGCTGCATCAGGTAACAATCCCTGCAAATTTCCCACTTACAGTCGCAATGTTTGATGAATGCAAGCACCTTGAAACTATTACGTTTGAAGGAACAGACATAAAGGTTCCGGGTATATGTTTCAAGCTCTGTGAAAACCTTAAAAACATTGATCTTAGAAACATCAAGACTATTGGCAAAGGTGGTTTTTCGGGATGTAAGTCTCTTGATTTCGATGTTCTGCCAAAGGACATTCGTGTCAACGATAGTGCTTTCTCAGGGTGTGGAATAAAACACATCACTGTGGAAAACTTGAACTCCATTGAGGGAACAGAAAAGGTCTTTTCTGAGTGCCATCAGCTGACAGAAGCTGTGATTGAAGTAAGAGGCGCAAACATTCCACAAGATGTCAAAGAAATTCCGCAGGCATTATTTTCTCACTGCATCAATCTTGAAAAAGTTCTGTTTACAGGAATGATTGGTAAAATTACCTCTATTGGCTTTGCTGCGTTTGAGGATACAGCCTTAAAGAAATTTACAATCCCAGAGAATATTAAGAAAATAGACAGCATGGCATTCTTTAAAACAGAACATCTGACAGAAATTACCCTGCCTGAGAAACTAAAAACAATTGGCAGACAGACTTTTTCCGAATCTGTCCTTAAGAGTATTACTCTTCCAGACTCAGTAGAGTTCACAGAAACTGAATGTTTCAGGGACTGTTATAATCTTGAAGAAGTAACACTTCCTGCAAAAGAATTTGTAGTTCCAGACGGAATGTTCATGAACTGTACAGCCCTTAAAAAGGTAAATAATGCAGACAAGATTGTTCAGCTGGGTAAATATGCGTTTTATGGTGCAAACAGTCTCAAGCAGGTTGATCTTTCATCTGCAGTTAACATTGGCGGAAGTGCTTTTGAATGCAGCGGACTCACATCAGTCAAACTGTCAAAATGCTGTACAACTCTTGATATGAATGCCTTTTACAAATGCAAAAGCCTTAAACTGGCAGACTTATCAGAAAGTTCCATTGAGTATTTTGCACCTTATATCTTTTACAGATGCGGTGAAAACAAACTCATGACAGAAGTTATTCTGCCGGATAAAGTCTGGAATGTAGATGAATGTGCATTTGTTGAGTGTTACATTAAGAACCTGAATGTTACAGCAGATGTTTCATGGAAGAATGTAATGATCAGCGAGAATGCATTCGCAGACACCAATATTGACACGCTGACCTTTGCAGACAATCCTGACGGCCATGTTTATCTCAATGAAAGCGCTTTTAAGAATGCTTTTATCGGCGAGCTCACCATCCCGGATTACTTGTATGACAAATATAAAAACGTCTGGGATAATGTAAATAAGTAAACAAAAAAAAGGAGCGGCAAATAATGCTGCTCCTTTTATTATTGTTATTATGATGCCTTTTTTGCACAATCACATGCCTCGATATATGCTCTCTTTGCAGATCCTTTGGTAACAGTTTTCATCACTGCCTGAATAAACATTTCTTCATCAGGGATTGATATTGAATACCGTTCATTGGTTTTTACATTCCAAAGAATTCCTTTTTTCAGTCCAAATGCTACCATGTAAACAGCACACTGTAAAAAGTGTTTATGTTCCAGTTCGTTGACAAACTTGAGCTCAAATACAGTGTTATTCTTGATAACGTCCGGTCGTCCACAAATACAGTATGGCACTCCTGACGCGTCAGAAAGGTTCATGGTAAAGTCCTGCTGCACGTTTTCGTTACCAGTAAACTCGGTAGCAAGTCTTTTGTGAATGGCTTCAGACTGCTCATCTGTAATAAATGGCGGCTTTACCTGACAGTAATATCTGTCCTGCTTGGTTTCATATGTAGTAAGGAATAATACCTTGTCTTCCATGGTTGCACCGGGCTTCAGCTGAAGCAATGCTTTGTCATCATGGAAATCCTTTACGTATTCTATCTGCTGCATAATATCATACTTTTTGAAAAAGCTGGCTTCCTGATAAATGCCTATGCACGGCGACAGATCAATCATGCAGTCAGTTGAGTCAATATCAATAACCGTATTGTCAGAACGTCTTATTTTACGTTTCCTTATTAACGAATAACAGTCTTCAATATCTTCATCATATTTAAAATCAAACATCTCGCTTACCTGAAATGCCCTTAAATACTCTTTTCTTGTCTTAAATGGTACTGACAATATATCTTCAGATAATACCTGATTTGGATCATTGGCAACAATGATTATCTGCTGTTTTCCCCTGCTCATTGCAACACAGAAAATATTCCTGAGTATCTCATATTTTGTATCAGGTGCAAGACTTCTTGATGACCAATAGTCAAGGGTGTAATCAAATACCACACATATCTTTCGCTCCAGTCCCTTGCTGCCATCAAATGTTGTGAAAATGGCAGTTGATTTTGTAGGCTCTGTTGCTCCACCCGAATCCCTGTCATTAATGCTTGCGTAAACAGTTCTTTTGTTAAAACGGCTTGGATATTTTCTCTCCAATTCATTTAACACTGATGCCATCAGCCCGTCACGCTTGCCAAGACATAATATGTCAGCAGGATTCTGTGAAGCAAGAAAACTGACAGTATCGTCCAGCGCCATTGTTCTGACTGTACAGTTTTTGTTTACGCCGTTAATAGGCTTCTCCCATATGCGGCCAAGACGTGCTGCAAGAGGTGCAGATAAACGAAAACACTGTGTAAACGATACTCTCTCAAAGTCTTCAAGAAAATCACTGATGAATTCTGCCGCATTAAGCGTTGTTTTATCATAAATCTTCTGCTTCATATCGCCAACAGCAACAATTTGTATGCCAGGATTCTGGTCCTTAATACACTCAAGCATCTCGGAAATCTCCCTGTCAATGTCCTGATACTCATCAATAACTAAAAGATCATACCTTGGAATAACAATCTTCTCACTATTTGCAAGCAGAGTCTGTATGAGCTCAGCAACACCTGAGGATATACCTGCATTTCTGAGTATCATGGAAGCAAAGCCATGATAGTTGGTAACAGTTACATTGTTTTCAGTAATTTTGCTCTTGGCATCCACCTTTAAAAGTCTGTTGTAGGTAAGATATAGTATCTGTTTGCCAGTCATCTCATTACAAAGAGTCTGAATTGTAGTTGTCTTTCCGCTTCCAATGCATGCGTCAACAAGTACATTCCTACCCTCTTTTGCAAGCGCAATCATCTGCTGCTGCTCTTCTGACAAATCTGATACCTTTGCTGCCTCAGGCGGTATCCATTCAGCAAACCGGCTGCCATCATCACCTGTATAATACCATTTCTTCTTTTCAAAATCCCATCTGGCACCAAGCTTTTTTGCTCTGTCTTTATCGTCAAAAGGCACCATGAGATAATGTCTGTCTTGTATCCATCTTTCTGCCATTAGTCTTTTCTCCTCTGCTAAAACTATCCTATATGATAAATATGGGTTCCGTTTAATCACAGTAATTCCCATCAAAATGATCTTTTCATATATAATATTTACAAAAGGAGTTTTGTCCAAAAAGAATTGCAGATTTCTTTGGACAAATGAAAGTTTTTGCACATTATATAGAAAAAGAAAAATTAGCAGAAGAAAGGAATATATTATGAAACAACAATTAGACATTGAAACTCCAGATGAATTCTGGACAGATTATACAGAAAATGTAAGTGACTGTAATCAGGAGATATATCTCTCGCTGGTGGACAAACTTAGCATCAAATACTTCATGCCATATATATACAATGAAAACTGTCTGCCGCAGGATTTGCATGAATTATTTGACCATCCATGCCGCGTACTGACAGCAGATAACAGATACTACACAATTGTGCAGCCTTATAATTACGTAAAAATTAAGCAGATTGTGAATAAGTATTATCTGAAAAATTATATCGCATGGACAACAGGTTTTCATTATCACGATACATATGCCATTATTTTTACAGACGAAATTATAGAATTTCTGTTAAAGTCAGCACATTTGCTGAATGGGGAGTATAAGAACGATGAAGAACGCATGAAGTGCCAGATTGAGTATCTCAACAAATTGTACAGATATGCTGATTTTGTGTTACCGGATGAATTAAGAGCAATGAATATGGAATAAGAAAAAAGGTATAGTTAACAGCTATACCCTTTAACAATATTATTCTATATTATGCCAGTATCCATCTTCAATAGCGATGAAGAATTCGTCATTTTTCTATTCTTGATTTCATAAATATATGTTATTATCCTTTTTCTCCTTTTCTTCTTCATACAGCCATCGTTCATATTCCTCGCCGTCTACAGACGCATCTGTTGTAGCAGCTGGCTGTCTGTTTTTCATTCCTTTAATAATCTCATCAGCAAGTTTAATCGCCATAAATGTCACCTTTCATATGCAAAAGGCAGGAAAATTAATTCCTGCCCATGTTTCTTTTCCTACTCGCTGTCTTTGTCAGCATCATCCAACTATACTACTCACGTAGCATCCTGCAACTCCAGCAAAGAAACCCAATATGCCTATAATAATAAGGCATACTCCTCCTTTTCTGCCAATGTCGTCCGTTTCGTTTGCAACTGTATGCACAATCCCAAATACAAAAAATACAAAACCCGCTAACATGGCTAAAAATGCCAAAGTCTGAATGAATTGTTTCGTTGCCATAATAATTCCATTCCTTTTTTTTATTTATCCGAATCAGCATCCTTTGTAACAACAGTATCGCTGCCCTGTACTGTTACCCATCCATGTTTGAGTCTTGCCTCAGCTTCTTTCATGCGGATCAACTGGTCAGTAATTGAACTGTTAATCTTCGCATTTGCATCAGCTTCTGCCTGTGCCGCGATAACTTTTGCATCTGCATCACCCTGAGCAGCTGTAACCTTGGCTTCAGCGTCAGCTTTTGCTTTGTCAATGTTAGTCTGGTTCTGAATAGCCTGTGTTTCTGCATTCTGCTGTGCTGCAATCTTTGCGTCAATTGCCTTTTTTGTGTCTTCATCCACTTCTACATTTGAGAGTGAAACGTTTGAGATTGAAATATTGTAATCAGCAAACTTGTCAGCAAGATAATCGGTAATAGCTACGTTGACTTCCTCACGCTTTGAACCAATAATGTCTGAAACCTTATATTTGGCGACAACTTCCTTAGTCCATGAAACAATGTTCGGTTTGATGAAGGAATCCCTCACTTCATTTCCGGACCTGCCTTTAAATCTGGTGAACACCTTGTTTACGGTATCCTGCTGGAACTGGTAGCTATATGTAAGTTCAATCGTCATAGCCTTTCCTTCAGACGAACTTGCTGAGAAACTCTCATCTGCCGGAGAATCACCTTTATTTGATGCAGTTAAATATGACTGTTCCAAACCTACCGTGTACAGCGTTGTTTTAACGAACGGACTCTTAATGTGCCATCCCTGACCAAGCGACTTATCCTGCACGCCTCCGTTCATGTTATACTGGACTGCTGCATATCCTGCAGGTACTCTTACTGTTAACAGGTTAATAAATATCACCGCAAAAATTATAAGCACAGTGCATATAACCGCTCCTTTAATCCAGTTTATTGTGCCGTTTGCACTCTTTTTACTCATTACTGCTTCCTCTCTTTCGTCATCATCTTTTTCCTGCTTAGCTGCATAATTATATGTCCAGCTGTTCGGATCATCGTAGGCAATATGCTTATCTTTCTTCTTTGACATCTCGCTCCTCACTTTCTTTTTTGTCTTCATTTTTGTCTCCGGGGCTCATTCCGGGAAAGAACCTGCCTATCTGCTCAAAATGCTTTGAAAGCAGAATCCAGATAACAGCAAGTCCTATGATTACAAGCATAATAAATGCTCCCATGTGTACCTCCTTGTCGTTTTTATATGTAAAACCAGCTCTGCCAGTCTTTACAGCTCTCCTGTAAGCACATCAATCTCTGTCAGTTTATTTCCTAATGCTTCATAGCTTTCCATTGCATCTATAAATGTGGAAAGTCCATCTGACGATGCCGCTGTTTCTTCACTTATTGTCAACAGTTTCTTCTGTCAGAAGCTGAAGATGCTTTCCAATCAAGTTAACAGCTATCATACACAGCACAGTAATTATAATGGCAAGCGCTACACTGGATTTGTCCGTTTTGCCTATGCACATTAAACAGTGAATTATTGCGGCAGTTCCTATTCCGATACTGTTTATCTTAATAAGTATTTCGTTTAAATATCCCAGTGACAACAGAAACAATGGAAATGCAAGTACAAATGAATATAAAAATATACTTGATAACATGAGTATTGCATGAGCGGCCAGATATGTAAGCAGCATTATCCATCCACAGATTATTGCTCCACTTTGTTTTACAAATGCAGCTATTGTGACAGCTGCTCCAACTAATGCTACTATTAGATGAAGCATATACAGTCCCGACACGCCCTTTTCTGAAAGCAGTGCCGCACTTGAAAATGCATCATAAAAATATACCAGCATAAGTGATATGAAAGTATATTTATCAATTCGTCGTTCCGAATTATAAGTCATTATATCTCTCCTTTTTAGTGAACGACTCGGCTACAAATAACCGAAAATTCCCGTTCTTAGATCTTAAGTCTTTTATAAGTAAGTCGAGATTACTCATTTTTTAGTATTGTCTTCTTCCTTTACTTCTTTTATTATAGATTTGATTTCAGATAATGATAAGTACATAGAATCATCTCCCTTATCCAACAGATAAGGCATGCTTTCATGTTTACATCTTGAATAAATATGTTCACAGGCATATTGAATACCTTGAATGAACCCTTCCAACGTTTTATTCTTAACATATGCGTCAAACTGTTCAAATTCCTTATCCATTTTCATCAATATCCCTCACTTTCTAATAATTCCGAATTGGTAAAATATTGCCGATAACTTTTATATTTATATAGTATTTCTTTTTGGGATTTTGTCCAAACAAAATTCATATTTATATACTTTTGCTGAAAAAAAATAAGAGTTCCGAAGAACTCTTATTGCAATTTACTTATCAAGATGCCTCTTCCACTTATTTGATAATTTAAAGAGAAGACCTCTTGAGTTCTCGCTTCCATGCAAGATGCTTTTGATCAAGTTTTCTGATCTTCTTACATAGCTGTTCTGAAACGGCATACTCTTTTATCTTTTTCATAAATAGACGAAGACTCAAGTCGAATCCGTCCAAATAAGAGTCCGGAGTATAAAGCCAGAATGCCTTATGCCCGCTATCAGCCATTTCTTCAGCAACATAATTAAATTTTCTAGTCTTAACTACCAATTTACTAAAATTCGTCATTCGGTTTGACAATGAAGCAAGTTTTTGATTTGGCTCATGAATATGCCATGAAAAAGAATACAGATCATTATTGTATTCAAAACAACCATACATTTCGCCAAAATAATATGACTCAGGATTATCTCCAATATACAACTGCAACATTTTACAATCATCTGTTAGTATTGATTCGCAATCTACTGCTGATAATCCCAATAAGTCATGGTCACTTTTATAAGTTTCCAAAATAAGTTTTTTTGTGATCACTACTTGTCATAATGGTTTCCTCCTTTATTTTATTATTTATATGACATAATAAAAATAGGTTCTGTAGGTATAAAACTCTCAGAGCACAGACCTGCTTTACACACTTGTGACTTCAGTCATAGATTATTGATATTGAAATATTCGTCAAAGATGAATGCCACATTATATTTTTTCTCATTGCGTGCTACCGATTGTTGCAATGAAAAAGCCTGCATAATAAGCATATTTGCAATAAAATTAAGAAAGGTATCAGATGTTGGAATATTTATAAATACTGCAGTTTTTTTATTACCAAGATTTTCGATATCAAAATCATCTGCAGCCGTTAAATCTGCTATTTGAGGGATATTAAATACACTTAATCTTAAACCTATGGATATGACAACTACTTTAAATGAATCTGAACTACATCGTCTTGCTTCTTTATAATAATAATATGCCGGTTTCTTTTCATTTAGCTTATAAAAATCGTTAAAAAGTCCATCAAAATCATCTGTTGTATGTAATTTTGCAAGTATTTTATTTATACATGCAAAATTTTGCTTATCTGGTTGATCTTTATATTTGTCCAATACATAAAAGCAAAATGCAGTTAATAATTTTCTTTCTGCCATATCAAAAACTGAATTCGACTCCATTTTATTTGTATCGAAAGCAAAAAATGAATTAACCATGAATAAAACGTCTGTATCATTATGTATATGAGCAAATGGATTATATCGGTTTGATTTTTGAGGATGCACAAGATCAAGTATTTTAACATCATAATCCTTTTTATTGAAATGTTTGTATTCCTCGCCGTCTCTGCTTACTACAATAAATGACATTTTGTCAATATTGCTTATTGTAGAGCTTATATTTCCCATTAATTTTTCTTTTCCATTTAAAAGGCTCGTTCGTCTAAGATATTCTAGTGAAAACATATACAAATTCCTTTCTTAACCTATTACAGTTACCAACCAAATCAATATACCTACCTTTCTTCATTATTTGAAAATGATTTTCCTCTCTTTCATTAGTCTGTCTCCAAATTATCATCCATTTTAATTACTTTTGTATCAGGATTTTTCTTCCCGGTACTGATGATACTTAATACCTTATTTCCATGCAAATCTTCTGTTTCTTTGAATTTATATTTGACACCATCAGACTCAAACGTGCCATCATAATCATCAGAATCGCAGAGCCAGATAATAAATGGTTTCGCTGTGGAATAATCCAGTGCGTCAGGATATTCTGCTGCTATTTTATTCTTGACATATTCACAATGAGCTTCCTGTTTTTTAACTTCAGCTTTGCAGTCCTGATAGACTTTATATATTAAGACACCTCCCGAAATGCACATACTCCACAAAATAATGTAAATAAAAATTCTACATGCCTTTTTGCATCGAGAGCCTAACAAAAATGTGAATCCTGCCGTCCCCAAAAATATAAGAAATAATCCAATTAATATATCACCCATGTACAATTTTCCTTTCCATCTGGAGCTGTCTGAACCATTTCAGAGTTAAATGAAATTAGTTTAATTAACATCTATTCCACCTCCCTACCATCCAAATATTACATAACCCGGCATTAATCCATATTCCGGAGCATCGCGCAAAATATACACTATATTTCTGCCGACCTCGCGTCCGGTATACTTTTCACCGTTCCACTCCTTAAGGATTACTGCATCACCTATCCGCAAATCATCCTCATCCTTGCAGATTTCAAACTTTTTCTTATCATGAATGACCGCATCAAAGGACTTCGGCAATATCTTCTTTTCTACAATTTTACGCATCTATTCCACCACCTTTCATAAACACAAGCCAATGCGTATTAGCTCTTTTATTTCCAAATACAGGCTTGTAATCTATATTTTTTAGTATTTCTGACAACCTTATCTGTTGTTCATTCCATTTAAAAATGAGTGTTCCATACGGTTTAAGTACTCTCATACATTCGCTAAAACCTCTCTTTATATCACTTGGCCAAGTGTCTGTTAATTTTCCATATTTCTTAGCCAGCCACGAATTATCGCCAACTTTAATTAAGTGAGGTGGATCAAACACAACTAAATGAAATGTGCTGTCAGGAAAAGGAATATTACGAAAATCCCCTATAACGTCTGGCTTTATTTCCAGTTTACGTCCATCGCAAAGAGTATCTTCTAATTTTCTGCAGTCCATAAAAACTACATTAGGATTGCTTTTATCAAAGTAAAACATTTTACTTCCACAGCATACATCCAGAATTGGCTTCATCTAATTGTTCGCTCTCCTATTCCATGCTTTAATAGCTTTTTTCGTACTTCCCTCGATATTTTTCATAGTATTATCCTCATTGTTCGTGTTTGGGCAAAATCCCTCTGTCCGCGCTCCACATTTACATGCGCACCAAATTGTCAAACCATAAGATTTCATAACTGCTTTAATTTTTGGTTCCCTTCCACAAAACGGACATGGTCTTAATTCTTCACTCATTGTTTATCACTCCAATCTAAATTACTGCCTGTCAACTATTGTAGTCTAAGCCATTCAATATCTGACTCAAATTGTTTGAATTCTTTCTCCGGTATGAATTTTGATGCATCCTTCTCATTAATGTAATGGCTTGTACCATTTGATATTTTGACCTTCAACCATAACCCAAAAGCTCCCTGTATCTGAATAATACTGTCTGAGTTAATCAACTCTCCATCCATTGTTCTTATGAACATATTCGCCCTCCTATTCCGCTTCTGATTGAAGCCGTTTTAATATTCCATTTGCGCAAGGCTTTTTCATGTATACACCTTCTAGTTCGTAAGCACATTGTTCACATATATTTTTACTATTAATCCATTCTGCCAACTTCTCATCCGGCATGCTCCTTATTTTGTCAGTATTAGTAGACGCTTTGCGGTCTGGTTATCTATTGTATAATTTTTATTTTACGTAAGCTAAATATATTAATATAATATCTCCAACAAACATTAAACTAAAAAGAATAACTAGAATTATCTTATTTATTAAATCATCTTTATCTATTTTCATAGATAAACCCTCCTTTTCTATAAATATATATGGTCTAAGCAGATATTTGCATTGCTGCACTTGTTACATCTCATTTTATGAACACTCCTTTTGCAAAATGGTCCAATAGTTGTTTATTATTTTTGAATTATAGTCACGGATTATCGTTTCCAATAATTCGTCCAGTTCACCTATTTCGATAACTACTTCTGCATTAAGTTCTGATAACAACAAGAAATACTTAATTTTATCAGCCTGATTTAATTGATTCCATAAACTATCAAGAAAAATAAAACGATACCGGCTTAGATCTTCACTATCCTGCTTGGCCCATTCAATGAGGTTAAAAATATTTGGACTATAATGATGATCACATTTTAATAGTGTATTTTCATTAATATTTGTTATGCGCGGCGGCATTGTACTTACTGTACTTACAGCTTCTTGTCTATATTTCAAAAATATCTTTGGAAATGCCTTTTCGTAAACATAAACATAATAGCTTATTTCTTCTGGATAACAAATAATATTCACTTTATTGTCTTTTATATTTGATAAAATATTAAATGACTTTCCGCTACCACTTTTTCCGATTACAATTCTGTGTAACTTCTGATATTTATTTTTCATAATTTTAGTTCTTCCTTTCACGCTTTCTTATTTTTCTTCGTTTGTGACCAAATCATAGCGATATCCATTATTATTCGGTGAACTAACTGCCCAGCTTTTATATTTCATGACATTTACTTTATCCCCAACGTGGATATCTTCACATGATTTGAGATCATCTGTATACACAATTACGGTTTCACTCTTATCTTTTGCTTGAAATTTATTATCTTTTTCCTTTTTCTCAACTGTAACATCAATATATTGTTTTTCTGTCACAAGACAATTGTTTACCGCTGACATCATAGATTTACATGAAGGTCTGATTGTGAACAAAAATACAAACATCAAAACAAGTCCTATAATGGGAACAACTATTTCAATCAAATCTTGTTTTCTCACGAACGTTTTCCTCCTGCATGTTTTACAATTGAATGTGATAATACATGATTATGCACATAATTAATCCTAGTTCAATTAATGATACGACGTTTTTAACGCATAAACGAATCGAGTAATGCATCTGATCAGCATCAAGATCAACATGAGCAGTCTTCACTTGCATCGCGTTCACAACAAACATTAAAACATTCACAACCATTGCAATTATTACTACCGTCTTAATCAAATCAGTATACCTGCTTTTTTTATTATTTGAAAATAAATTCTTCAGCATTTTTCGCATCTAAATTATTCTTATATTCATAATATGTAAAAATCCAATTTTGTCCAAAAATTTATTCACTTTTTTATATGGGCAGATAAGCTTCTATATGAAATGCCTGTATGCACAAAAAAAAAGGACGCCTGAAAAACTTTTGTCTCTCAAGCGTCCCAGAATTTTATCAGACAATATTATATTTTGTAAATGCCGGGTTCATACTTTGCAACCGGATTCAGCTTAAACTCATTAGCAAGATGTTTCTGTCTAATTACCTCGTCAATTTCTTTATCTCCGCAAGAGTTATTACGAATAAAGGCATCAAGCTGATCATATGTAAATCCCAGATTATCTTCATCTGTCTTTCCACATAAACCGTCTGACGGTGTTTTGTCAACATACTTAGACGGCAAACCAAGACAATGTCCAATGGCGCAGACCTCAGACTTTGTCAAGTATCCTAAAGGAGCCACGTCCCCATCGCCATCGCCGCCTATTGTAAAATAGCCGACATAATCTTCAGAATAATTACATGTGTTAATCATTCTGCCATTATTACACTGACAGACTGCTCTTATCATCTTTGTACGTTCTCTTGGCGCAATATTCTGCCTGCACTGCTCTGTAATCTCAATTCCACAGTCCTGCAGCTGCTTGAAACTGGCTTCAAGTGCTGATCTTATGTTAATAGTATAGTTTCTGATACCCAAGAACCTGCATACTTCAATGGAGTCGTTAATATCTGACTGTTCTCCATCCGGCAGCATTACGCCAATAACCCTGTCCGCTCCGAGGGCCTTTACGCACAATGCCGCTGCTATTGTGCTGTCCTTGCCACCTGAAATGCCCAGTACGGCATTACAGCCTTTTCCATTTTCATCAAACCAGTCCTTAATCCATTTGATAAGATTTTCTGTCTGCTGTGCTGCATTGAAATTATACATACTATCTACCCTCCTTCATCCGCCAGTTTATGCATCTCTGAAGATAATCCACATAATCCGGATTTTTGCACATCCCCTTGCCGGGTGTATCAGAAATCTTCGCTACATCCATACCATTGCATATTGTGGTTTTCATGACAATATTGAGTGCAGGAACATCTGTATCATTGCTTAAGTATGTGCCAATACCGAAAGCTACATTTGTTTCCTTGCAGAAATGTCTGTAGAGCTTGTCAGCACGCTCAAAATCAAGACTGTCGCTGAATAAAAGTGTCTTTGTTTTTGGGTCAATTCCAAGGCTCTTGTAATGAGCAATCATCTTTTCACCCCACTCATACGGGTCTCCGCTGTCATGACGCACTCCTGAGAAAAGTGTCGCATAGGTCAGCTGGAAATCACGCAGGAAACAGTCTGTTGTGATTGTGTCAGTAAGCGCAATACCGTTTAATACTCCATACTCCTTGATCCATGCATCGAGAGCATACCAGTTTGAATATGCCGGATTGTGCCTGTGATTGCCCTGTCCTGTGCACATAATCCACTCATGAGCCATGGTGCCTACAGGTGTAAGTCCGTACTTCTTTGCAAGATACACATTTGATGTGCCGACAAACTTTGATGAACTGTGCAGGGTGTCGTTTAAATGTGCGAACTTCTGCACTGCAAGCTCCTGCGCTTCAGCAGAAAGTCTTCTTCTGAGACCAAACTCTGAGAATGTACCCGCGTACCAGTGTCCGTTCTTTAAATTCTCATACTTTGCATCCAAACGCTTCTTAAAGCTGTCAAGCAGCTTATCATAGTCATATGCCATTCTGAAATACACTTCATTTACAATGGCAAGTGTCGGAATCTCATACATTGAAGTGTTAAGCCATGTTCCTTTTGCCTCGATAGACAAGCCACAAGGTGCATCTGTTCCTATCTCAAAATCCTCAAAACGCGGCTGCCAGAGACGAAGAAAATCAACATAAGAGCCTTTGATCCATTTGATATTGTCAAGATATGCAAGCTCATCCTCTGTAAACCGAAGCTTACAGAAAGCCTTAATCTGTTCTGTTATCTCCTGCACCATTTTCTGTGTAAAATGCACATCTTCATTTCTGCACTTGAATGTCCATGTGGTCTTGTAATCCGTAAACTGATGGAATATTGTCTGACCCATGCTGAATTTATACATATCAGTCTCTAAAAGACTTGTGATTATCTGGTTTAATTTCATAATATTCTCCTCCCATTTCTTACACTATTAGTATGTCAGAAACATTTTTAATAAATGGCTTTCTATATAATATTGACCTGAATCATTTTCATTGCTTCTATTGCTGTCTTATGACTTTCAGGCGTTACGCAGGCACAGGCATTTTCTATCACTGACACCTCTGCATCTTTACAGAACGTCTTTGCAATCGCTACGTTGCTGATTACGCATATTCCCGTGCAGAATCCGCAGAAATAAATCTCTGTATCGCTGTTGTCATATCCCGCAAGCAGTTCGCCAAGCTCTTTGCTGCCAAACGTCGGCTTGTCAATATAAGTCATATCATCACAGTCAACTCCACGCTCCTTCATTGCTGCTTTAAGACGAGCGTCTACTTCCCATCCGTTTGTCCCTTTAATACAGTGAGCTACCGGAAGCTTTCTTCCCTCCTGAGTATTCAGATAGTTTTCATCATGCGTATCCCTTGTGAATATCACGTCATCATATTTTCCTGACCTGATTTCATCTGCAATAACATTTGTTGCCACGTTACACTCCTTGTTTCCAAGAACTCCTGTAATAAAGTCATTCTGTGCATCCACTACTACTAAAATTTTCTTTGCCATAATCATTTCCTCCTACATCATATAATCATCATTTGTTGCATCCATAAGGATTTTTCCAAGCTGCTTTAAATCCTTCCACATCCATCGCGGAACCAGATCCCTGACTTTGTCATAATCTTTCTTATACAGCAAATCTCTGATCATTGTACTTGAAATCTCAATATCGCTTCTGCCAAGGTTTCTGATAGTCACATTCTTTAAAATATCATCTGTAAACCAGTTTTCCGCAATCTTCGGGTCGTCGTTGTAATAGAATGTAAAGCTTTTCTCTCCAATTTCATTAGCTATATTGTAATAGAAGAAAGAACCCCATTCCTTTACATACTGGGCTGCATCCTCCATGCTCCAGTCCGATAATGTCATAACCTTTACATCTGCACCGCTTAAATCCTCTTCCTGCAGTACGTTTTCAACAAGTCTTTTTCTGTATTCGATTGGAAACGGATTTCTCTTTGTATAGCTTTTGTTTGCACTGCCTATCACAACAAGCAGATTTTCGCACTCCGATGCGGCCTGTTTTATCATGTTCAGGTGTCCGTTATGGAATGGCTGTGCCCTTGTGAGCATCACACCGTTTTTATATTTCTTCTGCACTTTAACCAGTTTACGTTCATCCATGTTAAGGTCAACATATCTGTACACAGCAGCCGGTTTTCTTCCGACAATAGGTCTCTGCGACCTGTCAAGTGAAACAAGCTGTCCTGCAATCTTCTCACGGAACACCTTTGGATGAACTTCCTTTCCTGAAAGAACCTCAAACACCTTAAGCAGGTCCGGAATGGTAAACTCACGCGGCACAAGGTTAAACATAATGCCTGTATACTCAGCCTTATTCCTTATCCTCATAAGTCCTTCCAGTATAATCTGGTCATGGTCAAAAGCAAGCTTTTCGTCTGATACGCTGACCGGAACAAAGTTTTCCACTGTGATTACACCATTTTTAAATTTCTCAGACCTGAGGGAGTATTCAATTTTAATCAAGTCGTTTGCAAACTCAAGTTTTTCATCTGCAAATTTCACATCGAACCATCTGGCATCCTTTGCGTCATCACCCGCAACGGCAGACTGCTCATATCCATATGGAAGCAGTGCAATGTATGCAATATCAATAATTCTCATACGAGGGTCCCTGTCCGGCTGGCTCATGGTATAGAGCTGCTCAAGATAAATGTCTGTAAGACCTGTTTCCTCTTTAAGCTCCCTGCACGCTGCTTCATATGCTGATTCCTTTATGTTAATAAATCCGCCTGGAAGCGCCCATTTGTCTATCTCCGGATGAGCCTTTCTCTTTATCAGAAGCACCTGCATACAGCTTAAGTCTTCCTTCATACGAAGCACCATCATGTCAACTGTAACCGCTGGTCTGTCATAATCGCCCGGCTTATATTCTGCTAAAAACTCCCGTTCTGTTAATCCATTTACATCTACTTTATTCATGTGTTTAACTCCTATAATTACTTTCTGCGTTTCTTATATTTACTTTATGTGCTTATTATAGTAACTCTTAGTAACTATGTCAAGTACTTTGTAGAATTAATTATAATTTATGCAAATTTATTATGCTTCCACAGCCTGTCTGCAGGAGATGCTAATATATAAGCTCAAAAAAGAGGTACATTTCTGTACCTCTTCTGCCTTTTCTACATGTTCTCGTAGTCGAAGCATTTATCTTTTGAATCAGATGAAATCTTATTCTTTTGCATTTCTGCTGCGGTTTCTTTACTGCATTTTTAGCAAGCTTTTTGCTAAAGTCTGTTGCTACGTTAATATTGTTATTAACCTTAGCATCATATAAATCATATTATTGACATACATATAATGGATAATCAACTGTTTCTAATATTTCTTTATATTTATCTCCATTAAGATATATAGCAAAAGTAACGCTTTCATTTCCTCGTCTTAAGTCTTGAATACTATAACCATCAGTAGTAGATAGATAATCAAAAGGGGAATATCTATAATCATGCTTATTAATATATGAAACCATATCTTTATCAATAATTATAGGACTATCAAAAACTTCTTCAAAAGCTTTACATAAATAATATATCTCTACTTTTGATAATCTAATATAATAAAAAGTATTGAAAAGAGAAGATGGTTTATTAGTTATACCATACCGCAAGCTGTCCAAAATTAATCTGATATAATCTTCTTTGGAAGATATAATGCCTTTATCCAAAGCGTCCTTAATTTCATCAGTAGTAAGTGGTAAATAAGTATAATTATATATAGCCTTAATTTTATGTATTGCAAGTGGAATCGCTGTAACAATTTCTTCAATTGCGTAAATAATCAATAATAATATCAATAATAATAATGGAAACCCAAACGTAGCAACTATTACACTTAACCCCCAATATTCAGCGCCAAAGAAGTTTATAATTCCAATTTTACTTAATATTGTAATAATAGATATATAGCTTATACCTAAAATTATCATAAAAGCCTCAAAAAATTCATTGATTAATGATATTAAAAATGATTTTTTTCTTATCACTTATATTTTTAAAATTATTCATTGAATTTCTCCTTTAAATATTTTGATATATGTTGTTACATATTTTTTGTCTACATTTCTGTTGTCTGACTGCCTTTGAACAGAGCCCGATTCCTTTTTTCCGTAGTTAATCACCTAAATCAACAATCTTACTATCCATACTTTCTTTACCCTCTTCACTTATATATAAAACTCTTTTACCATGGATATTTTCTGTCTCCTCAAACACATAAGTCCGTCCACTGAATTTAAAATCTCCTTTTATAGGTGAAACCCCATATGTCTCAAAATCAACAGCATCAGGATATCCCTCTGCTATTATAGTTTTCACTTTGCTAACTTTCTCATTATGCAAATGTATAGCACCGAATATTCCTCCAACAACCAGTAAAATTAATATATTTAATAATATCCCAAACAAAAACAACATTCTTATGTGCTTGGTTTTATCCATTGAATTAACTTCTTTGGCATGTTCAACTGAATCAACAGTCCAAGCCCAAAAAAATGTATAAAGAACAACACCAACAGTACCTATACAAATAGCAATCATAAATTTATCCATATCTTTCTTTTAAATAAAAAAATATTCGTTCTCGTTTTCTTTTTACCTTCGAACGCTGCAACAGATTATTTTCCAAAAACATCTTTTATTACTATCTTTTTATCGGAATTAATCTTATCTAAGATTATTTCATCCTTTTTATCATCATACTTATATTCATAATATTCATCGCCATCCACAATTAATTGATTATAATGTAGTTTTACATCAGTATTGAAATAATCAACCATTGTATTTTTTATTTTAAGAGAAACCATTCCACCAGAAACAGCAAATCCCATTAATGATATGATAAATACAAATAAGCTTATTATACAAATGATAGAAACTGCATTTTGAAACTTATCTATGAATTTATATATTTTTTTGTTCTTAACTATTTTTTTGTCTACACATAAAAGTACAAATGATAACAAAAGTACAATAAGCGTCAAAATGAATAAGTTTATAAAAACAGAATATATATTATACATCTTTGTCTCCTCTAAAGTGGTCGGGTTGATATTATTTATTATTATATATATAGTGCCTAAAAAATCAGTTTTGTCCTAAAATTAGTAGATTTTTTCGTAATTTTCATAGTTACTTTCTCTTGACAATCGTTTCGTACTTCAAGTCATCTTCAAACCAAAACTCAACAGTACACGATTTTCCATTTTTTAAGGGCGGTGAAAACTGACAATAGATATAATCGCTGCAAGAATAAGGATTCTCTTCACAATCAATTTCTATATCTGTGATTTTCTTCTTTTTATTGCTGTAGCTGGGATATATTCTTGTTTCATCATAAACAATAGCCTTAAACAGCTCCGCCCTGATATGATACGGCTCTGATTGTTCAAGCATTTTCTGAATTCGACACTGAACATATGCCAACAGTACAATAATCAGAAAAATCGCAATGATCCCAACTATTGCCAACATACTGATAGGCCTAACACAAAAAACAAGAAGCTCTATGAAAATTGCAGTAAATCCAATAGTAATCAATATGGCAATAGCTATAATAAGAATATCATAATCGTATAGTTCCTTTACTATTTTGAACAGTCTTGGATGACCAAGCTTCAGTTTTGCAAATGGCTCACCTTTAATTCTTGCATTGGTATATACCTCATCAGGAATGTTGTATATTATATTAATCTGACCATTATTATCTTTTGAATATTTGATTTTCTTTCGTATCTGCATAATTTTCTCCTCTAAGTTATATCTTCTGCAAATCACTTCATCAGAAATCACCCGCAGGGCAAAACCTGCGGATGTGGTGGACTTTATAGTCTCCTACTTAAACAGCATAAGAATGAGTGGAACAACAAAGACTGCATATATAAGCAGCAATCCGGAACATGATGCAACACATTTAATGTTGTAACGTAATTCTTTATTCCAATTCTTTCCAAGAATATTGAATTCAGCAAACACTCCACAGTTATCCCATTTGTATTTTGGAATTTCTTCCATTAACAGGCAGTTTTGAAGATTAAACTGTTTAAGAGTATTATTAAAGTTTATTCCTGAAATCTGAATTCCGAACTTATTCAATGCTTCAATTAATTCTTTGTTGAGATAATCATTGTATGCATAATTATCATATTGAATCTGACAGTCTACGATAGACTTGATCTTTAATACCGCCTCGGTATATTTTTCATACAGGTTGTAAAATCTGTACCAATTATCTTTCTTTCTTATTCCTCGTATCAGCTTTTTATTCCCGAAAATCGGAATATAAATAATGAGAAATATAGCTATAATGTAAGCCAGCCCAATAAGAATAACTAAAAGCTCGTTTCCAACAGTAAGGAAATAGTCGTTCCATGTACTGTTGCTTCCACCAAGGGAAGTAAGTTTTTCAAATGAGTCAATTAAAAATTGTAAGTATTTTTTCAGCATAATTCATTCTCCTTTGTTTTGTATATTCATACGTGAAATTCATGCGGTGCTTTTTGTTTTTGAGTTACAATGTCTTTACCACCATTCCATCTCAACGCATTTATCAATACAATCCTTTACAATGTCCTTGAAATCAGAAAACTTTGCACAATCTGAACGTCCGGCATATCCATAACAGATATCATCATTATAGTCTTTTATGATTTCCCAAATTGATTTGCAATGTTCAGTATCCATTTTTCCACTACAGTCACTTTCATATAGAAAATCAAGAATATTACTATATTTCTCATTATATTTTGCGTTTAATTCTGCAATCTTCTTGTTATAGCAAGCCATGAACTTTTGTCGTTCATCTCCAACAAGAAACATTCCATCCGTCAGTTTGCTGTAATGTTCTGCAATGTCCGTTGCTGTAAGGTCTGCAACTTTCTGCCTCAATCTGTTAAATCCTGCAGGGCCAAGATCTATTGAATAATTTGGACTTTCTATTGTCACTCCCATATTTTTCTCCTTTGATTATCTTAATACGACATCTTTTTGTTGGCGAACAGTATTCACATCTATTTTGCATAATCTTTTACTACAACTTCATAATCCGTTCCCAAAATGCTAAGGACATTGAATTTCTTTATTTCTCCTAAAACCGTTGGGTCTTCTTCCTGAATTGTGAACACAATGCCAGATTTTAAAAAATAACGCACTATTTTTGACAAAAACTTCATTTTCATTTGTCTATTATCCGTACTAAGCATGAACCCTTGCGGAATTTTAAAATCAGAAATAACCCCCTCGTCAAATATAATCAAAACATCTTTTTTGTTTAGTCTCTTTATATTATTGATTAGAAAGTCCCAAATATCATCAAACATGTGAAACTTAAGAGCTGAAGGATAAGCATTATATATGTAATACTTGTTTCCTTTTTTCGGGTCAAGTTCATACAAATCCTTTGTATCACAAAAAGTAAACCCACAGCTTCTTAATTCATCTTTTTCTTTTTTGAAAATGGGTATACCGGCAAAAATTATGGTAATTCCATTACAATGATTCTTAGCCAGCTCTATACATTCATATGACTTACCGCTGCCACTCCTTCCGACATACATTCTTTTTATGCTTTTCATAGTTTTCAATATTCCTTTCATTCTATCAAGACACAAACAAGACTTGATAATTTTATCGTTATATATAGTGCCTAAAATCAATTTTGTCCCAAAAAATATTCGCTTTCCGCAATAATCATTATCTTGGTGCTAGAATAAAGACTTGTGACTTTAATCATAAGATACAGCCGTCCTTATTAATTTCCATCAATTTTATTATCAAACTTCAGGTCGGTTGTAATCTCCGGCACCTGTTCAAACTTCGCAAGCAGTCCATTGCAATAGAACGTCCTGTCTGAATCCGTAACAGGCTCCTTTAACAAGTATCTCGCAACAAATGTCATCATGTCTTTGTCAACACACTTAACCTTTATGCTGCGGGCTGCATTGTCCATTAAATAGACATTCGAATAGACATTCTTGATGTAACCGTCAACACCATACCCATAAATCTTGTGCAGGGAAAAGACCTCAGTGTTCATATATGGCGCTTGACCGGATATTTTGTATATGTCAGCTATTACTTCACGCCTGTTCTCCAGATCAGTTATGTCAAAGATAATTTCATCAGCAAGAAATGCCGCCACATTCTCTTTGCTAATAATCTTTGCATGCAAAATATCTGTCAGCAGTTTATCCATAAGCATTTTTTCGTAAGCAGTCTGTCTCTTCGGATTAAGATTACCCATAATAACCTGACGAATGTACTTGCTATTTATGATGTGCTTATTATCAGTAAACCTGCTGATAAATTCTTCCCATGTATCGGATCCGCCAAATATATCATCGTGGTATTCCCGCAGAGCTGAAAAATTAGCCTTTTTCATGTCAATACTTAAGAATACTCTGCCGTTATTCTCGGGATTGTATATCTTGCTTACCGGGAGCCCTTTATTTTTTATTGAAAAATCATTGATGCCATAAGCTGTGAAAAGCTGAAAACCTTCTGTACTCCTTACAGTTTCAATTGCTTCATCCTTTATGCGGCTATAGTCAGCAAAATAATCCATAGCACTGTCATACTTTGTAAGCTCACTCTTAAACAAATCCCACTTGCTTACAGAATTATACAGAAAATCAAACAGTTTGAGCCTGTCTGAAAAGTATGGTTCATCGAATATGTTAACAGGAATGTCACAGTCCTTGCAGAATCGCTGTCTTAGCTTAATCATGTCGCTCATCCATAATAGTCTCCTTTGCGTCTTTGTATATATAATATTTACTTTCGTTCATTTGTCCAAAAAATACTGGCAGAAAATTTTCAGCATTAAGTGACACTTTAAACAAAATAACGCAAATATAAGGGTTTTGCGGCATCTGTTTTTATTAAAAGCCTTGAAATCATTGATTTTACTGAGTTTCTTACGTCAAGTGGCACTTGATGTTAATTGTCAGCATAAGTTTTTGCTCATTCGCCAGCAAAACTCATCTTTATCCTGTAAATTCATAAACAAAAAAAAGAATAAAGGAGGAAATTATTATGAAGCTTACAATTAAAGAGACAAGTTTATTCAAGTTTGCTAAAGAGGAGGATTCTGCTGACAAGAAATCTCTTGAGCCGGAGTTTACCATAGAAGGTGCTACTCTCAAAAATTGCAAGACAAACGGATGCAAGGTGATTAAAATCCCAGCAAAAGTAACCGTTATCGGTGACTATGCCTTTTATCGCAGTGATGTGGAGGAGGTTATTCTGCCAAATAGTTTAAAGACCATCGGTGAAGCAGCTTTCTACCAGTGCAGCAGTCTTAAGAAAATTAACTTTCCGGAAAAACTGGAGAGAATAAAGCATTCTGCTTTCAAAAGCTGTATTGCCCTTGAGTCAGTAGATTTTCCAAAAGAAATGCTTTACATTGAGTCGTCTGCTTTTGAGAATTCAGGCCTCAAACATGTAACTCTACCGGAAAAAATGATCCACCATGACAAAAATGGCGAGAATATCTTTGCTGAAACTGCATTGAAGACTGTGAATATTCCAAAGAATTTCTCTTTGGAGACAGGAATGTTTGCAGACTGTCATCAGCTCAAATCAGTTAAGCTTAGCTGCGGCAAATCTGTGTCAAAAAACTGTTTTGCTGGCTGCGAAAATCTTGAGGATATTAGCCTTGATTCAATAGGCTGGTTTGGAGATGGCGCATTTAAGAGATGCAAATCTTTAAAAACAAAAGAGCTTACTCTCTACCCTTACCAGCATGTTCGTTCCGACGCATTTGTAGAATGTTCATTTGAGAAAGTCCACATTGAGAATGTAGATGGACTGGGTACAGGCGTCTTCAAAAAATGCAATCTGTTAAAGGAGGTTACAATTAATGCTCCAAAGGCAGATTCATTAATAAATATGGGCATATTTGAAGGATGCTCAAATCTTGAGACGGTTACTTTCACTGACGAAGCAGACACAAACATCGTCAGTATCGGTGAATATGCTTTTTATGGCTGTGAAAAACTCACAGGAATAAAGCTGCCAAAGAATTTGAAACGCATAGCTTCATTTGCGTTCCAGTCCACTGGACTAAGCAGCATTACATTTCCTGAAAGCCTTAAAGGCATTAACGAAGGTGCTTTCTCGTATACAGACCTTGAGGAGATCAATATTCCTGACTCAGTTGAATTTCTGGACCAAGGAGTTTTTAACGGCTGTGTAAAACTCAAAAAAGTGCATCTGTCAAAACGCCTGACAACAATCCAGACAAGCTGTTTTACAGAGTGCAAAGAACTTTGCGAAATAACCGGCATTGAAAATGTCAGAGCCATAAACTGCCGTGCATTTGCAAGATGTCGTAGTCTTAAGGAATTTGATTTTTCAAACATCAATTCCATTGGGAAAAGTGCTTTTGAATGTTCAGGTCTGGAAAAGATTGAATGTTCTTCCAGACTCATGAATCTCGGAAAGCAGGCGTTCGCTGGATGTATCAACTTGAAGCGAGTAGACTTAAGCAGATGTATGGATCTGGGGAAAATCCCTGAAGAATGTTTCAATGATATTGACAATGAGCTGGACCTAAGACTTCCAGCCAAAGCGCTTACTTTTGAAAGACGCTGTCTGCACGGACTTAAGCTGGACCACCTCATTATTTATCCGGGTTCATATCTCATAGAGTTTGCACTGTATGGTGTAGAAGCCCAAACACTTGAATTTCTGCCAGCTGAGGATGAAACCTGTACGCAGACATGTCTGTATACAGGTCATGAACTTGCTGGTGCAAAGGTGCATGAACTGATTGTCCCGGACTACATGTATAATAAATACAAGGAAATCTGGGATAAAATGGAGTAAACAGATGAAAGAGCGGCATCATTGCCGCTCTTTCTTTTTATGCAAACACCATATTTATACATATCATAATCAATTATAAATAAAGGAGGATAAATATTATGATTAAAGTGACAAATATTAAATGGAGTGTTGACGAGAAGGAGGATTTAAGAAGACTTCCCATTAACGTGACTATTTCTGGCGATGATGAGAAGAAGCTATTCATTGAGTCAGAAGGCGATGAGTCAGAGCTTTTAGACTTAGTCGTTGACTGGCTGACAGACACCTATGAATTCTGTATTGAGTCAGTTGGCGACATTAGTATCGAGGACAATACACCTGCTGGAGTACCTGCAGATTTATCACTTGATGACGAGAGTTATTTTGAGCTCTTGTCAAAGTCAGCAGAGGACCTGCCAAAAGAATTTTTTATTACAAAACAGGACTCAAAATATGAAGACAACTGTGACGTAGTTCGTTTTAATGGCACCACAAAGGAGCTTAAAGAACTCATGTGCGGTATTGTTGATGACGATATCACAGCAATGCTCAAAGAGAATGAAGAACCTGTACAGTATACTTCGTCAGCAAAGTATGTTGAGGAGTTTTCTGCTGGCAAGTATGTCGCAAATGTGACATATTCTGACAACCATATTGTCACTATAATGGCAATTGACATGGGCAGTGTCAGAGAGATTTCTCTGTAAATTCAAAAAATACCAGCATTTTGTTGCTGGTATTTTTGTATGCGCTTAGTTGTTTAGTGGAGTAAAGTGTGAAAAAAACAATTATATAAGCATGATAATATTGCTTGTTAATACTATACAGACATATCCAATAAATGACAGTCCGCCACCGCAAAGTATCAGAATTAATATTGATACCATATTTGATACCACTCTTCTGCTTTTCCTGCTTATACGTATATGGACCACGTCACCCGTCTTTGCAATCTTATGCAGATGAACAATATTCCATGCTATGTCTTTTACAATATCTCCATCGACGTTATATACATCCGGCGCAAGTATTATGGCAGCAGTATCTTCTGCAAGCAGATATCTGGCAAAAAGAAACATCCCTATTCCTGACAGCACAAATCCACTGCCAAGAATAATTACACTGATTATCATTATCAACATGATACTCTCCTACCAGTGCATGCCACTGGACATGAACGGATTACAGCGCGGACCATTGATTTTGACCATTATGTTTCTACATTTTTTGATTTCCGGGCAATTGTCTGACTGGATGCAGAGACTTTCATCTTCAAGAATCATGTTAAGCATTCTGTAGAATGGAATAATGATATTTTTATCTAGATTAGCATCACGCCAGTGAGAGAAAATCAAATCAATGCGGTCAGCAAATACTTCCAGCGGAAAATTTGTAAGCGCTTCTTCTGTTGTATCTTCAAATGGATCCTGTGGTGTCATGTTTAAACCAAAAAGGCTTTTATCTTCAGGAGATTTATCTTCCCTATCTTTCTGCTTCATCCAGCTGTAGTTTCCAAGTACAAGAGATGCAGTGTATTCTTTGTTGTTGTCCACAAACTTCATGTACACATCATTATGTTCACCAACGAAAACTGTAATTTTTCCTTTATAAATAGCATTTGAAATGCGTCTGATACGACACTGCTTGCAAAATACGTCATTGTGATCAAAAAGACTTAATGCCTCATCGAACTTCCTGACAATCTCCAGATAATATTCCGCCATCTTTGCAAATAATGCTGGTGACTTATCCATCAATGCGTTCCAATCCACAACATAGCGCTTATTCCCTGATGGCAGATACAGCTTAGCAAGTTTTGCAATGATTTCTTTCTGCTCATCTTCACCAGCAGTTCTGAAATCTGCCACACTTATTAATATATGCATCAATATTCTACAAATGGTGAAGTTGGTAATATCCTTTCTCAAGAAATCAACCTTATACGAAGTAAGAGCTCCATCAAAGGCAGCCTTTCTGAGCTTATACAGCAGTATTGATGAACTATCACCAATGATTTCTCTTGCATGCAGGCTTTCTTCTGCATTTTCAATCTCTCGCTTTGAAACCTGTGTGTCATGCACATAAATTTCTCTATTTTCCATATCATCTCTGTCCATAATATTATTCCTTTCTGTAAATACATTTTTACTTTATAATATTTACTTTTATTTATTTGTCCAAAAATGCTTGCAGAAATTTTCAGTATCAAGTAACACTTTATTTTTCCTTATCTATCAGTAAAACTCATATTTATCCTGTAAATTCATAAAACAAAAAAATAATAAAGGAGGACAAATTTATGAAACTTACAGTATACAAAACAAATAAGACCATTCAGGAGGTACCTGAGTCAAGCACAGAACGAAGAGTTGTTGATGGTTTCTTTTTAACAATTGCTGACGGTGCTCTTGTTGACGTTGAGGACAGCAGCACAAGTTCAGATGTACTTACAATTCCTGATGACGTGAAAGCTATCGACGAACAAGCATTTGAAGATGTCTGTGTAAAGGAGGTAATTTTACCAGCTGGTCTTGAGAGTATCGAGGATGAGGCGTTTAAGAATTCAGCACTTGCAAAAATTGATCTTACAAATGTTAAGTTTCTTGGCAACAAAGTATTTGAGTTTTCAGAACTTGGAGAAATCATATACTCAAAATACTTGACTTACATCCCAGAAAGGTGTTTCAGAGGATCAAATCTTGCAGAGTTTGAAATTCCAAAGCAAGTAACAGCCTTAAAAACTGGTTGTTTTGAAGGCACAAATCTTGAGAGAATTGACCTTTCAGGGATTATTACTTTGGAGGAATTCGTATTTTTTGACTGCTTCAATCTGAAAGAAATTATTCTTTCGGAGACCATCACCGAAATTCCTGATGGCTTCTGCCACAGATGTCAGTGCCTTGAGAAGATTAATCTCTCTCACGTACAATTCATTGGCACAAGTGCTTTTTCTGAGTGCAGCAATCTGGATGCCGGAAACCTGTCAGCAAAAATTGATCGGTATGCGTTCGAGGGCACCGCTGTCAGAAATCTTGACATCAAAGATATTTCAGAGCTTGATGAAGGTGTTTATCAGAATTGTGAAAATCTTGAGTCAGTAACAATCAGTGGTGACAGAGCAATTCCTGATAGATTATTCTCAGGATGTAAAAATCTTAAGAACGTAACTATTAACGAAGGTATTACTGCTGTTGGAGACTCAGCTTTTTTCAAAACTGCTGTTGAGAAGATTATTCTTCCATCAACGGTAATTGTAGTCAGATCTGATGCCTTTAGAGAGTGCAGACAGCTCAGAGAAGTTATCTTAAATGATGGCCTTAAGACTATCGCAGAATCTGCTTTCAAGCAGACAGAAAACTTGTCTGAAATCAGCATTCCTGACAGCGTAAATCACATTGGTTCTGGATGTTTTGCCTGTTCAGGCATCAAAAATGTCAAACTCCCGGAGAACAGTGCATTTACAGCAATTCTTTGGGAAACATTCTTTGGCTGTAAAAATCTTGAGACAGTCAAGCTTCCAGACAGTGTAAATATCATTGATTATTATGCATTCAGTGAATGTACATCATTGAGGAGTATTAATCTTGACAAGGTACAGGTGATTGGTTCATCAGCCTTTTCAAAAACAGCACTTGAATATATAACGCTCTCTGCCAGAAAAATTGGTTCAGGGGTATTTGCTCAGTGCCAAAATCTCAAAAAAGCTGATTTGTCAGGCATTGGTGCTAAAAAAGTAGATTCACGCTTATTTTTTGAGTGTATGAATCTTAGCAAAATCAGTCTGCCAAAGAACCAAATAAAAATATTTGGTGACGACTGCTTCTATCACACAGCTATCAAGGAAATCACCTTTGACGCTGACAATGTGATAGTCGGATTAAACGCTTTTGGAAAAACAAATTTCAAAAAGGTTGTCATCAGCGAGAATTGTGATGATATTTTGTTCCAAGACTATGCCTTTCGTGAGGCAGAGATCGAGGAATTTGTAATTCCAGATTTTCTGGAAAAGGTTATCAACCATGACCTTGAAAGAATGTTCTAAACAAAAAGAGACTGGTGCGAAAAACACCAGTCTTTTTTATTATCTGCAAGCAAACTCCATCTTTATTATAGTTCATACAAATAAAAATAAAGGAGGAAACATTTATGAGCAATATTACAATCAACATTCCAAAAGGAGCTGCTGCTATTATTGACACACTTCAAAGCAATGGGTTTGAGGCATATCTTGTTGGCGGATGTGTTCGTGACAGTATCTTAAAGCGCCCGGTTCATGACTGGGACATCACTACATCAGCAACACCTGATGAAATGAAGAAAGTGTTCTCTGACACTAAAATCATTGAAACTGGTATCAAGCACGGTACTCTCACTATTCTGTCTGTTGACGGATTTTATGAATGTACAACATATCGCATTGACGGTGCATATTCTGATGGACGTCATCCTGACATGGTACGCTTCACTAAATCTCTTACTGAAGACCTAAAGCGCAGAGACTTCACAATCAATGCGATGGCGTATAATGACAAGAAGGGGCTCATTGATTTATTCGGTGGCAGGCTTGATCTTATGGATCATATTATCCGCTGCGTAGGCAATCCCAAGGACAGGTTCAAAGAAGACGCACTTCGTATCATGCGTGCACTGCGGTTTGCTGCACAGCTTGAATTTGACCTTGAAATGAAAACAAAGATTGCAGCATTTCAGATGAGCGATACTTTGACCAAGGTATCTGCTGAGCGCATTAACAGTGAGTTTTGTAAGATACTTACTCAGCCAATGGGCAGTCAGATAATTAATGATTACAGGGAAATTATTGCCGTATTCATTCCTGAAATCAGGGACATGTTTGATTTTGAACAAAACAATCCGTATCACATGTTCAATGTCTGGGACCACACAATTGAAGTACTCGCAAGAGCAGCTCTCTTCATGGATCCAAACAATTTGGCACTGACCCTTGCAGCGTTTTTCCATGATATTGGAAAGCCTCATAGCTATCAGGATGGTCCTGACGGCATAAGACATTTCTATAGCCATGCAGCAAAGTCTGCTGAAATGGCTGACAGCATTATGCGCCGCATGCGTTTCAACAACAGCATCAGGGAACAGGTAGTCACTCTTGTCAAATATCATGATGCCGACATTAAGCCGGAAGCAAAATATGTTAAGAGATGGCTCAACAAACTTGACAGTGAACATCTGTTAAGATGTCTTTTCATGCTCAAATACTCTGATATAAGCGGTCAGGCAATAAAAGGCAGAACTGAGCGCCTGAAGGTAATAAATCATCTGTTTGCAGTTCGTTGTGACATACTCAAACAGCAGGCATGTTTTTCACTTAAGGATCTGGCCGTTAACGGAGGAGACCTTATTGCAGCAGGCATGAAGCCGGGCAAAGAAATAGGGGCTGTTCTCAATCAGATGCTTGAATTAGTTTTGAACGATGAGTGTGCAAACGATAAGGACGCACTGTTTAAGGCTGTTGGTATTGAGTAAAAACTAAAAAGGAGTGACCATTTCGGCCGCTCTTTTTTTGTTAAAGCTGATTGTACAGCTGCGTGATTATCTGGTTGATATTGCTTCCCTGCATCTGACTACTCCCACAGGCAAGCCTGTAGGGTTCTTACTGCCAAGTTTAGCTTGTAATCGTACACCATATGAATATTTTCATAGGTTTTGGAATACAGGTATAAGTCTGTTTGAGTAAGAACTTTTATTACCAAGCAGCCCTGTGACCACATTAACGGTAAATTTCTGTCTTTCGGCAAGGAAGTATAGTCAATCTCCCTAATACGTTTTTAGTTATGCTATTTTAATTCCACTGTTTAGTACCTTGATTTTGTTTATTTTAATCCATTCAATTAAATCCTTTTCCATGCTGTAACATCTGTTAAATTTAACTGCACATTTGTCTTTATCTATATCATTGGTTTTGAAATCGTAGCAGTACAGCAAGAATGATGAGTACCAGTCTCTCTGTACCAGTGTTCCGTCTGTAAGTTTATACATTCTGTCAGACAGTTTCTTTTTAATGTAATCATCGGCTGTGTGGTCATACTGGCTTGCCCTGTAATTGTTTGGCACTTCTATGTAAGTGCCGCCGGATGTCTTGAACTTATTTTCCACCGCAGCCTGAAAACCCCCCGGGCATCTGTTCTTTATTGATTTGCCAAAACGCTTCTTTTTGTTGATTTTGCCTTTGTCGTTGACCGTAGTCTTACTGGCACACTTCATCAGTTTGGCAGCATTTTTAGACTCCGTTATAAAAACGTCTCCAATACTTCGCAAATGGTTTGCATCCTCATTTATAGCAAGATGTCTGTTGGTTGCATTTATGCGGCAGAGTTCTGCATGTCTTGCTTTCAGTTTTTTATAGTGATTAGAATAATTCCAAGTCTTTGCACCTTTTTTGACAGTGCCATCATCATTATAGTTCTGTGGATTAGTGGCGCGTCTGCTCCTGTCCATGGCACGATAATAGAGTCTTTCAAGTCTCTCAGATGTCTGTATGCTATTGCCACGCTCTGAAAGATTTTTAAGTCCCGTTTCTGTATCAGAAGTATAGGCTACAGTCTGTGTGCCAATATCAGCGCCGATAATACCTTTACCGTATTTGTGCCGGGGATTGCCGAACCTGTCATATTTAGGTTTTGCCCTGCCCTCAATGGTAAGATGCAGATACACCCTGTATTTTCCACGGATGAGTTTCGGTACCAGAGTTGCATAACATGGTCTGTAAGTACTTATACAGTATGCATCTTCCAGAAGAATCTGTACAGCTTTACGATCTGCAATCTCTGGTGCGGCAAGATAGTCTAAAACAGCATTTACTTCGTCAGTCTGAAATCTGTCTTTAACCTGTATTCCGAATACAGATTTGCCGAGTTTAAACTGCAGCTGATTATCTTTAACTTTTAAAATAATGCCACACTTAGTCTGTTTTGCCCTGATGCATGGCAAATCTCCATGTTTTGAGAAATGAAGTGTTTTACCATTGTCGTATAAGCATTTTTCAATACCATGCCACACGTCTTCAGCTTTGGTAAGAGCAAATACCGCATTTATGCCATACTTTTTGCCAATAGGTATCATGGACTTACGGCAGTAATCCCCTGTAACATTATACTGCTTCTGTATTTCGTTGAGCTGATCAGCAAGCATTTTGCGCTTCTGCTTATCTTTAGTGAAGCCATAAAGTTTAAGCAGTCCGCGGTATCTTTTGGTACGCATAAGCTGGTCATAATTCTTTTTCATGAGACCAACAAGTTCATTACCAGCTTTTCTGATCCTGTCAGAAAGTTCTACTACTTTTTGTATATCAGAACAGGACATATCGGTTTCAGCAACCAGAATATGTCTGTCGGACAGTTTATGGAATTGTTTTAATAACTTATCAAATTCTTCATCAATTGTCATTTTTTCTGTTCCTCAATATATTTAATCACCGTAGTTTCACTTATATGGCCAATTGTCGAAACAAAATATCCCCTTAACCACAAAACTCCACATCTTGCATGAAATCGCTTTAACTGCGGATATTTTGTAACTCAATAGCACTTATGCTTTTAAGAGTCCTGACAATATCACAAGGAGCGACTGTCTGTGGAACATCTACGAATATATGTATATAATCTGGCATTACCTCAAGTGCTTTTACATGATACTTGTAATTATCACATTGTATTTTGCTCTTTCTTTTCTTTCTGCCAGCCATTTTTCCATATCACTGCCCGTATTGTTAACTCTCTCCTGCATGCCGCTTGGAAGATTGCTGGCCAAATCAGTTTTTATCATAATGCTTCTCCTTTCCTACTGTACTACACCAAACCTGTCAAACGGATAATACCGCAAACCTGCTTTTGCCTTAATTGCATCTCTTTTTACGTATGTATGCTTCCACTCTCTTGCATCAAATGAATTGTTTCTGTTGTCACCTAAAAGCAGATATGAGCCCTTTGGCACATTGAATGTATATGGTCCATTATCATTCGTCCATTTTTCATCCTTAAGGTATGGCTCCTTTAAGCATTTTCCGTTAACATACAATTTGCAGTCCTTAATTTCAACCTTTTCTCCCGGCAAACCGATAACACGCTTAATGTATTCTTCACCAGTATCAGGCGCATTGAATATGACAATGTCTCCTCTGGCAGGATCATGCTTGTTGTAATAAAGCCTGTTGGCAATCAGCTTGTCTCCTGTCATAATGGTATTTTCCATTGATGCGGATGGAATGTTTGCATTAAGGAATACATACTTTCCAAGAATAACCGCAAATATCACTGCAGTCACAATAACAATAAGAGACTGGCCAACATCTTTTAAAAGCTCAGAGTGTTTTTCTACAAATGCCTTAATGTTCTCCGTATTCATTATTTTTTCACACCTTTCGTATATAATATTTATTTATATAATATGAAAAATAATGAATCTGTCCAAAAGAAAGAGCTGCTTTTTTTGCAGCCCTCCCGTTAATATACTAATTGATTTTGAATGTCTCGGTATCATATACCTGCGATGCATCGAAGTTAATTACAGTATTGTAAATTACCATTCCAAACTGCTTAATGCCCAGCACTTTTGATGCCTCATAAACATATGGCAGAACTGGTTTAATGGCATCTTTGTCATCAAAATCATCTTCCAGCTCGAGCATTATGTATTTCTGCTGTCTTTTTCAAGCAATGGACATGGCTCATTAATCCGTTAATACCAATCCGTTAATAAAGCATCATTGTATATATCCATTTACATCCATATAGCAATTTTTGGCACTTTTTTTGTTAATAGTATTTCTGTCAAAGAAATGAACTCGTTTACAAGCACTCCTGTTATTACCAATTTGCTACCACTAATCCGTTAACAAAACATCATTGTATATATCCATTTACAAAGGAATGTGGTACTTTCACATTCCTGCGTAGCACCCACATAGCAATTTTTGGCACTTTGTTAACAAACTATGAACGACTGCTGCTCTCATCTTCATTGTCATCTCTAAAATCCATATATATAGAAGTAAAAGCAAACAACACTGACAATGGTCTATATAGAAAGGATAAAATTATGGCAGCATTAGAAGATATGGGTGGACAGGCAACCCTGACAGTTGAAAGCAAATTAATGGAATGGCTTATTAAGCAGGCAGACTTATTAAAACTCGCCACAATGATTAATACAAATGATGAACTTACAAAATGGGTAAAGGACGGACATGAACTGGCACAGCCGTTTGAAGTTCCGGCGGAAATATCAAGCGAATTTGAGGATTTGTGTAAACAGCAGGAAATCGCATTTTCACAGCTCAATTATGACAGCAAAGATTATCCGCTTGCAGATCCTTCGGAGACAGGTGTTATGGTATATACCTGTAAGCAGTGTGACCGTGATCAGGCATATCGTATTGCAAAAGCCTGCGAAAAGAAACTCAATAAAGAGAAGAACTTTGAGCTTACAGCAGATACTATTAATGAGGAATTTAACGGCATCGAGACAAACATGCTGACAAATCTTACAAATGTGGAGGCTGACATTCTGCAGAAAGAAATGGCAGCAAACAATATTTATTCAGCAAAACTCTACAATGCCGAGACAAAGACATATGCAGTGGAAATATCTGCACAGGATATGGAAGAACGTACATTTAAGGATGAAATGACACCGCTTGAGCGTTCAATGGCAGCATCAATATTGAAGTTGTCCAATCCCGCTCTCATGGAATATTTAAACAGAAAAGATGCTGCAAGGGAAGCTGTTTCAGGCGTCATTGAACAGGCTTCACACAATCCTAAAATCGCACAGGTAATTGCAGATCCTGAACATCAGAACCATAAATTTATCATCAAGGACAGTAAAGCTGTGTTTATGATAGATAATACAGTTATGAACACATATGACCTTGCCAACAAAAAAGAAAAGGAAGTATGTCTTGGCAGCATTGCAAAATACGACACCCTTGTTGTTACAACTGAACAGGAATATAATGAGGAACGAAAGAATAATTTCGACAACTTCAAACAACTTGCAAAGAAAAATACCGAAGCGCGTATTCTCAATGTCAATATTGACGATGCGGCAAAAGAACTGGAACAGAAAGACCTTATTGACTTTACTATTCACAAGAGCGACCAGCCTATAGATGATCCGTCAAAACCTGAAATTTTACAGGGACACGATTTTGCACAGAAGGAATTCCGTCTGGAGCGTACTGATGAAGTAAGAGACATTATTGGCAAGATTTCGCCGACAAATGGTCAGGAAACAGATTTAAACCAGTATGACAGAGACGACCTGACATTTAAGAATGACGATTCAGTTGAAGTAAAACAGAAAATCAATCTTGACCTTGGCCAGAACGTTGAAGAACTCGTAAACAATGCCCAGAATGTACTTACAAAGTTCGGCATTTCACAGGCAAAGGAACACATGGAAGTAACAACCAAAATAAACCAGTATGCTGTTGCTGGAGAAGCTCTTGCAAAAGGTGGATATGAAGTAGGACAGCTTGATGACATTGACCTTGAGAAAGTCGCAAGGGATTATGAAGACAGAGAAAACATAGGAAACGCTTATTACGGTGAGAATCATGATTATGACTATGTTAACGGCGATGTTCCAATGCCGGAAGAAATGATTGACGTGCAGATAAAAGATGATATGTACGAATATATTGCTACAGGTGAGTCAATGACATACGAAGAAGCAATGAATATGCCGTCTGAAGAAGAGCCTGATCTTGACGATAATCTTGCAAACGGACTGCTTGATGAAGATGGACCTGCTGCAATTGCCGGTGAAGATATTTGGGCTGGTGATGATGACGAAGATATTGAATATGATGATAATTACGACGATTTCATGTTTGACTAGACTGTATATAAGAGACTGGTATTATGCCGGTCTCTTTTTTATGCAAAAAAAAGGAGCTGAATTACTCAACTCCTCTTTTTGTTTACCACCGTGTATTCAGATAAATCTGGGCACATTCATCCAGAATACCATATGCCAGATAGGTTCCTGCAAAAACTATCGCAAGAATACAAGCTGTAAACCCGGCAGTGCATATTTTCTTTGCATTATTGCGAAAGAATTTATACACTTTACCGTTTTTATGCAGTACTGCTGCCAGCTTGTCTGCTGCATCAAACACAACACTGACAATGATGCCTGCAATAAACAGTACTGCAAAAACCATTGCAAGAACGAGAGCTTTGATCATGCTGCCTGACCTCCTTCCGGTTTCCAATCCTTGTCGCCAAGAGTAAAACCAGCATTCTTAACATCCTCTTCGTAATCGAAAAGGTCATCAGGAAACAGATCTTTAACCAGCCAAGCAAGCTTCATCACGTCATCAGGAACCTCGGGCTCATTGAAAAACCTGTTTTCTACTGGAAGATAGAAAACCCTCGCATAAGGCTTATAGGCACCAAGAAGCTGATGGGTATAAACCTTTATAGTGCCGTCAGTGATAAGCTTATTAAGATCGCTCTCAGTGATTTCATAACAGCCGCGAGCATTTTCCACACTGTCATCATCAACAACGTATTCCATGACAATATTGTTTGGAATTTCAAACTCAAGTACAGCTACAGAATTGTAAACTGAGCCAACAACTGCTGCTGCTATCTGGGCATTGCCAACAGCTGTCTCAAAAGCTTCCCTGAGCTCGTCTTTAAAATCCTCAGCATATTCCTGTCGCTCTTCGTCAGAATAGTCCCAGTAATCCTGTCCTACTGACGCCATATAGACGCGAGTACTGTCAGAAACCAGCCAGTTGCTGACAGTACTGTTAAAACCTCCATCGTGAATAATTCCTTCAAGTCCTTCAATACTTGTTCCATGATAAAATTTCATATGTTTGTCCTCCTTTATTTTATTTTTGATATATGAAATCTGTAATAAAGGTGGAGTTTGTACGTAAAAAAGGACAGCTGAAGCCATCCTTTCCTTAGCGTTGTTCGTATATCACATATTTTCAGATGCATCAATCTCGATGTCATTCAACAGAGTTTTTTGCTCTGTCTGAAGTGCGTCATACAGTTTATTGAACGCCAGACATGCATCAAGTGATAATTCTAAAACACTTTTATCCTGCGACTTACCGACTTGAGAATGAAGTTCACTGATGTTGCGATACAATGTTTTTGCAGTATACATTAACTCTGTCAGTGTTTGCAATCTCTGAAACTCCTCGGTATCAATGCCTGTTTCCATTAATTTCATAATTTTTCAAATCTCCTTTCGACTGATATATCTGTATATGTGCTTGCAATACTTGTTCCATGATAAAATTTCATATTGTTTTCCTCCTTTATTTTTTATTTGATATGAAATCTGTAATAAAGGTGGAGTTTGTTTACACAAAAAACAGCTGAAGTCATCCTTTTCTCAATAAGTTATATTAAAATAAGCTATTTTAGATTTCCGAAAACATTGAACTTTCGTCTGCGTCTTCATCGTCAGCAGTCTCAAACTCAGAAACTTTTTTGGGAATTACGTTAAACTTCATTCCCAAAGCATCCAAAAACGCAAGTGCGCCTTTACGATTGTTTGTATCAAAGAGATTTGTAGCAACTGACTCAAAAATTGCATTACATATTCTTTCCGGGCCAAGCTGCTGATGCAGTTCATGCTGTGTTTTATATGAACTATTGTCGATAATAGGGATTGCAAGCAGGTCATTTGGATCACAGTCATAAATTCCTCCGTCAGGAACAACTGCAATACCCCAGTCAACAGTGCCATCCTTATGTCTGCCTGACACAAATCCAAGTTTCTTATCGAGAATGGCTGTTGTTATGGTCTTTGTAAAGGACAGTCTCAAGTCATCATTGTCCAGTATTTGCTCCGTTAACTCATCAAACAGATTAAAATTGCGCGCGCACTGTAACGCAATAAGTCCGTCAACGAATTCCTCTGTCTCTCTGATACCGTCAATAATCAGTTTTGCAGCACCGAGTTTGTTTAAATAAACAAGATCAAGTCCATAATTCGCAGATGCATCATTAAGCATAATATCCTGAAGACCACTTATGCTATCGAACTCAACTGTAAAGAAGTTCTCTGATAAAAACTTCATTCCGGCTTTAGCATCATCTGACAGCATGTCCCCTCGAAAAGCCGTCAGAAGCATGAGGATTTTAATGAGAAAGACGGAGTCACCAAAAATCTTAATTCTTTTTATGGTTTTGTCATTATCAAAAGCTAAATGAAGAACATCAGTTACATCCGCATCCTCGTCAGCAGCAGCTTCAAGGCCATTTTTAACATCAAGAAAGGTTGTAATAATTTCATCATTATTATCCGTCAGGACTTCCTTCTGCATAAAGTCGGTTATGGCATTAATTTCTTCTTTTGTAAACGGTTCCATATTTGTACGCATAGTATATTTCCTTTCATATGTGTATTCGTTTATTTTCTATATATATAATATTCCGCTTTTAAATTTTGTCCAAAAAAAAGAGAGGACGTTTTACACATCCTCTCTATCGCAGTTACTGCTTATTTTCTGGAGTCACATTAACTCGTCTTTTTGATGGTTTTGCCATCGGAGCCGTCTTCATTTCATCTACAGTTTCTTTTGTTACATTTTCAGCAAGTTTCTCGCCAAAGTCTGTTGCCACGTTAATATTATTGTTAACCTTGGCATCATATGTATTAGCTTTCATAACTTCAGTAAGGTCAAATCCAGTTGTTTCTTTTACAGATTCGATAGTTTTGGCAAGCACCTGCGGAACATTGTCGCTTATAGCAGACATTCCACTATCACCAGCCCCGCCGATAATAGAAACTTTGTCAATACTCTCGAGCGGCTTAGCGATAGCTTCTGCCATCTGCGGAAGAACCTTGATAATCATTTCGGTCATTGCCGCCTTGCCGTATTTAGCCATAGCATCAGCTTTCTTTTCCATAGCCTCTGCTTCTGCAAGACCTTTTGCTCTGATACCTTCTGCTTCTGCCTCATACTGTGCTCTTGTTGCCTCGGCAGCCTGAAGCTTTGTAAACTTCTCTGCTTCTGCTCTCTTTTCCTGCTCATACTTCTCAGCATCAGCTTTCTGCATACGAGCGTATTTCTCAGCATCCGCCTGTTTCTTAATCTCAGCATCAAGCGACTTTTCACGGACTGCAATCTCTTTTTCCTTGATTTCAGCTTCTTTCTCCTGCTTGGCGATATTTGCATCCGCTGTTGCAATCTCGATGGTCTTTCGCTGCTCCTGTTCCTGAATCTCATAAGCAGCATCAGCCTCAGCCTTTTTGATATCAGACTGTTTCTTGAGCTCCTGCTTTTTGATCTCCAGCGCATTGTTCTGTTCTGCAATAGCTGTCTCAGCTTCTACTCTTGCATCATTGGCCTGTTTGTCTGCGGATGCCTTTGCAACAGCAATATCTCTTAAGCTTTCAGCCTTTGAAATCTGTGCTGATTTAGAAATACTTACAATTCTATCAATACCTAAATTCTCAATGACCTCGGCCTTATCAGTAACATTCTGTACATTAAATGACACAATATCTAAGCCCATTTTAGCCATATCTGGAGCCGCATTCTCCTGAACCTTATCAGCAAACTTCTTACGGTCCTGTACAATTTCCTCAAGTTTCATCTGACCGATAATCTCTCGGACATTTCCCTGCAATACATCCACAACAGAATTTCTAATGTAATCTTCATTCTTGTTAAGGAAGTTGCTTGCGGCAAGTTTCATCTTCTCTGGATCCATGCTGACCTTGACTTTTACAGCCGAATCAATATTGACATTAATGTAATCATTGGTTGGAACTGACTCCTCAGTTTTTACATCCACTGAAATCATCTTCAAAGTAAGCTTATCAGTTCGCTGCAAGAACGGAATCTTGATTGAAGACCGTCCGATTACATATTTCGGTTCCTTTTTAAGTCCACTGATGATCACCGCTGTGTCCGTTGGTGCTTTCACATATCCTGTAATAAGAACAAGGATAATGATTACCGCAATAACCGCAATAGCGGCTGCTACAAATATTAAGTTGTCCATGTGCATTTTCTCCTTTTAAATAATGGATTTTTTGTTTACATATATATAGTATTCCGTTTTTGAAATCTGTCCAAAAAAAAATTAGTCCTGTATCAAAAGAATATCCGTATAATCATAATCGCTTATGTCAGCATATCCATATCTAAGCAGTTCATCAACAATATCATTGCAGTCCATTCTGCTGATGCCAACGAACATCATGCCTATATTCTGTGGCATATCCTGCTGCAGAACAGACAGTCCCTCTTTATCATTCCACTCATCATCAGCATGCTTGCAATAATGTACATTCGTTACAGCAATTACTACATCAATATCATCTTGTCTGAATTTTAGTCGCATAATTACTCTCCTTTCTCGGCATACCAGCCATAAACCTTTTTATTCTGCGCAATAAATTTTAATACAATCTTTTCTGAATCAGGTATTTCGTTAACAACATCAAGATATATATTTTCTATGCGGCCAGTGTCAGTATCCGGTATTTGACAACATATGCCATAATTGCCATCCAGTAAAGGTGATAGTAAAGGTGATATATCTTTACCCGAAAGAATCAGTCTGATACATTCTTCATCTTCGTCGATAAACAGACTTTTTTCTATATAATTAGCCAAAAGTGTATCTGCAATACGCCATATTGCCTGAGAAATTACCGCCAGACCAAGAAATATACCAAATGACAACACTATACAGGATGCATTATCATGCAGGGCAAAATAGCCAGGTAATCCAAGTGCCAGTATTATAAACAAAAATGTCAGCAGCCCGGCGCATATTTGGATTTTACGGCACCAACGACGTACTTTAGAATTGTATTCTTTAATCTCTTCGATTTGTTTAGCATCTGCTTCTGAAACAGACATTTTAATTTCAGGGTTCACGGCTGTTCTCCTTTTATTTTTTTTTCTTATATAATATTCACAAACATAATTTTGTCCAAAAGAAAAGAGCAGAAAATATAATATCTTCCGCTCTTTTATTGTTTACAAAGTTACTTCTGACCATGTACCGCCCTCATAATGTAGTAATGGCTCCTCTGTTGACTTATCAACGATTTCGATGCATCCGGTTGCATCTATATCGTACTGTGCTACCTCAGTTTTGACAGCATCAAGGTCTGTGGCAGAACACATTGGTGATATACAAATCGCCTCGCCTATATCTCTGGCAATCTTATTTGGCCATAATTTAATAGAGTAAAATGTCATAATATTGTTCCTCCTTTATTTTTTTGATAAATATGACATTATAAATATGGATTTTTGTGCAAAAATAAGAGCTGCCAAAAAGCAGCCCCTATAGTTAATCTTCGTCAGGAAGTCCATTTTCTGACCATTCAGGAATGTAGACCGTAAATACGTAGTCTTTCTTATCCTCTGACAGTTTTCCCTCTATCAAGAAATCTTTGTCTTTGTATATGTGCAGATGTTTGGCGTCGACAAAGAAATCATGTGTATGTTCTTTTCCGCCCTTTACATATGTAATTGTGATCTTTTCTTCTGTAGCACTGTATAGTCCAAGATCATGTGTGATTGCTGTAATGTCAGCAACATTATCGTCAAGAATCTGTACCGTTTCCAGATCTTTCTGAAGATTGGTCTTGCCTATATGAGGATGCTCACTGCTTTCCTTTGCAAGAGTATTTAACTCCTTATAGTCATGGAATATTGTTTCTATGTTCATGCCTGTACCACCTCACTTTTTGTCTCGACATCGTCTGATACGAACGCGCCGATTTTTCTGACATGAAAAAGCCCCGGTATAATATATCCCGTGATGTCAGACACCTTGCTGCCAATCTGCCACAGTTCAGGTTCACCAGTTATTCGGTACAGAATATAAATATTTTCATCATTTTTAACACCTGACATGTGTTTTGCTGGCTGATGCTTTGTTTTATCGAATTTCTCTGCTTTTGTGTAATCCGCATATGCTGACACAAATTCGTTAACAATTGTTTCTGTTGTTTCTGCTGCTGCACTGTAAAATGTTTCCCATGGAGCAGTTTCAAACAAATAATATTTCATTAGATAGTCTCCTTTTTGTTTTTCTTAAAGAATGGCTCAGGATCTGGTTCGCACATAATCGGAACTGCCGGGTCTGAAATCTCTTTAACCTTTTTGTCTACTGATAAGTCTTTTACAACAGTTTCCAGTGATGGCGGTATAGTCTTTTTAACAATTGCACTATTATTAACAATTGCACTGCTGTCACCAATATTTGATATGCGTCCTGTCTCCACAAGCGCTGATACCATAAGAAAATTGTTGCTTAATACACTCTGCGGCTTACCAGTTTCCTGCGACTTAAGCGCAAGTGCAATTAATGCGAGCTCCTCTAAATTGAGTTCGATGCGGGCTTTGCCATTCTCATATGAGGTATTTAGTATTACCATGGATATTTTCCTCCATTTGTTTTTTATATATAATATGAAAAATCTTCATTTTGTCCAAAAAGAAATAAAAACAACAAAATTTTCAAAGTAAATACAACACCTCCGTTGCGTTTATTTTCTAGAAAGAAGAAATAATTGTCAAATTTGAATTTCCTATGATGGTGTATATAGTATGAGCTGTCAGAACAATCGCAACACCTTTTAGAGAATGTTGCAGTTACTTTGATGATTACTTATAAGAGAAGATCGTGAAAAATCCAAATCAGTTAAAATTTAGTTCTTTCATTCTTTCATGAATTAAAGTAATACCCATGGAATCATAGTTACCATGAATCGTAACTGTTTCGGTAAAGATGTCAAACAAAATATCATGTTCCCATTCAACCATGTCATTTTCCACTTCTACAGAAGACGGATATACATATTGGTTTTCTATGTGAATCGGAGCATATCTATATGAATCTTCATCTTTATAAATTAAATAAAGACCATATTTTTCAAAAAGCATTTTTTCTGTTTTTGTTGGATTTTCATTAATATATTTCATCGGCTACCCCTTTACTACATTTTAATTGAATGCTTGAAATATCAATATATTGATTTCTATACGTTTCATAATCGTCTTCTGAAACACCATTTTTACCACACATCAATTTATAATCAATTTGCCTTACAACTTCAATTGTTTTTCCATCTTTAAACATCAAATAGCAAATATCCATACCTCGAATACAATCATTTTGCTTAATTGGTCTTTCATAGGTTGTAATCTCCCAAACTATAGCATCTTCAAGCATTTCAAATCCACTTAACTTATACCCATACGTTAAATCTTTTTCGATTATTTCATAAGGCGCTTGCCAATCTTTACTCGCATCACATTCTATTTTTCTAATACTATTGTGACTTTGCAAATACATTTCAAGAGAATTATATGCATCTAACAAGCCTTGTTTTTCTAGTGCTCTTTTTCTTTCTCTTTTTTGTTCTACAGTGTACTCATAACAATGTTTAGTCCATTCAGTTTCATCTACAACACGTTGCATTCTGACGTCATAATAAATACTTCCTGAATTTTCATTATTAAAATCATTTAAAGATATATAATCCTCTGCAATATGACAATTTTTGCCTTTTATATCATCTGGTTCAAATGCAGATAATGCTTTATAAAAAGAATCATCTACAAGCGGTCTGTTGCAATTATAATTTCCTGACGGAACATAACTATTTTGTACAATATGATTTATTGGAATTGGAATTTGTATGTCCTTTTTATTACACTCAAATATCGTAATATCTGTTGATTTAATGTGAATTTGAGTTTTTATATCATTTAGAAGATTTGCATACAAATGATTAAAATCTTCATTTATTCTAACTATATTTACAACATTTTCTTTTCTTGTAATATGTTCAATCCATCCACCTAATTTAACAAAAGTATCGTAATCATAACAATATTCAGGCATATTTCTTATTTCTACATACCCGTCATCAATTATGGTAACATGACGAATTAGAATGACCACACTCTTATTATCAAAACCAAATGAATAATCCCATCTTGTTTTAGAATCTAATGCTTTTTGCTCTGTATCATATGAAATGTGTTCTGGGATATGTATAACGAAAGCATTATTTTCATTACAATCTTCATTTTGAGGATATATATTCGCCTTAATAAAAGCTCTATATTTTGCCATAAGTAATCTCCCTGTCTCTTGTTGACATTCTCCAAATCCTAAAGATTTCGAGAATTCTTGTTTCTACAACCTCGTTTCTACGTTCTGCTCCAGTCAGAGAAGAACAAATATCCACTGAATGTTTTGCTCCCTACTATCTCCACAAGCGTATATGTTTGTGCTCGCCCAATCTTACAATTATTATTTACTATTTCATGAAGCAATTTGAAATTATTCAGTATTACCATAAATAATTTTCCTCCATTTACTTTTTATATATAATATAAAAAACCTTCATTTTGTCCAAAAAGAAATTAAAAAAAGAGACCACATTAATATGGTCTCAATTTGTTTATTCTTCTGTATCTTCCTTTGGCAGCGGGTTGAAATATCTGTCTACCATTGTACAGACAAACTCGTCAAATTCCTTTGATGGATAAGGAAATGTTTCCTCCTCCAGTTTATCGCTCCCAAATGCAAGCTGATTAACTTCAACAGAGGCCTCGAGTTTATAGGAAGGATTCTGATAAATGGAAATAAACATGTCGATACTTCCATCAGTAGTACCATCCTCTCCCTTGACTTCTTTACGGCTAAGCTCAATGTCTGCATAATCAGCTTCCTCATCATTACGGATAGCTTTTAATACTCGTTTCATGAGTTTCTGTGCCTGAGCTTTTGTGCCAGCATTTTCCGGAAGCGAAATCACATCACTGCTAAAATCAATCTTATCTAAAAATTCGTACATAATCTTTCCTCCTTTGAATGTACATTAATTAATAAGTTGTAATGAATATGGATTTTCTGCACAAAAATAGCAGAGACAAAAGTCCCTGCTAAATAATTTTTACAAACTGGCTTGTTTTGTAATCATATCTTTCAATGCGCTGTTCTTCATACCAAACAACAAACACATCCAGTTTATAGTCAATGCCAAGGTTTATCATATTCATGGTACCTTTGCATCTGCTGTTGGTAAAAGCAATCAGCACGCCATTGTTTGAAGAATTTGAAGATGCATACTCAGCCATTTGCCTGTTACGGACATTTCCTGCATTTTTGCCATACAATTTCCAGTCAGCAGGAAATCTCTTTACAGGAATGTTGTAAGTTTTTGCAAAGTTCTCGCCCATTATGTCAGCACCCCTGCATGTACCGCTTATTATTTCCACATCACTGTATGCAATTTTCTTGTAAGCAAATATCCAGTTACAGACTTTGTTAAGCCTGTACTGGTCAGTAAATTCCCTGCTTCCTGCAATTATTGTGCGTATGATTTTTCCTTGAGATTTCATAGTGTTTCCTCCTTTATTTTGTTTGTATGAATACTATAAAGGTGGAGTTTATATACGAAAGACCAAAATATCTTTACACAATTGACAATTCCTCATCCAGTACACCATACAGCGGCAGTCTGTAGCCATATTCTTCCGGCACATTGAGGAAATATGTTTCATCGATTCCGACTGTCTTTATGCTGTAATTTCTTGTAAACAGCGGTTTTGTCCGCACCGGACGTTTTTTATTTTTAAACTTCATGCCAAATTTCATGTTGAAATTTTTTTCTGCTCGCTTTTTGTAATCGTAATTTAATGTATCAGCTTCAACCTGTTTATACTCCTCATAGTCAGAAATAATACTGACAGCAGGAACATCCTTTGTAGTATATGCCGTACATCCACCGACATTGTTCACAGGATTGTATTTAATAGACAATACCGTAACAGAACGATTTTCTGTAAGATGAATCTGAACAGGAATATGCAGACAAACGTGCTTGTTGCCAATTTTATAATTAACGTCGAAAGCAATGATACTGTTTAATACATCAATATCGCCCCAGACAGGAACACCAAATGAAAAGTCCATAAATGAACCCGTATCGAAATTAATTCCGCTCTGAGCATTGAATACCAGTGTATTTTCTTCCGGATCCTTGTCAGCACCTTTGATGTTTCGAGTTATAACTTCAGTCATGACTCCTGCAAAATTCTTTTTACATTCCTCATCAAGAGTTTTCTTGATAAATTCTGCATAGCTCTGTACATTATTATCAGCAGTTGTTACAGAAAAATCTTCAAACGAAATATAGCTGTCAGAGTGCTCTGCTGAGATTTCCAAAGCGCACTGAAGCACAACCATTCCCTCAGGATCGACGTCAATCTGATGAGGGAACTGTATCATCTCTTTTTGAAGCCATTTACCATATTTATAGTTCATGACATACCTCCATATTATAAAAATATATTATACTCAGGATAATATGAGTAAACAGCGTCAGATACAAAGTCAAATCTGTTCTTGGTCCAAGTTAGACGAATGTTAGTTATATTGCCGTCATCATCATTCACTTCATCTGCTTCCAAATCCCATACAACATCTGCATAGTTCATAATAGCCCTTTTGTCAGCATTATCTGCGTACGCATCCAAAAACGAAGCAATTACAACCAGATTATGCTCTTTCTGAAAAATCTTAAGCTGTTTGAGCATATCAGCAAAAGAATCTGTTAACGCTAAATCCTGTAACCCGTCAATAAATATGACATTACCAATATCATTATTTTCTATACTCGCTTCAAGTTCATGAACTTTCAGGTTGGAACTGCACTCTGCAAAATAAATGCGGTAGCCATAATCGCAGAATACTGACTGAATAGAACCTCCAATAAAATATTCACAGTCTGAAATCTTCCTGAATTTCTGCTTGTTCGACTGATTTACCGCCGGTGCGCATGCTAACGATCTTGTCATCAGTTCACGCATTGATTCTTTGAATGTATAATAAGCAATGTGTTTCCCAACATTCCTCGCAAAATCATTGCACATCTGAAGCATAAATGCGGTTTTTCCTGCTGCCGGGGCGCCTCTTAATACATAGAGTCCCGGCTGCATTGTTACTTTCTTATTTTTACCAAAGATCTTTGTATCAAAAGATATATTTCTCATACGCTCACTGTCAGCGGCAAATCCCTCACCACCATCACAATCTGTAATATAACCAGTCAGATTAGCTACTTTTATAGACATATCTTATCCTCCTATCTCTATATCTTTTTCTGTTTCATTGTGACACTTCTTTTCCAAATTATCTGGCACATCATCTTCGCCAAACATGCAGCTGTCTATCTCACCAAAATAGTATGGACAACCATGGCATTTCGGATAGTTGTGTGTATCATTTATTTGTTTTTCCATCCTAATATTCTGCTACTAAAAACATATACATATGTGTATATGCTAGATGATTTGCTACAACCTCACGATTTGTAGTTACTGCTTCAACGTATATGCTTTGGATGATATAAATATCAATCTACTCACAAGTTCTTGTATACTTCACAGTCGTAAATTCCCGACTTAGCCATCGGTACATATCTGCATAGTCTTGTGTATGATATTATACAGATTCCATCTAAATAGCTTTTCCTTTCTTAATATTTTATATTTTGCTACTTGATTTTCGTAGACTTATACCATTACTCAATTACAACCATCAAGGTTCTACCCTATAGTTAGCAAGACTATTTCAACTTGCACTGGTCTATATTTCCTGTAATTCCAGTAGTTTTAAGTTACCAACTAGTGTTTTGGATTTTAAACACTTTTGAGTATATTTACTCACATTTGTTTATATTTTTAATTACATATTATTCTCCTTTACCGCTTTTTCTACATATATAATATTCCGATTTTCAATTCTGTCCAAAATACTCAGCGTAATATTCATCGTAAACAGGCATTTTTTCTATGTCATCATTACTGAATTGGTCTCTCATCTGACCCTCTGACAGTAGTTTCACTGCATAAACTCTGTCACAATTTAACAGTTTTATCTGTTTTCTGAATACCAGATTTGCTTCTGTGAAATCTGGCATAGAGGATGCCCTGACCACAAACGATTTGGGATTTGCAGCAGATATTCCCAAAATTAGTTGGCCAGAAACAATTGAACTTGACTCTGCCAGCTTGCCACACAAAAGTTCATAATACTTATATGCCACAACTATTCACTCCTTTTCTTTTTCTTCCTATTAATATGGATTCCAAGAAAATTATGAAACTTTTAGGACAAAATCGCATTTGTGAATATTATATATACAGACATAAACCAAGGAGGAAAGAATAATCATGAGCAAAATAATTACGGATAATACCATGTCAGCAATCGTGGCTCTTATGGATGATAACACAAGAGAAATTGTTCATAGAAAACTGGCTCCATGTACAAACTATGAATTTCTCAAAGAATACTGTAAACAGGAACCATCGTTTGCAAATGTGCTTGAAAACGAATTTAGCATTGAACTATAAGGAGATGCACAATGGAACTTAATTTATTCAATGATACATGGGTGTTTGATGACAAATATTTCATTATCTGCGGACCAAGCTGCTATGAGGTTCACAAGATGGACAAGGAAAGCACTAATGTATATGAAAACGAGGCGTTCATTAACTGCCTCAGATATGTATGGAATGAGCTTCAGAAAAAGAAAGGAAAATGATTATGGCTAAGAACAAAGAATTCATCTACAACAAAACAAGAGAGCTTGGAATGTTAAATGGTTCATCTGTAGAAACCGGATATTACACCATTGACGGTGAAGCTAAACCGGAAAAGGTGTATCTGATAACAAGGTTTATGAGAAAAGACGGAACGGAAGACATGAGGGCAAATGCGTTATGTTCCATTGAAGATGCGCCCGCACTTGGAGAAATGCTGTGCGGAATTGAAGAGGACACGCCATGAGAATAATCATATTTGCGTTTATTATCGCTCTGCTTACTATTAATTTTCCAATCGCAGTAAGTCTTATAGCTACAAATACCGAGTTCAATAAGAAAAGTGCATTAAAAAACAGCTATGGCTATTTCATTGGTATAAGCACTATTGTTGCTACTACTATTACTGTTGCTGCATTAATATTTGTTGCAAAAACGTTCTTTTAAAGGAGAAACCATGAGCAAACACAAATCAATACCTACAGCAACGCGCAAAAAACTGTATGAAAAATACAATCACAGGTGTGCTTACTGTGGATGCGAACTGGAATACAAAGATATGCAGATAGACCATGTCGAAAGTGTTTATCGCAACAACGATATTGCGCAGATAATGTCGGAAAAAGAAATGTATGATGAGAGCAATCTCCTGCCCGCGTGCAGGCAATGTAATTTCTACAAGTCTACATTTACCATTGAACAGTTCAGGCAGAGACTGAAAGATGTCATGATGCCTAATCTGCAAAAAGATTTCCGCTATAGACTGGCAGTTAAATACGGACTGATTGAAGAGGCAGATAAAAGTATCATATTTTATTATGAGACATTGAGATCTTGAAGAAAAGGAGAAAAACAATAATGAAGAAAAAGAAAATCACACTATTAGCAGCTGTATTAGCTACTGCTGCAATGTTCACAGGATGTACAATCGAGAATGAATATGTTCCAGTTGATACAGAAGTACAGGTTATGGAAACAAACGATATAGGAACACCGTCATTATCACAGACATTAGACATTCCTGATGAAGACTTCAAGCTGGTCTGTGAGTACGGCACCAACGGATATGACCTCAACAACTGGCGCGTAACGGATCCAAAACAGATAAGCATGAAAGCACATACACAGGGACTTCCTGATGGATATGATGTAGTAATTGACCATGTTCACGCCGACATATCGCTGTTGTCAACGTCACCTCAGATTAATGGTATTAATCAGGACAGCATGGATGATACATTCCACGGCCAGACTCAGGATGGCTTTGCTATTTCAAATGACACCGAATACTACAATGTATTCGCAATTGAGGGCTACACAAGTCAGTTCTATGAATTATGGGGACATGCATTTGGTTCATATGGAAGTTTGTCTTCATCATATGAAAGGCTGACGGAGAATAATATCATACAGGTTGGTACATACGGTGAGAAAATCAGTGTTGTTTATGACATATCAATTAAAAAACCCGGCAGCGACAAGTATTATACAAAATCAGTCATGAGTACATTAGGCGTTCCTGTGTCGCAGAAACTTAACAAAAAAGATGCTGTAACAGGAGAACCTGTAGAATAATATAGAATAAGGAAGGAAAAGAAAAATGAAAAACAAACCGATATTATTGGTACCAATCATTATGGCAGTGATTGCATGTCTTGCGATAACTCATCTTGTCATTGTGCAGCATGAGCATGAGCATAAGATTGTAAACCAGACCATCAAATCAATGTATCCGGATGCAAAGAACATTGGCAAAAGACTGTCTGAATATGACAAAAATCTGTCATTTGAATCAGGCGGATTAACCTATTACTACTGTCTCAAGAAAGAAGATGGTAAAAGGATAATATATATCATGGACAGGGATGATACAGCAAGAGTTGTATATAAAGTAGATTATGATACTGGCGACATTGTATTTCCTGTCAGCAATGAAGACGTGGAAAGTTTAAAACCAGCTGAGCCTGCAACAGACTCACCTGACAGCACAGATACACTTATTGAAACAGAGACTAATTATAGTCAGGAGTAATATTATGCACATATATTTATATATCAGTGCAGCATTGTTCTTCATAGCAATTCCTATGCTGTTCGCTCTGCTGCTGCGGGCGATTTATAACCAAAAGATCAAGCAGGCATACATATTCGGTACATTGTCAGTACTTACATTTGTTATCAGTTTTGCATTTTTTGCAAAAGATTTCATGGAGGATTTTTAGAATGAAGAATGTTAAAGTTATATTCACTGACACAGATTATGAACTGGTTGCAAAAGCATATAAACAATATGATAAGCTGACAGAAAATTATCAGTTCAAAAGTGCTGTATTAGAATTATTGTCCCTTATAACAATAGTCAGTGGATTTTTTGTAATGTTCATATTATTTGCTGTTACAGATGATACTTTTATAGGCTCAACGATAGTATTTGGCGCCGCTGTTCTGTCCATAATATTAGTTGCATTGTCAGCAGTGTATGATAAGAAAAATAAAACATTCACCACATACAGAGCTGACTGCTTCAATGTAAAGCGCAATATGGAAGAACTTAGAAAAAATGACAATGAAATACACTTTGGCATGGATATTTTGTGCAATGAATTATTCTATGATGTTTGTAATCTGGATTACGAATATCGAAGACACATGTCATCAGTTGCCAACGAAATCCCGGATACAGACAATATCATTTTAAAACTCAAAGAAACTGTAGACAAACATGGTTTTGTTAGCTATGTCTGGCAGGCAGAAAGTGTATAAGAAAGAAAATCAGCAGGAGCAATCTCCTGCTGTTTTTTATAAATTCATCATGTTTTTATTGGACAAAAAAACATTTGTAAATATTATATATATAGTCAATTATGAAGCACTGCGCAAGTGCGCAGTATTATGATTAGAAGTATGGAATATAAAGAATAGCATTACAAAAAAAATGTCTACTAAAGTAGATCTATCATTGATTACGAAAGCTATTGCTCAGGATCTGATGCTGATGAAACAGTCAGGGAACATCATGAAAAACTGATTGATAAGAAATATGCATTGCTTGAGGAATTCGCAGATGAAATGATAAGCAAAGCTGTAAGGATCAAGCTTGATAATTTTAAAAATAAGGAGAAAAAATCATGACGTTAAAAGAATTCGCCCAAAAGCTTAATGGGCGCGAATATAACTGGCCACAGTTCACAAAAGAAGATCTCGCCATTGCCAAAGAGAATGGCTTTATTATTGTTTCTGGTGCCAGCGATGATCTCATGGAAATTGATGGCGCTATAAATGATGAGGGTGATTGTTTTGACGGCGGGACATTGAAGCTTGACATTGCTGACGGAAAGTTTGTTGACAGCGATGAGGAGGAAAGCTTTGATGTTGTTGCAATTGAAGCCCGATGGTGCAAGGTCCATGACAACGAAATGAATGTCATCCCATGGACATACGCCACATCTGTCCCGCATGAAAAGTTTATGATATACGAAGATGGCAAACCATACTGTCAGGGAATTGTTTTACAGAACGATGCTTTAAGAGAGCCTGCAGTTGCACCTAAAACAGTAGAAATTGAACTGAGCAGGGAGCAGTTTGAAAAGCTCAAAACTGTGAATGACGGAGACAGAGCGAGATTCTACTGTAAAGAAATCAGAGAATGCTTCACACTGTATAACGATTGAGACAGATAAGAATATAATTAACCGTGAGACACTGCACAAGTGCGTAATGTCAGGTTAAAAGATAAAGCATAAAAGAATATATGATAAATAATGTCTACTAAAGTAGATATAAGGAGAAAATTATGATTGAACTTCAGGGAAAATATAACAAATGCAAAGTATTCACAAACAATATAGATAACGAAACCATAAGCCAGCTTATTAATCTGCTCAATCAGGAATTCGTAAAAGACAGCCAGATCCGTATTATGCCGGACACTCATGCCGGAAAAGGCTGTGTAATTGGTACAACAATAACCATTACTGATAAAATTGTACCAAATCTTGTTGGCGTGGATATTGGCTGCGGAATGCTGGCCATCAAATTAAAAGATAAAAACATTGATCTGCCAAATCTTGACAGTGTAATTCGCAGATATATCCCATCTGGATTCAATATTCACGATTCGGCCATTGCAGACTCTCATGCTGCAGATATAATAGCGCAGGTTGATGTGGATAAAGCATACAAATCTCTCGGAACACTTGGCGGAGGGAATCATTTTATTGAAGTGGATATAGACAAAGATGGTAACTACTGGCTCGTAATTCATACAGGTTCGAGACATCTCGGTATAGAAGTCTGCGACTATTACCAAAATCTTGCCTATGAAAATCTTAAACTAAAAGAGCATAATGGCAAGACTTTAAATGAGCTGACAAAGGAATTGGTCAGAACATATACAAATGCAGGCAGACAAAAAGAAATAAGCAATGCGCTTGCAAAACTAAGGACTAACTATAAGGAAACTCACATTTCAATTCCTTTTGAACTTGCATACCTTGAGGGACAAGCAATGGATAACTATCTTCATGACATGAAGCTTACGCAGGAACATGCAAGAATAAATCGTGAAACTATTGCATCGCAAATAATAAAGCATGCAAAACTGACACCAATTGAAAGTTTCGACACTATTCATAACTACATAGATACTGACAATATGATTTTGCGTAAAGGATCCATTTCTGCACAAGCTGGTGAAAGGGTTATTATACCACTAAACATGCGTGATGGTTCTCTTATCTGTACCGGAAAGGGTAATCCTGACTGGAATTACTCTGCCCCTCATGGAGCAGGAAGAATACTCTCACGAAGCAAAGCTAAAGATACGGTTTCAATGGATGCTTACAGAGAGTCCATGAAAGGTATATATACTACGTCAGTAAACACAGGAACTATTGACGAGAGCCCGTTTGTATACAAGCCTGCAGAAGAGATTATAGAAAATATCAAAGATACAGTGGAAATAATTGATGTTATTAAACCTATATACAATTTTAAGGCATCAGAAAACACGTAACATACGAAATGTTAATATAAGGAAATATTATGCTTAAAAATACTATCAGTGCAATACTTAATGAAAATGCAAATACCAACAATAGAAAGAAAATAATAAGACAATACTGCTTATGGAGTGGGACACTGTATCTTACAGGAGGACTTCTATCCAGCGCTGCTGTTATTTGGATCATATCCTACATGAATCATGTCCACAAAAACATAAACCAATATGTTCAAAGCAATGGTTCAACCGGCATTGTTTTGGCAATGACAGTATTCTTTCTCATGGTATGCTGTCTGCTGCTTGTTACAGTAACAGCGTTTGTACGTGTAACTGTAAGGCTATGCGCATTTATAAAGCCTTCAAAATTCAGATGCGTAAAACTGACTATTACGGGAAAAGCAGTAAAAGTCAGTCTGTCAGAAAAACAAACGAAATCGGAGGCGAAATAATCATGCAGATAAACGAAATCAAAGCGAAACTTAATTCAGACGAATATAGCTTTCTAAAAGCTGACAAGCACCTTGGCAGTAATATTATCCTGCTTACAGCTGGTGGAAGCTATGCATATGGAACAAACAATAAAAACAGCGACTTGGATATAAGAGGATGTGCAGTTAACAGCAGAATGGAAATTCTTGCCAGTGGAAGTTTCAGACAGTTTACAAATATGGATGCACTTGTGGGCGAGAACTTTGAACAGTTTACTGATAGCACAACAGACACCGTGATTTATTCATTCAATAAACTGATGTTCTTACTTGCAAACTGCAATCCGAACACTATTGAAATGCTTGGATGCAAGCCTGAACATTATTTTTATTTATCAGACATTGGCAGGGAATTAATTAACAACTCCGACATGTTCCTGTCAAAGAAAGCAGTCGGCACATTCGGCGGATATGCCATGCAGCAGATGTACAGATTAAGACAGCTTACAACAAACAAAATGCCGCAGGCGAATCTTGAGGAGCATATTCTGCACGTATTATCTTCCATGGAAGAAAACTTTGCCGGAAAATATTCCGCATATCCAGATGATGCTATTAAGTTGTATATTGATACTGCTGTGCAGAAAGGCTTCGACAAAGAGATATTCATGGACATAAATCTGCACCACTATCCGCTCAGAGATTATTGCTGCTTATGGAATGAGCTGCAGACAACTGTGAAAAGCTATGCAAAAGCCGGGAAACGAAATGAAAAAGCTGCTGCTCACAAAAAGATAGCAAAGCACTCAATGCACCTGCTCAGACTATATATGATGTGCATTGATATTTTAGAACAGCAAAAAATTGTAACATACCGCGAAAAAGAACATGATCTGCTTATGGACATCAGAAACGGAAAGTATCTTGGCGCAGATGACAAACCGCTTCCAGAATTCTTTGAACTTGTGAACGAATATGAGAAGAAGCTTGAGTATGCAAAGAAAAATACTACTCTGCCGGATGAGCCTAATTACAGAAGAATCATGGAATTTACAGCATATGTGAATGAAAAAGTTGTAAAAGGAGAAATCTAAGATGGGAATGAGCGATAACATGCTTGCCTGTATCAGGGCGATAGCGGAAAACAGAATACAGGATGCAAAGCAATATGCAATATGCTGCTGTGTTGAGGACAGCACAAAGAAAAATGAAGGTAAGGTTCAATACTACAAGAAACTGCTTGAAAACGGTTCAGATAATGTTATGGAAGTACCCATGAACATCAAGGGGCTTGTTAAGATGATTGATGTTTCAGACTTCAATGAAAACAGATATTATCTTGGCAAACAGCAGGCAGACATCTTTACCAGAATTATAAAGGCAGTAAATACCACAACAAAGCTCCTTGAATATGGAATCCCGTATACAAACAGTACTCTTCTGTCAGGAATACCCGGCACCGGAAAGACAGAATTTGCAAAATATACTGCATACAAACTGGAACTGCCTTATGTGTATCTGAATTTCTCATATCTTATCGACTCATACATGGGAAAGACTTCGCAGAATATTCAGCGCGTATTCGACTTTTGCAAAGGAATGAAGTGCGTGCTTATGCTCGACGAAATAGACTGCATAGGTCTTGCGCGCAAAGGTGGCGGCGGATCAGATGGCGAAATTGCCCGTATCACTATTTCCCTCATGCAGGCTCTTGATGACCTTGCAGACGGTCAGATTGTTATTGCTGCAACGAACAGAGCGGATCTGCTCGATAAGGCGCTGCTCAGACGATTCCAAAATATAACAGAGTTCGTTCCATACGAAGCAGACGAACGTCTGATGATGATTGAAACTTATATGAACAGTGTAAATCCGGCATTTTTAACAGACGAGATCAGGGAATATGCCAATAAATCACATACTCAAGCAGAAATTGTTAAATATCTTATCAAAGAAATTATCAAGAAGGTTAATGAGGAAAGCGAGAATGTTGTAAATGATTAAAGTAGATCAATACACCTGCGGACAGCACGCATTTTTCAGCTTACATAATGGCGAAAATGAAAACGACCTTAAAAATATGCTTAAAAGTTATAAGCTGAGTAAACTGTCCGGCCGAATAGTATTCTTTAATGCTTATGATGCTGCCGCCGAAAAAATCTGGCCGCAGCTTTGCATTGAACTAACTGATGCTGAAGAAATATACGATTATGATTACGACGACAATCTTCAATATAATGGACTCGAAGAACACATATGCTATCTGCCAATACCCTTTTCTCCTGTAACGGGAGAAAGGATTGAGTTTGAGGCTGTCAGCAATTATAATATGGACTCAGCCAGAATTAAGGAGATACTTGATGAAAGAGATGCGGTTCCAAAAAGACGGTCTAACAAAAATCGCAATAAAATCGCAAAACTCAATGAAGAAATTGGCAAGCTGACAAAAGGAATTGCTGATATAATGTATGCGGAATGCGAAATCTATGACGAAAGCTCCGTCGGCTGTGCTGCGATGGTAATTGAAAATCTGATAAGAAAAGAATAATTTGATTATAAAGGGATCGAAATCGAGGCCTTTAAAAAACAAATGTCTACTAAAGTAAATAAAAGGAGTATTAACATGGGTATTATATCAGAAGTTTTATATCTTATAGTTTTTGTGATTTGTCCTATTTTTATAAGCCTTATTGTGATTAAAAACACTAAACGTTGTAATATTTTAATACAAGGAACATATGCAGGATATTCACCCTATGTATATAAAAATATAACTCTATGTTATCCAATATTTAAGTACAACTACAAAGGTAAAAAATATTGCAATCAAGCATCTCTATCCATTCCAGATTATAACCTTCAAAAATATATCAAAGGAAACACGTATCATATATATATAAATGATAATAATCCTGATGAATATATTTTAGAAAAAGGAAACCCAACGGGTGCTTATATATGCATTGCAATTGGGATTGTTTTTATGTTTCTATTCTTTTTAGTGAAAATAGGAGTACTAACTTAATATATAGGATTTAAGAAAAAAAGACAGCCACTTTTCCGTTAATTAGAAGAGAACTGCTTTTAAAATAAAAAAAGGAATACAAAAATGAATCTAATCGCTGGTAGCTTACACAGACCAGCGGTTATTTTCTTTGCTCATATAACAATATAAAATTCGTTATCATATTCTGAAGTAACATCAACACTCGATCCAACCTCATCTACATTTGCAACAATTCTAATTCCTTTAGGTGCATATATCTCTGTCCATGTTGAGATCAGGTCGTGATGTTCAGTGTCAATAAGGCAATCGGCAACTAATAGATATAATTATGCTGTAATATCCATTACACAAGTACTTTTGTTCACCAAACAAATTAATCACAATTTCAAATCTAAGTGTGCATTCAATTCGGTGTACAGCATAGGATTGTCGTATAAAAAGTCTTTCACTGTGTAGCCGATTTCAATCAGTTCTTTAGAATTAAACCTTCTAAATCTTTTATAAGCACATGATACAGCTCCTAAAATATCCTCATAACGTTCTCTTAAAGAATCATTATATCCATGAATGGATGGATGGTCATAATCAGATATATCCACTACATAGAATGGTATATCTCCTAATTTAACATTTTTACCATATTGTCTAATGTATTTAATGGCTGAATGTAAATTATCAACCCAAACAATTGGTATATCACAAAAATCATATTTACAAACAACAATTCTAATTGCATGATTATATCCGTCTTTTTCCATCTGTGTAATCAAATTGATGTGATATTGAATATCACTAGCATGTCCCACATGTAATCCCCAATTGCACACTTTATAGCCAAGTTTGCAAGATTCTATGTATAATTCACCTGCTTTAATCTGCATACCATCAGGATTACGTCTAATGACGTGTTTACAAAACATATCCGTTAGATTCATATTCAGTAAATCTTCTGAAATATCATTATTGACTTTAATATTTAAATCATCCATATTTTTATATTCCTTTCTAAAAACGCCCTTCCCTTTTTATTTACAGAAAAAGGGAAGGTGTGATCTCTGCATACTTATCTTACATGGTTTGTCTCCCTTATTACGACATTGAATAACCCAGAAATATATGTTTCCGGCATATTTCGCATTAATATTCTTTTTGCATATTCATTATCTTTATTATTATCAATTATAGTTCTAATCCATCTCGAATCTTGCAAATCAGTTACATTAAAGCTATTACCTGTTAACAAATGTATGAAGTCTTCAACAAGGCTGATATGCCATTCAGCGTCTGTAATATAAGTTTTCACGTAAGTATCTAGGCTCTCTTGTATTTGTACTCTTGTTATTTGTTCCATATGCTTATCCTCCATAAAGTTTGCTATTCTGTTGTCGGCAGTACCGGAAAAATAGTATGCAGATATAATACCTGCATACTTGTGCCGATATAGATAATATAGATAAATTCACCAGTGATACCATTAATTATTTCTGTAATAAAAAGAATCAGATCATTTTCTGCTTCTCAATGTTTACAGCTTTTGTCATATTATTACCTCCAAGACTTTATTTTTATCCGTATGAAATTACAGACAATTAATCTTCATCTATATCATCAAGCAGCTCATCAAATAGTTTATAATATCTTAATTCTCTGTTCTTTGATCGCTTTATGTATGACGGATGATAAATAGATATTATATTGATATTATTCCATTTCACGACTTGTAAACTATTTTCTTTAGGTTTACATATATTGATATTGAAATTAGTTTGAAATGACTCTCTAACAATATTTCCTAATAATATAATAAGTTTAGGAGCTATATTATTTATTTCATCTGTTAGTTTTTCAAAACATGCATTAATTTCTTTATCGTTAGGATATCGGAGTCTTTTTTCAGAATCAATAGGGGCACATTTTACCAAATTAGTTCTATAAACGGACATACAATGTTTGTGAGCAATATTTTCAAAAGCATCTATAATTTTCCCACTTCGGGTTCTGCTATCAAGAGGTATCTCATCTTCATATTTCTTAATTCGTGCTGACAGTCCAATAACCATAATATCTGCATTATTTTGAAAATCTAATAATATTTTTTGATTTAGACACTCCTGACATTTATTACACTCTATCATCTTTCTATTCATTAAGAGTTTTCCTCACAATCTTTCCAGTCTCTTTACTTTTTCTTATTTTCTTTTTTATATATAATATTTCAAATACGAAATTTGTTCAAACGAAATAAGGTATATGTTAACAACAATTAATATCAGCGTTACTAAAGAATCATCACCATTCATTTTTATTAATAGCTTCTTCAATACATTCGGCTATTACATCATTAGAATCTTTTATATACGCAATGTGCCAACCATCTCCATAAAAATTCACAACGTCAAAATACTCATCCGTGTCTTGTTTTCCAAAACAAAATACTTTCGGATGAGGTATCTCTAACAATTCAAATCCTGATATATCATATCCATCGTTAGCAATCCGTTCTGCAACTGCTTCAAAATCAGTATTTGGAACGTCTTCGTCCCAACTTTCCAAGTGAATATGATCTTCTGCTACTTCACTGACATCGCACATATGAAAATTGTCGCCAAATCCCATAATTTTTCGAACTTCTTCTATGCTACTCATAATTTATCCTTTCTAGCTCTAATGGCCTTTTCTTTTGGTTTCTTTTAGATGTCCCCTTGTTTTGGAATTCTGTCACTCTTCATGAGTTTTTCGTACAACATTGGAACCAATGCTCAGAAATTAGATTTCTGTTTCATAAACCTCCACTCCCATGTGACGCAGCGGCTCCTATGGATAGGGTGTTCTACACTTATTATAAATATGGATTCCGTAATAAGAGACTAACATATTTTCAAATGAGTACCCAAAATCATATATCAATAATTTCGCACAAAAAGTATTCATGAAAAAATACTAATTTTTTTTGGACAAATATAAATTTGTACATATTATATAAGAAAAGCATGAGAATATATGAGGATTAATATGAGAAAAATTGAAGTAATATTTTCACAAGCAGACAAAGAGCTGGTAGAAAGACTTCGTCACAAATACGAAAAAATATCAAATAGATACCTTGCCTTGGCTTTTGTCTTCAAAATAATAACCGGCATAATTCTCAGCGGCATGCTTTATTTCATAGCCTATACGATGGTCAATGAATCATATTATGCTACTGTTACTGTCTGGATAATCTTTATATCTGCAATAATTTCGCTTCTGATAAACTATATTTTTCAGATGATGCATAATAACTGCTTTTTAGATGCCCTGCACTACAAGTTCATAGCCGAACACATGCAGGAAATATCAAAGTACAAAAACAGTCTGACATTTTCAGTCAGCAAAACCTGCCCTAATGCGGTAATATATAATCTTCCTGACGGCAAATACCGCTGCATTGAGACAGTCAATAACATCCCGGCAGACGGTGATGTCATCATAACAATCAAAGAGGATGCAGACTCAAAAGGCCAGATCTCTCTGGACTGGTACGCAAAAACAGTACAAGAAAGGACAACAATATGAAAAAATCGTCAGCAAATATGTGGCATGCAACACTTCTACTGCTTATATTTTCAGTGATAAACCTTGCAGCCACACCCTTTTTGCTTGCAGCGATTGGGCAGGCAGCACCGGCACTAAGTTTTTTGTCAGCAGCGTGTGCAGCAGGAATGACAGTCAGAGCAATAAAAAATGAAGGAAAATATTGAAGATGGCAAAGACATTTGCAGAGAAAGAGTTTGAGGCCATGAGATTGTGGGCGATTGAACATAAGCTTGTGGATGAATTTGACAAGGAAATTTTAGAAAAGCTCACTGTGGATATGAGCAATAAGAATATTGACGGCATGGCTGCATCATTTGGATATTTTGTACTGGAACATAGTGACGGAGGATATTTGTAAGGAAGAAACTATCAAAGGAAAACACAATGAAAATTAAATTTGATTTAGATGAAAATTTTAACTTAAATTCGGAAGAAATAAAGAAACGCGCACTAAAGTTAGATAGCAAATGTAACAAAATATTCTTTCCAGTACTATTATGGCTACTGACTGCTTTAATTATTATTTGTTTTACAATACTCGGCAAACCGGCAAGTTCAAACAACAAAATATTGGCAGTAATATTCGTAGCATCTCTTCCATTGTACCTGATACTTATTTCCGGCGACTGCGACGATTGGTACAATTATATACACTGCATGTTAGAATGTGATTTCATTAAAAATCTTTTATCTTCTACTGAGGATAATGGATTTGTCCACGCAGATAATATAATTATCAGGTACAGAGATTTTAAGAATCAACTTTACATTGGAAAATATGATAGCAGCGGCGTGTTAAAATATTCAAGCGATAAAATAAGTATCAACAAGCTGTATGAACACGATAAAGACTACTGGCTCATCAAAGGATATCTGAACGATAAAGGAATCTATCAGTTTGATACTTACAAGCCAGTCAATTTCTTAAAGGAACGATAGTCAAATGAAAAGGAGAAAAAGATGATTAATATTAATGACATTAAAATCAATCAAAAAGTGTGGTTCAAGGAGCATTGGACAGAAAGAATTGTATGTGGATTTGTAAGCGAGATAGCAAAACGCTCAGACAACGAAGACTACATAATAGAAGTCAAAGGAAAGTCATACTCGGAGGACAGTTTTATTGGTACTACCCACCAGTCACCAGACAATCTGTTTGCAACAAAAGAAGAAGCAATTACTGCTGCTAAAAAAGAAAGTCAGGAGTGGGTTGATGATTATAAAAAGGAAATCACTGATATTGCTTCTTTAGTAGCATTCCCCCTCTCTCACACTTTTTATGCAGAGGAATATACAGATTATGAAGCAATAAGGGCATACAAAGAACGTGCAAAAGAACTGGGATTTAAAATACCGGATTAAGGAGCAAAAAAAAATGATGAATTTAAGTTTTGTAATAATTGGTATTATATCCGGATTAATTTTAACATTTTGGATTGGAGCAATTTGGCATAAATCTTATAATAATTCAATGCGTAACCATTGGATTCCTCAGACAATTATATCTGGATTGATAATTATTCCTTTATTAGCTTGTATCGGAAAAATTGATGACACTAATATGCGTATAAAAAAATCAATTAAAAATACAATCACTACAAATTATGATAATGTACTCAATTATCATAATGAAAAAGATAATAAAAGTTTTGTTTCAGGTGATGTAAAATATACCTTCGATTACGACAATAAGGAAAAGACATTAATAATACTTAATGGTTCATCTGTTAACGCAACATTCGTTAATGGCGTCAAACAGAAAACTGACAAATAAAGAACGTGCAAAAGAACTAGGATTTAAGATACCGGATTAATAAAGATCAGAACAATAAAGGAGGAATACGATGGGAACTTACACAATAATAAGCCTTGCAATAGGATTTATTGTAATATTATTTTTCGGCTGGATAATGTATGTGCACTATACAAATGACGATTTAGAACATTGGGTTCCGTCAACATTGATAGTCGGAATGCTTATAATAATGCTGTTTGGAAGCATTGGATATGGTGCCGACAAGTACGAAAAAATTCATGGAGAAATCAAAGACACAATAACATCCAATTCTCACTAATACCCACAGGCAAGCCTGTGGGGTTGTGTAACAACCCATAGTGAGTAGCCTAAGTGAGGTTATTTAACCAAACTACGTTAAGGTTGAATATATAGGTACCAGTGAATGCTTCACAAGTTCACTGCTCTACGAGGTCGAGTAAACATTTCTGAAGGTATAGGAGAAGTCGGAACCGTTAAAACCAACCATTAACATTGGCGATGTGAACCACTCTCTTTTAGGGAAGAATCTAACATCTACATGGTTAGAGGCGTAAGCCATATTTTAAGAAAGGTGGATACTTATGGTATTCGTATTATCAAGTACTAATAAAAAACTAATGCCTACAAATGAATACCGAGCCAGAAAACTGCTTAAAAGCGGCAAGGCTGCTGTATATAAGCATCGTCCTTTTACTATCATATTAACAAAACGAAAAGATGGATATACACAGCCCATCGAATATTGTTGTGATACTGGATATCAACATATAGGCATTAGCATTAAATCACAGAAGCACGAATATGTGAATGAAGAACGTATATTACTTAAAGATGAAACAGAGCGCCACAATGATTGTCGCAAATACAGACGAACCAGACGAAATAAGCTTCGTTATCGCAAGGCCCGATGGAGCAACAGACATAATAATCTTATATGTAAAGACGGGTTTGCTCCAAGCATCCGCAACAAAAGAGATGTACATATCAATCTCTTTAAGATGTATCATGAAGTCTGTCCCATTACATCAGCGACATTTGAAATGGGACAATTTGATACACAATTGCTTAAAACTGTTGAAAATGGTGACAATGTTCCACAAGGCACAGATTACCAGCATGGAGAACGATATGGTTATTCAACTTTAAGAGAAGCGGTATTCGCAAGGGATAATTATAAATGTGTCTGCTGTAAAAAATCAACTATAAAGAGTGGATTAATCCTTAAAATGCATCATTTAGGATATCGTATTGGAGACAGGTCTAACAGAATGAGTAACTTAGCGACTGTCTGCAGTAATTGCCATACAAGCAAAAATCATCAAAAAGGCGGTAAGCTTTATGACTTAAAGCCAAAACTTAAAACGTTTAAAGGTGCTACGTTTATGACGATGGTCCGTTACGACATGTTTTCTAAACTGAAAGAATCAGCGCCGGATATCAAATTTAATATGACATATGGAGCATTAACCAAATTAAAACGTAAGGATTACAGTATTAAGAAATCGCATAGTAACGATGCATACTGCATGGGAGTTTTTCATCCGAAACACAGGACTGATTTTAAATGCTACCAGAAACTGCGACGCAATAATCGCATTTTAAGTAAATTCTATGATGCTAAATATATAGATTTAAGAGATGGGACTGTTAAATCAGGCAAACAGTTAAGCTGCAACAGAACAAATCGTAGAGAGTTGCGTAACTCTAATAAAAATGAACGTATTTACAGAGGTCCAAAAATATCTAAAGGAAAAACTGTTGTACGAAAGCAGCATTATCAGTACAGACCGTATGATTTTGTCTGGTATAAAAATGTTAAATACGCAGTAAAAGGCGTTCAAGATAAAGGAAAGAGAATAGCATTACAAAATCACTTACCTGTTTCTATATCAAAAATTAAAAGATCCGTTCATGTAAATGGATGGAAGCTAGTAATATAGTGGCTTTCATCCCACAGGCAAGCCTGTGGGATTTTTGCCACCAGTTTATAACGATGTGATTAATTACCATGATGATGATCGACAAAGTTTTGTATCAGGCGGAATAAAGTACACTTTCAATTATAATAAGAGCCAAAAGACACTAACGGTATTTACCAACACATCGGTTGTTAACGCAACATTTGTTGATGGCGTTAAACAGAAAACTGGCAAATAATTTATATCAAGATACTACCCTGCTGCAATATTTATATAGAAGACGATAAAATAGCACAACGTCTATCATGCTTATGATATAAAATTGTTCATTTCTTTTGGACAAAAAGACAATCGTACATATTATATATGTAGAAACAGACACAGGGAGGAAAATATTATGACAATAGGCGAAGTCAAAAACATGTTCAAAGACCAGTATGCAGACGTTGAGTATTACAGAAACGCATTCAACTGCACACATCAGATTGATTTCAATATGGAACATTGCACAGGTGTGGATGCCTGTGAAGTCAATGACGATATGGAAGCAGTGTCATATCAGCTTGCCGACGAAGATACATATAATAAAACAGTACTTGCAAATAGTGAAATTGCTGCCGACTTTGACGACTGGTATGGGGATATTAATGCAAAAGTGTTGTGTATTTTGCTGTAAAAAAATGGATGACAGGAGGCACTTATGGATAAAAATACTATAGCTTGCTGCGCCAACTGCAAACATTGTCTGGAATATCCGCGTGGCAACAGATATGGTGACATTGACTATATGTGCGCGATTAATGGATATTTCATGCACAGTATCAACAAAGACATCTCAAAGATTAAGCATTTCACTCCCGGCGGCAGAGAACTGGAGTGCAGGTATGAAAGGAAGAAAACAATATGATAAGTAGCAGTATAATCGTAATAAGCGGTATTGTAATAGTATTAGCAGTCACAATCTTTTTTGGCTTTATTTTTAACACCATGTACAACAACTTGACTATTGAACATTGGCTTCCACAGACAATTATTGTGGGAATAATCATTACTTCATTAGCAACATGCGCAGGAATAATTGATAATAACAACAGTAAAGTAAAAAAATCAATTGAAAACACAATTGCTTCAAATTATGACAATGTCCTTGATTATCATAATTACAAAGACAATAAAACTTTTGTTTCGGGCGATTCAAAGTATACATTTTATTATGATAAAGGAACTAAAACGCTGATAATACTTAAAGGCTCAAATATAGACGCAGTATTCGTTGACGGAATAAAGCAAAAAGGAGAAAAGTAATATGATAGGTAGCAGCACAATATGTGGCATTGCAATAGGATTAATAGCCACAGCTCTTTTGGGCCTGATTTTTTGGGTTATGTATAGTTACAACCTGTCCATTAAGCATTGGATTCCTCAGACAATAATTGCGGGAATAATCATTACTTCATGGGCAGTCTACGCAGGAATAATTAATGACAATGATACTAAAGTAGAAAAATCAATTGAAAACACAATCACTGCCAACTATGACGATGTTCTCAATTATCACAATGATGATGATAATAAAACTTTTGTTTCGAGTGATTCAAAATACACATTTGATTATGACAAAAAGACTAAGACACTGATAGTTCTTAAAGGTTCAGATGTAGACGCAGTATTCGTTGACGGCACTAAACAGAAAGGAGAAAAGTAATGATAGAACACAGCACAATATTTTGCATTATGATAGGATTAATGATCACAAGCGGTCTTGGTTTAATATTTTATTCGGGTTACGATAACTTAACTCTCAATCACTGGATTCCTCAGACCATTATTGCGGGAATAATTATCATTCCGCTGACAGTCTGTGGAGGAATAATTGATGATAATAACACTAAAGTAGAAAAATCAGTTAAGAACACAATTACTGCCAATTATGACAATGTCCTCAATTATCACAACGAGGAGGATAATAAAACTTTTGTTTCCAGTGGTTCAAGGTACACATTTGATTATGATGAGAAAACTAAAACACTGATAGTGCTTAAAGGCTCAGATGTAGATGCAGTATTCGTTGATGGAATAAAAGACAAGGGAGAAAAATAGGATGAGTCAGATAACAATCGGAATACTTATGGGTTTAGGGTTTACAGCTCTTATGGCACTTGCAATCTTTTTTGATCATGATTACAACCTTAAAGATTGTAAAGGTTATGGAGGTGTCTTATTTCTTCAAGGAATAGCAGCCTGTCTAATATTCGGAGGTATTGGCTGGAGGTCTGATATTAATGAAAAAATCAACAATACAATAAAAACTACCATTAATACTAATTATGATAATGTAGCTAATTATCACAATAATAAGGACAGTAAAACTTTCGTTTCCAATGATTCAAAGTACACATTCGAATATAATGAAGACACTAAAACGCTGGTAGTACTCAAAGGCTCAGGCGTAGATGCGGTATTCGTCGATGGAGTGAAGCAAAAAGGAGAAAAATAAGATGGATTATATAACAATCGGAGCATATATAGGCACAGGATTTGCAGTTTTTGTAACATTCATACTATTTTTACGAGGTTATGCACCCAAAATCTGTGTAGCCCCTTTACTTATTATAGCACTAATACTCTGCTTACTATTAGGATTTAGTGTCTATCAGCTTGATGCTGATAAAAAAAATAATAAAATCATAAAAACCACCATTAGTGCTAATTATGATGATACAGTTAATCACCATAATAATAACGAACAAGGCTTTGTGTCAGACAGCTTAAAAAACCATAAGATGGAATTAAATTATGTAGTAATAGATATTATATTTGGAGTAATTTTAACATTTTTTGTCGGAGTAGGGTGCTATAAAGCTTATTATAATGGTACCTCTGACCATTGGATTCCACAAACAATTATATCTGGATTAATCATTATTTCTATATTAGCTTGTATAGGAAAAAATGATGACACTAATATTGACATAGAAAAATCAATTAAAAATACAATTACTGCTAATTATGACGATGTTCTTAATTATCATAACGAAGATGATAATAAGACTTTTGCTTCCGGTGATTCAAGGTACTCATTTGATTATGACGAGAAGACGAAAACACTGATAGTGTTCACTAATTCAAAAGTAGATGCGGTATTCGTTGACGGAATCAAAAAAAGACAATAAATAGACAAAAAGGAGAAAAATCAATGACAACAACAACAGGAATATTTATAGGAATAGCTGTAGCATTAGTTTTAGTCCTTATTAGCGTAGCCGGATTCAGACAAATAGACACTTGTGAAGACCACGACTGGGTGCCCATAGTAATCATAGAAGGAATATTCTTTACAGGATTACTCGCAGGATTATTTGGAAGCTTCGGCCATGAAACTGAAAAAGAAGAAAAAGTAAATATCGCAATCAAAACAACTGTTAATGCCAATTATAATGATGTAGTTAATTTTCATAATGATGATACTAATAAAAGTTTTGTGTCGGATGGATCAAAATACACTTTCGATTATGATGAGGAAACAAAGACTTTGACAGTATTTACTGACACAAATTCAAATGTAGACGCAGTGTTCGTTAATGGTGTAAAACAGGATAATCAAAAGACGTCAGATAAGACTGACAAAAAGAAAGACTGTGTGTCATATAAAACAGATGATGCAGATAAGAAACCAGACACCACCAGCAGTTCATCTTCCACTGTCTCTTCCACTGCAGTTAGCTTACAGCAGAAAATACAGGACAAGATCCAGTCCAGATACAGCGATGCCGTCATAACAGGATTCGATACAATCAAGATGTCCGGAACATTCAGCTGTGATAATGTGCAGTATAATTTCCAGTGGAAAGATGACATGCTGGAAGTAATTAATGCTGATGATGCTGACGATGTTACATATTACAAAGTTGTACAATAATTACATTAAGGCGCTGCTCTTCTGCGGTGTCTCGATATAAAAATGCAAGGAGGAAATAATCATGCTAACACAATCAGAACGCGCACAGATATTCGCAATGAGACTGGCACAGGCATTGAATGACGCAAAATTAACTGTATTCGACATCAGTATTTCGCCAATGTATTTAAAAAGTGAAATACTGCCGTCTCTCGACGAAATCATAAGAATAGCCAAGAAACTAAGTGTAACTGCAGAATGGCTCAGTGGATTAGAGTATGTATATCAGAAAAAAGAGAACGAAAAAGAAAACGACGATGAACTGATGACAAAATGCAGAATAATCATAAGACAGTTTGTTGATGATATTTCTGAAACCATTAATCAGTCAGATGCAGATACGCTTACTGCTGACGATATTAAGCTACTTGAGCTTATAACTGCCTGCAGAAATAAGCTGGCGGATGTGCATAACAAAATCGGTGATCCGGAATGGAAAATGCCGGATTTAACATTGAGGATATAGAAAAGGAATATGCTTATGCAAAACAACATTGAAATTAAGAAGTTGGCTACAGAAAAATTAAATAATGAGCCACTTGAGACACTATTTCGTTTCAGCGAATTCGAGCATATCAAAATGCTTGAATTCATAAATGAAAAAATCAGAAAAACAAAATTAAAACCACTGATTATTACTACAATTATATTGTCCATTATTACAATTATAGTAATGAGTATTGCCTATTTGTTGCTATCTAAGCGTTTTTGCATAATCCTCATTTCTATTTTTACAATTTTGTTTTTACTTGATATTTATCAGTTCAAAAAATTTAAGAGATTATTTAAAACTATTGATAAATCATCCAAAGAAATTGCTGACAAAATTGCACTTTTATGTGGATCAGACATTCCTGATGACAAAATACCTGTGAAAATTGAGTTTAATGATATCGTTGATAATGATTTCGCAGGACCTCATATCAAGGTAATAATTAACGACATTTTGATTCCTGAATGCAGACTGAACGTTCAGTATCACAACACAGAATGGATTACTATTTCTGATGCACTAGACGTTGATACTAGAAAAGACATATTCTTTTACAAAATAAATTTATATTTGCCAAAAGAATTTAGAGAAAGAACAGAAAAGGTCTGCATACAAACTAACATAGGAAAGGAGAACTGATTACATGGACATAAGAAGACCCTCAACAATTATTTTCGCTGTAATGACACTTATTGTCTCACCAATAACATTAGGTATTGTATGCTTTGTTTCTGAAGGAAATGATCTTTACATGACATATACAGCATATATACTTGTTGGCATTGCAGGAATCATTGTGCTCATTAGGGGCATTAACGACTGGAAAAGAGGAAAATATCATAACGATTGAGAAAATCGCAAAAGAAGAACGGGCAGAAAACACATGCCCGTTTTTAAATTTACTCTTGAAGTTATAACGGTATAACGTTATAATATAAATGGAGGAAATAATTTATGAATGAGAATTTTATTGATTTAATGAAAAATACAGGTAAATCCATTTATCAGATAAGCCGAGAAACCGGTATTCCATATACTACTCTCTCTGAACTGGTTAACGAAAGGGTCGATATAAACAAGTGTGCAGCAGGAATGGTTCATAAGTTGACACTATATCTGAAATGTTCCATAGAAGATATTCTAAACAGAGAACCGTTGATTACAAATAAATCCGGAACATACCGTAAAATCAAATACAAATGGACACCAACAAAAAATGGAACTGTGATTCTTAATATAAAAGACGGTCCAGTAAAGAAAATTATTGATGAAGGCAAATGTGATCAGGCAAGATTTTATCCGACGTTTGATAATATGACAGAACTGGTAATAGATTATTATATCACGCAAAAGGAGGTGGATGAAAATCTATGATAAAATATAATTTGATGCACCGCGATAGTATCTGCGGTTCCATTATAATTGATGAAGCAGATGGAAAAATACTTGGTTACAAAGATAATGGAGACGGTTTATCCCCATATTTAGGCAATGCTAATGTGCAAAATATGAAAAAATGGTGGAACATGAGGGCCGTACCAGCAAATCGTGCTGCGGTTCAGCAGATATTAAAAGAAAACGGATATGTTAACACTGAAATTTATCTGGCAAAGAATCTGGCATTAAGTATGACAGACTCATACTGGCTGTGTCCGACAGATGCAGACTTTGAGTATGATAACGTAAAATTTACTAATCTTAAAGAGTACAGCGATAATAAAATTCCATACCATAATGACTCCTCTTACGATTATAATGCCTCTTTGGGAGGACAGCTTGAAAAATATTGGAACCTTGAGGAAGACATTCCCGTACTGGTAAAGGAATGCACAAGACACGATGGTCAGCAGTCAGTAAACGAAGTAATTGCAACCAAAATTCATGAACTTCAGAATACATCTATTCCATTTGTCCATTACACGGCTGAAAAGGTTCCGGGACATGGAATAATAAGTAAATGTCCGACATTTACATCTGATAATGTTGAACTTATTTCTGCATATGAAATAGTTGAAAGTGAAAAGAATTCAAATGATAAGTCTCTGTATGACCACTATATTAATGTCTGTACGAAACACGGTATTGATGCCGGACTCATGCAGGACTTTATGGATTACCAAACACTTACTGACTTTATAATCAGCAACACAGATGAGCATTTGAACAATTTTGGTGTTCTTCGCGACTCTTCAACCATGCAACTTATTGGCCCGGCTCCAATCTTCGACTCGGGGAATAGCATGTTTTTTGACATGAATCCAAGCCGTCCATTATCAAGGGTACAGTTGCTTGAACGTAATATTGTAAGCTTTTATAAGACCGAAGAAAAAATGCTTGAAAAGGTACAGAATAAAAATATAGTAAAGCTGGATCTCCTCCCAGATCCTTCCGATATAAAGGAACTGTACACAAAAGCAGGCATTTGTGAGGAAAAGGCAGAGTTTATAAGCAGAAATTACGAAACAAAAATAGAAATGGCAATAGAATTTCAGCAAGGAAGAAAAATCTCCCTGTATTCTGAAAAGAACAAAGAAAAACAGCTTAAATATCAAAAACCAGTTCACGACCAGAAATTCATAATGCTGTGCGGCGTGCCCGGATCAGGAAAGACCGACAAAGCTACTGCCCTATTAGATGAAGAAATTAAGTCTGGAAAAACATATATCAATTCAAGTGAATTATATTCAGTAGCATCCGCAATAATGGACTCATCATTCATTATTGATAAAGAACAAATATTACACGACAGCCAGCCAGACAAAAACAATAATGCTGTTACACTTGTTTCCATAAGCGGCATACGTACTGAAATATCACAGCATGGAGAAAAACCTGTAAACGATCTGGCATTTCTGATTGCTGAAATCAGAATCGCAAAAGCCTTTCAAATGGGAGCAGATGTAATATACGATGCTTCAAACATTACCGTGCGAGAACGAGAAAAGTATATAAATATTGCAAAGCAGTACAATATAAACGATTTAAAACTGTATGTTATGGATTCATCCAATATCGTCTCAACCGATTATATTGATGAATATAAAATGACAGAAATCAAAAATAAGTTTTCTGCAAATTATCCTGACGAAACAGAGGGCTGGACAGACATAGAGGTGTGCGAAAGTGAATATGAGCAGATAGAATGCGATAATCAGGAAGAAGATATTGAACTGGACTTTTGACAATCTGAATAGTAAGCTACAAATATTAAGACACTGCTCTTCTGTGGTGTCTTTTTTTTTATGTAGAAAATCATTTGTGGCAACAAATCTATCATATTCACAATATAAAAAGTTCACATCGTTTGGACAAAGACAGAAAAAGAAATATTATATATAAAAGAAACTTGCAGAGAAGAAAGGAAAACGCTATGAAAATTCAGGATAAACTCAACATATGGGTAAAACTTACAAACGTAAACCCCACAGAAGAACAGAAAAGCTATACCATTAATATGTCCGGCAGACTGAGTGATTTTGACATCAAACAGATGAACGACAAAATCAAAGAAGCACTCAAATATGATGCAACAGGCGTTTTCGCGGACGCTTATCTGTCTGAGTATTTCGAGAAGTTCATAGCAGACAAAAGCTTTTCCGTAAAAGAAATGCTTGCAAATCCTGAGATAGAGAGTTTTCTTGCTGATGCAAAAATATTACAGGACGCTCTTATTGAAAGCGATTCGGCTAACATGATAAAGTCTGATGCTGAAAAGGCAATGAACTTTTATGGCATGTCAGCGGAAGAATTGTCTCTTTCTGATATTATCGAAGTCCGAACGTCTGCGGAACGCTGCATGAACGGAAAATTAAGCACATTACAGTTTTCAAGCGGTACTCCATCCGAAAACGGATTCAAAATGTCAAAAGATATTTACATGTACCGTGATCTTGATGCCATGCTCTACTGCGCTGCTGATAATGTGCTTGATGGAGTATCTCTTGGTTACATCCGTAATGAGGGAAACCTTACTGACAGCTATTTTGCTTTCATCATTAAAAATGGCAGGAACCTGTATCTGCTTACAGATAAGCCAAAATATGGACATCCGCTTATGAGCAGCTACAAACGCTGTCCGGGCCGGGATATGTCGAGAAGAATTGAAGACAACATGTTTCCATACAATTCAGTTGCAAACATAGACACATCCGACTTATGGGGAAGCGGACGGTATGGAACAAAGGAAACGGATAATAAAAATGTCCTTGAAATCATGGAAAGCCCGAGAATCAAAATTGGTACATTCGAGGATATGGAAAAGTATGAAGCATTATGGGCAGTCCTTATGATTTCCATGATCAAGGATAAATTTTACAAAGAAGTACCGCAGTATGAACTCTCGTACACCGGTTCAATGATACAGACAAACAAAATTAAAGCATCAGAATATGCTCTTGCTATCCGCAATACCCTGCCAGCAATGAAACTTCATGACATTGCTTCAATAGATGATACTGCAGACTGCGGCTGTGAGAACGAATATACGATACTTAACTATATTGTAGACAGATACAAAGACCGTGTGGATAAGGACCTGCTGAATGTTATAGCTAATACTGACGAATACGCTCTTATTGATAAGAAATACACTTATAATGGTGGATTTATGAACAATGATGTCTTTCATCCAGTAAAAGCTTTCGATTTATCTGCTACCTGCGGAACCAAGGGAGAAATTGAAGCTGACCAGAAATGGATGGCAAGATACAACTACGCGGCACAGATACAAAAGCTTGCTGAAGATGATTACGAGCAGCATAGACAGTCCGTCAGCCTTGCAGTCGGGGATAAAATCATTCCAAGAATCCGCGAGATATGCAAATCTTTCGTTAAAGGAGAATTATCCGACCGCGCCCGCAAACAGACTTTTTCCATATGGTACGACGGCAGTATAGGAGCTGATTACAAATTTGGTTACAATAATTACAGCAACAAATCAGATATGAAATGTACATTTTCAGGAAAAACACCTTCTGTCGCACTGGTGATAGAACCAAAGGATGTTGACGAGCTTGCATTTGTCTGCGGCTGTAAAAAGGAAGAACTGCCTGAACAGATACAGCACTGGAAAGAAGAAGTCAGATATTGTGGAAACGAACTACTCAACAGACTCGATCCAATGTCATTCAAAATCAGTGATCCATTCCAAAAAATGACATTTAAAATTGTCATACTGCTATCCAAGAAAGAGTATCTCAGCATCTGTGACGAAGCAAGTGTAAAACGAGACAAGTTCTGGGAATTTGAAAAACCAAGCTGTTTTAGATATAACCGATTTGAAAGCAATGATACATGCTGCGGAAGGAATACATATGATCCGGAGGCAAAATGCCTCATATCGCTTAAGAAATGTAAAAAGTGTAAATTTTTCAAGCAGCAGTAAAAAATAAGGATACGATTTTTCGTATCCTTTTTGTGCAGCAAACAAAAGGATGAATAAAATTATGACAAACACACAGAAAAATGAAATTTATAAATTAGCATACAAAAAAGTAAAACAAGACAAAAAAGAAGAAACTATAAGACATCTGACATTATTAAGCTATGATGCTTTATTCTATTTAATGATACAAATCGCTGATGTCAAATCAATAATAATAAACATAATTTGTTATATATTCATTACATTAGCTGGACTATGTTCTATATGGTCTATTTATCATAACTATAAATATGTTAAAGATTTTGCTAATGATATTAATAACAGATTATTTGATATTCACAAAACAAGTGAAGGAGACTATGAATTAAAGATTGATGATTATACTGTTCTTACTGTATTAAAAAGTGAATTTCAAGAATAAATATATATAATACCCACCTGTTTAGGTGGGTAATTTTTTAAGCTTTATAATTCTGAAAATTCTTTGCACAAATCAAACAGCCCATATCTGCTTGATAGTTCTATTCCATATTTTTTAAGAACAGCGGTATCTAATATAAAGGCCATGTCTTCTCTGACATAAGAATAATCAACTTTATACTTTGAATAAAGTTGATTAGATTCAATGCTTTTATACATTTCCAAAGCACGTTTGCATAATTCCAATGCTCTGACATGGTTGTTTAAAATAATATCAATTTGTATCATATTAATATAAGCATTATACATATAATCATAATCTACAATTGTTAAATTGCCAGCTGCCATTTTATTTTGCAGATTAAGGATAACATTATAGTAACAGGCATAAGCATTGGCATATGATTTGCATTTTAAATAATTACAACCCAGCTTTGACCATGCTTTGTAACACTGTGAGTCAACTGACAAATTCTTATTGTAATAATTCTTCGCCCTGTTTGTATTATTTACCTTATCCATCATTTCAGCTTTATATAGAAACACTTTTGAATTACAATCATCATTACAGCATTCATTGTATAATTGAAAAGCTATTTCAGGTTTTTCAATCAAATTGTCATAAACTCTAGCTTTTAACATTATAAAACTGTTTCCAAGATACTCTTCATTGTGACTACAAATGTTTATGATGCTGTCATTGTCCATATAGTAATTAATGCCATTCTTTTTGCAGAATAAATTCATCTCATAAAAAATATCAGCCACAGCATACTTACAGTGTAGATAGCCATCACTATCCCACAAAGGAACGTTTTTATTTCTAAGCAAGTCCAAAATATCAGTGCTTATATCAATATAATCCTTATATATTTCTTCCATATAAGTTTGACTTCGATGTCTGCAATAGTCTCTACCAAACAATACAGTTCTCACATATTGTTCCCCGTGTCTATTATAAACATCACATAAAGCCACCAAGTCATCATATTCTGACTCATCCACGATGGAATCTTTTAAAAACCGATCCAGCAAATCAGGCAAAGAACTATACAAGATGCAATTATCATACAATTTACAGACTGCACCATAAGCCCTGTCTACAGTACAGACAATAGCATCTGACAAAGCTAAAGCTCTATTTTCATTGCTATTGTTTATTTTTATGTCAGTATTTATCATATAAATGCAAACACCAGTCAATTCAAAAAATGACTTAATATTGAGACTGTCAATTATATTACTGCTTGAATATATTAATGCAATTAATTTCATATATGTATTATATCTCCATGATTATATGTGCAAAATCAAAACAAAATTAACGAAACTATTGTAGATATAATAAAACAATATAAAATATTTTTCCTATCATAATTCCTCCCTATACTTCTATATGCATAATTTTTACATTATTTTCATGTATCAAGTCCACTACATTTCCTCTCATGTCTCTGACAATCGGGCTCTGCGGGAAGCCTTTATTCTGCGAAGCCACTACTGCTGTCCTGCCATCAGACAATTTAACGAGTATACCTTCCGGATATGGTGTTATGCTTTTCATAAAGAAATCAACAAGATCACCATTAAACATAATATTTCTGTTAGCAGTTATGAAATCAATGACTTCTCCCGGATTTATAGCATCCTTATAGCAGCGTCTGCTTAGCATCGCATCGTATACATCACATATGTGTATGATTTTTGAGAAAATATGCGTCTCTTTGTCAGTAAGTCCTCTCGGATAGCCGCTGCCATCATAGTTTTCATGGTGTTCAAGAATTGGCACCTTTACAAGCGGTGAAATGCTTACCATATCTTTCAGCATATCATATCCATACTGCGGATGTTTCTTTATTTTAGCAAATTCTTCTTCTGACAGGCGCCCGGGCTTATTTAAAATATCTTCCGGTATCTTCGTCTTACCAATATCATGTAAAAGAGCTGCTGCAATCAGCTTTCTTACTCTCTCATATTCCATTCCATATAACAGACCGAATGTTCCTGCATACATGGCCACATTTAAGCTGTGCATGTATGTGGAACTGTCATATGCCGCAAGAGAGTTTATATTCATTGATATATTGTCAGCATGCTTCAGCAAAGCAAGTATTTCTCCCGACAAATATGCACACCTGTCAATGTCCATATCTTTGAGCGCGCACATCGTCTTAAGCTGTACATCCGCAGGAAGCTGATTTTTAGGATTTATGCCTTTTGACAGTTTATCATAAACATATACTCCCTTGTACTGTTCCTCCCTGATGCGCTGTACCATGAACCTGCTTATCGAAACATTTCTTGCAAGAAATATGTCTCCTCTCTTATTTAAAAGTGGCTGTGCAAGTATCATGCCCGGCTGTAAATCTTTTATTTTTATATATCTCATTACCAATTATCCTTGTCATTTTATTTTACAGATAAATATGGAGTCTGCAAAAAGCCAGCAATAAAAGTTCATTTTCTTTTGGACAAAACTGCGTTTGTAAATATTATATATACAGCATGAACGATAAAGGAGAAAATCAACATGGGAACAATTAATTTCAGTGATTTTACGAATCTTTCATCTGTTACAAAGACTTTGTGTAACAGACTGATTCCAACAGAGATTACAGCAAAATATATAAAGGAACACGGTGTTATTGAAGCTGATCAGGAAAGAAATATGATGAGTCAGGAACTCAAGAATATCTTAAACGATTTTTACAGAAATTTCTTAAGTGAGAACCTTGTAAAAGTTCATGAACTTGATTTCAAACCACTTTTTACAGAAATGAAAAAGTATCTGGAGACAAAGAATAATAAGGAAGCTCTTGAAAAAGCACAGGATGACATGAGAAAAGCCATCCATGACATTTTCGAGAGCGATGACAGATATAAAAATATGTTCAAGGCAGAAATTACCGCTTCCATCCTGCCAGAGTTTATCCTGCACAATGGAGCCTACTCTGCTGAAGAAAAAGAAGAGAAAATGCAGATTGTCAAGATGTTCAACGGCTTTATGACATCATTTTCAGCATTCTTTGCAAATAGAGAAAACTGCTTTTCAAAGAAAAAGATTTCATCATCTGCATGCTACAGAATTGTTGATGACAATGCAAAAATCCATTTTGACAACATTCGCATATACAAAAACATTGCAAACAAATTTGATTACGAGCCTGAAATGATTGAGAAGCTTGAGGAAGCTGCTGGTGGAGCTGATATTAGAAATATCTTTTCGTATAACTTCGATCATTTTGCCTTCAATCATTTTGTGTCACAGGATGATATTTCTTTCTACAACTATGTCGTAGGTGGAATTAATAAATTCATGAACCTCTACTGTCAGGCGACAAAGGAAAAATTAAGCCCATACAAGTTAAGACATCTTCACAAGCAGATACTCTGCATCGAAGAATCACTGTATGATGTACCTGCAAAATTCAATTGCGATGAAGATGTATATGCTGCCGTTAATGATTTTCTTAACAATGTCAGAACCAAATCTGTTATTGAAAGACTGCAGATGCTCGGTAAGAATGCTGATAGCTATGACCTTGATAAGATATACATTTCAAAGAAGCACTTTACAAATATATCCCAGACACTGTACAGGGATTTCAGTGTAATCAATACTGCTCTTACCATGAGTTACATTGACACTCTCCCGGGCAAAGGCAAGACCAAAGAGAAAAAGGCTGCATCCATGGCTAAAAACACTGAATTAATAAGCCTTGGTGAAATTGATAAACTTGTTGATAAGTATAACTTATGTCCGGACAAAGCTGCAAGCACAAGGTCGCTTATAAGAAGCATTTCAGATATTGTCGCTGATTACAAAGCAAATCCGTTAACTATGAATTCCGGCATTCCGCTCGCAGAAAATGAGACTGAAATCGCTGTTCTTAAGGAAGCAATTGAACCGTTTATGGACATCTTTCGCTGGTGTGCAAAGTTCAAGACAGATGAGCCTGTTGACAAGGATACGGATTTTTACACAGAACTTGAGGATATAAACGATGAGATCCATTCTATTGTATCCTTATACAACCGTACAAGAAATTACGTAACCAAGAAACCGTACAACACAGACAAGTTCGGATTGTATTTTGGCACGTCTTCATTTGCATCAGGTTGGAGTGAAAGCAAGGAATTCACCAACAATGCCATTCTTCTTGCAAAAGATGACAAATTTTATCTTGGAGTGTTCAATGCCAAAAACAAACCTGCAAAAAGTATTATCAAAGGACATGATACGATACAGGACGGTGATTACAAGAAAATGGTCTACTCTCTTTTAACCGGACCTAACAAGATGCTGCCTCACATGTTTATAAGCTCAAGCAAGGCTGTACCGGTTTACGGACTGACAGATGAGCTGCTTTCTGATTACAAGAAAGGCAGACATCTTAAGACGTCAAAAAACTTTGACATAGACTACTGTCACAAACTGATTGATTACTTTAAGCACTGTCTCGCACTGTATACTGACTGGGACTGCTTTAATTTTAAGTTCTCAGATACCGAAAGTTACAATGACATTGGTGAGTTCTACAAGGAAGTTGCCGAACAGGGATATTACATGAACTGGACATACATTGGAAGTGATGAGATTGACAGTCTACAGGAAAATGGTCAGCTGTATCTGTTTCAGATATACAACAAGGATTTTTCAGAAAAGAGCACCGGAAAGCCTAATAAGCACACTGCTATTCTCCGCAGCTTATTCAGCGATGAAAATATTGCAGATCCTGTTATCAAGTTATGCGGCGGCACAGAAGTATTCTTCAGGCCAAAGAGCATAAAAACTCCTGTTGTTCACAAGAAAGGTTCTGTCCTTGTCAGCAAGACCTACAACGCACAGGAAATGGATGAAAATGGAAACGTGATTACCGTCAGAAAGTGCGTGCCTGATGATGTTTACATGGAGCTTTACGGCTACTACAACAATTCGGGAATACCTCTTTCAGCAGAGGCGCTTAAGTACAAAGATATTGTGGACCACCGCACTGCACCTTATGACATCATAAAAGACCACAGATATACAGAGGATGAGTTCTTTATCAACATGCCGGTGTCACTAAACTACAAGGCGGAAAACAGACGTGTAAATGTAAACGAAATGGCTCTTAAGTACATTGCCCAGACAAAGGACACTTACATCATTGGAATTGACCGTGGTGAGAGAAACTTACTGTATGTATCAGTAATTGATACCGACGGAAACATTGTTGAGCAGAAATCCCTTAATATCATTAACAATGTGGACTATCAGGCAAAGCTTAAGCAGGTTGAAATCATGAGAAAACTGGCAAAGCAGAGCTGGAAACAGGGCGTAAAAATAGCCGACTTAAAGAAAGGTTATCTGTCACAGGCAGTCCATAAGGTTGCCGAGCTGGTAATAAAATACAATGGCATTGTTGTCATGGAAGACTTGAACAGCAGATTTAAGGAGAAGCGTTCAAAGATTGAGCGCGGGGTTTACCAGCAGTTTGAGACAAGCCTCATTAAGACACTCAATTATCTGACATTCAAGGACAGAAAGCCTCTGGAAGCAGGCGGAATTGCCAATGGTTATCAGCTTACATACATTCCGGAAAGCCTTAAAAATGTCGGAAGCCAGTGTGGATGCATTCTCTATGTGCCAGCCGCATATACATCAAGGGTTGATCCGGCAACAGGATTTGTATCCTTATTCAAGTTCAGAGACATATCGTCTGAAAAAGTCAAGACGGATTTCATTGGCAGATTTGACTGCATCAGATATGATGCCGAGAAAGATTTGTTTGCATTTGAGTTTGATTACGATAATTTTGAGACATACGAGACCTGTGCAAAAACAAAATGGTGTGCATATACTTACGGCACAAGAGTTAAAAAGACATTCCTCAACAGAAAGTTCGTTAGTGAAGTCATTATCGACATAACAGAGGAAATTAAGAAAACTCTTGCTGCCACAGACATAAACTGGACAGATGGTCATGACATCAAACAGGAAATTATTGACTATGCACTCTCCTCTCACATATTTGAGATGTTCAAACTCACAGTACAGATGAGAAACAGCTTATGCGAGTCGAAAAACAAAGAATATGACAAGTTTGTGTCTCCAATATTAAACGCATCAGGAAAGTTCTTTGACACGGACGCTGCTGACAAATCGCTTCCTATTGAAGCGGACGCCAACGATGCATATGGAATTGCCATGAAAGGTTTATACAATGTACTTCAGGTGAAGAACAACTGGGCCGAGGGTGAAAAGTTCAAGTTCAACAGACTTAGCAATGAAGACTGGTTCAATTTTATGCAGGAAAGACAAAGCAGACAGTAAACAGACAGTTAGTGCAGACCGCAGTTTTAATGAAAATAAATGCTTACAGTTCAACAGCATAAAGTGATAATTTTAAACATAATGTATAAAAAGCTTACAGTTAAACAGTGAAATATTGTGCAGGTGCACAATGTTAGGGTTGAAACTGTAAGCGGAATGTCTACTAGGGTAGATAGGTCAATGATGTTATCTCATTGACGTTGAAACTGTAAGCGGAATGTCTACTAGGGTAGATTTCCATATCAAAATCACAGTAATAATGTTGAAACTGTAAGCGGAATGTCTACTAGGGTAGATTCTGATAGTTTATATAGTGCAAGTGCGGTTGAAACTGTAAAGAAAATGTCTACTAAGGTAGATCCAGAAAAATCATCTCTCGTATTCTTGTTGAAACTGTAATGAAAATGTCTACTAAGGTAGATCAAAGAGTATGATTTTTTTTTGGTTGAAACTGTAATAAAAATGTCTACTGAGGTAGATTTAGCACTAGGCTCAGATATTGAAAGACTGTTTGAAACTGTAAGCGGAATGTCTACTAAGGTAGATTGACGATATCAAGAAAGTTAATTGGCTTATTGAAACTGTAAGCGGAATGTCTACTTGTGTAGATGAGTTGCAGACGAATGGTTCTTTGCGCGTTGAAGCTATAATAGAATTGTCTACTTAGACAGATGCAGTCCCTGGAGATGTGAAGAAAGCGGTTAAATCCGTGAATAAAATGTCTACTGGTGTAGATACAAAAGTAGCAGGGGTTTCCAAGGAGTTAAGGTTGTAAGCGAAATGTCTACTAAGGTAGATTTAATTCAATAATTACGTTTACAAAGCGTTAAGGCTACAAGGGAAATGTCTACTGAGGTAGATAAAGGCTGTCAATATATATAGATTTGTTGGAACTGTAAGCGGAATGTCTACTGAGGTAGATCGACAGATTCAGAGTCTGAAGCTGAACGGTTGAAACTGTGAGCGAAATGTCTACTGGTGTAGATATAATCTCCTTAATCCTTGCAATAACTGTCGAAACCGTGAGTAGAATGTCTACTGAGGTAGATGTCTTAGTACTGGCTCTTATAGCAGAATTGATACTGTGAACAGAATGTCTACTGAGGTAGATCTTGTCCCAATATCTGTTGATACTGTTAGCGAAATATCTATTAAAACAGATCAAATCAACAATATAAGATGATGATAAAAAGCCTACAGCTCAGCCGTGAAATGTTGTACAAGTGCGTAATGTTAGGATTGATACTGTGAGCAGAATGTCTACTAAGGTAGATCCTTTGACCATCTATTCTTCATGTTTGGTTGATACTGTAAGCGGAATGTCTACTTGTGTAGATGAGTTGCAGACGAATGGTTCTTTGCGTGTTGAAGCTGTAAGGAAAACGTCTACTGGTGTAGATATCATTTTGAATACCTTCCTTTCCTATGTTAAAACTGTAAGCGGAATGTCTACTAAGGTAGATAGTAATTCTAATATCTGTAATATAACAAAGTTGAAACTGTAAAGAAAATGTCTACTGAGATAGATACTATCCTCATCAGCCTGTAACTTCAATATTGAAACTGTAAGCGGAATGTCTACTAGGGTAGATTTGTAAATGTTGGACGTACTAATGGGGGTTAAGGCTGCAAGGGGAATGTCTACTTATGTAGATTCATATCTGCTTTTGAATGTTTATACGTTAAAGTTGCAAGGGAAATGTCTACTAGAAGTAGATGGATTTTGGCTCACTTGATATTGAAATGTTAAGGCTGCAAGGGGAATATCTACTAGGGTAGATATGGGCTTACTACAGCTATGCTGGGCGTTGAGACTATAAGGAAAATGTCTACTAAGGTAGATATCATTGGGAATTTCCTCCTTCTTTTGTTGAAACTGTAAGAAAAATGTCTATTGACGTAGATACTGCTCCCTCACGAACAAGCATATCTGTTGAAGCGGTAAAAATAAATGTCTACTAAAGTAGATTTGCTAAAGTAATAATAATTGATTTTGTTGAAACTGTGAGAAAAATATCTACTAATGTAGATTAAGAACTATTTGCTTGGCAGATGTGGTTAAGACTGCAAGGAGAATGTCTACTAGATGTAGATAAATATGGATTCTGGTTAAGGCTACAAGGGAAATATCTACTAGGGTAAATTATAGATAAAAATGAAAACAAAAATGTCTGCTGGAGCAGATGAGTGTAAGCGCAATACAAAACATTGTGGATAAGACTGCAAAGGAAAAATGTCTACTATAAGTGTTGCTGCATATTGGACTAAAATTGTAAGGTGAATGTCTACTGAGGTAGATATCCTCATCAGTTCCTATTAAAGCTAGTTGAAACTGTAAAGAAAATGTCTACTGAGGTAGATACTATCCTCATCAGCCTGTAACTTCAATGTTAAAACTGTAAGCGGAATGTCTACTTGCGTAGATCACTTTCTGTCGAATGCCCACAAACATATTGAAACTGTAAAGAAAATGTCTACTGAGGTAGATTTAGCATTAGGCTCAGATATTGAAAGACTGTCTGAAACTGTAAACGGAATGTCTACTGATGTAGATAATTCGAGAAACAATATCCCTTAACTGGTTGAAGCTGTAAGCAAAATGTCTACTGATGTAGATACAGACAGCCTCTTGAGTAGGAATGGGATTTAGGCTGCAAGGTAAATGTCTACTAAAGTAAATTGTAATTCCACTGAGCTGCCAATTCAGGTTGAATCTGTACGGAAAATATCTACTGAGACAGATATGAAATATTGTCCAGTGCTGTCTTCATTGGAACTGTTGGCGAAATGTCTACTAAGGTAGATCAGCTGAATTAATGGTTCCGTATTATCGCTGAGATTGTAAAGTGAAATGTCTACTGGTGTAGATTGATTATTACATCTCATAACCGTTCTGGTTGGGACTGTGAGCCAAATGTCTACTGGTGTAGATTATGTAGATGAGCAAAGAAACTCTCAGAAGGGCAGCGTTGATACTGTGAGCGGAATGTCTACTGGTGTAGATTCATTTTTTCATACGCATGATCAGAAAAGGTGAGTTGTGAGCAAAATGTCTACTGAGGTAGATCAGAGAGTATGATTTTTATTTGTTGAAACTGTAAAGAAAATGTCTACTAGGAGTAGATTATAGAAATATTTCATCAAAGCAAAAGTTAAGACTGCAAGGAGAATGTCTACTAAGAGTAGATATATATAAATATGGATTCTGGTTAAGACTGCAAGGAAATGTCTCCTGAGGTAGATATAATGCTTTCAGGAATCTGTGTAAAAGTTAAGGTTACAAATGGAATGTCTACTAAGAGTAGATATATATACTCATTTCTACGTTGAAACTGTTAGGGGAATGCCTACTAAGGTAGATGCAATGGAGTATCACCCAGTTTTGAATGGTAAAACTGTAGGAAAAACGTCTACTGCAGTAGATATGTAGACGATGAAGCGAGAAAAAGTTAGATGAATTGAGGCCGTAAGCAAAATGTCTACTAAAATACCCACTAATGTAAATCGGGTGTAGATTAGAATATATATGGGTTTGTTGAAGTTATTAGCAAAATGTCCGTTAACAAACTCCACAAGATCGCTGAATTTATAAAAAAAATGTCTACTGACGTAAATCAGATCGGCCATAAAAATGTTGTGCGAGTGCGCAGTGTTAGAACTAAAACAGTGAATGAAATGTAGGTCTAACGTAGATTGATGGATATGCATATTGAAGCTGTGGGTAAAATGTCTACTGGTGTAGATGTCAACATCGAAATCACTGATTGCAACACCACTCATCCATGATGTTACAAATTCTTTGTGAGCATCGCTTACCTCGTCCCAGGTAAGTTCAATCTCTTTTCCATTTCTGATAATTACCATAATAGTGTCCCCCCCTTTAAGATAAATATTAATAAAATCACTATAAATATAGATTTTGCCTCGTTGAAAAATAAATCTGTCTGCAACATCTGCAAACTCCATATTTATTGTGTCATATATAAAAATAATAAATTAAAGGAGGAAGATATTATGACAACGAAAGACTTTGAAATAATTGATCAGGTAGCTAATGAGATTTCACCGGAGTACAAGGCAACACTCTCAATCGAAGAAGAGTGGGTATCGTTTGAAAATACAAAAAATGATACCAAAAAGGTTGTGATGAGTGTTAACAGCCTTGTGGAAATGTATACCGCTGATAAAGAAAAGTTCATGCGAACTCTCAAAGCTTCAATCAGCGGGGATTTAACCTCGTTTGACAAGGTTAAGGACAGAATCGTCTGCCGCCTAGTTAATCCAAAAAGATGTAAACCGGCAATAGACCAGTTGGTTCACAAAGGTTTTTTGGACATGACAATGACATTCCGCATCATTGTCTCATTTGAGGAAGCAGAGGAATCAACATTGATCTCAATGCCAATATCCAATATGCTTTTTTCTGAATGGGGTATAACGGTAGATCAGCTGTACGAAATTGCAGCAAAGAATACCGTCAGAATATTTGGCGCAGAAACACTCTCCATGACAGACATACTGCTTTCGCAGATGGCTCCGGAAGAAAGAGAAATTTTCCGTCAAATTCTTGATGATGCACCGTTAAAGCAGTATGTGCTGAGCAATCGCACTCGCACGTATGGAGCAGCTTTGATGTTCTACTCGGACGAGATTAAAAAGCGCGCAGAAGCATGGGGTTCGGATGTGTTAATCCTCCCATCATCTGTACATGAGGTTATCCTCTTACCGATGATAACCCCGGATCAGGTTAACATTAACGATCCGGATGAGGTCAACGCAATGGTTAATAGCATTAACCATGAGTATTTGTGTGACAATGAAGAAGTTTTGTCAGACCATTCGTATTGTTACATACGAAGTCTTGACAAGATAATTGTCAACGATTAAACAAAAAGGTCCCTTTCTACTACAGAGAGGGACCTTTTTACTGCCAAAGGAAGGAAAATGAAGTTATCTGCCCACATATATTGGAAACTCAATTGTTTCAAGCATTTCTTTATATTTATCCCCATCCACATACAGGGCAAATGTAGCATCTTTTCCATTTTCATATTCCTGTCTTATATCTCTAAGCAAAACTTCACCCTTATATTTCGCATTGTCAAAAGGAGTATCAATGTCATCATACTTATTAATATATGAAAGCATATCATTGTCAATAATAATAGGGCTGTCAAACACTTCCTCAAAGGATTTGCATAATGAGTATAATTCTTCTTGAGAGAATGTTATATAATAAGCGGAAAACCATGAAGATGGCTTCTTCATAGTTCCATAACGCAGACTGTTCAAAATCAATCTGATATAATCTTCCTTAGAGGATATAACACCTTTATCTAAAGCATCCCTAATTTCATCAACAGTGAGTGGAAGATAAGTATAATTATATACAGCTCTAACTTTATGTGGAATAAATCCCAACACAGATACAATTAACACTATTGCTAATAATACAAGACCCAACACAATTGGAAAAAATACTGCAGCAACAAATCCGTTCGCAATATTACTATCCCCTCCTATAAAATTAAATATTCCAGCTTTGCCTAATATTATGAACGCAGCTATATAGGTTATAAAAAGAACTAATAAAATAGATCCAAAGAACTCATTAAACAGTGCGTTACAAAATGATTTTTTCTTACTCATGTTTTTAAAGTTATTCATAAAAATTTTCCTCCAATCTTCCTATGAAACTAGCATCTTTTTGTTTTGTCATTGTTCCAGTTGTTTATTGTTGTTACCATATCTGATTTCTCAGTATGTCTTCCACATATACTGCAAATAGCAAATACATTTTCCGTTGTTCCACCACAATAATATAATTTATCCTTTTCATACATCAATAAAGGTCTTTCCTTACATCCGCAAGGGCATGGCTTCAAATTATCCCACGGATGATGACAACCGCTACCAACCGAACCAATAATAATCGCATTTTTTCTAGTGTTGAAGTTTAATGCTTTCTTCTTCATTGTTTTTCCTCCTTGGAAATCTCGTAATTCTAACTCCCTAAAATTCAAGGGATTTAATTTCATGACTTTTTGTAAGCAACTGCGGCCAGCACTTCTCTGTATGGTGTCGTCCTTGTCTTTGTGCTTCCCCACTTTGTCATAGTTCCGCAGAGTCCTTCATTGTACGGTTTTACAGTATCATATTCGCAGAATGCATCTTCACCATTGATGTATGCAATTCCTTCATGACAGGCTAACATATCATGCAGCCTCTTCTCATCTTTTACATGGTATTCGTTGAACAGTTCTCTGTATTCATCGCCATTCCATATACCAGATCGTGTATTCCTTATATCATGACACACGTTTTTGCCAACAAGCATTATGTGTCCGATATGTCGTTCATCTGCCTTTAACACTACATCCGCAGCATTCACATCGCAATTGAAGTTAAATGTCCGGACAGTTTCTTTGCCTTTAAACTTGTCCAGCTCATAAGTGGCAATATTTGTACCAACAAATCCACCATTCATGACGAGCCAGTCAATATGATGCATCCTGATGTAATCAGCAACAAGCGTCAATGCTCCGCCAACGAAAACATATTTTGCAATCGGCGGCATTTTTTTTAACACTGTCACACCTAGATTTTCAAGCTGCTCTTTTCTTTTGATGCCATCTTTTGTTTTCGGATAAGGATCCAGCACTACGCACTTCAGCACACCTTTATTGTGTAAATAATGAGCTGCCACTACATCATCTACGTCAGCATCCAATTCTGCTATGTATACAATTTCTTTATTCATCATCAGTATTTTCCTTTCTGTTTTATATATAATATTTACAAATTCAGTTTTGTCCAAAACAAAATAAATATCTCATAACAATAAGTATGATAGTTTTATATTTAATTCATGACTTTCCACATAAAAAATACAGACAGTGTTGCAACTGTCTGCATTAATTCTTGTATCTATATTATTCTTTCAGCTTCTTTAACAAGCCAACATACCATGTATTCTCAATATCTTCATCTTCATCAGAAATTCCTTTTACATCCTCTGCTGACTCAATTTCCCGCCACCAGCTTTCGCATCCATATATAATCTTCTTAACCTCCGGAACGAAAATAGCAGGATTATTAACAGCTCTGTTTCGCAGTATACCTGTATCTTCATCATATGATGTTGCTATATTGATAGGCAGCTCCCCAAGATATATGCCCAGATAAGATTTATTCTCATATTCTTCGCCGCAAGGCTTAATTTCACAGAGGGTTCCGCATTCATAACCAAGAGTATATGGCTTAATTTCTTCTGATTCGATCCCGTTTACAGTAATCGGGTATTCAATATACCTGCTGCTGAATTTACTGCAGTTTTCGCAATCTTTACGAGATACATTTTTGACATTTAAGCATTGTTCTAAGTTTTTCACGGTCTTTTGTTGTTAATTTGCCAATAATATCTAATGCGTCTTTTATAGTTGCCATTCACACCATTCCTTTCTTTAGTTATCGTTGTTAAAGTACTCGTTATCCAATATTCGTTTCAGCAAACCCACCAGATATGGCGGTGGTTGCTTGCGTTCCTGTTCCCATTCTTGTATGTTTCTAACAGAAATACCAAAGTAAGTGGCGAATTTACTTTGGCTCATTCCTGTTAAATCTCTTAATTCTTTAATTTTCATCTTTTTTTCTCAACAGTTTTGCAGTATTTTCAAACTCAGTCATAGGAATTTTTTCAATCTCGTCATCTCCAAACATTATGGAATAATATGATGAATTCGCTTTACTACCAAAGTATTCCGCAACAATCTTTCCGATTTGAAGTTTGTGAGAAGTTGCCTGTTCTGTCATAAATACATAATCGCCATTCCCAAAATAAGATTTTTCCATTAGTTGTGTACTCCTTCCAAATATTTACTATAAATATAGTATACGCTATAAGCGTATACATGTCAAGGAAAATTGAAAAAAATCAGTCATTTAATTAGACACAGCCTTGTATTTTTCATATATATAATATGCACAAATCCAACTTTGTCCAAAGAGGAAATAATTTATCCGTTTTTATTCGCCGAGCAAATAATCTCTTGCGTATTCATCACCGAATCTCTTATACATCCAATTTCTGTAGTCAGGAGTGCAGTTGCCTGAATGATGATATTCTTTCACGTATCTACCTCAGTAGACATTTCACAATATTACTTCATTTATTACACTACTATTTGCATCTTATAATTCAAATACTGACACTACACACTTGTGCAGTATCTCACAGTTAATTATATTCTTTACATACAAATTCAAATGTATTTAAAAGAGAAGTCACCTACTTTGTCTTTAACTTCTGCGCCTACTTCAAAATCAGGAGAAAAATCCTGAACCACAATACATGGGCTGATTGGATCTGTTTTTGTAATAAGGTCAACCATATAATCTATCAAGTCACTGCTCTTTCGATTATTTAAGTCTGACTCCTTATTAATTACGTCATAATCAAATGTCGGATCTACTTTAGTAGACATTTTTATGATCTGACTGCTCTCACAGTCATGTTTAGATTCATTATTAATCAAATCGTAATCAAATTTTGGCAAAGGCGTCCATGCTGCCACTGGGACCTCTTCCATACAGTCACTTGTTTTGGACCACTTATCCAGTCTTAGATTCATGATAAACTTCCTTTCTTTTCCTAATTATATCTTTTTTCGATCTCAAGAATAGGTTCCTGTTCTATAACTTTAAGCGAGTCTGTTAGCTCTGCCATATAAATATAACCTTCGACTAGATGAGATTTCCCATCTGTTGATTTAATTAATTCCGACTCCTTATTAATCAAATCATAATCAAACTCAGGCTGAGGCATCCATGCTGCCACCGGAACCTCTTCTATACAGTCACTTGTCTTGAACCATTTATTCAGTCTTGAATTATAATAGTCTCTTGCTACAAACGCACTGTGTCTGCGCACCGTCAGGAAATACGAGCTTCTGTTTGCTGATATATCCTTGAATGTTGGGTTGTTTTTCATATTCCATTCCATACTGTTCACACTCCTATTTGTTTGCTATTCCGGCAGCGAAAGTACTTCCGGTGTGATTATTAATACCTGACATCCGTTTACCGAACCAATATGCATTTCAGAAACCTTTGATGGAATAAAATTTCCATTTTCAACCACACTATTAACCACAATTGGCAAATCAATGCCCTGCAAATACTTTGTGTGACCGTCCACATCATTCTGTAGTATTGAAAAGGATTTTGAACCAGTACACTTCTGTCTGTTTCGCATTGATTCCACGTCTTTGTAGAATTTATCAATTTTATTCCAAGCTTCTGTCATACTTTCTGAGTCTGACACATCTTCTGCCGCCGAAGCGGTTATTGCCTTAATTTCATTCATAAATTCCACTGCCAGTTCAACATTCATTTCTCTCTGATTTTTTGTCATATGATTCACGCTCCTATCTGTCTAATTATTGTTTTTCTATATATATAATATTTACAAAACCAATTTTGTCCAAAAACAACATTAGCTTTCTACATAAAAACAGACAGCCACACGGCTGCCTGCATCAAACATGTATTTAGTTTTCTTATTCCGGACAATCCTCAATTCTGTAGTTAGGCCTCATACCCTGAGCTTCCCAGACAAGATACTCTCTCATATCATCAATGTCTTAAATTTCAGCCCATTTACTGTGTTCTTCGTCAAGATCTACATTTGGCTCGAACCATGCTTTAATTTCTTCAAAGCTCATTAGCTTACTATAAGAAGCCCTGTTATCCACATCAGTTATTCTGTATTTCATTATTTTTCCTCCTTTACACAAGACCATATTCCTAGATTTCATTTTACACAACATTAACAACAAATTCAATAATTTTATGAATATCATTCAGTATATCGGTAGTCTTTTGTCTCATCGACTTTAGTAAATATTTTCTTACAAACCCAAATATGTATTATTTTGTTCATTGATCTACGTTAGATTTACACCAGTAGACATTTTGCCCACAGCTTTAACAATTATTCTATCAGTATTAGCATCTTTATCTACCCTAGTTCTACTTTAGTAGACATTTTTGTAATACTATTTTGCTCTCACATATTTCAGCATTTACATTTCAACCCTGACATTACGCACTTGCGCAATGTCTCACAGCTAATTATGACTTATCACGCTGCAATTCTTTTTCATAATCTACCCTAGTAGACATTTTTCTTACAGCTTCAATCTGCAAACACATAAAAAGATTATCTATCTACTTATTCAGTAGACATTTTGTTGCAGTATCACTTTACTGATTACACTATTGTTAGCATCTTATAATTTTTAACCCTGACACTACGCACTTGCGCAATGTCTCATAGTTAATTATATTCTTTCTATATATATAATATTTACAAAACCATTTTTGTCCGAAAATTTATCAAACTATTTGCATTCATTAATCCAATTTTTTATATTTAGTATCGTCAGTAAAAGCATCTTCAGAACCCAATGCAAGATATGAAAAGCCGGGATTTTTGCGGCCCAGTTCTTTCAAATACTTTTTAATAATTAACTACTCTTATTTCATTGTATATTTCTTCTTTGTCTTTAGTAATAAGAAGTTCTTTTATATAGTTCCAATCTCTGTATTTAACAAATAGTCTCTCAATCCATTCTGTAGGATATGGATACCCAACTGCTTCTCTACCTGCTGCATCCCTCTCTTGTTTTGTTAATTCCGGATATTCAAAATGTAATTGAAGAACATCTTCTCCATTAATCACCGTCACATGTTCTACTTCATAATTTCCAAATGGTACATGTTCAAAATCAATATCATCTACATTTCCATACCATAAAGCTATATACTTTTCTTTCTCATCTGTACTAAAAATAACTACTTTTGTTCTTCCACCAGTTACTGTTAAAATATCTTTAATCGTCATTTTTATTATTCCTTTCCGTAAAAAGAAAACTTGATTGTCCACTACCCTTTATCCCGGCAATATTCATACTTTCCATTTTCAAAGTCATTAACAAAAATTTCTGTAACATCATTGCCATAATTTAATTCATCGAGTGTTGTTCCATCTCCACTGCGAAGTCCATCAATATCATATCCTTTACTTTCAAAATAATCATTGATTTCTTTATCAAGCACAGCTGCTTATGAGGTCAGTTGTGCCAATTTATGCATTTTTTCTTGTATGTTTTTAGATATTCTCATAATTTCTCAGCTCCAATTTCTTAACATTACAGCATCATAATTCTAACAAACATAAACATTATAATTCCAATAAGCGAAATTGTCATTCCCAAAAGTAGATAAAATAATATTGTACCCAATTTAGACAGTATTTTATTTCTTTTGCTGTCATATTTAACCCTTACCTTATCACCAACATTCAACTGGTCATGAAAAAGTGGATTAAAATTTATGTTTTGTGGTCCCTTAACGTGTATATTCTGACCATTCGCGTCAATCTCATATTCATATACAACTAAACCATGATTCCGTCTTTGATCATATTTGCATATAATTGTTGCATATAAATATTTTACAATCATAAATTTAATCAAAGTAAACATCCAAAAGAAAGTATATAAAACTCCAGATAATAAGGTAATTATACTGATAATCACAAATACTATCATATTATTCGCTCAGCCTTTCCAATAAATCGTTTCTCACCTCTGTCAGTGCATCCAGTCTTGCCATCATGCGGGCTTCATAGCCAACATCTTTTGTGTTGGCAATTTCAGTTTCACACCTTTTGATTTTTGCACAAAGTTTATCAATATAATCTCTTATTGATTCTCTCATATCCGGCTTATCACCAAAATCAACTCCACCAAAATCTTCTTTAGTTAATTCTCTTCCACACTTAGGACAAAATCTAAAGCGATTATCATTATTGACTTGTTTTTTACTTCCTGAAAAAGCAATTCCTGTCATATCTAAATATTTATCAATTTGAACCATTCTAAAATCATATTTTCCACCACATAATTCACAATTATTATTCATTATCTTTCACCTCCAAAGGAAAGTTAAATTTCTTTGCCTTTTACTCACAAAAATTTTTAGCCCATAAGCAACTTCCATCATTATTGCAAGTTAATTCAATACCATATTTTGTTTTAAACCATATGTCAAGCCATTCAAAGAAGTCTTTTGTAACATTAATAATGCAGCTACTAACACAATTCATATTTGGCAATGCAATTTCCATATGTGGAATACGTGAATATTCTGTTGCCCCCTCATATTCATATCTGAATGGGCAACCCTTAACTGCTAATTCATTATTTAATTCCATTACCATCTCTCTTGTTATCTTCATACTATTACCTCCATTCTTAAACCCATAGTAAACTTAAAGTTATTGGGGGTTTATATCTGATATTCAGATGCGCACTTGTCACATACACTAAGGTTATCTTCTTCAATATAGTTGCCACATAACTTACAATGATGTGCTTTATGTTTATTCTGTTCTATTTGAAGTAGTATATCTTTTTCTCTTTCTGCTTCGTCTAAATCAATACCGAAAAATTCAGCAAGCAATTTTTCTTTGTTAATATAGTCTCCATTTCCCATAACATCAGCAAATGGACTTTCCCTCTTTTGCTTTCTGTCAAATACAATATATTTACCTAAAAACCAATCCAAAAATTCTCCGCATAATTGTGACTGTTCTTGAATTTCTACCATTTTATCCAATGTTGGCGTTTTTGATTTTTCCATAAAATATAATCCTTTCATAGTAAACTTAGATTTCAAGTCCATTTTCCATGCATTTTTCTGCAAATTCGCTTGAATTATTTCCGACGATCTTCCTATAAATGCGATTCCAGTCTGTATTTTTAAATGCTATTCTTATATCATCTTCAAGGTACGTATTGAAAATCAATCAGTTTTTGTTCCAGCTTGTTGCCTCTATATTCCTCCAATACCTGACATGTAACAAATTCAATGGTATTAGGCATAAATTCTTTCGAAATTCCCGTCAAATCAAATACACCGTCTCTGTTATCTTCTGGCCGTGTAAGCAATGATGCAATAATTCAAATCAGGGCCAGAGGTATATTTATATCCATTCGTCTCTATGTCAACAATAATATCTCTGATTCTCTTCCTGAACTCATACCATTTTGTTCCCAGTTTCTGTGCCTTTTTGTAAGCATCATTCTTTGCAATCTTCTGCACAACTTTCCTATTGCCAAATATCGGAATGAAAATAATCGCAAGAATTGCAACAATGTACACAATTCCAAGCAACAGTACAAGAAACTCGGTACCAACAGTCGTAAAATAGTCAGACCATGTACTGTTGCTTCCTCCCAATGATGTTAATTTTTCAAATGCCCTTTCAAAAAGCTGTAAATATTTTTGCAGCATATATTGTTCTCCTTTTACACTTTATTTTAAATTAATAATGCCCCTGAGACGCCTGTCGTCAGCAACAAAGATTATCTTTTTGTTCATTGCTTCTGCCTTTTCCATTGCAGAATCATATGTATCACCCACTGCTGCCACAACTTCCGATGCTGGCTGGTTTATTTTACATAAGGCAATCTCGTCAGCAGCTTTTGCTCCATTGGAAACAGCATATCTGATTGTCTCATCGGTGCAGAAAGCAATGATATTCTTATTTTCATCAACTATCGGCACAGCAGGAAGCTTGTTGAGTACCACAGCGATCGCGCTGACTGTACTATGCAGCGTGTAAAACTTTCTCACAACTGACATTTCATCCTTACAGGTCTTGATGTCTCCTGATATTTTTGTTTTTACATCATCAAGAAAATCGGCCATCGCGTCTGATATGTCAATGAAGAACCCGCCATCCGGATTGTGCGACATATAATTACGCAATACCCTGCACACATACATTTTCTGCGACATCTGGTCCTCACCGTTATCTTTCATCTTATCTTCAAACCATTTGAAATTTTTATCATCGCCATAAGTCTGGCGAATAAGCTGCTCGCATTCCTTGAATTTCTCAAGAAATGCCGCATTGTTATCTGTTTTCTTTGCCATTTTTTAATCCTCACTTTCCTTTGCGTAAACAATTTTATCATTGATAGAATATTTTATAACACCAGTGTCATCACCGTTATTGCTAAAAACCAGCTTTGAAACAACGCCGCCTGTGCTTAAAATATTATTATTATTTTCATCAAGCCAGTAGCTTTCATTTAGATTTATACATATATCTGTTTCATTTCCATTATCATCAATACAATGCAGTCTAATTTTTCTTGCAACAAAATCATTCTCATTTTTAACATCTTTAATTGCTTGTATTCGGTATAAATGTTCCGTAACTTTATTGGCTGCAATATTTGAAAGACTAATTCTATATTTTCTCAAAAGTCTTTTTGATTTCATTCTCATCGACAAAGTAATTGCAGACAAATATACTTCCAACGCGGTCAGTGCTAATGCTATTATTGTCAAAATTGAACCTGCTCCAACATCACATTTACTAATTGTACTGAAGTATAAAAAATCTGTAACAATTACAAACGATAATAACACCATTATAATACCTGTCTGAAAACTAAATTCATTCCACGCACTATTGTAAGCAGCTTTATATATTTGATAAACTTCTTTATATTTACAGGTTTCATCACAATCAGCAATATTGCTTTTTCCTATCACAATTAATCCTCGCTTTCATATATTTCTTCTATATCTACTTCTTTTATATAGACCGTTTTATCATTAACAGTGTATTTTATGACACCCGTTTCAGAGGTTTCACCGTCATCACTAAAAAGCAATTCTGAAACAATACCGTCTGTGCTTAAAATATTATTATCATTTTCATCAAACCAATAGCTTTTATTTGGGTCAATATACACATCCATTGTGTTTCCACTGTCATCAATACAATGCAATATACTTTCTCTTTTATTAAGACGTCCTTCGTCTGTAAATATATTTTCATTTTTAATATCTTCAATTGACTGTATTCGATATACATGCTCTGCAATTTTATTAGCCGCAATATTTGAAAGCCTTATTTTATATTCTTTTAAAAGCTTTTTTCCTTCTGCTATTATCGGCAAAATCATTACAGATGACCACAGACCAGTAACAACTATTGTCATTGTCATAGCCATTAAAGCTCGATTAGAGTTGTCATTATATTTACCAGTTATCCCGCAATATAAAAGATATACAACCGTAATCGTGACAGCGAACAATAATAACACCGTTACAATCGTCTGAGAAATAAATTTCTTTCGAATATCATCATGCACATTTTTATACGTCTCATAAAGACCTTCATATTTGCAGTTCTCGTCGCAATCAGCTATATTACTTTTTCCTATCATAATTAATCCTCGCTTTCTGTATACACAAGTGCATTGATATATAATCTTCCAGCGCCGGTAAACACCGGAATATGGTGATCAATTATCCACGCTTTTGTTCTTTTGTTTTTGTCATACATATAATAGGTACGCCTGCCATCAGGCATAATTACCGGCCTGTTATTTCTTACGCAGCAGCTTCCCCATACGGCATCATTTGAATATGCAGACCACTCAATGCCTTTTTCTTTGAGCATCTTAATGATCTCATCGCCGCTCTTATTCAAAAGTTCTTTGTTTGAAAAATATGTGCATCCTGCTGCCTGTATCGCATTACGGTGTCCACAGCATTGTCTCCAATAAATAAGATTTGTCACTTCTTCTTTGGGAATGTTGAAACACCTGGCATCAAAGTATGCGCCCTGCCTCCATGCCCTCCTGTATGCATTAATCAGCTTTTCATTTTTTAGCATATGCACATGCGGATATCCATTTTCACTGAGAAATCCATGAGCATTCTTACAAAAAATTCTGTAGAATGCCATAGATGCCATGCCTGCTGTTACACTGCATATCTTTTCTACTTCATCATCGAACCATGCTTCTGAATTAAGGTGTTCATAATCCACAAGGATAAGCGTAATCTCGTCTGACTGCGTGTATCCCATTACACATCCCTGTACATTCTCACAGAGATATTTCATAGTTTCCTGCATAGATTTCATAAAAACATTATCAAACGGCTTATCAAAGCCTTTTGTGAAGCTTTTAAAATGACAGCCATCCAGTCTTATTGCCACAGGACAGCGTCTCATAAGCTTATTTTTGGGAACATTCTCATAAGTTTTCATGCGAGTTTCCAAATCTGTTGTTCTTGACATATCAGTTTCCTCCTCTCACTGCTTCTTCTGGCTACTCGTACTTTTGCAATTTTTCAATCCAGTCAGCAATCTGAAGCCTGTCTTCATTACTTAACTCATCAATATGTTTATTGTTATATCGAAACAGCCGGATTGCGTCTTCTTGTGTAATCATCTTCACAAGTTCTCTCTTTCGCTATTGCCACTCATAATATTTAACAATCATGTCATCAGAAACAGGAATATCCTCGCACTCCTCACAGCCATTCTCGCATGTATAATTGTCAGGAATATCTTCCCTGTTATAATACTTTCTGCTGAGTTCCTGACATTCTGGACATTTAACAAAATACACTTCTACACATTTTCCATCACTCACCTGTTTTTCACACATTTCTATGGCAGTCTGTTTCGTAACCTCGAAATATCGCTGTACGGCAGATGGAAAGACTATATCACCTCTGTGACACATATCCCAAAGGTCCGGATTCTCTGTTTTTACAATACTCTTCTTTTCTGTTTTTAAATCATTCTCAATAATACTTTTAACTCGCCTTAAGCTTTCAAGCGACACATCATTAAGAAGTTTTCCTGACTTTCCAAGCCATGCTACAATCTGTCTCTTCTCTACATAATCCAAAGCATCCCGTTTTACTGTAAAAAGATACCTCGGCCAGTCACAATTGACCTGCTCAATTAAACAGTCTCTTTCATACCCAGACTCAGCAAATTTTACATTATTTGTAATTGTTACATATTTGCGGCCAACAGATATGATATCAACCTCACTAATATTCTCGTATTCAGGTATAAGTCCATTTCTTGTTAACAAATATGCTGTTTTGTGATTTTTGAATTTATCAAGCGTACTCATAACAGAACCTCCATTTCTTATATTCCTACATATATAATATTTACAAATTGATTTTTGTCCAAAAAAAAAGACTGACAAAAATGCCAGTCTTTCCAGTTTTACAAGCTTTTTATTGCTTCTCTAAACGTCTGTTTTCTCGCAGCGTCGTCGCCAATAAGAAATTCCGCAGAAGCAATTTCATCAAGAATACTCACATAATACGAATACTCAAGTGCATATCTTTTCGGTGTTGATAAAACTTCACGAACAGAAATTCCATCAGCAAAAAGTTTCTTATGCCATGGAATTTCACTGTTTTTGATGAGAGACTCGATATATTCGTCTGAGTTAATATCAGCAAAAGTTATCAGGTTCACATGGTTTTCACAAACAGAAATATAAGCAATACTGTTACGTTCGGTATTATTAATAGTCATTACGTACAAATCTGCTGCTGACGGATGAAGCTTGACAAAAGCCTCAATCCTGCTGCAGAAAACAGAAACAGTATCGCCAAATTCTACTCCCATTTTTATACCGACAGCCCTTGTATTAAACAGATTTTCCTCAATTACTGCAAGAGTTCTTTCCGTAAAGCAAAGAGCACCTGCAAAATTTACAATGTAGTCACCATGTCCTGCAGCCTCAATTTTTTGAAGCGTCATCCATAAATTCGATAAAATCATAATCAATTCCTCCTTTTATATATGATTTGATTAGTTACAGGACAAAGGTGGATTTTAATACAAAAAAAAACAGGTGAAAGAATAATTCTTTCACCCACTTTTCGTTTAACAGCCCCAGCCTCCAGTATCAGTATCTAAAATACTGGAATAATTAGACACCAGCCAGCTGTACAGCCATTTAGTATCTTCTGTAGCATAAGGTTTTCGATGAAGATGTTCATACAGACGCGCATTACCATCTAAATTAGCATAATCCACATCACAGAGCGTATAAGCTCCACAATTTTCAGCCAAATATACCAGCTCATTTTGTAATTTCTTAGGCGTAATTTCTGTAAAATCAGCAAGAGACAACACTCTTCTGGTTGTTGAGGCACAGGTTTTTGCATCTTCATAGCCTTCCAGATAATACTCGTTTTCCGGATCCGATGCCAACCTTGCAATAAGCTCGCAAATCTTACTGACACTTCTCACTATTGACAGCTTGAATTCCTGCCGACTGTTTACATCAAGATTTCCCAGAGACAAGTTAACCCCATTCGCTACTGAAACAGCTTCTTTAGGAATCAGCTCGTCGTATATCTTCTCTCTGTAAAGATGATAATTTCTTTCCTGAATTCTATCTTCACAAAGATATGATGTATCAATTTTCAGCAAAGCACCGGGCCTATCCAACAGTAAATTCCAATATGGCAGATATTTCCTTTCGCACATATGACTGGCAGGCACCATATCATCAACAAGCTTTGAGTTGTCACCTACAATTGGTTTGAGCCCCTCTGACAAAATCCGGTCAAGATATTCAGGTCTCGTTAGATGATATAAATATTTCATAATGCACCCTCCTATCTTTTTATTGGTTGAATATGATCCGCTCTGATTGCTTGATAGTCAATATGATAATTGTCATATGTACTATAAGCAGAAAAAAGCCAGCCGCATCCATCGCTCGAGTCAATGACATCATCAATAGATTTACAGCCATGTTCGTAACAGTGTTCATCGTTTTTACAATCTGATGCTGCAAACGCAACAAGAGTTTGTTTTACATCATCAATACTTCCATACAGATTATAGACAGCAGTTCCATTGGCTTCTGACGATGTAACTGTAATAATCCAGTCGGCCTTATAATTCTCATCATATTTCTCCATAATATTTTTCCTCCTTTATTAAATATGATTTTATTAACTACAGGATAAAGATGGATTTTTATCAGCAAATACACACACAAAAAAAAAAGACGCATGATACAAATCACACGTCTCACATCACTTAAAGCATAAGCTCTTCGGCAGCAAAATCGTTGTTTTCAAATTCGCCAAACAATTTCAGTGTTTCCAAATCATTACTAATGGCTTTGTCTGTTACATATCTTTTTGCTCTCAGTATATTCGGCTCATTCGTAAAATAGCCTTTCTTCTTAGAAACAGTGCCCACATAGCCTGTCTCACCGCTGTACTTATTTGTCCACTTGAGGACTTTTCTGTTCTTCATTATTATCATCTCCTTTCGCATTTTGTAAAAACTTGTATTCTAAAGTCGTATTAAATATAAACCCGAATTCCAATATCATTGTAAGTGTAAACAGAATTTCAAATCTTATATTCAGATTTGTTATCTGAAAAAACATAAAAAGCAGTGTTATAGTTGTAAATATCAAATTGTATCGCATGTAATCATCAGACATTTGGTTAAGCTCATTGTCATAATATTTGCTTTCAAGTCTGCGGCTTTTTGCAGTAAAAACTATAAAAATGATAGCATTAATGAAACCAGCTATACTAACAACCGTTTTTAATGCATCTGTTTTTATTAAACTATTTAAACTGTTAAACATTGCAACCAGTCCGAAACTCAAATTTGCAATTAAATCATACCATAAATATTTTCTTACCGTTTTCTGCGTATCCATAAATTTATACCTGTAAATTCTATCTTATTTGTCCGTTTGAGGACTCTTTTGTCCTTTATCATTGTTGTCTTCTTTTATATTTTGCGAAAACTTATATTCTAAAGTCATATTAAATATAAATCCGCATTCTAATACTATTGTAAATGCAAGCAAAAGCTCAAATCTTATACTCTGCATCATCATCTGAGAGATCTGAAAAAGCATAAAAAACATTGTCATGGCTGTAAATATCATGTTGTACTTCATGTAATCATTAGACATTTTGTCAGCAAGTCCATCAACAGAACAGTTTTTAAGTTTTTCCTGAGCCTTATTCAAAAGCTCTTGAAAATTCTTATCTCCGACTTTTGGCATAGATATGCCCATCTTATTAAGTTCACTGTCATAATATTTGCTTACAAGTCTGCGTCCTTTTATGGTAAAAACTACAAAAATGATAACATTAATGAGACCAGCCGTACTAACAATAGTCTTTAATGCATCTATTTTTATTATGCTGCTTAAGCTATTGATCATTGTAACCAATCCAAAGCATAAATTTGCAATTAAGTCATACCATAAATATTTTCTTACTGTTTTCTGTGTATCCATAAATTTATACCTGCTTATTCTCTACATTAAATGAACATGGAAATTCCTGTATTACAATTTTAGTTGGTTTATATTGTTCTAAAAAATACTTCATTAATTGAGATTTGCCATTTGCACTATTAAACTTAATAGCTGTTTTTATATTTTCTATATTTTCTACCATAAATCTTATTTTCTCTTTATCACTGACTACTCCCACAAACAGGCCTGTGAATTTTCGCCACTGATTTTATAATGATAATCTCCTTCCCTGTAATTACTTATATATATAGTATTTACAAAAAAGGATTTGTCCAAACGAAATGAATATTTATCCGGCATTTTTCTGTTTCTGCCGCTCTATTGCTGCATCAATCTCCGCCATCTCACGACGTTCTTTCTTGGCAGCTTTCCTTTCACGGGCTTTTCTTTCCTGCATACGCTTCTTCTTTTTATATGCTTCTTCTACTCTATTTTCAAGGTCAATTTCGATGATAGTTATTTCCATGAACCCCATAAGTGTAAGCATAAGTCCGCTTGTAAAATACATGATAAACTGTGTTCCATCGTCATAAAGTCCCATCAAGCTCCTTATTCCACGCTCAAGGCATATAAAGCCAATAGAAAACAGAGACAGAGTTGATATTGATACTGACATGTCTTTAAGGAAGACATGTTTTAAAAGTGTTGATTTTTTAATTTTAACCTGCATAATAATTATTCTGGGAACCTGAAACCAAAACTAAATGGCATATCTCCCAAGTCCTTTTTGACATTTTTCATTTCTTCGCGGGAACTGCATTTCACTATAGGTGTTCCGCTGCTATTATCTACTTTGTATCCCTTTTTGTTCATTCTTTCTGTAAATAAATCTCTCTTATCCGGTTCCGGAATATATTGTCCGCTCTCCTCTTCCGAAGCCGCTTGTTTCTTTGCCATATCATGCTCTCCTTATGCCGTGAAGCTATATTTTCTTCTTCTGACAAGTTCGTCAACATCATACTCGTCATCTATTCTGCTTATCATGCGTTCATCTTCATCAAAATTATACTGCCACCTGTGCAGTTTTACGTCATAATAAACCGGATGATTAAGAGAATTATTGATATAAAGCCTTCTGTGACCATTCTTTTCCCACAGTACTGCCGTAAGCGGATCATTTTTAACTTTGCATCTTGTTTCCACAGGCGCATCAGTTAAATCTTCATTGCTGAAGGTTTTCCACTTTGACGGATCGAGCATTACCGGCTTTCTTTCATCAACAACTGCAGCTTTCACCTGCTCAGAAACAGAATTGCTGTTATCATTAACAGGAAGCACTGCCACATGCTGCGAATAAATATCTTCATCAGAAACTTCTGTGTCATCCTCTTCAAACGATGCATTGACAACAGAGCCCTCATCATGCTCATCAGTCCTGCATTTGTTAACAAGTCCCCATAAAACCCTTGATGTTGCAATTACATCATCAATACTATTGTGGAATTCCAGTCCGGCATCTGCATGAAAGTATTCTGCCAGCGTGCCTAGTTTGAAGTTTGATACATCCTGCTTTGTAAGAACTGCTTTTGCAAGTATCATGACATCAATTTCATTCTTTGGGATCCACTTGCCAAAACCAATTCGTCTTGCCATTTCATTTACAAGTCCATCATCGAAATTCGCATTATTATAGCCAGAAACAAAGTCTGCTGAATTAAGATAGTTCAATATTTCGGCACCAGCCTCATATTCCGTTGGACAGTCAGCAACTTTTTCATTTGTAATATGATTAACAGCAGTAATATATGCAGGAATGGTCATCATTGGATTTAAGAACATATTCCGTCTATCAATCTCATCCATGCCGCACTCGCTAACCTGATACCTGATTGCTGAAAACGATAGTATTCTGGTATTTTTTGATTTAAACCCAGTTGTTTCCAAATCATATACCACTATCTTTTTATCTTTAATCTCATCCCACAGGGATACAAGATTTATGTTCATAGCTTTCTCCTTACTTGTTTTTCATTGTTTCAACACATTTATCCTGCCTTTTCGTGCCACCATCTACCTCAGTAAACATTTTTTATAGCTTTAATCGTAAATCTACATTTAGTAGACATTTCGTCTACAGTCTCAACAAACCCATATTTATTTATATCTACATATTTGCATCAGTAGACATTTCGTTCACAGTTTTATTTAGTTCGCTTGCCTTGTCCCTCGATACATCTACCTTAGTAGACATTTTCCTTACCGCCTCAACAATTATTCTATGGGCATTAGCATCTTTATCTACACCAGTAGACATTTTAATTAGCTGGCAGACAGACTATATCAGCCCGCCCACCGGTATCTATATAGATGAACTCAAAAGCCTCATCTATATAATATTTACAATTTAATTTTTGTCCAAAGAAATTATGAAAAATATCAAAAAAAATACGACAGCCTCAAATCCGATCAGGCTGTCGCTTATATAATAATAAAGGAGGTTCCCGCGTCTGCCCTAGCAGACATCTTAAGAACGGGAAGCGTAAGGGATTTATGACTACAATTGATCCTTACACTATATATAGTATTCCATTTTTCAATTTTGTCCAGATATTGACACAAATTTTTGTAAAAAATGCGGCAGCCATTTCGCCCCGGCTGCCGCTATCTTATATAAAGGAGGTGTATTTGCAAGGTACTTTTACTTACAACACCTTGCAAAAAGAATTTATGAATAAAACAAAGTTTTGCTTTACACATATATAATATTCCAAATTCAATTTTTGTCCAAAGAAAAGATAGAAATTATATTTCATTTTTAACCACGTTTCTTCCGTTACAAAATCCAACTTTGTCATGTAACTAATAAAGATTTTAAAACATGCAAAGGAGGTTTTGTATATGAAATCAAAAGAATCATCTACAAGCAATGAATCTGTTTCACAAAGTAAGCAAGAAAATGAAATGCCTAAGATTAATATCTTTACAGAAATGTTAAAGAATGATATTATTAATTATAGAGGTATAGACTTTATGGAATCAGCAATATTATCCATTATATTATTAATGGGTATGATTGTAATATTATGTAATAAGTTCAACGCTATTACAAATATTATTTATATAATTCCATGTGTAGTCTCATCGCTTGCAAGAATTGCAAAAGTAAATAAAGCTCAACCTATTTATAAGGTGCATATATCAGCTTTATTTGCATCAATTGGCGTGACAGGAGCTATGGTTGCATTCGGCTGTTTAGATCAATCATATTATTATTTAAGTTATTGCTTATTTATCTATCCTGTATATGAATTGATTTGCACATTCACAAAGAAAACAGAACTAGACCATGAAATACAAAAAATGTTAGAGCAATAGGAGGAAATTATTATGTTAAATGCAATTTTGATACCAGTTGCGTTAGTTTGTTCTTGCATTATTGGATATGTCGTTGGAAATATCATTGCAAAACAGACTGAGGAGTATGAAAAGAAACAGAAAATTTAATAACAAAAAAGAGACTGCAAACAAGCGGTCTCTTTTTTTTGTTTACCTCATATCGAGAACATAATAATTCTCACCAAATCTTGTTTCATCCCTGTCGTCACAGAAATCAGCAAGTTCCTGAACAATGGTTTCAAGTCCCGTGCCTTTGTTGGCAAGATAACTTACAAAACCGCCGTCATAAGTTTCAATATCAGCACTTAGGTCGTTTCCACCCTCATATGTACCAACAGAATAGGCAATCTGGATTTTGTCATCGTCCTCGTCATCATCTTCATCATCATCGCGCTCAAAATCATCCGTAATATCAAACATTACAAGCAGAATATCTTCTTTTCGTGGACTGATAAGCATTGCCTCTCCGCATGGACAACAGTCTTTATTGATCTCATTCCACTTGTTCAAAAGTTCCTCTTTACTCTTCTGCCATGGTAACAATTGTAGTTTCATAAATATTTCCTCCTTTATATTATAATCAACAATAAACTACAAGATAAATATGAGTTTTGCGAAAAATAAAAGCACCTGAAAAATCAGATGCTCTTATTTGTTTACAATTCTCGGCTACAGACAATGGCTCTGTATGTGACATTATTATAAGTAATCTTCCACTCATCCAAGAATTGATCTCGAATGGCAGACTGAAAGACTTCTTCTCCGTCGCAAAGCAATACAGCAAAGGAGTAAAAACACCCTGCCTTATTGTCAACATTGAGAACAATCTTCATTGAGATATGTTCATCAAAAGGAACTTTTACTCTAAGAACTGTGATATAACGTCTAAAGTCTTTATAAACTTCTTTTAGCTTATCAGAGTCCATGGAATACACAGCATTCAAAACTGTCTGCTGTATGACATCAAGAATAACCGTATTGATTACAATCTGCTTCTCGGCAGGTTCTACTGGCTGCTTTGCAAATACTTTGAGAATGTCATCACAGACATCAAAATATCCGCTGTATTTGTCCAGAAGCGCACAAACCTCGTCAGCATTTACTCCGCCAGGCTTCAGAGTGTCTTCTATACGGGCTTTAAGATTGTCTCCTGAATAATCCTGAAGCTGCTCTGTTTTAGAGACAATGAATGTCCACGACTGCGGATTGTCATTAATCTCATGACATGACCAGCAGCTCTTGATTGCTGGCACAGAAAAACTACTTAAACATCCAGTTTCCTTATAAACCCTGCCATCAGCCTTAAGCATGTGCTGACCATGGAGGCCTGTAAACAGAGTGTTGTCAGAGAAACCCCTGATGTCTGTTACGGTTCCGCCAGTATATGTAACACCAAATGGCACCCCGAATGTCATAAGCGGTGACGGAATGTAAGAGAATCTAACAGTTGTCTTTACAAGATCCTCATACTCATCAAAGGTATAAGTTTTATTATTGCCAACAATCGGAAACACCGGTGCCATTCTGTTTATAAAACGATATAGCACATCAACAGCGGTGATACGAGCCTCTTCTGAACTAAATTTGTAGTCACGAATATGCCCAGTCACATCACATACATTAAATAAACACTGGCCAACAATACGCTCATCAATTATGTCAATGGATGCTGCATAATGAATTGCCTCTACAGGGTAATACAATCCACAGTTACTGACGAATCTTGGCATATCTGCAAGTTCAAAAATATACCTTACTTTGTTCTCCTCGACCTGCTGAATTAATAACACTTTATTGATTTTCATATTTTCGTCCTCCTTTATTATTATTTTGTATATAAAAATCATAATAAAGTTGGATTTTGAACACATAAAAGAAAAGAACACCTGAAAAATCAGATGTTCTTATGCGTTTACAGTGAATTGCCCGGACACTCAGAAAAATCTACATCGCGCAGTTCATCAATATGAATCCACACGTCAATATAATGTTCTTTTGAATAATTAATATCCCGGTCCTCAAAATAAGTCTTGCCCGTTATGACATAGCCAACCTGCTTGTACTCGCCATTTGGCAGGTCAACATACATGGCGTTCTTATTTTTAATGGCGTTGTCTGATATGCTTACTATATCAGATACTGCCTCTCTGTAGAGTTCAAGAAGCTGTGGCAGACTGTCAGCTTCAATAGTTTTCGGGCAGATCATATCGCTGTCCATCCACCATTTGCCACGGTCACGTTCCTTTACAGTTGTCTGTGTTCTGATATAATATTTCATAGTTCATTTCCTCCTTTATATTTAATATTTTTGTTGATGAAATACAGAATAAATATGGAGTTTTTATAAAAAAAACACAATAAAAATCTGATTATCCGCTAAAACACAGTATCTATCAGCATTTTCAAGGAAACAAACACATCAATTTACTACTTATTTACTACTAACGAATGAGCCTTGATACGCAAGTTTTCCTAGATATGCAAAGATATGGTACAGCACATCAGTATTGAAACAAGAAAAATTGAATAACTCATAGACTATGGAACGCCTAAAATGACGTTCCTTTTCTATTTTCAGCCGTTCATTATGGACGGTTATTTTATTACCAAAAATGAAAGGAGCATTAGATTTATGAAAAAGATGTTAAAACGATTGTGTACGGGCTTCTTAGCTCTTGCAACTGTCGTTACTGCTTTGCCGACTACACCCGTTCATGCAGAAAGTAAGCAATACTGGACGGAGTCAAAAGAGCGTGTCGGTATCGTTGAAAAAGTAATGAATGACGGTTCGATTGGTTCTACCTTTAATGAGGGACATTTGACCGTTGAGGGCGAGGACGCTTACTGTATCGACATTAACACAGACTTTAAGAATGGCTACAAGACCAGAGCTGACGCAAGCACCCGTATGAGTGCCGACCAGATAAGCGACGTTGCCTTATCTATCGAATATGTAAAACAGTACACAGACAGCCACAACGGAATAAGCAAAAACCACGCCTACCTTTTAAGACAGCTTGTTGTCTGGCAGAGATTAAGCGTACATCTTGGCTGGCAATGCGATAACGTGCGAGCTTCTTATGATGAAATTCCAAAGGCAACGCAGGACGAAGTTTTCTCTGGTGCAAAAGCCTTTGTCAAAGAAAATAAAGGACGCTATGAATGTGGCGGTTATATCTACTCTGGCGAGGGGCAGGAATTGGGACAATTCTGGGCGAAGCTGAATGTCGGAAATGCGAAATTACAAAAGACTTCCAGTAATACTAGCATTACAGACGGTAACGGGAATTACTCTATTGCAGGTGCAACCTATGGTGTCTTTTCTGATAAGGACTGCACGAAACAGCTTGCTCCCCTTACGACTGATGAAAACGGAAATACAGATATTGTAGAGGTAAAAGCAGGCACAGTCTATATCAAGGAATTATCCGCACCAGCAGGATATAAAGTGGATAAAACTGTATATTCCTTAAAGGTTGA